>JAAUYF010045528.1_pt1 | contig 34492 bp, 36 predicted proteins | sample 7278051 | NCBI WGS metagenome assembly JAAUYF01 (sample SAMN14350202, study PRJNA611818) | marine sediment metagenome | isolation source: surface marine sediment (0.6m) | place: French Polynesia: Moorea | collected 2018-08 | reverse complement strand
GTCGCCTTCGCGAACTCGCCGACGACCTGCGCGCGGCCGGCATTCCGATCGACACGCTGAGCATGGGCATGTCCGATGATTTCCGCGCGGCCATAGCCGAAGGCAGTACAATCGTCAGAATTGGCACGGCGGTATTCGGCCCGAGGTCCTGACAGCGATGAGTTCTTACAAAGTGGGTTTTATCGGCGGCGGCAACATGGCCCGGGCACTGATAGGCGGCCTCGTGTCGAGCGGCTACCCGCCCGGCCTGCTGCTGGTCGCAGACCCGGATGAGAAACGCCGCGCGATCCTGGAGCATGACCTGCCCGGCGTGACGATAACGGCTGATAACGACGAGGTCGCGACGGCGGCCGACTGCCTCGTGCTGGCGGTCAAGCCGCAGCTGATGCGCAGCGTTTGTGAAAGCCTGGCGAAGCCTGTGCAGGCGTCCCGACCGCTGATCATTTCGGTTGCCGCCGGCACGCACAGCCGCGATATTGACGACTGGCTCGGCGCCGAGCTGCCCGTCGTGCGCGTCATGCCCAACCAGCCCGCGCTGCTGCTCGAGGGCACGTCCGGCATGTATGCCAATGAACTGACGACCAGCGAGCAACGCGATCGGGCCACCGAGATCATCTCCGCGGTCGGCAGCGTGGTGCATGTGCACGACGAAGACATGATCGATGCCGTAACCGCCATCTCCGGCACCGGCCCCGCCTACTTCTACCTGCTCATCGATATGCTAATCCGCTCGGCCGAAGAGTTCGGCATCGAGCCGCAAGCCGCCCACAAGCTGGTCATGGACACGGCCAAGGGTTCGGCCGCCCTTGCAGCCGTCAGCGGCGAACCCATGGAGGCCATGATCGAGCATGTGCGTTCCCCGGGCGGAACGACGGCGGCGGCGTTTGAGGTATTCGACGCCGAGCACGTTCGCGAAATCTTTGCCCGCGCTTTTGCGGCCGCGCGCGACCGGTCTGTCGAACTTGCTGAAGGGGGCCCGTCATGATCGCCGCTCTGCAATTCATCATCGAGGCGGTGGCGAACATTGTCTTGCTATTTGTACTGCTGCGCTTCTGGATGCCCTGGTTCCGTGTCGATTTTCGCAACCCCATATCCCAGGCCATCCTCAAGTTCACGGGGCCGGTGATCATCCCGTTGCGGCGGGTGCTGCCGGCAATCCGGCAGTTCGATACGGCCACGTTCTTCGCCGCCTTCGCGGTTCAGTTCATCGCCCTGATGATCGTCATGTCCCTGCGCGGTTTCGGCTGGATCGACGTGAGCGGCATCTGGACGTTCCTGGTGTACGTTACGCTGCTGCGCCTCGCGATACTGTCGTGCACGATGTTCCTGTTCATTATCTTCATCAGCATCGTGATTCGGCTGTTTGCGCCCTACAACCCCCACCCGATTGCGACGCTGTTGCACAGCCTTGCGGACCCGATCCTGAGACCGTTTCGCGGGCTGATCCCGCCGGTCGGCAACTTCGATCTCTCGCCGATGATCCCGATAATCCTGCTGGGCGCATTGCGCGTGCTGCTATACAGCTTTATGCCGGCTGCCGCCTGATTGTCGCGGCCCGGTCGTTAAATAGTTTATAGTGACCGCATCGGGGAGAGGGACAAGCATCATGATAATCAGAAAAACATTGATCGCCCTGTCATTGCTCGGGCTCGTCGCTGCGTGCGGCGGGCCGAACGAGACCGCCGAAGTACCTGAGGCGGAGCCGGCGGGCGCCAGCAGCGCGGCAATCGGCGATCACGTCGTTCATTTCAGCGCTCAAACTACTGACCAGTTGCCGCCGGAAGTTGCCAGGGCTTACAACATCGTGCGCAGCCCCAACCGAGCCATGCTCAACGTCTCGGTGCTGAAGGCAGCCGACAATCAACCGGTGGCGGCCAGCGTCACCGTGAAGACCGTCAACCTGACCGGCCAGCTGAAAAACGTGACAATGCGGCAGATCACCGAGCAGGACGCGATTTACTACATCGGCGAGACGCCGGTCGCGAATCGCGAAACGCTGATCTTCGACATCAGCGTAACGCCCGACGGCGTCGAGACGCCTTCGGAAGTTCGCTTCAAACGACAGTTCTATACCGACTGATTTAGTGACGATTTAAACGGCCCGAACGGGTGCTTACGCACCCGTTCGGGTTGTGCTATCGTCGCGCTGCATTCGACGGGCTCTGCCCGTTTTTTTTGGGCGCGGGCTTTGCCCGCCTTTGTTTTTTCAGGAGTTACTGTTTCATGGCAACGAACACCAAGAAGCCACCCACCAAGTCGGAAATTTACGCAAAGATCGTTGAGGACACCGGTTTGACGCGCAAGGACGTCGCCGCGGTTTTCGATTCACTGAATGGCCAGATCAAGAAGAACCTTGGCGGTCGTGGCGCTCCGGGCCTGTTCACGGTTCCGGGACTCCTGAAGATGCGCGTCGTAAAGAAGAAGGCCACCAAGGCTCGCAAAGGTGTGCCGAACCCGTTCAAGCCGGGTGAGCTCATGGACGTTGCCGCCAAACCGGCGAGCAAGGTCGTCAAGGTATCGGCCCTGAAGGGCCTGAAGGACATGGTCTAGTTTAAAGTCGTTGCGAGCAGCCGCGCTGCGCTCGCTGCAGACTGCGCGAAGCAGTCTTCAGGTGATTGCTTCATCGCTTCGCGACTCGCAAGGACGCTTCACGAAATCCATTACAGCCTCGCGCAGTTCGTGCAGCCGGCCGTGAAAGAAATGCTCGGCCCCGGTCATGATCAGTAAGTCAGGACCGGGCGCGAGGCTGTTTACCCACTCTACTGTTTCATCCACTTCAACGAGCTCGTCCTCGTCACCCTGGATGATCAGCCAGGGGCAGTCGGGTTGGCCTTCGAGGTTGCCCGCGAATCGGTAAATTGCCGGCGCCACCGAAATCAGGCCGGCAACCGGCTGCGCAACAGCAGCCCTGACAGCAATCGCCGCACCGAATGAAAAACCGGCCAGCCACAGTGGCACGTCCGGTTGTTGGTCCTGGATCCAGGCCATGGCGGCGAGCGCGTCATCGAGTTCGCCATCACCATGGTCGTACTCGCCTTCACTGTCTTCCGTGCCGCGGAAGTTGAAACGCAGTACCGCGAAACCCATACGAACGAACGCACGCGCCAGCGTGTGCGCCACCTTGTTGTGCATCGTGCCGCCGTGCTGCGGGTGCGGATGGCACACGACCGCCGCGCCGAGAATCTCGCCGTCGCCGGGAAATTCGAATATCGACTCGAGTTTTCCGGCCGGGCCCGGGATGGACAAGCGCTGTGTAGTCGGTATGCCGTTCACATTTCGGGCCAATAGGATTGGCTTAAGTGGATGTTATTGCTGTAAAATTTTTGCATGGGCGAGAGAATTGATCTCGAAGCACGCTATTTTGCACAGAATTTTCACCCTCTGCCTGCGGTTTTGACCCGCGCCGGGGGCGACGCGCCTTATGAGGAACGCCCGTAATGCCGGAGATAACTGTCACTCACATCGGAATTGTCGTCGGTGTTCTTGTCGTGGGCGTCATCGTCGGCTGGTTCGCGCGTAGCAATCGCGCCGCCAGCGAAAAGACGACGATTAACGAGGGCTGGCAGGAACAGCTCGAGGCGCAGCGTAGCGAACACGAGCGCCTGCTCGATCAGAACAAGAGCCTGATGGAGCAGAACAGCCAGCTGCAGGCCTCGAACAAGGATTCCAAGATGCGCGCCAGCGAGCTTTCCGACGCGCTCAAGGAAGCATTCGAGCGGCGTGATGCGCTGCAGCGCCAGCTCAAGGACATTCGCGGCAATCTCGAGACGGCCGTCTCCGAACGCGACCAGCTGCGCGCGGACTCCTCGCAACAGAACCTGGAGCAGGAGGTTGCGGAGCGCGATGCGCGTATCGACCAACTCTCGACCGAGCTCAAGAACTGGCAGGACCGGCTACCGCCGCTGATCGAGCGCTACCAGCAGCGCAATGCGGAGGCCGAGGAACTCGAACAGCAGCTGCAAGCCGCCCACGAGCGCATCGAAGCGCTGGAGGACATGGTTGGCTCCGACCAGACACGCGTCGAACCCGTTGATCCCGATGCGCTTGGCGACAGCATGGACGCCTCCAACGAGCCGATTGAAGAGGATGAACTTCTCGATCCGGCCGAGCTCGAGGAACCTGTGGCCGACGACAGTTCAGAAGAGGAAGAGGAAGACGACGAACAACTGTTTGCCGTCGACGAGGATGATGTCGACGGCGAGTACGAGGACGAAGCGGACTTCAACGACCATGACCTCGAGGACCAGCCAGGCCGCGATGATCTCCAGCAGATCAAGGGGGTTGGCCCGGCGATCGAGAAAACGCTCAACGAATTGGGGATTAGTCGGTACGACCAGATTGCCCAGATGAGCGAATACGATATCGACCGCGTCGCACACCGTCTCAAAGGATTCCGCAGTCGCATCTACCGCGAGGACTGGATCGGCCAGGCCCGCGACCTCTATGACCGGAAGGTAAACAGCCGGTAGCACCGCGTCGATGCGGCTCAGCTTTACGATTACTGCCCTGGTCGCCGGCGTCCTGTTGTCGGTCAACCTGAACCGTGACGGACAGTCCTCGGACTCGGCAGCAGAGCTCATAGCGCCCCTTGCGAGCCCGCAGCTGACGGTCAGCTCCGCACCGCGGCGGTTGTCGATCGCAGGAACCAGCGCCTCGGCGACCCACGAGGCCGCGTTGCAGCGCCAGGTTGCCGAGCAGTTCGGAAATGCCGAGTTGCACACCGAGTTTCTGCCGGGGGTGGTTATTGCCAGCGGCTGGGAGGCAAGCAGCAGCCGGTTGATTCATGCCGTCGCATCGATGGAGTCGGCTGAAGCACAGATGACAACAGGCGGTATCGAGATTCGTGGCGTTACGGCGGACCCTGCCACGACCGCGTCGCGCATTGATGGCCTGCGCGAGAAAATGCCGGCGGCCGCAGAGCTGCGCACCGACATCATTGTCATTCGTTCGGCCGAGTCGCTCGACGACCTGTGTCGCAAGGCCTTTTCAGGCCTCGTGCTGGGCCCGGTGTCGTTCGCGCAATCGAGTGCCGAGCTGCGCCCGGCGTCATTCGCAACGCTGGACCGGATTACTGAATTCGCTCATGACTGCCCGTCGGCGACGATCGTCATCACGGGACACACGGATGCGAGCGGCAACGAGGCGTGGAATCGGCAGTTGAGCAGGGCACGCGCGGCGGCGGTCGCCGACCGGATAGTGGGAAACGGTATCGACCGGCAGCGGTTGCTCGTCATCGGGGCCGGATCGTCCGAGCCCATCGCCGACAATGCCACCGCTTACGGCCGCGAACTCAATCGCAGGATCGAGTTCGAGCTGCGCTAATTGGACGGCGCCTCGAGGCCCTTGAGTTCAACTTCGAACACGAGCGTGGCGCCCGGCGGAATGACGTTGCCCGCGCCACGGTCGCCGTAGCCCATCTCGGGCGCGATCGTGAGTTCGCGCGTTTCGCCCAGCAACATGCCGGCCACACCCTGGTCCCAACCCTGGATCACCTGGCGCGCGCCGAGCGTAAAGTGGAACGTTTCACCCCGATCGACAGAGCTGTCGAACTTGGTGCCACGATTGCCTTCAACTTCCGGATCATGCAGCCAGCCCGTGTAGTGAACCTCCACATAATCGCCCGCCTCCGCGGCGCGACCGTATCCGCGAACCAGGATCTTTGCGGATAGACCCGCTGCGATCTCGAAGGCCTCACCGCCGGCGTTATTCGTCTCTGTCACAACCTGCTCCTCCACGGCTGGCTCCGCCGCGCTCTCATCAGCCGGCTCTGCGGCCTCCTGCCCGCAGCCGCCGATGGCAACGGCCAGTACAACCACGCTTGCTGGGAAACTGAGTTTCATGAAATCAACCTTTTGTCTTGTTGGTTTAATCGGAATCTTTGAAATCGAGTGAAGCCGAGTTGATGCAGTAGCGCAGGCCTGTCGGCTGCGGTCCATCTTCGAACACATGACCCAGGTGCGCGCCGCACGCCGAGCACAGCACCTCCTCGCGGATCATCCCGTGACTCGTATCCCTCTCGATCCGGACGGCATCGCCGGCGAGTGGCAACCAGAAACTCGGCCACCCGGACCCGGAATCATATTTGTGCTCCGACGAGAACAGCTCCGCGCCGCAGCAGACGCACCGGTAGGCGCCGTCCGCCTTGTGGTCGACGTACGCCCCCGTAAACGGCCGCTCGGTGCCCTTCTTCTGGGTGACCTCGTACTGCTCGGCGGTCAGCTTGTTACGGAGCTCGTCATCGGATGGCTTGGAATCGTGCATAGCCCGTTTTAGCCCGTGCCCGCTGCCGAATCAAGTTCGAGCAGTAGCGAATTCATGCGGTGCACGTAGGCAGCCGGGTCATCCAGCTGTGAGCCTTCGGCAAGCAGTGCATGGTCGAGCACGATGTGCGCCAGCGCGTCGAAGCGGCCGTCATCCTTCTCCGCCGCCAGGCGCTCGAGCAACGGGTGCTCGATATTGACCTCGAGGATCGGCCGCGACTCTGGCAGCGACTGACCACTGGCCTCGAGCACCCGCCGCAGCTGCGGGCCAAGCTCGTTTTCGCCCGAGACCACGCAGGCCGGTGACTCGACGAGGCGGGTACTGGCGTGCACGGCCTCGACTCGTTCCTTGAGCGCCTTCTTGACCTTCTTGAGCAACGGTTTGTGCTCGTCGTCCATGGCCTCCTGCGTCATCTGACCCTCGGCGCCGGGCAGTTCGAGTCCCGCGCGAGCGACGTCGACGAGCGCCTTGCCGTCGTATTCCTGCAGGCCGTCGACGAGCCACGGGTCGATGCGATCGGTCAGCAACAGCACCTCGATGCCCTTGTCTGCCAGTTGTTCGATGTGCGGGCTCGACTGCGCCGTCGCGTAGTTGTCGGCGAGGATGTAGTAGATCTTGTCCTGTCCCTCGACACAGCGGCCGGCATAGTCGTCGAGCGACTGGGCCTGTTCATCCGTCCCCGTGTGGGTAGTGGCAAAGCGCAGCAACTTCGCAATCTTGTCCTTGTTCGCATGATCCTCGACGAGACCCTCCTTGAGCACCTGGCCGAACTCGCCCCAGAAGCGTTCGTAGTCGTCAGCAGAGTCCTTGCCCAGCTTTCCGAGCATGTCCAGCACGCGCCGGGTCAGTGCGCTGCGCATCGCGCCCAGTTCCGGGCTCTGCTGCAACAACTCGCGCGACACGTTGAGCGGCAGGTCGGACGAATCGACGACGCCCTTGATGAATCGCAGGTAGAGCGGCAAGAACTGTTCGGCGTCGTCCATGATGAACACGCGCTGCACGTACAGCTTCAGTCCCCGCGGCGCTTCCCGGTTCCAGAGATCGAACGGAGCAGCCGACGGAACGTAGAGCAGGCTGGTGTATTCACGCTTGCCCTCGACGCGGTTGTGACTCCAGGTCAGCGGATCGGCAAAGTCGTGTGAGAGATGTTTGTAGAACTCCCGGTATTCGCCATCGTCGATGTCGCTACGCGATCGCGTCCACAGGGCGGTGGCATCGTTGACGACACGCTCTTCCTCACCGTCAGCCGCGGCCAGTGAGACCGGGAAGGCGATATGGTCGGAGTACTTGCGAATCAGGGTTTCGATCCGCATCGGTTCGCAGAATTCAGTCTCTGCGTCCTTGAGGTGCAACGTCACCGACGTGCCGCGCGCCGCACGTTCGATCGTCGTTACCGTGAACTCCCCGGCGCCATCGGATTCCCAGCGGACGCCTTCATCCGCGGGCAAGCCGGCGCGCCGTGACTCCACGGTAACCTTGTCAGCGACGATAAACGCCGAATAGAAACCAACGCCGAACTGGCCGATCAGGCGAGCGTCGTGCTGCTGATCGCCGGTCATTTGCTGCAGGAACTCGGCCGTGCCGGACCGGGCGATGGTGCCGAGATTCTCGATCAGTTCCTCGCGCGACATGCCGATACCGTTGTCGGTAATCGTCAACGTTCTGGCGTCCTTGTCCGCAGCAATAAGAACGGCAAGGTCGGAATCTTCCGCCAGCAGATCGGCATCCCCGAGCGCCTCGAAGCGCAGCTTGTCAGCCGCATCCGAAGCGTTCGAAATCAGTTCGCGCAGGAAAATTTCCTTGTTGCTGTAAAGCGAGTGAATCATCAGCTTCAGGAGCTGACGAACTTCGGTCTGGAAGCCCAGGGTTTCCGGGGCCGTTGCGGTGGTCACGCGATTGTCCCTCTTCTTGTCTGCAACAACTGGCAGACACGATAGGGTCTTAAACGCTTATTTCAAGAGGTGGGGACGTGACGGTGTGATACAGCAGAGAGACAAACAGCAGGATAGCCGTGGCTAGCGCCAGCGGCGGGTGAACGAGCGCCAGCACGACACCAGCGACGGGCAGCGCTATCGCGACCGGACCCACCAGCAGCAGTAACACGATTCTGCGAAAACGCTCGAAGGTCATCCTGACCATGTAGACCAGGTCATCGAGATCGTCGAGCAGCTGGGCGAGACGTTCCACGGTGTTCAGCGAACGATGGACAGGAACGGGCCGCCACTCTTCGGGTCGCCCGCGTCGGAATCTGTCTCATCCAGGGCCGCGACGTTCGACTGCTTCGCGTGGGCGATCGCCCTGTGAAACAGCTCCCAACGTTGCCGTGCGGATTCATCCTTGAGGAATACCACCGGCGATTCTGCTTCCTTGCATTTGTTTGACATACTCTGGTTTTCAAGCCGTCAGGTGACAGTAAGAGCGACTATAGTTAGCCGATTTCGCGGCCTCCGTGAGACAGATCACAGCTTCATTTAGAACTTGTGAATTCCCCGCTGCAATCTCCAAAAATCAGACACAGTACCGGTCTGGTGTGGCGATTCCATCGACAAAAAAAAACGCCGGCACTGCCGGCGTCTTCCTGTTCAGTTTATTGCCCCGGGCAATTACTCTGAGTCGTCCGCATCCCAGTTGCGTTTCACCTGCTCGGTCCAGCTTCGATAGCCTTTCCAGGTATATAACGAGGGATCGATGCCGCTGCGACGACCGCGCGGCGCGGGCGCCTTGGAGATCCACTGGCGGTATTGCTGCCAGCCATCCGCATCGTTGGCCGCGGGCTCGGACGGGGTAACCGTTCCGGTGTCGGCAGTGGACTCGCTATCCGTGCTGAAGTCTTCCTGCCATTTGAGATGTTTGCTATCCGGCATCACTCAATGCTCTGTCAGTCCTTTGATCACATGCTATGTGCAGGCCCGCGCTAATCACAGGAACTGCATCACAGTGCAGAACGTGATTTTTCACATAATTTTCAAGGTGTTATGCCGGTTTTTTACTTAATCAACCGGGCTCGGGCCGCATGGTTACTCGCGATTTGACAATAACGCGTCAGCTCACCCGGTAGCAGGGCACATAATCATTGCCGGAGATTTTCATGCGTTTTTGCTCGACGAAAGCAGCGAGCAGATCGTCCAGCAGCCGCATGATGTTTGCCGAACCGTTGATCTCGAACGGCCCATCGCGCTCGATCAGCGCCGCCGTATCCTCGCGAACGTTGCCTGACACGATGCCCGAAAACGCCCTGCGCAGGTTGGCCGCCAGTTCATGGCGCGGCAGGTCCTCGCGGATGTCCAGTTCGCGCATCGACTCGTGCGTCGACACGAATGGCTGCTGAAATGCCTCGGTGACGGACAGGTGCCAGTTGAAATAGTAGGCGTCGCCGTGCTCGGTGCGGAAGCTGCGCACGGCATCGAGTCCGCCGCGCATCAGCCGAGCGACCTCGGGCGGATCGTCGATCACGATCGAATAACGCTGCCGCGCCTCAGCGCCGAGCGTTGCCCCGACAAACTCATCGATCTGCCGGAAGTAGGGTTCGGACGACGCCGGCCCGGTCATTATCACGGGAAACGGCTGCTCGCTGTTTTCAGGGTTCAGCAGGATGCCGAGCAGGTACAGGATCTCCTCCGCCGTCCCGACGCCCCCGGGGAATACGATGATCCCATGGCCGACCCGGACAAACGCTTCGAGCCGTTTCTCCATGTCCGGCATGATGACCAGTGAATTGACGATAGGATTGGGCGACTCGGCCGCAATGATGCCCGGCTCCGTGATGCCTACGTAACGACCATCGCGAATTCGCTGCTTGGCGTGCCCAATGGTTGCACCTTTCATCGGCCCTTTCATGGCGCCCGGTCCGCACCCCGTGCAGACGTTGAGACCGCGCAATCCGAGCTCGTAACCCACCAGCTTGGTGAAATCGTATTCCTCACGGCTGATGGCGTGCCCGCCCCAGCAGACCACCAGGTTGGCGTCCGCGGGCAGGCGCAGCAGTCCGGCATTCCTCACGATATGAAATACTGCATCTGTTATGCCGGGGCCCGACCGCAGGTCGAAGCGACCACTGTCGACGATGACATTGCGCGTATAGACAATGTCGCGCAGCACGGCGAACAACAGCTCGCGAATGCCGCGAATCATCTTGCCGTCGACAAATGCCCCGGCGGGCGCGCCGCGCAGCGACAGCTTGACGCCGCGGTGCTGCTGGATGAATCCGAGCTCGAAACCCGGGTAGGTGTCGAGCATGGTCCGGGCGTTGTCTATCTGGCTGCCCGAATTGAGCACGGCCAGCATGCAGCGCCGCAGCAGCCGGTAGAGACCGCCTTCGCCGCTGGAGCGCAGCTGGTCAACCTCGAGCTGTGACATGACTTCGAGGCTGCCCCCAGGGCGCACCTCGGCATCAACGGTGGTGGTCAGGGCCGGATCTCGATCGGTGTGTTGTCCGCGGTCATCAGCCAGATGTCGATCATGTCGGAATTCGACACCGCGATGCAGCCGTTGGTCCAGTCCTGCGTGCGGTAATAGGCTTCGGATCGCGTGGGCTCGTTCGGCTGGCCGTGGATCATGATGGCGCCGCCCGGATCGACGCCCCTGGCCCGCGCCTCGCGGATGTCCTGCCCGTTGGGATAGGACACATGGATCGACAGGAAAAACTCGCTATTGGGGTTACGCGCATCAAGCAGGTATCGCCCCTCCGGCGTACGAAAATCACCTTCGTATTCCTTGTCCCCTGTTGGACGGATGCCCAGGGCGATGTCGAATGTACGAAAGACTTCGCCATCCATCATCAGGTGTAGCTTCCGGTCCGACTTGTCGACCAGAACCGTGTCCACCGTCGGGAAGCCGCTCGCCTGCAGGCCGCCGTCGAGGAACGGCAACAACGCAATCAATAAGATGCCCAGGCAACGCATGCGCCGAGGTTAGCAAAACTTCGTTGTCAAAAAAAAGCGATCCTTACACGTTCTTGCCAACAATCCAGCCGATCGCGAAGCCGATCCCGCCGGCAACGAGCGTATAGACAGGCAGGAAGCGAAACAGCCCCTGGGGATTGGAAGCGTCGGTGAACAGGTCGTTCAGGTTCACCGAGTATGCGTAATGCAGGTAAACCGATAGTCCGAGCGCCGGTATCGCAAACCCGAGGGTGCCTAGCGGCAGCCGCCAGCCGGAGCCCGTCCACGTGCCGTTGCCGCGGCGCAGGGTCAGGGCGGACAGCGCAACGAGAACAAGCGGCGGCAGGAGGTTACGCAGTACCCAGGGTCCGCCGTCCTGAACGTCGTTGAACCAGGCCGCAGCTGCGACAACCAGCATCAGGACCGGCGCAAGCCGCACCAGGAACAGTCGCGTCACAAGTTAGCCCGTGCCCGCGGGCGCGAGTACCGGGAAGCGCACGCTGGTCCCGGGCTGAACGCTGTGCAGGTCGAGTTCCGGGTTGTACTGACGGAACAGCCACACCGGGACGTCGTAGTCCCGCAGGGCCAGAACCCAGATGGATTCGCCGCGCCGGATCACGTGATCGGCCACACCGGTAATAACGTTTTCGCGGAAAAAGCTGTCTTGCTGCGAACGATGATAGGCCACCCGGCGGTCCTCGAACGTCTTGGCATCGATCGTGCCGAGATCGAGCTTGATGCGCTGCCCGACCACGACAGGCGTGCGAAACGCCATTCCGTTGATGTCGCGCAGGCGCTGCGTGCGAATGCCGAGCCAGTCTGCATAGTGGCCAAGGGTCTCGAGTTCGTGCACCTCGATCGAGTTGTCGGACGATACGCTGTAGTCACTCGGATCCGACAACAGCGCTGTCTGGATCGTGCCCAGCAATGTCGCGGCCAGGTCGCCCGCCATTGCGCCGGGTGTCTGCTCGGCGACGACCGCCGGCGCTTCTACGGCCGGCGCGTCGGCCGCCGCAACGACCGCCGGAGGCGGCGCGGGTGCAATCGGCGCCGGCCCGGCCGCGGGCAGACGCAACCGCTGACCCGCGCGGATCCGGTTCGAGCTGCTCAGGTTATTCAATGCGACGAGCGTCGAAACGTTGGTCCTGTAGGTTTCCGCGATCTGCGACAGCGTGTCGCCGCGCGCGATCGTGTGGAACAGGTCAGGGAGCTGTTCCGCTTGCCAGTGGTCGTCGGGAATGGCCGCGAGCAACCTTTCGACGGGCGCGTTGAGGCGGTCGGCCGGCAAGCGCACGTTCAATCCCCTCGGCAGGTGCTTGCTGCCCTGCCAGATTGTCGACTGCAGGGCCAGGTTGTGCGCGGCAAGCTGTCGCGTCGTTACGCCGAGTCCATCGCTCAGGTCCGCGGCGGCGATGTAAGCGTCCAGCTTGAACGTTGCGTAGTTCGTCGGCGCTTCCAGCTGCACCCCCGGGAAGTAGGTTTGCGCATTCTGATCGACATGCTTCGCGGCAAGAAACGCGACGTAGAAATTGCGCGACGCAAACCCGAAGGTCCTGCCCTTGTAGTTTCTCAGGATGTCGCTGTACGCGTCGTCGCCGAATTGCCGCATGGCGCGGCGCACGCCGGACAGGCCATGGTTGTAGGCCGTGATGGCCATCGGCCAGTTACCCGCAATCGAGTAGTTGTAGGCCAGCAACCTGCCGGCGGCTCGCGAGGCCGTCCACGGATCATTGCGCTCGTCGAGCACATGATCGATCTGCATGAAGCGTCGCCCCGTGCTGCGCGTGAACTGCCAGATCCCCGACGCACCGACGTGGGAACGTGCTTCCGGGTTATACGAGGATTCGACGTGCGGCAGTGCGGCGAGTTCTACCGGCACGCCCAGCGCGCGAAACTCATCTTCTATATAGGCGCGCCACCGGCCCGAGCGCACAAGACCCTCACGAAACCGGTCACGCAGTCCCTGCTGGTAGCGGATCTGCCGCACGGCCGCACTCAGCGTCGAGTTGCTGACGCCCTCCGGCCACAGGTCCAGGACGCGCGCCTCTTCGTCGCTGAGATTGTCGCGTTTGCCATTCGCCAGTGTGCGCAGGATGGCCTGGTAGTGTTCGCGTCGTTTGGCGACGCGCCGCTGGCGATCGCGTCTTGCCATCGTGGCCGGCAGGTCGATGGTTTCGTAGACGACCCCGAGGTTGCGATTGTCATGCAACACGCCCTGGGCAGTCGTGTAGTGGCTGAAAATGTCGATCCAGAAGTCGACGTCGGGTTGCAGCCCGTCCGGAACCGGGAAAAGTTCGTCCGCCGCTGCGGGCATGCCGAGGAACACGAACAAAAACAGGGCAAAGCGACTTTTTCTTGTCATTTACTTTAATTCAAGTTTCAATCGTAAATTCTTGATTAGTTCACGGAAAGATCCGCTGTAAAAGGCTATTTTGCACAATGGCTCGAGTTCGCGCACTTACCATAATGTTCTGGATATCGATCGCTTCCCTGGCGCAGGGCAGCGAGGTATCGGTCGATCCCGGCGATAACGGCGCGGACATCGTTGAAGATACGACCGAGGACACGGACTCGCGTTCCAGCGAAGTTGCTGTCGCCGCCGAAGACCTGGTCGATCCGGTGCCTGCCGAGGAAGAGCTGCCCGCCATCCCGCTCGCCGAAGCCGTGACCGCGGCCGACGGCTCTGCGGAGCCCATGCTGATTCTCGACACCGAGGTTGCGCCGGGCGCGGCGCATCGGCTGTCATGGTCCGCGACCGAGCTTTTCGAAGGCGTACCCGTGTCGACCCCGGTACTGGTTATCAACGGCGCTTATCCCGGCCCGACGCTTTGCCTGACAGCCGCTGTGCATGGCGACGAGCTCAATGGCATCGAGATGGTCCGGCGCGTGATGCACGACCTCGACCCGGCCAAGGTCTCGGGTGCCGTCATCGGCATTCCCATTGTCAATGTGCAGGGTTTCCGTCGCGGTTCACGCTACCTGCCCGACCGGCGCGACCTTAATCGGTACTTCCCGGGCAACCCGAACGGCAGCGCGGCAGCGCGTATCGCCCATTCATTCTTTGCCAACGTGGTCTCGCATTGTGACGCCCTCGTTGACCTGCATACCGGATCATTCGAGCGCGCCAACCTGCCGCAGATTCGCGCCGACCTGCGCAACCCCGACGTCGTGACGCTGACACAGGGTTTCGGTTCCATGGTGATTCTGCACAGCACGCCCGCGGTCGGCACTCTTCGCTACGCGGCAACTCGGGCTGGAATTCCGGCGGTTACTCTCGAAGCCGGCGGCCCCTCGCAGCTCGAACTCAACGAGGTCAAACTCGGCGTCAAAGGCATCGAGACACTGGTCAACACGCTGGGCATGATTCGCAAGCGGCGGCTCTGGGGCGAACCGGAGCCGGTCTATTACCGATCGTCCTGGGTCCGTGCCGACAATGGCGGCATCCTGCTGTCTGACGTCAGCCTCGGCAGCACGGTGCGCAAGGGCGACCTGCTGGGGACCATTACCGATCCGATGAACAATGCCCGCACGGAAGTGCGCTCACCCTACGCCGGCCGCATCATCGGCATGGCGCGCAACCAGGTTGTGATGCCCGGTTTCGCGGCGTTTCATGTCGGCATCGAGACCGACGAAACGCCGGTCGAGGATGTCGCCGAGCCGACACCGACGCTCAGCCAGGACAGCAGTAACGACTACGTCGACGGCATGTCCGAATAGGTTTAAGCTGCCTCGGCGATGTCCGAAAGCCGTAAACCGCTACACCGTTACCTGACTCCCGACACCTGGCCGACCTGGATCGGCCTCGGCTTGTTGCGCGTGGTTTGCTGGTTGCCGCATCGCGCGGCGCTGGGTATCGGCCGCGGCATCGGGTGGGTTGCGTATCGCATCGGCGGCGAACGCCGCGGGATCGTCCGCCGCAATATCGAACTCTGCTTCCCCGACCTGTCGCGCGCAGATCGGGAGGACCTGGTCCGCCGGCATTTCGCGGCGCTCGGCATGTCGATGATCGAGATGGGCCTCGGGCGCTGGTCGTCCGATGAGCACCTGCTGTCCATGTCGGAAATCGAAGGTATCGATCACGTCCTTAACGCGATTAACGACGGCAAAGGCGTCATCCTGCTCAGCGCGCATTTCACGACGCTGGAAATCAGCGGCCGTGTGCTCAAGCTCAATATTCCGCCCTTCGATGCCGTCTACCGCCGCAGCCGCAGTGACTTTACGACCGAAGTGCTGCGCTCCGGACGCGAGCGGTCGGCAGCGGGAACGATCGAGAAACGCGACATCAAGAAGATGGTGCGCAGCCTGCGCGAGGGCGGCATCGTCTGGTACGCGCCCGACCAGAGTTACAACCGCAAGGGCGCCGAGGTGATTCCGTTTTTCGGCATTCCGTCGATGCACACGACAGCGACGTCGACGCTGGCGCGCCTCGGCGGTGCGGTGACCATTCCGTACTTCCCGCGGCGGCTCGCCGACGGCAGCTACCGCTACACGATCGATCCGCCACTCGAGAACTTCCCGAGTGGCGACCCTGTCGCCGATACGCAGCGTTACGTCGAGATTCTCGAAGCGCAGATCCGGCAATGCCCGGAGCAGTATTTCTGGGTGCATCGCAAGTTCAAAAACCTGCCTGACGGGCATCCCGACTACTACGCCGACCTCGACGCATCGAAATAGCCCTCGAGAAACTGCTCCCAGTTCTGCTGCCTGAAATGCAGCCGTGGATCGAGCACCACGATCTTCTTCAGGGACCGGTGCAGCCGGGCCAGCGTCTTCTGCTGCCAGGGGCCGGGCGCCAGTAACCGGCCACGATCGAAATCGAGCATCCACAGGTCGCCATCGTTGTCGATCTGCAGGTTGTAGGCATTCATGTCCGCGTGAAAGACGCCCTTGTCATGAAAAGCCTGTACCGCGGCGCCCAGTGATTGCCAGAAACCGTCCGCCGGCTTCTCGCCGGCAATAAATTCGGACAGCGGCGTGACGTTGGGTATGCGAACCGTGATGATGTCCGCCGTATAGAACGGGCCCCTGCGGCAATAGCGCGCCGCTGCGGGGCGTGGCACGCGCAGCCCCGAATCCGCCATCTTGGCGAGCATGCGCCATTCCGCGAACGGGCGCGTGCTGTCCTCGCCGGTCCACACGTAGCTGTCGCGCACCAGCTTGCCGATCAGGCCGCCGCGAACGTAATGCCGCAGCACGAACTGGCGCGGCACATTGCCCACGAACAGAGTGTTGCCGCGCCCCGCCGACCGCAGCGAACCGGCGACCGGCTCGGCGTGCAGCCAGCCCGCGCCATGGAACCTGTCTTCGCTCATTTCGCGAATCACCTGGCGATCGTACAGGATCGCTCCATTTGGTGTTTTATCGACCGTTTCCGTCATTTAACGACTTTTCATGCATCTATAGACGATTTTGAGGACAGTTTTTCGATGCGCGGCGCGCTCGGAAAGAACCCGCAACCCTGCTTTCCTTATCTTGCTTTTTTTAGATTTTCGCTGCATTTAATGGTTTTTATGTCGGTTTTTTGCCTGATTTACCGACATTTCGAGTCCAAAACGGGCAGAAAACGAGTGCCGAGAAGCGTGCCCGGAGTCCGGGTCAGGGGGCAACTTTCCGATTCAGCAAGATAATCATATTTGACGATATTTAGGAGCAAGATCGCTCACTTTATCGGCAAAATATGCCGATCAGCTCTCTTCATCGCCAAGGAAGTACTGCGCGCCGCAATAGGGGCACTTGGCCTCACCGGTCTCCTCGATGGGCAGGAAGACCTTGGGATGCGAGTTCCACAGGTACATGCCGGGCATCGGGCATGACAACGGCAGGTCGCCGGGGCGCACCCGGTATCGGTGTTGCGCGTTGGCGGGGATCAGGTCCTGGTCAACGGTGCCGGCTCTGCTTGTCACAATGATTCCTGTTCTGGTTGTCGTTGGTCGGATGTTGCGAATTATAAGACCTGATTCCACAACTCTTCTACATAGCGCCGCTCGGCTGCGAACTCGTCCTTAGCGACCAGCGGCCGGCGGTCGTCGAGCGCCAGGTGATGCAGGCAGCGGCGGTAGTCCCTGTAGATATCCTGCAGCCTGGCGGCTGCGTCGACCTCGATGAATCCACCGGCCGCGAGGGCGTCGAGCTGGCGAATGTTGTCCGAGTAGAAGTAAACCTCGGGATCCTCCGCGGCATTCGAGAGCACGAGGAACTGCACGATGAACTCGATATCGCCAATGCCGCCGGCGCCCTGCTTGAGATCGAACCGGTCCTTGCCGCTCCTGTCGAGGCTGGCGCGCATGCGTTTGCGCATCGCCAGGACGTCGTCGCGCAGGCTGTCCCGCCGGACACGCGACGACAGCGTCTCTCCCCGCACCCGGTTGAATGCGGCGGCGATCGCCGCGCTGCCGGCGACCGGGCGTGCGCGCAACAGGGCCTGGTGCTCCCATGTCCAGGCATTGTCTTCCTGGTAGCGCTCGAACGCCTCGATACTGCTCACCATGACACCGGACTGCCCGTCGGGGCGCAGGCGCGTGTCGACCTCGTAGAGCATGCCCGATCCCGTCTGCGCCGTCAGGAAATGCGACAGGCGCCGCACAAGGCGCGTGAAGAACACCGTGTTGTCCAGCGGACGGGCACCTGCCGTCTCGCGCCGGGTCCCTGTGGAATCGTGCAGGAACACGAGGTCCAGATCCGAACCATAGGACATTTCCAGCCCGCCCAGCTTGCCGTAGGCGATGATGGCGAAGCCCGCCTTGCGGCGCTCGCCGTCGAGTTCGTAATGCGGCTCGCCGTGTTTGCTCGACAGGTCCTCCCAGGTGATGCGCAGCACCTGCTTGAGCACCGCTTCGGCAAGCCACGACAGGCTGTCGCTGACCTTCATGATCGGCAGGTGGCCGGCGACATCGGCGATCGCGACCCGAAACTGGTTGGCGCGCTGGAACTGGCCCAGTGCGGATATCTGCGCTTCGGTATCGTCGGCGTCGCATTCCGCCAGGCGCGCCGCGAGTTCAGCGTCCAGCTCCTCGAGCACCAGCGGGGAAGAATGCACCGTTGGATCGAGCAGCTCGTCGAGCAGGACCGGGTAGCGAGCGATCTCATCGGCGATGTAGCTGCTCTGCTCGCAGAGACTGACGAGTCGCGACAGAACGCGTGCATTTTCGTTCAACAGTGCGAGATAAGCGCTACGGCGCAGGATGCGCTCGACGATTCCAAGGACGCGGGACAGCGCCGTCACGGGCTCGTTGCAGTCGCGGATCTGCAGGATCAGCTGCGGCATGAAGACACGGAGTCGTTTGTCCGCCACCACGTCCACCTGGCGCGTTGCCGGCGCCCTGGCGAACGCCGCCAGCAGCTTCGCGAGCTGGCCGGGCTCGGCAAAGCCCTGCTGCTCCAGGGCCTGTATCCAGAGATTTTCCGCCGCGGCGCTTTCCCAGAGTTCCGTCAGGCGCAGCCGCGGCGCCTCGCCGGACTCCTCGCTGGCGCGAAACGCGATGGCGTCAAATGCATCGCTGACGGTTCTGCGCACCTCGTCGATTCTTGTCAGCAGCGCACTCCAGCTCGCGAAACCCATCGCCAGGCACAGCCGCTCCCGGTCGAGATCGTCGGTGGGCAAATCATGCGTCTGCCGATCGCGAATCGCCTGGATGAAGTTCTCCAGCCGGCGCAGGAACCGGTAGGCGTCGGCCAGCGCGTCCGCCTCCACGGCGTCGAGGCCGTGTCGGCCGACCAACCGCGGCAGGACGACCAGCAGTTGCCTTTCCTGCAATTCCCGGCGCGCACCGCCGCGCACCAGTTGCAGCGACTGCGCAATGAACTCGATCTCGCGAATGCCACCCGGGCCCAGTTTCACGTTGTCCGCCATCTCGCGTTTTTCGACTTCCGCCGAGATCATGCGGTGCATCTCACGCAACGATTCGAATACCCCGAAGTCGAGATAGCGGCGAAATACGAACGGCGTGATCAGTTCGTCCTGAAGTTCCTCCGCTACGGCGGTCGGCGGGCGCGGACCGACGATGCGCGCTTTGACGTAGGCGTAGCGTTCCCAGTCGCGCCCGTGCTGCAACAGGTACGACTCCAGCGCCGCGAAACTCGTGACCGGAGGGCCGCTGTCGCCGAAAGGACGCAACCGCGTATCGACGCGAAACACAAAGCCGTCCGCCGTTACTTCATCGAGCAGCGCCACGATGTGGCGCGAGACCCGCGTGAAATATTCCTGGGCGCTAACGCACTTGCGCCCGTCGCTGTCCCCGGCATCGGGATAAACGAGCACCAGATCGATGTCCGACGAGAAATTCAGCTCATAGCCGCCGAGCTTGCCCATGCCGAGGACGACGAGCGAGACAGGTTCGCCGGACGCGTCGCGCACGACGCCGAACCGGTCATGCAGCTGCCGCTCGGCAAAGCGGGCTGCCGCATCGAGCAAACCATCGGCGAGCTCCGAAGTCAGCGCGAGGGTCTCCTCGAGCACGGCTTGCCCGCTGACCTCTCGCCATAACAGATGCAACATCCAGCGATGGCGGAAACGGCGCAACCGTTCCTTGGCCGTGTCGATCTCGTCCTTGCTGGCTGCGATGTCCGCCACAAACTCCTGCAGCGCCAGACGATCCGGCGGCTCCCGAAACGACTCACAGCTAGCCACGAACCAGTCCCAGTCACGCAGTACGACACCGGCCCCGAACTCGCTGCAGGCTGCAAGCCGGACGAGGCGGGTCGCGATGTCCTCGGCCAATGCCAGCGGGCCATGCTGCGACTCGAGCCGTTCGAACCAGAGTGCGGTGGTCTCCTGCAGAGCTTGTGGCAGCGCCGCGATCGCGTCGGAGTAAGAAGTCGAGGAGTTGCCCGCCATGTCCCGAGTCTATTGGCCCGGCCGCGGGACTACCACCCTGTCGTTCAGGCTAGCCGGTCGACGATTTGCCAGTCTCGGACAGGGCGGCCAGGGTTTCCGCGAGCGGCAGCGGCTTGCCGAACGTGTGCCCCTGTGCGAAATCCACGCCGAGTTCGACAATGAGCTTGCGGGTCTCTTCGTTTTCGACGTATTCGGCCACGGTTTGCAGCTCCATGACCTTGGCCACCTGGGTAATGGCAGCCACCATCGATTCCGATATACGGTTGTCGGTGATGTCGCGAATGAAACTGCCGTCGATCTTCAGCGCGTCAACTTTAAAGTTCTTGAGGTAAGCAAACGAGCTCAGGCCAGCGCCGAAATCGTCGAGGGCAATCCGGCAACCCCGGTCACGCAGTTCATTGATCAGGGCCTGGGCCTTGGTGAGGTGTGACACGGCCGCCGACTCGGTGACTTCGAAGCAAAGCCCTTTGGCCTCGACGCCGTTATCACGCATTTCCTGGTCGATGAAGTCCAGGATGTCGTCATCACTCATAGACTGCCCTGAGAGGTTGATCGAGAACAGCGCCTCACTCGTCTCGAGTACTTGCTTGTACTCGGCGAGCTGGCCCAGTGTCTTCGACGTCACCCAGCGGTCTATCTGGGGCATGAACTTGTAGCGCTCGGCGGCCGAGAACAGCGCGCTCGACGGGACGTCCTGATCGTCGCTGTCCTTCATCCGCAGCAGGATTTCGTAACACGGTGGCGCGTCTTCATCGCGCAGGCTGACGATAGGCTGCGCGAGCAGTTCGAAAAGGTCTTCATCGAGCGCCTGCTGAATCTGCGCAACCAGCTGCATGTCGTCGTGGCGGCGAATCATGCTCAGGTTCTTGTCGTCGAATACCTCGATACGGTCGCGACCATGGTCCTTGGCGGACTCGCAGGCCATGCGCGCCGTGGTCAGGGCGCGCCCGATATCCTTGCGTTTGGCGCTGAATTCCGCGATCCCGATACTGGTCGTGATCTGCAGCGACCTGTCCCCCTCCAGGTAGCGCAGGGCCTGGCTCTTGTCGCGCAATTGCTGTGCGAGCTCCAGCGCGGATTCCTGGTCGGCGTGCGTCAGCAGGATGCAGAAGTCGTCGCCGGTCAGTCGTGATACCACGGCGCGCCTCGAGAGGTCTTCCTCGAGCAGGCGCGCGAACCGCACGATGACCTGGTCGCCCGCATCGCGGCCGAACGTATCGTTGACCAGCTGCAGATTGTCGAGGTCGAAATAGATGAGCTGGTGAGCATCGTCCGAAGGCGCCAGCGCCTTGGCCGATTCCTGCAGCTGCGCCTCGAAACCGGACCGGTTCATGAGTCCGGTCATCGCATCGAACGACTGCTCGATGACATACTCGATCTTGCGCACGATGTGCGCCATGAAGCGGCGCTCGCCCTTGCTGAATTCGCTGCCGTCTACCCGGCCCAGCTGCGCCATCACTCCTTCAAGGGTGCCGTGACGATCAAAAATCGGGCTCAGCAATGTCTGGAAGCCCGAGTCCGGCGTATCGTCCTCGCCTTCGATGCCGGGAATCTCGAAAACAGCCGGCCAGCGCTTGTCCTCGAGCTTCGGCAGCATGTGATCGATCAGGTAGCGGTCGAGTACCTTGCGGTTGACGTTTTTCCAGCTCGAGTGCGTGGCGCTGACACGAATGCGCTTGCCGGGAATCAGCAGAACGCTGTAAGCGATGCCGAGATACCGGCCGCTCTGACCGACGAGCTGCGCCAGCCCCGCATGGCTGCGTGACGTGCCGTGGATCTTCTCGTCGACTTCATAAACGAGGGACAGTTCCTTCCCGGCTTCCGTTGACCGCCGCTGCGCCTGCTCCAGCTGGCGACCGATGATCAGGCTCTCACCGATCAGGTCGACAGCAGGCCGCAGAATGTTCGCCAGCATCTTGGGATTGAACGACGACGCCTTGCCGGCATTCCGGGAGAACACGGCAACGAGCAAGCCCAGCCGGCCGCCGCCGTCCGCCCGGACCGTCAGCAACAACAGCGTGCGTCCCGACGTGAGCGTGCGGCGGATGTGCCCTTCGTCGCCCGCCTGCTCGATGATCTCGTCGGGCAGATCGGTAACGAAGTTATCGATTTCGTAGTCGTCTGCGCCGTCGGAGCTCCACACGCACTCGCGCTCGGCATCGTAGAAACAGAAGCATTGCGCGCGCGGGACGAGCGAATGCAGCAGACCCTTGGCCTTGCCAATGTTTTTGACGGTTTGCAGGTTGTGAAGGTCAGCAGACAACACCGGCTCCGTGGCCTGTTTGCAGGTTGCGAGCAACCCACGATGCCAGTGTTGCGGCCGCCCCGCTGTGACCCGCGTCTCAGCTGAAACCCTTACCCCTGCTGATCTGGATCATTTGGGCAAATTTTTGCATTTACTGCGACGCCAGCCATTCGTCGTCGGAACCCTCGGGCACGCCCTCGAACAGGGGTGTCGACAGGTAGCGTTCGCCGGTGTCGGGCAGCATGGCCAGGATGACCGACCCCTCGGGCGCCTCTGCCGCGACATCGAGCGCCGTGGCCAGGGTCGCACCCGCCGAAATTCCGGTGAAGATGCCTTCTTTCTGAGCAAGCTCACGTGAGACCTCGATGGAGCGGTCATCGGATATCGACCGGAGTTCGTCGAACACCTCCCGATCGAGCACGTCGGGAATGAAATCGGGCGTCCAGCCCTGGATCTTGTGCGGACTCCATTCATTGCCCGCCAGCAGCGTGGCGGCCTCGGGTTCCGTGGCGACAATCCTGACGTCGGGCCGCGCCGCTTTGATCGTACGACCTGCGCCGCTCATCGTGCCACCCGTGCCATAGCCAGTCACCCAGTAGTCGAGACGCCGGCCGGCGAAGTCACTGAGAATCTCCGGGCCGGTCGTGCAGGCGTGAAAATCCGGGTTCGCAGGGTTCTCGAACTGCCGAGCCAGGAACCAGCCGTGTTTTTCGGCCAGCTCTTCGGCCTTCCTGACCATGCCACTGCCGCGTTCGGCCGCAGGCGTCAGTATGACCTTGGCGCCGAGCCCGCGCATGACCAGGCGGCGCTCCACCGAGAACGAGTCCGCCATCGTCGCTACGAACGGGTGGCCCGTCGCTGCGCACACCATCGCCAGCGCGATGCCCGTGTTGCCCGAGGTGGCCTCGATGACCGTCTGCCCGGGCGCCAGGTCGCCCTTCTCCTCGGCGTCGTTAATGATGGCGTATGCCAGCCTGTCCTTGACCGATGCCATCGGATTGAAAGATTCAACCTTGACGTACAGGTCGACGTGGTCCGGACCCATGCGATTGAGCCGCACGATCGGCGTATTGCCGATAGTCTGCAGAATATTGTCGTAGATCATCCCTCAGTCCTCTTTATTCTTTTTTCGTTGACGAATGGTAATCCTGGTGTATTACGGAGAGCATACACCGCTTGTTTCTGGCGACATAACCATGTGTTATTTGTAGCCGAATTTTTCGCACTCGGGTGAAACCCATGCGCTGGGGCACGGTCACACTAAGAGACGCAACGACGCAACTTTCAGAATGAAGCTACAACAACTGAAATATTTGCTTGCGATCGTCGATAACGGGCTGAATATAACGGCAGCGGCCGAAAGGCTGTACACGTCTCAGCCGGGGGTGAGCAAACAACTCAAGCTACTCGAGGAAGAACTCGGGTTGCAGTTGTTCGTGCGCAAGGGCAAGAGCCTCGGCGGTATCACCGCCGCCGGCGAACAGGTCATCGAACGGGCCCGCCTGATCATGGCGGAGGTCGAGAACATTCGCAGCCTCGCCTCGGATTACTATCACGAGGAAGAGGGCACGCTGTCCATCGCCACGACCCATACGCAGGCCCGCTACGTACTGCCGGACGTCATTCGTGAGTTTCGCGAACGCTATCCGCGCGTCAGCCTTAACCTGCACCAGGGCACCTCGGAACAAATCGCCGACATGGTGCAGGCGAACGAGATCGACTTTGCGATTGCGACCGGATCGCACGAACTGTTCGGCGACTTGCTGCTGGTTCCCAGTTATCACTGGGACCGGAAGATCATCGTCCCCAAGGATCATGAACTGACGACTCTCGAGCGGAAGATCACGCTCGAAGACCTCGCGGAGCATCCGCTTGTCACTTATGTCTTCAGTTTCGGTGGCCAGTCATCCCTCAAACGCGCTTTTGCCGACCAGGGACTCGACCCCGACGTCGTGTTCACGGCGCGCGATGCCGACGTCATCAAGACATATGTGCGCATGGGCCTCGGCGTCGGCATCGTCGCGAGCATGGCTGAAGACTGCTCCGACGGCAAAGACCTGGCGGCGCTGGAAGCGGAAGGCCTGTTTCCACGCAGCACGACGTGGATAGGGTTTCGCAAGGATGTCGTGCTGCGGCGCTACATGCTCGACTTCGTGCAGTTGTTCGCTCCGCACATTACTGCCGACCAGCTCGAGAAAACCCGGCATGTGCGCTCGCAGAACGAGATCGACAGCCTGTTCAAGGATGCCAGCCTGCCGGTCCGCGGCGGCTGCAATGACGACATCATCGAGGCGGCCTGATCCCGCCACCTCGCGCCGGCCCGTTTACTAGTAAATACGAATGCCGCCGTGGCGTTTGCGGCTGCGGTAGTCCGTCCACCACAAGCCGAACAGCAATCCGCCGACCAGGCAAGCCGCTGCCACGCCGCCGACCCATTGCAGCGGAACCAGCAGGCGGTTCTGCGCCTGGCGCTCACGCAGCTCCGAATTTTCTTCGGCCAGCTCGGTGGCGCTGGCTTCGCTGGTGCCGAGCCGCTCCTGCAGGTCGGAATTCTGTGCGCGCAGCGAATCGATCGTCGCCGCCGGCGCCGCGAACGCCTGTCGCATTTCTTCGAGCTCGCCCATGAGCCGATCGACTTCGGCCTGGGTCTCGGCGACCACCAGCTTCGCGGGTTTTTCGCTGACCAGGAAACCCGCCTTGACGTAGCCCTGCGTGCCGTCCGGCAACTGGACATTGGCGTAGTACTGGGTCCGCGACAGAACTTCCATTTCCTGCCCGCTTTCAAGATTGCGGAACGGCCGGTCGCTGGTATCGGGGGCCTGGTGCAGGCCAAGCCGCAGCGTATCGGTGACGTAGGCAGTCTCGGCAAACGCCGCTACCGGCATCAGCAACAGCCAAAGGATCTTGCGCATCGATGTTCTCCCAAACGATCCTGCGAGAGTCTACTACAGCCTATTGCTCATAGAGCCATCGCAACAAGGCTTCCTGGGTCTCGTCGCCGTAACCGCGGTGGATATCGGCGTGATTCTGCAATACCACCACGCTGAACCTGCGGCCCGAGCGCGCCTGCAGATACCCTGCGATTCCCGCGACATGGTCCAGCGAGCCGGTCTTCAGGTGCGCCGATCCCTCGAGCGGCCCTTCGCGCATCCGGTAGCGAAGGGTGCCGTCGAGCCCGGCCAGCGACAGTGACGAGACATACTCCGGCATATACGGCTGCCGCCAGGCGAACGCGAGCATGGCAGCGAAATCGGCGGCCGTGATCCTGGCTTCGCGGGACAATCCCGCGCCGTTGTCGAACGCAAGTTCGGAAAACTCGAGCCCCTGGCTGCGCAACCAGTCGGCCACGACCTTCCGGCCGCCCGTCTCGGTCCCGGGCGGACCGAGAACTTCCGCGGACAAGGTATAGAGCAGCTGCCGCGCCATGACGTTATTGCTGTGTTTGTTGACGCGCGTGATGACGTCGGCGAGCGGCAACGAACGAAATTCGACGATCGGTTCCCGGTCTTCGGGCGCGGTTGCAACGTCCCAGCCCCCGTCGAACACGCCGCCCGACTCATGCCACATCGACTTGAACAAGCCGTAGGCAAAACTGCGGTGACTGAGCGTGGCCCGGTCCATGGCATAGCGCTCGCAGCCGTCCGGAAACGCGCCACTAAACGTCATGCGGCTGACCTGTTCGTCGGTGGTAACGGTAATGCCGCGCTGGTATCCACGGCAGGGTCCGGCGATCAGCCGGAGCTGGTTTTCGATTTCCAGGTTGTCCAGCGGCGGATCGGTCCAGATGTCGACCTTGCCAGACTCCTCGGCGGGCGCGAACCAGTAACGCACAACCTTGTAGTTCATCAACAGCGCGTTCGGGGCGACGTTGTATGCCCTGAGCGGCTGGCGGTCGAACGCCCCCGGATCGTACTCACCAACGTCGAAATAACTGTCGTCCAGCAACAGGTCACCGTCGATCGTGTCGATGCCCGCCTGGTGTATGCGGCGCAACATCTGCCAGACGCGCTCGGTCACCAGGAACGGATCCCCCTGGCCCCGCAGCAGGAGATCGCCCTGCAGCGTCCCGTCAACAACCGGCCCCATGGCAAAAATGTCGGTCTGCCAGGTGTACGTCGGCCCCAGCAGGTCGATGGCCGCCAGGGTCGTCAGCATCTTGATCGTCGAGCCCGGGTTGCGCGGCACGTGGGCGTTCCAGTCGACGAGGACCTCTCCGGACTCCAGGTCCTGGACGTGGATACTCGTGGACTCGGGCGGTACGTTGCGATGGCTGAGCCTGCTGGCCACCGGCGGCGGCAGCTCGGCGGCGAGCACAATTCCGCAGGCGGCTGCCAGCGCAACTCCCAGCAACAGCCGCTTCATCGCCGCGCCGGCCTCCTGAGCCCGAGCGCACGAATGCGGTCGGCAAGCGTCGTTGGTTTGACGCCGAGCAGTTCGGCGGCGCCGTCCGGACCGGACACGCGCCAGCTCGTCTCCCGAAGGGCGTTCAACAGGTTTTGTTTCTGGAATTCACGCATCTGTTTCTCGGTGAGTATGCCGTCCGGTTCGACAGATGCAACGTTGGCCCGTCGCGACTCGGGCTGGGCGACATGCGGCATCGACAGGTCCAGCCGCAATACGTTGCCAGGCGACAGAATAACGGCGCGCTCTATGACGTTCTTGAGTTCCCGAACATTGCCCGGCCATTCGTACTCGAACAGCTTTTCGGCCTGGGCGCGCGTGAGGGTCAGCTCGGGACGGCCAAAATCGGCGGCGGCCCGCTCGAGAAAGTGCTGCGCGAGTTGCACGATATCGTCGCCGCGTTCACGCAACGGGGGCACGTCGACCGGAAATACACTGAGGCGGTAGAACAGGTCTTCGCGGAACTCGCCATCGACGATTAGCTGCTCGAGGTTACGGTTGGTCGCGGCGATGACGCGCACATCGACCGATCGGGTCACGTCGTCGCCTACGCGCTCGAACTCGCTTTCCTGTAGTACGCGCAACAGCTTGCCCTGCAGTTCGAGTGGAATCTCGCCGACCTCGTCGAGGAATATCGTGCCGCCGTCGGCCAGCTGGAAGCGACCGACGCGGTCCCGGTGTGCGCCCGTGAATGCGCCTTTGACATGTCCGAAGAACTCGCTTTCGAACAGCTCCTTGGGGATCGACGCGCAGTTGACCTTGACGAGCGGACCGTCGGCACGCGCGCTTTGACTGTGGATGGCGTGCGCCACGAGCTCCTTGCCAACGCCGGATTCGCCCAGCAGCAGGACACTGGCCGGCGTCTGTGCGACAGCTTCGACCTGCTTGAGCATTCGCTGCAGCGCCGGACTCGTACCCACGATACGGCCGAAGTTCATCGCGACGTTGACTTCCTCGCGCAGGTAATCGCGCTCGCGCTCGAGTTCTTCACGCAGGCGGGCGTTCTCCGCCAAAGCATTGCGCAGTTTGCGCTCCGTCCGCAGCCGCTCGGTCACGTCTTTCGAGGCGACCAGTAGTCGATCAACCTTGCCGCTGACATCGCGATGGCCGATTGCGGAAACGACCAGGTCGAGCACCCGGCCGTCCTTGGTGACGACCTGGCGGTCCTCGTTGTTGTAGTCACCGAGTTCCAGCAGTTCCTGCATGTGGCCGCCGGCGAAGCGGCGCTGCTCCGCCTCGGTAAAGAAGTCCGTGATCGGCCGGCCGAGCACCTCCTCGCGCGTATAGCCGAGTTTGTCGAGCCAGCGGTCGGTCACGGTGACGATATTGCCGTCGCCGTCGACCGTGTGCAGCATCGCCGGAGTCGACCGGTACAGTTCGCGATACTTGAAGTTGGCGCGGGCCTGGTCGCCGTACTCCCGGTATAGCGCGATTGTGCGCAGGAACGCGCCGTCCGGGTCGTACTCCACGATGGAGTTGGTCGTGCACTCGACAACCTCGCCCGAGGCGGATACGAAGCCGATAGGTTTGTTCTCGAGTTTGCCGGTGCGCCTCAGCGTCGGCAGGAACTCCTCCTCGATACGCCGCGCCGATTCCGGTGTCACGAACTCGCCGGGCCTGTGGCCGACCATGTCGGCACGGTCGTAACCCAGCCGCGCAAGAAACGCGTCATTGACATCCAGGTAGGTGCCATCCTCGCCAATGGACGTCGCCATCGACGGGGACTTGCGAAACAGCCACTGGTAATCGTCGGGTTTGAGCATCGCCGCAGTATATACGAAATTCCGTAATTATGAATACGATATTTCGTGAATTACGGAATTCCGTAATCCTGATCGAAACCTTAAGTCATTGTTATAAATAGCTTTTCAAAGTTGGCACGGCTTATGCACTAAGTACAGTGGTATCTAACATTAGACGTCGTTTGGGCGACGCTCGCATACAAGGAAAGTAGTTATGAAATCTGGAAAGTTCGAGAACGGCCTCGCGCTGGTCGGCGTACTGATCGTACTGTTCGCAGTCACCTCAGCCGCCAACACGGCGCTGGCAGATGAAGTTGAACTCCTCGAGGACAACTTGAAAGTCGAGGTTTCGACCTCAAATTAACGTCTCTGGTGGCCGGGCGCAGGAGTCTCTCCCCCGAAATGCCTGATCGACCGGTCACCATCGATGCCAGCTGGATTGCTGGCGGATTACGGGCCTGGAGGCCCGGCGGCATCCCCCCTGCCGTTCAATCCTGGGCGCCGGAGTCCTCCGTGTCGGAGGCCCGCTGGATCGCAATCGAATTCGGCACTCCGGCGCCTTTCTTTTTTCGGCGACGAGTTACTAATGCTGAACCCTGTCGCGATGGTTCTCGGCGCGCCTGGCGCGGCTATTCGCCATACCGTTGCTGATGGTTTCACGCAGGCGCTTGAGCCAGCGCCGGGCCCAGGTGAATTCAATAGCCAGGATCGCGAGCCCTACCGGAATGACGACCAGGGCAGGCCCCGGCGTGAAGATCATGACAATGCCGAGCAGCACGACAGTTGCGCCCACAACGGCAATCGCGATGCGTCGCGCGGCCTTGTAGGTGAGATGTAGCGTGCGTTGAATCAAGCTTCGTCCCGGTTTCGAATCAGGCCCATTCTAGCCCGTGGATGCGTTTTGTTTTATGACAACCATATCGTAGGCTTTGTTGCATGCAAGTTCAGCGCCTGTCCCTGCTCCTGGCCGCTATCGCCATGGCCGGCGCCGCCTGGCCCAGCGGCCCGGCGCGTCTCGAGGTTGAAGTGCCGCCGGCGGTGGCGTCGTTGCAGCCGCTCGCCGAAGGCCGTCGACTCGTGCGCCTGCCCGCACTGGAGTTCGAATTTGCTATCCAGGCCAGCTGTGGCCCGGACGAGGCCGTCAAATCGGTCTCGATCAGCATTGCCGATACCCGCAAGTCCCTGGCCGATACCGATATCCCGGCGGGCGAGCCCATCAACACTATGGTCAGGCTGCCGGCGCGGCAGCTCGCACCGATCGCGGTCAACGGATTCTGTCCCGAAACGGCGGTAACCGGCAGCAGCCTGTTACTCCGTGATGCCGTGACGGCGCATGTATCCCTGCGCTGCGCGGGCGACGACGGAGACTCGATTACCTACTCGTCACAAGCGCTCGACATCACGCTGGTGTGCGAGAGCGACCCGGAGCCTCAGGGCGACGCGCCGGCGTCGACCGACAGGTGAAGATCCAGGAAGTCGAGGGTCTTTTGCCAGGCATCTTCGGCAGCTTCTGCGTTGTAGGCATTGCCGGTTGGATTGGCGAACGCGTGGTCGGCGTCGGGGTAGATGTGTATCGTATGGTTCTTGCGCAGGCGGCCGAGCGCGGCCTCGAAACTTCTGACTGACTCGACGGGAATGCCCTTGTCTTCGGCACCGAACAGACCGAGTATCGGGGCGCTGATCGGCAACAGCCTGTCCACGTCATCGGTAACCCGGCCGTAGTAAATGACGGCGGCGTCGAGCTCTTCCGGGAATAACATGGCCGCGTTTAGCGACCAGCCGCCGCCGAAGCACCAGCCCATTGAGCCGACGCGCGGTGCGCCAGCCGTCAGGCTAACGAACTCGTAGGCCTGGCGCAGGTTCTCTTCGGCTTCGGCGGGATTTTCCACGACCTTGAGCATTTGCTGGCGTGCCGCCTCGCGGGAGTCCGCCACCGACCCGGCGAACAGGTCCACGGCGAGAACGATGTAGCCTTCTCCGGCAAGCCGGTCGGCCATCGCGCGGACGTTGTCGTTCAGCCCCCACCACTCATGGATCATGATGACCGCCGGCAGCGGTTCCACCATGTCCGCCGGAAAGACAAACTGGCCGTAGATGAGTTCGTTATTAACCTCGGCATATGGCAGACGCTCGGAGACGATGGGACGCGCCGGCGCGACCTCCGTGGCCGGGCTCGGCTCGGTCGTGTCGGCCGCGTGTTCGCGGGTCATTGCATCGACATTTGCACGTCCTGCTGCTTTGTCGGCCTCGTCGGCGGGCGGCGTCTCCTTCTCGCACGCGGCAAGCGCGATAACGGCGGCGGCGATTAGCAGGAGGATTTTGTTGCTACTGGTCATGACCCGCTTAGTGTACAAGCGTTACTTGTCCCAGTCATCGTCGTCCCACTCGCGCAGCTTGCTCTTGTCGACCTCGCGCCACTGTTCTTCGCTGCGACGCATGTGTTCGACAACTTTCGCAATCGTATAAACGACCACGGCTGCGATAATGACCAGGATAGGGAGGAGTCCTTCCGGCATGATTTCGAACAGTAGCGATGGACCCACGCAATACTAACATCGGTCGGCGACGATCCGTCATTGGACGGACGACTGCGTTCATTAAGGAGTCACTGCGCGACAACGACGCCGATTACACGAGCGGGCGGATCAACCGCGCGCTTGGCTTGCTCGCGATCCCGATGATGCTCGAAATGTCGATGGAATCGGTCTTCGCCATCGTCGACATCGCGTTCGTGTCGCGCCTCGGCACTGATGCCATTGCCGCCGTCGGTATCACGGAGGCCCTGATCACCGTGCTGTATGCGGTCGCTGTCGGTCTCGGCCTGGGCGTGACCGCGATGGTCTCGAGGCGAATCGGCGCCGGCGAGCGCGAGGCCGCGGCGCGGGTAACCGGACAGGCGATCTGGGTCGGGGCCGGCCTGTCGCTGCTGATCGGCGTACCGGGGGCCTACTATGCTGCCGACATGCTGAGCCTGATGGGCGCCAGCGACAGCGTCATCGAAACGGGAACCGGCTTTGCGGCCGTGTTGCTTGGCGGCTCGGCCAGCATCATTTACCTGTTTCTGCTCAACGCCGCCTTTCGCGGCGCCGGGGATGCCTCGGTGGCGCTGCGCTCGCTGTGGCTGGCCAACGGAATCAACATCGTCCTCGACCCGTGCCTGATCTTCGGCCTCGGGCCGTTTCCCGAAATGGGCGTTACGGGTGCAGCTGTTGCGACGACGATCGGCCGCAGCATCGGCGTTGCCTACCAGCTCTGGTACCTGTTCGACGGCGCGGGTCGGCTGCGCTTTCGTTTGCGGAACCTCGCGCTCGCGCCGCGCGTGCTGGCCCGCTTGCTCGTCATTTCCACGGGCGGCGTCGGCCAGTTCCTGATCGCCACGTCGAGCTGGATTATCGTCATGCGTATCGTGGCGCTTTATGGCAGCACGGCCGTCGCGGCCTACACCATCGGCCTGCGCATTTTCGAGTTTATCTGGCTGCCATCGTGGGGGCTGGGCAACGCGGCGGCGACGCTCGTCGGGCAGAATCTCGGCGCAGGCAAGCCGGAGCGCGCTGTGGTATCCACGTGGCGCGCGTCGAAGTACAACACGATATTCATGGTGTTGATCGGCGTCGTGCTCGTGATTCTCGCTCCCGCTATAGCCGGCTTCTTTACGAACGACCCGGACGTGCTGCGCTACGGCATCAACTGCTTGCGCATCCTCGCCTTGGGCATCCCGATGTACGCTGTCGGCATGATCGTGACCCAGGCTCTCAACGGCGCGGGCGACACGACCACGCCGACGGCCATCAACTTCGTGTGCTTCTGGATATTGCAGATTCCGCTTGCCTACTGGCTGGCGGAAAACGTCGGCCTTGGTCCTGAAGGCGTGTTCTGGGCAATCGTCGTATCGGAGACGCTCGTTACCGTGCTGGCGGTTGTCGCCTTTCGTCGCGGCAGATGGCAGCACCGTGCAGCCTGACGAGCAGCCGCATTGTTGAGTACCATGCGGCAGATCATGGCTGACGCTCCCCTCATCGAGATTCGCAATGCGACGATATGGCGCGGCACGACCTGCGTCTTCGAGCAGCTGGACCTCGTCATCGAGCAGCACGAACGCGTCGCGATACTCGGGCCCAACGGCTCGGGCAAGACAACGCTGCTGAAGACAATCAACCGCGAGCTCTACCCGGTTGTCGCTCCCGACGCCGTCGTCAGGATCCTCGGTCGCGAGCACTGGAACGTGTGGGAGCTGCGCAGCCATATCGGCATCGTGTCCCATGACCTGCATCAGCGTTACACGCCGAAGACGACGGCCGTCGAAGTTGTCGTATCAGGCTTCTACTCGAGCATTGGCGTGCACGGTAGCCTGGCGCGGCGCGTCAGCGCAGCGCAGCTCGACGCCGCTCACACCACGCTCAATCGTCTCGGCATCGGCGAACTCGCGGACACGCCGCTGCAGTCCATGTCGACCGGCCAGCAGCGACGCTGCCTGCTCGGGCGCGCGCTGGTGCATGATCCGGCGACCCTGATTCTGGACGAACCCACAGAGGGCCTCGATTTCGCCGCGAGCTTCGACTACCTCGACCGGATTCGCGGGCTGTCGTCGAGCGGCCACAACATCGTGCTCGTCACTCACCATCTCAACGAGATTCCGCCCGAGGTCGAGCGCGTCATCGTGCTCAAGAACGGCCGGATAGCCGCCGACGGGCCCAAATCCGAAGTGCTGGACGGCGCCCTGCTGAGCTCGGTGTACGAAACCCCGATCCGGGTCGCCGAATTCGACGGCTATTACCTCGCTTACCCCGGCTAATTTTACAAAACGTGACCTGTTACGATTATTCTGCCGACGAAAGTCCTATGCTGGAGCCATGTTCGTGCTGATCCGCATTCTCGCTACCAGCCTGCCGCTCATCGCATTACCGGCGCTCGCCGCCGACTCGCCGGTGCCGACAGGCATTACCAGCGTTGGACCCGCGGCCTTCCTGTTCACGATCGCCGGCGCGCTGTTGCTTACACTCGTCTTCCGCTCCGTGGCAAGCCACATGATGCGTTTGGTGACCCGTCGCGTTGGGGCGATTCGCATTCGCCGCGCGCTGGAATCACGTAGTCCCGACGTCCTGCACGACTTCATCCTGCCCGGCGCCTATGGCGGCCTGGTCAAAGTGGACCATGCCATCCTGACCGCCGGAGGCATCCTCTGCATTCAGACCAAGCACTACAGCGGCATCGTGTTCGGTGAGGCCGACGAACCGCAGTGGACCAACGTTGACGGCACGACTCGGCAACGATTCCTCAACCCGACGATTCAGAACGAAGGCCGCACGCGCGCCCTGCAGAACGTGGTGCCCGACGTTCCGGTCGACAACGTCGTCATCTTCACGGGCAATGTCGAATTTCCGACACCGCCGCCCAGGAATGTCATCAAGGCCGAACGGCTTAACAGCCTTATCGACAAGCACGTTTTCGGTCCGAGCAAGGTGAAGGACTGGGACGCGGCGTGGCTGACCGTGAAATCCGCTGCGCTGACCGACGAGGCCTCTCGCAAGGACCTGCAGGCACAGATCGCCTGAGCCCTGTCAGGCCAATCGCCTGACCCTGCACAGCGCCCATTCCTTTATACTCTTGCGCAACGAGTCGCGGAGTTTCCGAGCGATGGACGCAGATCTGATCTCATCACCGATTGGCGTGCTTGCCGTACTGGCATTCGTCGCTGCCTTCTTTTTCGCGATCGAGCAGTCAACCAAAGCGAAACTCTTCCAGTACCTGCCGCCGCTGCTGTTCATCTACGCCACGCCGGTGTTTCTCAATAACTTCGACGTGATCCCCAGCGAGTCCCCGGTCTATTCGGGGCTCAGCGCCTACGTATTGCCGGCATTCATCGTGCTTATGCTCATCAAGGTCAATGTGCCGGCCGTCGTGCGTGTCATGGGCAAGGGCGTCCTCGTCATGCTCATGGGAACGGCTGGGGTCATGGTCGGTGCGGTGGTGGCCTACGCGCTCGTGCACAGCTGGTTGTCCGACGACGCGTGGAAAGGTTACGGCGCGCTGGCCGGAAGCTGGATCGGCGGCACCGCGAACATGGCCGCAACGGCTGAGATGCTCGGCACGTCGGAAGAACAGTTCGGCCTCGCGGTGATCGCGGACAACG
>JAAUYF010025587.1_pt1 | contig 35068 bp, 37 predicted proteins | sample 7278051 | NCBI WGS metagenome assembly JAAUYF01 (sample SAMN14350202, study PRJNA611818) | marine sediment metagenome | isolation source: surface marine sediment (0.6m) | place: French Polynesia: Moorea | collected 2018-08 | reverse complement strand
ATTTTTAGTCTTATATACGTAACATTTAAAATTACTTAAAAAAAATTTGATTTTTCTAATCTGTTTAATTTAGAACAATTATGTATATTTATTGAGTTTTGAGTATATCCATCTTTACCACCACTAAAAAATTCATCTAACCAATATTTTATTTTAGTATTAAATATTTTTGAAGTTGGAGTTTTAAAAGGGCTAAATAATTTGTTTAATGGTTTATTAGTAGTTTTAAGAAAAAAATTTAAATTTGTTAAATTTTGTGTAGCATAATATTGAAAATTTAAATAATTACGGAAATTAAATAAATTATTGCAATTAAAATTTAAATTATTATTTAATTTTTTATCAGTGACAAAATTTAGATTTTTAAAGTTCATAAAAAATTTTCTTAAAATTTGCCAATTACTTTTTGATGTGTTAGAAGAATTTATTAATTTAGGAATTCTTTTTATTGATCCTTCTGTATTTATAAAAGTTTCATTATCTTCAAATAAAATTTTATTAGGTAAATTAAAGAACAAATTTTTATTACTATTATTATTAAAATTTACTTTATGACTAGCTGTAAATTTGTTACTTACATGTTTTACCCAATTAGTATTTAATAATTTTAATTCTGAAATTTTTTCAAAAATATTTATTGAATTTGGTACTTGATTATTGATAATATAAATACCGTTAAAGTCTTTAAAATCATATAGTTTTAAAGATTCAAACGAATTTAACGTATCTATACCGGTATCACCTGCTGCAGAATTTAAAATATTTAATCCATTCCATTTTTTATCTATAAAGTTTGAATGTTTTAAAAGTTGAAACATTGATACAATACTGTTTAAATCATTTCGTTTTTTTAATTCATTATTGTAAACTAAAAGTGGATTTTTTGATGAAATTAAATCAGAACAAAATAAATTATTCCCTTCTATTATAGATTTAATTGTTTTAATGCTAGATCCTAAAAATTGTACTGGGATTGTTAAATTAATCATTGAACCAATTGACATAATTTTAAAATTTCCTTTCAAGTATCGTTGTCTTAAATTTAAATTTAAGGTAGAACCTTCATATCTAGGATTAGTACCGATTAATAAACAAAGTGTTGAAGATAATAAATCAGATTTTTGTGTTACTTTATTAAGTTGAAAGTCTAATTCATTATCAATATTAGTTTTTTGATAATTTTCAATTCTTCGAAGTTTAATAAATGAATAAGACTGTTCGATTAAATTTAATAGATTTAATACTTCTAAAGATATATTATCGAACGATAAAATAAAAAAATTTTTTTTTGAACTAATTTTTGAAATAAAATCTTTATTATAAAAGTTATTTATTATTTTTTTAAAAGTTAAATCCCAATCATCTTGATTATTAACAGATGAATCTCTTGTTGAATAAATAGATTCAACAAATAGTCTAGATTTATCTGTAATCCAATTACCAGAAAAGTTTTTATTATTTCCTGATTCTTCAACAGGTTTCATTTCAAATAAAGTTCCTTCTTTTAAAGTTATAACTACGTTGGGTATGAATGCATCTGAAATATCATTACTAACAACGTATACAGTTTCCCAATTTCTGTCCCACAAAGGATATGGTTTTAAAGTTAATGCTCCGATTTATGACTTTAAGAGATCAAATAAAAGTTATTTGTAATTAATTTAAGATTAATTACTTTTTTTTAAAATCCATGAGAAGAAAATTTCTCATTAAATTTACCAACTGGACAAAGATCAATAACATTACCAGATAATTCAGAGGTTAAAACTTTATCTACATATGTTCCAATTTCACTATAAACTCCTCTTCCTAGTACTCCTAATTCTTCAATACCAGCAATTTCAGTTGCAAATCGTACACATCTAGTACAATGTATGCATCGAGTCATTACAGTTTTTACTATAGGTCCTAGGTTTTTATCACTAACAAATCTTTTAAATTTATAAAATCGACGTTTGGTAAAACCAAAAAATAGTGATTGATCTTGTAAATCACATTCACCACCCTGGTCACAAATTGGACAATCTAGTGGATGGTTTAGTAATAAAAATTCCATAATATTTTCTCTTGATTTTTTAACTAATGTACTATCATGAAAAATTTCATTAAGAAGATTCGATTTAGCAGTAATTGCACATGAAACTAATGGCTTAGGAGCATTTTTTATTTCTACTAAACATATACGACAATTACCAGCTATAGATAAATTATTATGATAACAATAATGAGGCATACTAATTCCTGAATTAATGAGATACGCTAATAAAGATAAATTATCAGCATTCAGCCTGTCAAATTTTGATTTATTTATTTTCATCTTTTCAATTTATTTTTTTTTTTACTGAGCTAAAAGATCAGAATTTGACTTTATTGGTTCAAATTGTATTGAACTTTTTAATCTGTATTGAGCTGTTAAGATTGAAAGACCTAATGCAGATTCAGTAGCTGCAATAGATAAAATAAATAAAACAAAAATTTGACCTGTTATATCATCTAAGTATAAAGAAAACATTACAAAATTTAAGTTAACCGAAAGAAGTAGCATTTCAATTGCCATTATTGTGATTAAAATATTTCGTCTGTTAAGTATTAATCCTAACATACCAAAAAAAAAGGTTAAATGTGTAAGAGCTAAAAAATGTGGTAGTTGTATAAACTTCATTAAATTAATTTTTATTTTTTAACATAACTATTAGTAAATAATTAATAATTACATTATTTATTTATTTTTATTCGTTATAGAGCGAAAAGGAATAAGAAAACAATCATTAAAGCGAATAAAGCAATTGCTTCAGTTAACGCAAATCCTAAAATCGCCATTTTGAAAAGTTCATCTTTTTTAGAAGGATTTCTTGCAATACCAGTTACTAAAGCGCTGAAGATAGTACCAATACCGATACCTGCTCCTGCTAAACTAATAGTTGCTAATCCAGCTCCTAAATATTTTGCTGCAGTTAATAATTCCATAATTTTTATTTATGAATTTTTTAATTTTAATTAAAACGGTTTAGATTAACATCAATTTTCAAAAATTGTCTGATATAAGAAAAAGTTTTAAGTAAAATATTGTATTATTATTCAAAATAATTTAATCAAATGAAATATGAATTTCATAATTTTCTCAAAAAATACAATAAATTTACTAGCTATGAATAAACATCTAATACATTAGAATTTATTGTGGAAGTTTTAAATATTATTTTAAAATATTAATTTTATTAATTAAAAATTTTACTTTTTATCGGTAATTTAGCACCACCAGTTCTAAATGCTTCTATAGCAACTGAAAGTTTAATTCCGCATATTTCAAACAAAATCGTACCTCCGCGAACTTTTACACCCCAGTGAGAAATAGAACCTTTTCCCTTTCCCATACGTGCGGAAGTAGGCTTTGCTGTTATAGGTAAATCAGGGAATACTCTAATCCATATTTTTCCTTTTCGTTTTGTTTTTCTTGCAATTGCTTGTCTAGCTGATTCTAGTTGACGTGCTGTAATTATACCAGATTCAAGAGCTTTAAGTCCTAAAGTTCCGAAGCTTAAATTATTTGACTTATTATACTCTAATCGTTTAAGTTTTCCTCTTTTTGTTTTTTTAAATTTTAATTTTTTTGGTTGTAAAAACATAAATTTTTTAAAGTGTTATTTTAAGTATAACTGTTGATTAATTGAGAAATTATGATTACTACATACCCAAACTTTAATACCTAAAGTACCATTATTAGTATATGAGATTTCTTGAGAATAATCAACAAAAGAATTTAAAGATTGTAATTGTACACTACCAATAAAGATCCTTGAAATTTTTGATCTAGGAGCTCCATTAATTCTACCCCGTATTTCTATTTTAATGCCATTTATTTTAGAAAATGGTTGTTTTATAAGAATATTTAGTATTTTTTCTACAAAACCTAACAAAAATCTATGTTGTTTTAATTTTTGCATATTTAAAGCTATAAAACCAGCAATAATATTAGCTGATTTTGATTGACAAATAGCGTTAAAAAAAATATTAACACCTTCTTTAAAAAATTCTGAATTTTTGAATTTTCTTAGCCCTGCTATTTCTCCTTTAAATTTTTTTAAATCTTTATTTTTATACTTATAATTTAATGTATTATTTTTATTTAAATTTTTCATTATTATACATAATTGAAAATTAATATTTATAAATTTTTTTAAATTATTATAAAGTAAATTAATAAATTTATTCTTACTGTTTTTAATAAAATACTTATTTCTTAATAATTCAAAATTCAAATAATTTTTATATTTTTTAATAGATTTTAATCGTTTAAGTTTATTAAATATTTTTATTTTAGAAGTTTTAGTATTAAAATTAAAATTATTTAAATCAAAAACTTTAGATTTTTGAGGTTTTTTTTTTCTTTTCTTATTTTTAATACTAATTCTACTATTTTTCTTTTTTAATTTAATTTTTTTATTTATTTTATTTAAATAAAAAACAAATTTAGGTGTGATAAGATATGAAATACAAAGATTTATTGTTAAATTATTTATAAATATCCTATAATCTTGAACAATTAATCCTACTTTTTTAAATAACAATTTAACATATTTTTCAATTTCTATACCTTTAAAAATATAATTACGAGATTCATTTGATGTTTTTTCAATATAATTTGAAGACCATTTTAATTTAGTAGATCCTACTCTAAAAATTGTTTGATTTGATTTACGACTCATTATTTTTTCTTTTTTTTTTTAAATTCAAAAATTGCTCTAGTATTAATAAACTCACCAAGTTTATATCCAATCATTTCTTCTGTAATATTCAATTCAGTTATTTTTTTACCTGAATGAATTTTAAATGTTTTATCTATAAATTTAGGTGTAATTTCAGAACTTTTTGATTTATTGTTTTTATTATTAGGTATGTAAGGTCCTTTCCATTTTGATCTACTCATTTATGAATTTTTTATTTTTTTTTTATAATTAATTTATTGTTAGTATTAGTTGTTCTTCCTTTTCTTACAGGTTTACCCCATGGGGTTATACCTTTACCTGATTTTTTACCCTCTCCTCCTCCATGAGGATGGTCAATTGGATTCATAGCAACTCCTCTAACACTAGGGCGTTTATTTAACCATCTTGCTCTACCTGCTTTACCTAATTTTTCAATAAAAAGATTTTCATTAGATACAATTCCAATAGTTGCAATACAATCAACTGAAACAAACCGTTCTTCTCCTGAACTTAGTTTTATTCTAGCAGAATTAAAAGTTTTTTCAGTTAATATTGAATAAGTTCCTGCAGATCTAGAAATTTCTGCAGGTTTTGATTTTTTTGAAGACACATTATGTATAAAACTACCTGTAGGGATTTCTGAAAGTGGTAAGCAATGACCAATCTTATGTTCTGCAATTAAACCCGATTTTATAATATCACCAATGAAAAGATTTTTAGGTGCTATTATATAATAAAATTTATTAATAGTTAAATCATAGACAGAAGCTATAAAAGATGTTCTAAATGGATCATATTCTATACTACAAATAATCCCTTCCGTATTAGAATACCTTTTAAAATTAATTTTTCTATAACATTTTTTATGACCACCACCTTTATGTCTTACAGTAATTTTACCATGATGATTACGACCTGATGTAGTCTTATTACCTATTAAAGATGCTTTTAATTTAGGTTTTTTCGCTAGTAAATCTTTTTTATCAAGTTGTATTAAATGACGTTGAGAAGGAGTTGTTGGTTTAAATATTTTAATTTTATTCATTTATTATATATTATTTTTTTTTTTTTGTACGAAATTTTTTTCGTCTTTTTTTAGATGGTCTACAACCATTATGTGGAAAATAATCAGAAATTTTTAAAAATAGAATAAGACATAAATTAGATATTTTTGTTGTTATATAATTTTTATGAGATAAAGTATTAAAAAGATGAAGAACAACAGGTTTATTTTTTATAAAAGGGCAGTTAGAAATTAACTGTTTTAATAAAAGGTTAAAAACCATTATTCTACTTAATTTTTGTTTTCCTTTTATGTTTACAGATCCAGCCGAATAAAAATATAAAGGATCACCTTTAGTATTTGATAATATTATTAAAGAATTAGTTAATGAAAACTTAATTGTAATAATATATAAAATAGCCGGGTCTAAATACTTATCGTTTTCGCAATAGGTCAAAATTGATTCAAATTTATTTTCTTTAATGTTTAAAGTTTGAGATTGAATTTTTAATAATTTTAATTGTCTAAAAAGAGCAATATTATTTTTTTTTAAAAAATTACTTAAAAACATAATAAAATAATAATTTTTTTAAATGTTTAAGTGAAGAAAGCAGGATTCGAACCTACGATGAGAAAACTCAACAGATTTACAGTCTGCCGCTTTAAACCACTCAGCCATTTCTTCGATTACTTGCGGGATATAACGCAGTCTGGTAGCGTGCCTGTTTTGGGAACAGGAAGTCATGTGTTCAAATCACATTATCCCGATTGAAGTTTAATTATACAATAGTTCTTTTATGAATTTTTAAAGTTTTTATTAATTCTAATACTTTAAATTTATAATTAAGTATTCTTAATTTTTTAATTTGATTTATTGTATAAATTTTATTATTTATTTTAATTAAAAAAGGTATTATTATATCTAAATTTTGTAAATTATCAATTTTAACTTTTGAATTTTTATTAAAAATTATCGTAAATAAAGCTCCTTTAAATATATGTTTTATATTTTGATAAATTGAATTTTCTATTGATTTTTTACTTGCTTTATTATTCAATTTTTGTACTTTTATATTAAATTCATCTAAAGACTGTTCTTTTAATAACCAATTTTTAGAATTTAATTTTGCTACAGCTGAAAAAACAAAAATATTTTTAGATTTTAATAACATTTTAGTATTAAGTATTTGGTATTTTCTAAGATTAAATTCCATATTTGTATTAGGCTTAGTAGGACTCGAACCTACGACTGGACCGTTATGAGCAGTATGTTCTACCAACTGAACTATAAGCCTTTAATTAAAAAATTTTTTAATGATGAGAAACATTAGTATAAGTCAATTTATTTTATTAATTTTTGTATTTTTTTTATTATTTAGCGATTTTTCAAAACTAAAAAAACGTATCATAATATTATTTAAAGAATTAAACAATTTTATTTCTTCCAGGAAAAAAGGGAGTTGAACCCCTGTCCTTTGGTTTTGGAAACCACTATTCTACCAACTGAACTATTTTCCTTTTAAATGCACATTCAAAAATATTTTTTAGAAATTAAAAATCGAATAATTTTAATAATTTTTACTTGGTTATTATTATTTATAATAACTTATATTTATAAAGAATTTTTATTATTTTTATTTTTTAAACCTATATTAAACAATAATTCTATGATATCAAATTGTTTTATATTTACTAATATTACTGAAATTTTTTCAGTTTATTTAAATTTAATTTTATTTATTTCTAATCAAATTATTTTTTTATTCATATTGTATCATTTTTGGAATTTTATTTTGCCAGGTTTGTATTTTAACGAAAAAAAAATTATAAAATATATTGTATTTATAACTATTTTAATTTGGATATTTTCAATTTTGATATTATATAATATAATATTACCTGCAAGTTTTAATTTTTTTTTAGGGTTTCAAAATGTAAATGTTTATTTTGAAGCAAAAATTAATGAATATTTAGAATTTTATTTAACTTTTTACCGTCTGTGGATTATAAATAGTCAAATACTTTCTTTGATTATTTGTTTATTGTTTTTTTTAGATATTACAAATTCATTTATAAAAAAATCAAGAAAACTTTTTTATGCTTTATTTGTAATATTAGCAACATTAATTACGCCACCTGATATTTTTAGTCAATTATTTTCTATATTAATTTTAGGATTTGTTTATGAATTATTTATTTTGTTTAAAGTTATTACAAAAAAATTAATGAGGTAAACCATTTGTACAAATTATAATAGAAAAAGTAAAAATTAAATAACCTACTGATAAAGGTAAAAAATTTTTCCAACCTAAATCCATTAATTGATCATATCTATAACGTGGAAGAAGAGCTCTAGCTAGAATAAAAAAAGTAATTCCAAATAAAACTTTTAAAGTAAACCAAATTGATGGTAATATAGACCAATCTGGTAAAAATAAAGGCCACCATCCGCCTAAAAATAATATAGCAGCGATAGCACTCATTAAAACCATATTAGCATATTCACTTAAAAAAAATAAAGCAAAAGCCATTGAAGCATATTCAACATTATAACCTGATACTAATTCAGATTCAGCTTCAGGTAAATCAAAAGGATGTCTATTTGTTTCTGCTAACATACATATACAAAACATTCCATATGCTGGTAATAATGGCATTATAAACCAAACATCTTTTTGTGCCATTATAATTGTACTTAAATTAAATGAACCTGCGCAAATACAAACTGATAAAACAATAAATCCTATAGAAATTTCATAAGAAATCATTTGAGCAGTAGATCGTAAAGCTCCTAAAAACGCATACTTTGAATTACTAGACCAACCTGATAATAAAATACCATAAACATTTAATGACGAAATTGCTAATAAATATAAAAGACCTAATTTAGCATCAGCAACAACAGTATGCTCTGTAAAAACAATTACAGACCAACTAATTAAACTTAAAATAAATGAACCAACTGGTGCTAATAAAAATATAATAATATTTGAACTACTAGGTAAAACAGTTTCTTTAGCAAATAGTTTTAATCCATCCGCTAAAGGTTGCATAAGTCCAATAAAACCTACAACATTTGGACCACGGCGTCTTTGAATAGCTCCCATTAATTTACGTTCTGCTCCTGTAAAATAAGCTAAAGTAATTAAAACTGCTACTATAACGATTATAATTTTTAGAACTAAAACCATATTTTATTAAAGGCTAAAACCGGATTTGAACCGATATCATAAGATTTGCAATCTAATACATTACCAATTATGCTATTCAGCCATAAATTACACATAAATAAATACTATAAAAGGATAAGGAGGGATTCGAACCCACGGTATTTTTCAATACAATAGTTTTCAAAACTAACGCCTTAAACCACTCGACCACTTATCCGATTTTTGATTTTTATTTAGTAGGAATTTTTAATGAACTCATTAAAAATTCAGTTTCGTTAATATTTTGTGCATTAAAAATCATTGTTATGTTTAAAGCTGGTAATTTTGTAAATAAATTATAATATTCTTCAAGTTCATTGAAAATAGAAAGGTTTTTAATGCAGTAAGTAACGGAATTTTTTTTTATTTTAGAAGAGAGAATTTCTGTTTTAATATTTTTCATTTTAGGTAAAATATCGTTTATGAATCTAAATAAAAAAATTTCCATGAAAGTTTTACATAATACTATTTTACAACCAATAGGATATCCTTTTCTTATTTTTAATACTACATTAGCTTTTTTAGATTTAATGATTGAAATAGTTTTATTAGAAATTAATTCTAAAAATAAACTAACTGAAGCTAAATTAAAAATTTCTGAATTTTTACAGTTCATACTCAAAACAATTTTTTTCAATTTTGGTATTTCTTTATTGTTTTTATAAAAAAATCTATTTATTAAATCATGTTTTATAATATTTTCATAATATTTTTCTAAAAAATGCATTAGTAAATTTTGATAGATTTTAAACAACTCTAGAAGATATACTTAAAAATTTTAGTAAACCTGTCTTTTTTTTTAATAGATTTGGTAACGGCCCAATTATTCTAGTTGCTAAAGGATCCCCTCTCTTTCCTAATAATGCTACTGCATTTTCATTCAAGTATAAAATTGATCCATCTTTTTTTTTACAATTTTTTTTTGTTCGGATTATAAGAGCTTTATGAACTTCACCCTTTCTCACTTTCGAAGTTATTTTTGATTTATTTCTTAATTGTTGAATTGCTACTACTATAATATCTCCTAAACGAGCAAATTTTCTTTTAAATCCACCCATAACTTTTATACATTTTACTGTTTTAGCACCAGAATTATCTGAAACTTTCAAAATAGTTTGTTGCTGAATCATCTTTTTAATTAAATTCTGCGTTTATAGCTCAATTGGATAGAGCGTTGGATTTCGGTCCCAAAGGTTATAGGTTCAAGTCCTTTTAAACGTATTAAGGTTTAAATTACGAAGCCATTTATAATTATTTAAATATTTTTTATTAATAATTGCTAATTTTTGATTTTCATTTTTTAATTTTATTAAATCACTTTGACTTTGAGCATTTATAATAAATTCTTTACTTAATATATATGATGAATTATTGTTTGTTTTTGTTTTTTTACATTTTTTTAATAAAGTTTTAATAGCATATGAAATACGAAGTTCATCATTTATTATAAATGATGGGATATAACGGATTTTTCTATTTTTTTTCTTTTCTTTTTTTTTTCTTTTTTCTGTAACTTTAAAAACTGGAGTTATATTCATTAAAGCCAACTCAATCAAATTATTATGTGATTTAAGATTTGATTTTTGTAATACTTTTAAGCATTTCTTTAATAATTTTTCACTTGTTCTTTTATGTCCATCAAAAGTAAGATGATTTAATATTTTTGATTTTGGAGTTATTATTCGTTTTGACATTTATTTTTTAATACAATCGTCTTTTTTTAGTACCATATTTAGATCTAGAAGTTATTCTATTTTCTAGTCCTAAAAAATCTAATTTACCTCGAACTATATGATATTTTACACCCGGTAGATCTTTAACTCGACCTCCTCGGATTAAAACTACAGAATATTGTTGTAAACTATGTTTACCTTCACCAGGTATATAAGCATACACATGTTTACGATTAGTTAATCTAATTTTTGCTAGTTTTCTAAGTGCTGAATTTGGTTTTTTGGGGGTTCTAACTACTAATTTAGTACAAAATCCTTTTTTTTGAGGGCATTTATCTAAAGCTGGTGTTTTATTTAATTTTCTTTTTTTAGTTCTTTTTTTTTTACAAACTTGATTTATGGTTGCCAAAATTTAAAATTTTTATATACTCGTTACCGGACTTGAACCGATATTCTTTTTTAAGAATCAGATTTTAAGTCTGACGTGTCTACCAATTCCACCAAACGAGTTTATTGATTGTATTCATGGCACAATTTGATCCTATATTAATAATGTCAACATTAATTTATCTAATAGTAAGCTTAGTAAGTATATATGGTTTATCTATGTACTTTAGTATTCCAAGTTTTGTTACAGGTTTAAAATTTAAACGTAAAAGATTTCAATCATTTTTGTCTTGGACTAATTACTCAATTTTATTTAGTTTACATTCAGATAGACATAATTCATAATTTTCAAAATATGATTTTTGTCTATAGGATGGGGGGCATAACTCAATTGGTAGAGTATATGCTTTGCACGTATAAAGTTATCGGTTCGAGTCCGATTGTCTCCATAAAAAAATCTCCGCAGGCTGGATTTGAACCAACGTCCTGGTGGTTAACAGCCACTCGCTCTACCACTGAGCTACTGAGGAATGATGAATAAATAATGATGTTTTACTAAATGTAAATCAAGCCATAAAGGTATTCCATTATTAAATTTAAAATGTTGTATATCTCCAAAAATTATTTGCATAGTTTTATAATTTATATGTAAATATTTAGGTGGAATTGGCCAAAATCTTTTATGTTTTAAAATATTTTTAAAAAGAATATACGAACTTGGTTTTAATTGAATAAAATCACCTTTTTTTAATGTATGAGAATAATTTGTGATAATATTATTATTTACTAATACGTGTCCATGTTTTATTAGTTGTTGAGCATTTTTTATACTAAGACTAAAATGTGACCTATATAAAACAGTATCTAATCTACTTTCAAAATAAATTAATATCATAATATTTGAATTTTTTTTTATATTAGATATTGTTTGTTGTTTTAGTATAAATTTTATTTTTCTTTTTATAAATTTTTTAGTTAAACCCCCGTAAAATAACCCAAATCGTTTACTGGCGTGTAAGGATTTTTTGAATTGATTTTTTATTGAATTAAACTTATTTGCAAATTTAGGTAATTTAAATAATGCTTGATCATAAGTTTTATATTTTCTATAAAATTTTTGTTGATTTGATACGTGAAATAAAAAAAAGTCCCATTTTTTCTTGTTTAACTTTCTTGGATTTGCTAAAAATTTTGATTTATTCTGGATATTTTTATTATATAATAAAAATTTTCTATATAATGGTTTATAACGACTATTTTTTTTTATTAACATTTTTTCTTATTCGAGAAGGTCTAAATTTATTTTTTTTATAATTGGTATTCTTTTTTTGCCATTTACGAAGAATATTTGGTCTTATCTTTTTTATTTTAGATTTTAATTTTAAAATAGAATGTAATAATTCAAAAAATAAATAATTTTGAGTATGATCCATATAAATGTTTGGGATTTTATAAGAAGAAAAAAATTGTTGGTTTTTTTTTGAATTAACGATTAATAAAGGTATTCTAGAAGAATATATTTCTTTAAGAATGTCATGTATTTTTGGGCTTGAATTATTTAAAACCACGATTAAATTTGGTTTTTTTTTAAGTTTAAAAAAAACTCTTGACGTTTTAAATTTTTCAATATTAAATTTTTTGTGGGTAATTTTTTGAAATATATTCTGTTTATTTGTTATAAAACCATTTTCCCACAATTTAATCGGAATAAATGTATGCTGAGTTCTATTAATCAGATTTTCATTTAACATTAAAGAATCTCCAACAAAAAGTATTTGGTTATCGATTATTGAATGAAACTCATGTATAATCCGTAAAACAGTTTTTATATATGGATTTAATTTTATTAATTTTATTTTATTTTGTATTTTCATAACTTTTTTAAATTTTTTTACCTGTTTTTAAAATAATTTTTTCATTTTTATAAAGAATACCCTTTCCTTTATAAGGTTCTGGTTTTCTACAACTTCTTACTAAAGAAGCTAGTTGATTTATTTTATGTAAAGAATCACCAGTAATAAATAAATTAACAAATTTTTGAATTGATATGCTATAATCTGAAGGAATCCGAAAATAGATTAAGTGACTATATCCTAATTTTAACATTAAAAGTTTGTCATCAGAATTATTAACTGAAAAAGCTCTATAACCAACTCCAACAAATTTTAAATTATTATAAAATTTACCAGTTACTTCTAAAAACAATTGTTTTATTTTTGCAAAAGTAGTTCCTTGAGTAGATTTAATTTTTTTTAAATCTTTATTGGAAATACCCGAAATAGGAATATTACTAACTTGAATTTTATTAGAATCATGAGAAATTATGAGTTTTACTAATAATTTTATAGATTTTTTTTTTCTTGACCCTATAACATTTAAAATATGTTTTTTATCACAATATAGTATACTAATATTTTTAGGTATTTGAAGTGTATATTTTTTTTGAATATTCATAATTAATTAACAATAATAAAAGCTTCTCCTCCGACTCCTAATTTTTTACAATTTTCTAACGATAAAATTCCTTTAGTTGTTGATAAAATTATTAATCCAGAACTTGGGTTTATTTTCCAAAGTTGCTTTAAAGAGTAATAAACTCTTTTGCTAGGTTTTGTTATAAGTTTTATTGAATTTATAGCAGGTTTATTATTTAAATATTTTAACACTATTTTTATTTGTTTATTATCTTTTGAGTATTCATAACCTATTATAAAACCTTCATTCCAAAGAACTTTTAAAAAATTTTCACAGTTTTTTACATTACGTTGATATATAACATTTTTTTTTGCAATTTGACCATTTCTAATGGCAGTAAACATATTAAACAAGTAATATTTCATATTGTTTAGAGACAGACTTGAACTGCCGTCACGAGGATTTTCAGTCCACCGCTCTACCAACTGAGCTATCTAAACATTTTTTAAATTAAATTCTCCATAAATATCGTATATTTTTAAATAATTTTTTATATTTTTTTTTTGCTTCGATTTTATAATTGTAAATTTATCAGGATCTAATATTGTATTTATATTATTTTTATGGGAATATTTGTTTAAATAAAAAGTTGTTTTAAATTTTAAATCGGAAAATAACTTAACTTGAGTTTTTTTCATAAAAACAATAAACTTTTTTATACAAAATGTTTTTATTTTAATTAAATATGAAAAAGTTTTATATTCAAATTGTTCTTGAGCTTTTTTGTTTACATGTGGTGATTTAAGAATAGATAAAAGTTTTTTTTTTGTCTTATTATTTTTTTGTTTTATAATAAAATTAATTTTTAATGTTTTTAAATATAATAAAAATTTTTTTAAAGTTTTTAGATTTCTAGATTCAATTTTTAAAACTAAAAACATTAATGGAAGTGAGACTCGAACTCACAACATTTGGATTATGATTCCAATATTCTGCCTATTGAACTATTCCATTTTTAAAAGTTTTTTCGTCGTTTAGCACTTTTAGCATTTGTATGAGTTCTTTGACCTCTAACAGGAAGTCCTTTAACTAATCTAAGGCCTCTATAAGTTTTAAGACTAGTTAAATTTTTTAAAATTATAGAGTTTTTTTTTCTTAAGTCACTTGATAACTGTAATTTAAAAGATTCTAAAATTTTTGTTAATAAAATTACTTGTTCTGGTAAAAGATTTTTTACCTTATAGTTTATACATAAACCTAATTTTTTACATATTTTAAAAGATTTATTTTTTCCAAGTCCATATATTTGATTTAATGCAAAATATACAGATTTATTCTTTGGTAACTCAGTTTCTGATAAATACACCATTATTAAATATAAATTTTGTAAAGTTTTATTAAGATTTTAATGTAAATTCTCACTTTCACCTATGTAAATACAAGTTAAACTCACAAAAACATAAGCTTGTATAAATGCGATACCAGTCTCTAAACCTATTAATAAAATTAACATAATAACAGGTAATATTAATAAAAAAACTTTCATAGATTCTACATATAATAAATTCCAAGAAAAAGTTAATATTACTTTTAAAAGACTGTGACCTGACATTAAATTAATAAAAAGCCGAACACCTAAACTTATAGGTTTAGATATAAATGAAACTAATTCAATAGGTACTAACACTAAAGCTAAAAAAAATGTAGTATTAGGAGGTAAAAAAATACCAAACATTTTTAATTTATGTTTCCTAAATCCTACAATATTTAATCCTATAAATACTGAAAAAGATAAAGTAAATGTTAATACTATATGAGAAGTTGGTGTAAAACTATAAGGAATCATTCCGATAAGATTATTTCCTAGAATAAAAATAAAGATTAAATAAGTGATTGGAAAATACTTCTCACCATTTTGACCTAATGACTCCGTAGTTATTTGAGCACAGATACCATCTATACTTTCTTTAACAACAACCCAATAAACAGGCACTACTTTTAAAGTGTCTACCGAAATATTTGTTACAATCCATATTAGAAGTAATAATGCAATAAATAAAAAATTAGTAATTGAAAGATCAACTAAACCTTCAATAATACAATAATAAAAAGCTAAAGTCTCAAATTGAGTTAAAGGACTAAAGATTGTTTAAATTATATAATTTTTTAAAGGATTTGAACCTTTTTAAAATGTTTACCAACTTGATTTTTTAATACCACTGATTTTACCTTCTCTAATAAATTTTAAAAAAACAACTCTAGAAAAATTAGATAATTTATTTAATCGTTTTTTATTCCAAGTAATAACACATCTATTAGAAAGTTTTATACTTGAACTATTATAAGGTAATTTATTTATAGAAAAAAAAGAATTCCATTTAGTAAATTTAGAATAATTATTATTACGTGCAAGTATAGATAATATAAAACGTTTTTTTTCATAAAATTCGACTAAACGTCGTTTTTTTTTATCTTTAACCATAAGTTTTTTCATGAATATTTATTTTTTTACAACACTCCAAGGAGAAGAATAATTAAAAGTTCTATAATCTTGACTTAGCTCAAGATTTCTTGTAACAACTCTTTTTTTATTTTCATTAAATTTTGACTCAGTGAATCCACTTAAAGGAAAATCTTTTCTTAAAGGATAACCATTAAAACCATAGTCATTTAAAAGTCGAACTAAATTTGGATGATTAATAAAAAATATCCCAAACATGTCCCAAACTTCACTTTCATACCAATCTGCTGCTGGAAAAACATTAACAGAAGAGTTAATTGGGGTTAATTCGTTCGAAAAAATTTTTATTCTAATTCTATTATTATATCTAACACTAAGTAATTCATAAACAATATTAAATCTGTATTTATTTGTCGGATAATCAACACCTGAAATGACAGTTAATATTTTAAATTGATTTGATATATGATTTTTGAAAAAAAGAAGAACATCTAGAATTATATCAGATTTAACAACAATACTTATCCAATTTGAATGAAATTGAATTTTGTAAATAGGACATATTTTTGTTAAATCTTTAAGATAATTAACAAGTAATGTTTGATTCATTAAAATATTTTTTTTTGTTTTTTATTTAAAATATTTTTGTTCATAATTTGAAAAAGTATGAGATTTTATACTATTAATGCCAAATTTCATTTTTTTACCTTTTTTATAATCTATAATGTTAAATGGTGATTTTTTAAAAATAATATTGTGATTACATTCTAAAGAAATATTTAAACTACCATCAGATTGTATATTTATAATTTTGGATTTTAAAAAATTAGATTTCATTCAGTATTTATCTATCAATTTCTCCAAATACAATATCTTGAGTTCCAATTATAGCTACAACATCGGCAATCATGTGACCTTTAGACATCATATCTAATCCTTGTAAATGTGCAAATCCTGGTGATTTTATTTTACATCTGTAAGGTTTATTAGTATTATTTGATACTAAATAAACTCCAAATTCTCCTTTAGGAGCTTCTGTTGCTGCGTATGTTTCTCCTGCAGGTACATCGATTCCACTTGTATAAATTTTAAAGTGGTGAATTAAAGATTCCATGGATTGTTTCATTTCAGTTCTACTTGGAGGTGTTACTTTATTATCATTACTTTTTACTATACCGTCAGGGATTTGATCTAAACATTGTTTAATTATTTTTAAAGATTGTTCCATTTCAAATAGTCTAATTAAATAACGATCATAACAATCACCATTTTTACCTGTAAGAATATTAAAATTTACATCATTATAAATTTCATAAGGTTGAGTTTTTCTTAAATCCCATTCAATACCTGAACCTCTAAGCATAACTCCACTAAAACCATAATCTTGAGCATCTTTTGCACTAACAACACCGATATTTATTAATCTTTGTTTCCAAATCCTATTTTGATCTAACATTTCTTTGATTTCTGAAAGTCTCACAGTAAATTGTTTTATAAATAAATAAATATCTTCAATTAAACCTTTAGGTAAATCAGATTGAACTCCGCCTGGTCTAAAATATGCTGCATGCATACGAGCTCCAGAAACTCTTTCATAAAATTCCATAAGTTTTTCTCTTTCTTCAAATCCCCATAAAAATGGAGTCATTGCACCTACATCCATAGCATGACATCCTACAGCTAATAAATGATTTAAAAGTCTTGTTATTTCAAGATAAATAACTCTAATATATTGTGCTCTTACAGGAACTTTAGCATTAAGTAACGTTTCAACTGCTAAACAATAAGAGTGTTCTTGAGCAACCATAGATACATAATCTAATCTATCAAAATAGGGTAAAGCTTGTAAATATGTTTTATATTCAATTAATTTTTCAGTACCTCTATGCAATAATCCAATATGAGGTTGTGCTTTTATAATTCTCTCACCTGATAATTCTAAAATTAATCTCAACACTCCGTGTGCTGCTGGATGTTGAGGTCCAAAATTTATTGTAAATTTTTTTATTTTTTTTAAAACTTCTTTTTTCATATCTTTTTAAGCTTAAGTAGATTTGAACTACCGACCTTGCGCTTATCAGGCACACGCTCTAACCAACTGAGCTATAAGCTTTTTTAAAAAAAAAATTATTTTTAAGCTTTTAAATCCCATTCTAATGATTTAGATAACCATATATAAACAAAACCAAGACCTAATTCAAATAAAAATTCAACCATTGCCCAAAAACCTAGAATATCTAATTTAGATAATTCAACACTCCATGGAATTAAATATACAACTTCAATGTCAAATACAATAAATAAAATAGCAATTAAACAAAATTTAATATCAAATCTGTGTCTTGCATCTTCGTATGGTTCAAATCCACATTCATATGCTGATGTTTTTTCAGTATCAGGTTTTTGAATTGATAATGAATAAGATGCAATAATAATTATAAAAGCTATAATTGTAGCTATAATTAAAAAAATAAAAATTTTAGAGTAATTTTCAAAAAAAATAGATTCATTCATTAAAACTAAAATATTATAAAAAGCGGTAGGTTCATCATAAAAAAAAGTTTCAAAATAATTTTCAGGTTTATAATTAACTAATTTATTAATTACAGAACTCATATAAATTCTTTCATTTAGGTATAAAGTAGTAGGCATTCCTACTAGTTGAATTTGATATGTAAAACATTGCAGAGGACCGCCTAAAGCATCATACCAAATTTCTTGTAACAGATCATATGCTTCAGTAACATTAAGAGTTGAAATTGGCCTTTGTAAGTTAAAATCTGGAAATAAAAATCGTGCCTCTCCTCGACATAATTGTGAATCAATACTGTTTGCAATTTCAGCAGCAGTTGCTTTTTCAGATTCAATAACATCTGCAATTTTTGAAACAGTTAAAGTTTCTGGTAATTTAGAAATCCCAAAATTAAAAAAATCTTTAAAGTTATTTTGATTATTTTGCATTAATTAATATAATTTATTTACCAAAAAAGGGACTTGAACCCTTACTCATAAAGAACTAGAACCTAAACCTAGCATGTCTACCAATTCCATCATTTTGGTTTTATGATCCATAAACTGTTTTTGATCCAGTAAGCATCACAAGAAGAACAGCCACTGCTTTTGGTAGCGGTCTATTACTCCACCAATAAACAGCAACAAATAAAAATAACCATACTACATCTACAAAATGCCAATACCAAATTGCGGCTTCAAATCCAAGATGGTGTGTGTTTGTAAAATGATTTAATACACCTCGAATAAGTGAAATACATAATGCAATTGTACCTATAAATACATGGAATCCGTGAAATCCTGTTAACATGTAAAAACAAGATCCATAAATACCATCACTTATACAAAAAGGTGCATGCATATATTCGAATACTTGTAATCCAGTGAAAAGAGCAGCAAGTAAAAGTGTTAATAATAATGCTATTACAAGTTGTCTTTTAAATCTAAGTCTAACTGCATGATGAGCCCAAGTTACAGTTGCTCCAGAACTTAATAAAAAAAATGTATTAGTAAGAGGAATTGAGTAAGTATTAACTGGTATAATTCCTTTAGGTGGCCAAACACCTCCTATATTATGTACTGGTACTAAACTAGAGTGAAAAAATGCCCAAAAAAACGCAAAAAAAAACATAACTTCTGATACGATAAATAAAATAACACCTAGTTTTAAACCTCGTTGAACAACTGCAGTATGTTGTTCTTCAAAAGTAGCTTCTCTTATAACATCACGCCACCAAGTATACATAACATAAAGAATAACTAATAATCCTTGTATGAATAAATTCCAACCTCCTTCGTAACTATGCATGTATAGAACTCCACCAGTTGTTAACATAAATGCACCTAAAGAAGCAACTAATGGCCAAGGACTAGGGTCTACTAAATGATATGAATGAGTTGTTTTTAAATATTGAAATTGAGTGTTAAGAACGTAAATTTTCGAATTATTTCCCATTTTTATTTTGTTTTTAAAAATACATATTTTCAACAATAGCACTAACACTCATATGAAGTGTGCTTAAAAAGATACCTGGATAAATTCCAACTGCTAATGTTCCTACAAGTAAAGGCACAAAAACTAAAAATTCTCTTAAGTTTAAATCTAAAAAGTCTTTACAGTATTGAATTTTTAAATTACCATAAGCAACACGATTAAAAAGCCATAAAGCATAACCACCACCAATAACCATACCTGTTGCACCTAAAAAGGTAACACTAGTATTGACATTTAAAGAACCTGCTATAATAAGTAACTCTCCAACAAAACTACTAGTTCCTGGAAATCCTATATTAGCCATAGTAAAAAATAAAAAAATCGCGATATAAATTGGCATAACATGTACCAATCCACCATAATATTTTACCATTCGTGTATGATGCCTTTCATATACAATCCCAATAATTAAGAATAACGCACTTGATACAAATCCATGACTTAAACTTTGTAATATTGCACCTTCAATACCAAGGTTATTAAAACTAAAGATACCAATCATTACTAAATTCATGTGAGCAATAGAAGTATAAGCAATAATTCGTTTAAAATCTGATTGTCTTATTGCTGTAAAAGAAGCATAAACTACACCCGCAGATGCCATTGTATACACTAATGGAGCAAAATAAAACGATGCTTCAGGAAAAAGCGGTAATGAAAATCTAATAAAACCATAAACTCCTAATTTTAATAATATACCCGCTAGTATAACTGAACCAGTAGTTGGAGCTTCAACGTGAGCTTCTGGTAACCATAAATGAACAGGTATCATTGGTATTTTTGACGCAAATGCTACGAAAAATGTAAACCACATTATTTTTTGTTCAGCTGATGAAAAAGAAAAAGCTAATAGTGTTTCGTAATCTGTAGTTCCTACTTGATAATACATATATAGTACTGATAATAACATTAATACAGATCCAAAAAGAGTGTAAAAAAATATATAATAAGCTGCAACTATTTTTCTTTCTCGAGACCCCCAAATACCAATGATTAAAAACATAGGTATAAGTACACTTTCAAAAAAAACATAAAATAATAATAAATCTAAAACACAAAAAGTTCCAATTAAAAAAAATTCTAAAATTAAAAATGAGATCAAATATTCTTTTAAATAAACTGAAATATTCCAACTTATTAATAAACAAAGAGGTATTAATAATGCTGTTAAAAGTAGAAAAAAAAGTGATACTCCATCTAGACCTAGGGTTAAATTTAAATTTAAAATCGGTAACCAAAAAATTTTATTTACAAATTGAAATGTTCCGATCGATTTGTCAAAACTTCCCCAAAGTATGAGAGAACCAATAAATGGTAAATAAGAAAAATTTAAAGCTATAATTTTTAAGATAGTTTTTTGATTAGATGGAGTTACAAGTAACATTAATATGCCGAAAAGTGGGGCTAAAAAAATATAAAATAATAAATTTTCCATTTTACATTTTACGGGACTTGAACCCATAACCATCAGTTTAGAAGACTGGTGCTCTATCCAGTTGAGCTAAAAATGTAATTTTATTTTAATAAAATAACAAACTTATTTTATTACTGAATAAATAAAGAGCAGTTGGATTTAAAAAAATTAAAATTAATAAAAATGACAAAAAGATTGTGATTGTATGCATTTGACCGTTTATTGGTTGATTTAACTTACTTGTAATAACATTTTCAAAATATAAAATTTTAATCATTCTAACATAATAAAAAGTTGATATAACACTAAATAAAATGATAGCTAATGCAACAATATACATTGAAATCCCAATAACTACAATAAGAATACCCATTTTTGTAAAAAACCCAACCATTGGAGGAAGTCCTGCCATAGAAAAAAGACAAATTGTCATAATAAAAGCTAATATTGGATTAGATTTATTTAATTGAACTAAATCACCTAAATTATAGTTTTGTTTTTTAGGATAAGCTGATTTGAATTGTAATAATAATAATATAGACCAAATACATAAACTTGAAATTGAATAAATAATTAAATAACAAATTAACATTTGAATACTTTCTAAATTACCTGATCCTAAAGCAATTACACAATAACCCATATGTGCTATCGCACTATACGCTAATAGACTTTTAATTTTTCTTTGTTCTAATCCGCCAATTGCACCAACTAAAACACTATACACAGCAAAAATTAAACAATAAAATTGCCAGCTACTTAAAAAACTGTAAAATCCAGAATAGCAAAGTCTAATAAGAAGTACAAAAAGACTTATTTTAGAAACAGCGGCAAAAAAAAATGAAGATACAGTAGGAGATCCTTCATAAACACTTATAGACCATAAATGAAAAGGAGCTAATGCTAATTTAAAAAAAATACTAATTAAAATAAACATTAAACCTAAGTCTATTAAAGATGCATCAAAAACCGTAAAAAAATCATTTGATTGTGCACCTTCTAATTCAAAAAATGTATTAAATTGAGTTCCAATTGTTGCTAAATTTAATAATGAAGTTAAATTTTCGTTTTTAGCCACTAATGAATCCCAAGGTATTAAATGTTTTGTTTTAGTATAAAATGCATCAGTTTTTAAATCTTCTCTAACTCCATTTTCAATAAGCCAAACAGGTCCATTAGTAAGAGAAGTAATATATGGAGGATATTCAGAAAAACATCTATCTGCATCAATAGCCATTCCTGAGTATAAACTTACTCTAACTGCAGTAGTACTCCAAGCTTTGAAAAAAATATCCCACATTAAAATGAATGGACTTAAATTATCTCTTCTATCAAGTCTAGACTCGAAAAAAAAAGTTTTTGAAAGTGATTGATCGGATAACATATTTATACGAATTTGTTCTGTTAATTTAGCATAAAGTTCAGAACGAATTGGATCTGTTATTGATAATTCAGTTTCATCATAAAAATGAGTTCTGAGAAGTTTTGCATCATTTGTTGAAAAATATGCATGTTGTTTTAACATGATAAATTTATCTGTTAAAAACTGTAAATGTTGATTTGAATCATAAGAATCAGTTCCACACATTAATACATCTTCTTCACATTTTATAAGTGATTCAATAATAGAACCTGAAACTAATAAAGCAGAACTGCTAGAGAAAGACCAGAAAAATAAATCCTTAAAATCTTCAAAATTTACACTTCCAGTAATACCAAAAATTAAAGAAGATCCTAATAAAAAAAGGCCAGAAGAAAATGACCCTAATACAAAATATTTTAACCCACTATCTACTGAATATATTGAGTTTCTTTTAGAAGCTGCCATTACATAAAAAGCTAAACTTTGTAATTCTATAGCTAAATAAGATGTTATTAAATCATTAGAAAAGCATAAAATAAATAAACCTAAAGTAGCAAAAAGAACTAAAACTGTATATTCAAAATTATTGAATTTTTGTGATTTGATTGATTTTCTAATAGATATAAAATATATTAATACTGATAAACCGATAAAAAGTTTAAAAAGTTGACCTAAAGAGTCATTAACTATTGTATTGTTAAAACTCAAATAATCTAAAACTACTATACCATTGTTGTAAAATAGAAGACAGACTATAACCATCACTAAAATCGCAGTTGAATTAATAGATAAATGTGTTAAAGGAAAATAATAAGTACCATTATAAGCTACTAAAGATCCAAATAATAAAATATAGATAATGGCTATACCTAAAAACAGTTCGGAAAAAGCTCCGATTTCTTTTAGACTTAAAAATTCAATCATTGAAATATTTTTATATAATTTTATTTTAATTTCTATTCAAAAGATGATTTATTTTTATAATTAATAGTTAAAATAACAACACCTACAACTGCTAAAAATAAAATTAAACCCACAATTAAAAATTGAAAAACATAATGGGTATACAAAGTTTGACCTAAAACTTCAATTTCTGTTACTGAATCTAATTTAGAGTACCAGTTAAGATAGTTATTCTGTAAAAAACTAGAGTGATATGGGTTTGATTTAAAATTATTGAAAATTGCGGTTAATACTTCCAATAAAAAAACTGCTCCTATAAAACTTCCAAACGGAAAATATTTTATAGGATCATAAGATGATGTTCTCATTTTTGCATCTAACATCATAATTGTAAATAAAAACAAAACTGTTAAAGCACCAACATAAATAATTATAAAAAGAAGTCCTAACAATTCACATTCTAATAAAAAAAGTAAAAATGCTCCAGATATAAAACTTAGGATTAAAAATAAAACTGAATAAATTGAACTTTGAATCATTACAACCATACTACTACTTAATGCCATTATAAAGGCAAAAATATAAAAAAGTATTTCTCCCATTTGAGGTTTTTTTAAGAAAATTAAGGGATTCGAACCCATTTTATTGACCTTTTCAACAATTTTCTATACATTTATAAGGATTATAATTATTTCCCGTTTTAACAGTATCTATAAAATCCTTAAAATCATACTCTTGATTAAATCAGGTATATTACAATTAATTATTTTTTTGTTACTCTTCAGGATTATTAGCTAATGCTACAATAAAACCATGAAATTTTAGTGATGGCACTGCTACAAGAGAAATTGGCATAAATCCATGATTTACACCACAAATTTCAGAGCACTGGCCGTAAAATAATCCAAATCGTTTTAAAAATATATTTGCAACATTTAATCGACCTGGGCAAGCGTCTACTTTAACACCTAGAGATGGTATTGTCCAACTATGCAAAACATCTGCTGAACTTATCAGAAGTCTTATATGGGTATTTGTTGGTAAAATTACTCTTTTGTTGGTTTCTAATAATCTAAAATAACCCATTTCATCTTTTGTTTCTAGATCTTCTGAAGAAAGTAGATAACACACATATTTAAACTTTATTGGATTTCCATTATATCCAACAAAATCAGAAATTTCATAACTCCAAAACCATTGGTGTCCTAATATTTTTAATGATAACTCAGGTGTTGCTATTTCGTCCATTGAGTATAATAAAGCAAAAGATGGAGAGGCAAGTGTAATTAAAATAATTGCTGGTAATGAAGTCCAAACAATTTCTAGCTCTTTTGAGTGTACAAATACTGGAGTTTGTACTGGGCCGTTTGATTCTTCAAACGAGTATATTGTTGCGAATAAAAGCCAAGCTACAAATCCTACAATGGCTGTTATTAATACAAATAAATGACCGTTAAAATTTAGTATTCCTTCCGCAGATTGGGTTGATGGGTCTTGTAAATAGATTTGAAATTTTTCAGCTGAATCAGATAATAATAACATTCTTGGTGCCATCTAAAAAATAGCTTTTTTTATTGTCTTACATGGGATTTGAACCCTTTATATACTCCTTTTAGTATTAAGACTTTTGTTCCAGCTACACGTTCCCGTACAGCTACCTTGTTACGACTTCATCCAAATCACCAGCCTCTCAATGGGTTTTTTAAAACCTTCAAGCAAAACTGATTCTCTGCAGGTGACGGGCGGTGTGTACAAGACCAATTTACATATTCACCGCAACGTTCTGATTTGCGATTACTAGTGATTCCACCTTCATATAGACGAGTTTCAGTCTATAATCCGAACTGGGAAAATTTTTTATAAACATAGATTCGCATCGATGTGAATTTTTGTAATTTTCATTGTAGCACGTGTGTAGCCCAAACCCATAAGGGTCACATTGACTTGACTTGGTCCTTCTTCCTACAACTTATCGTTGGTAGTATCTTTTAAAAATAAAAAGAGAAGGGTTGCGCTCGTTACAGGACTGAACCCGACGCCTCACGGCACGAGCTGACGACAGTCGTGCAACACCTGTATAATAAATTGATATAAAATATTTTGTAAAAATACAACGTTCTTATAAATTTATTTATGTCAAGGGTTGGTAAGGTTTTGCGCGGATTATCGCATTAAACCACATGCTCCACCACTAGTTGTTGGCCCCCGTCAATTCCTTTGAGTTCCAACCTTGCGATCGTACTCTTCAGGCGGAGTGCTTATGGCGTTAGCTTAAAAAATCCAACAAATATATTTTAGCTGAATTACAGCACTCATGATTTACAGTGTGGACTACCAGGGTATCTAATCCTGTTTGCTCCCCACACTTTCGTCTCTCAACGTCAGTCTTTACTAAAGAGTCGCCTTCGCTTATTGGTATTCCTTTATATATCTTAAGATTTTATCCCTCCTTATAAAATTCTACTCTTCCGTATAAAACTCAAGTAGAGCAGTATTAATAGCAGTCTTAGAGTTAGGCTCTAAAATTTTACATTTAACTTACTCTACCGTCTACAGACTCTTTACGCCCAGTGACGATGGGTAACGCTTGCCCCTCCCGTATTACCGCGGCTGCTGGCACGGGTATTAGCCGGGACTCACTTACTTTGGTCTGTCATTTTCAAACCTAACGAAAGAACTTTACAGCCCGAAAGAACTGTCATCATTCATGTAGTATTGCTGGATCAGACTTTCGTCCATTGTCCAATATTCCTCACTGCTGGCCATTAAATAGCCTGGACCTTATTTCAGTTCCAGTGTGGTTGATCGTCCTCTCAGACCAACTAAAGATCAACGGCTTGGTAATCTGTTAAACTACCAACTACCTAATCTTATACAGAACTATCTTTTAGCGGATTGTTATAAACCTTTTGGAATTATTTAGAATTTTCATTTGAGAAAATGTTTTGTTCTAAACTAAAAGGTAAGTTTCTGTATTTTCCTCACCCGTTCGCCACGAGAAATTCCCGTTTGACTTGCATGTGTAAAGCATACTACTAGCGTTCACCCTGAGCCAGGATCAAACTCACATTATTGAAATTTATATTATTTATATAGTATAAATTTAATTAGAATTTAAATCTAAAATTTTTTTAAATATTAATTAAAATCAATTTACATGTTAAAAACAAATAAAATATTAGTACTTATTAGCTAAAAGTTTTGCAACTCTTACACACTAAGCCTATCAATGTAATAATCTTTTACAAATTTTTAAAAACTATTTTTAAGGTAAAGTTCCCGCTTAGATGCTTTCAGCGGTTATTTCTTATAGATGTAGCTACTCGGCAATGCTATAGGTATAACAACCGATTCACCATAGATCTACTTTTCCCGGTCCTCTCGTACTAAGGTTTACTCCTTTCAGTTTTTTACACCTGCTGTAGATAGGGACCAAACTGTCTCACGACGTTCTAAACTCAGATCATGTACCGCCTTCATTGGCGAACAGCCAAACCCTTGGAACCGCTTACAGCTCCAGGATGCGATAATCCAACATCGAGGTGCCAAACCACCCCGTCGATAGGGTCTCTAGGGGGTGATTAGCCTGTTATCCCCGGCGTACCTTTTATTCGTTGAGCGATGACCTTTTCCACTCAGAGTCACCGGATCACTATAACCGACTTTCGTCCCTGCTCGATTTGTAAATCTTACAGTCAGGCAAACATATACTATTGCGCTTTTATAATTGTGATTACAATTCAAGTTTACCTTTTGTGCGCCTCCGTTACTCTTTAGGAGGCGACCGCCCCAGTCAAACTACCCACCATACATTGTCCTAAAAAGTAAGTATTAGAGTTTTTTTGAGGGTGGTATCTGACACTGGAGTTTTCTATTATTTGCCTGAGCAAACATAGTGTTATTACTTCCCACTTATTCTGAGCACAAAAATCTCGAATACTATGTATAGTTGCAGTAAAGGTGCACGGGGTCTTTCCGTCTAGCAGCAGGAATTCCGCATCTTCACGGAAAATTCAATTTCACTGGGTTTGTATTGGAGACAGTGGGACAGTCGTTACGCCATTCATGCAGGACACCAATTAAGTGCCAAGGAATTTCGCTACCTTAGGACCGTCAAGGTTACAGCCGCCGTTTACTGGGGGTTAGGGTCGAAGCTATTTGAACCTCTTCCTTTAATCTTGCAGCACTGGGCAGGCGTCAGCCTCAATACATCTTCTTACGAATTAGCAGAGACCTGTGTTTTTATTAAACAGTCGCTATCCCCGATTTTGTGACAACTTTATAAGGTTTCCCTCATAAAGTTACTCCTTATTCCAAAGTTACAGAGTCATTTTGCCGAGTTCCTTCAATACAATTCTCCCAAGCGCCTTAATTTACTCAATTTGTTCACCTGTGTCGGTTTTAGTACGGTTTATTAAAAAAATAGCTATTTCTTGGTAATACTATAAAACTTTTATTTAACCATCCAATAAAAATAATATTTGTATCACGTCACTTTTTTAAAAAGAAAATTGTTATTCTTTCCCATCAAATTGAACTTTCGTTGTTTTCTTAGGGACCGCTTAATGACCAAAAAGGATTAACCTTGTTTTGGAAACCTAGAACTTAAGGCGATGATGTTTTTCACATCATTTATCGTTACTTATATCAACATTGTCGCTTCTGATTTCTCCAACTTATGTTATCATAAATCTTCTTAAATTTACAGAACGTTCTGCTACCATTTAGTGTATCTTATTATAACTAAATCTATTGTTTCGGCAAGTAATTTTAGTCCCTATACATTTTCATTGCAGAAAAACTTAACCGTTGAGCTGTTACGCTTTCTTTAAAGGATGGCTGCTTCTAAGCCTACCTCACGATTGTCATCATCTTCCCACAAATTAGTCACTTAATTTCTTTTGAGGGCCTTAACAAATAGTCTGGGCTGTTTCCCTTTTGACTGAGGATCTTAGCACCCACAGTCTGTTTGCATAGATTCTTCTATTTTATATTCGAAGTTTCAATGAATTCAGTAAGGTTTTCACCCCCATCAATTCACCGAGAGCTCTACCCTAAAAAAGAGATTATTCTAAACACTCTACTTAAATAGATTTCGCAGAAAACCAGCTATCTCTAAGTTTGATTGGCCTTTCACCCCTAACCACAAATCATCCCAGTATTTTTCCACATACACGGGTTCGGCCCTCCACCAAGCGTTGCCGCTTAAAAATTTCAGCCTGTTCATGGTTAGATCACTTAGTTTCGGGTCTTATTCCAGAAACTTAATCGCATTTTAAAACTTAATTTATTTTCGCCTACATATTTAATATTTAAGCTCGCTACTGAAATAAACTCGTTGATCCATTATACAAAAGGTACGTTGTTACTTTTAAAATACTTTAAGCTCCAACAGTTAGTCAGCATTAAGTTTCAATGAATCTTTTCAATATCGCAAATTCTTTTTCACCTTTCCCTCACGGTACTAGTTCACTATCAATCATCAAAAGTTTATAGACTTTGAGGGTGGGCCCCCATTATTCTAGTATTACATGACTTGTAACACTTTACTAAAAAAATTTATTAATCTTGCATTTTACAGGGCTACCTTTTTTAGGTTTCCTTCTATGGCTAATAAAATTAAAAGTAGATTAAAAAATTTTAAGTCTTTAACCGCGTTCGCTCGCCACTACTAACGGAATCTCGGTTGATTTTATAATCAGTTAATTAGATGATTCAATTCACTGATTTTTTTATTTTAATGTTAGAATTAAAATACCTTAAATCTTTAAAGTCAGTTTTCTGATATTCGGGTAACTGCAGTTCCTCAGCAGATAAATCTTACTCACAACAGCATTTCGTTATTAAACGCCCGTTTATCTTTTGATGTTTAGGTATCCTCTTAATGCTTTAGTTTGTTTTTTAACACTTTAAATTGGGCGAATAACAGGATTTGAACCTGCAACTTTTAGAACCACAACCTAACGCTCTACCTTTGAGCTATATCCGCCTTTATAATGTATAATTTAAAATTTTTTAAAATTTATTAAAAAGAAAACTGAAATAAAAAATATTACAATTAATCTTAAGTCAATTAAATTGTCAAATATTACCCAAGCTTGTCTTAAAAATAATAATACTGTAATACCTATTAGAATAGTAAGAGTATAATGATATAGGTATGATGTTTGGGAACTATGTAAATTATATGATATATTTTTTATGGTATGACTTAATCCAGTTGGACCTATAGACTCAAGAATACCCCTATCAATAAATTTATAACTAACATTATAACCTGACTTAAAAAAAAATTGACCTAAAAATTCATTATAAACTTTATCAAAAAACCATTTTTTATTTAAAAAACAGTAAATTTTTCTTCCTATATTAGAAATTTTAAGTTGAAATAATAGTTTAAACTGAAAAGTATATAATAAAAATGCACTAAAAATACCTGTTAAACTAAAAATTAAAGGTAATAGTTTATAAATTGGACTGATAAATTCCGCATCAAATGAGTAACAATTCTCTGGCTTATAAAAAATAGCGGAACCGAAAAAGTCAGTCCCTAACCCAACAAACATGTCTTTAGTATAATACCCGATAAACATACTTGGTATTGCTAAAAGTGCTAATGCTAGAGAAATTTGTCCAAATGTTTCAGAAGCGTAACAAATTACTGATTTATGCCCATTAGGTGGACTTAAAAATGTTAAATGTAATAATCTTGTTGAATAAAATGCAGTTAAAAACGCTCCGAAAGTTCCTAAATAAAAACTGAAATGACCTGGATAAGAATAATTACCATAAGAAAGTTCTAAAATTAAATCTTTTGAATAAAATCCAGTTAAAAATGGGAATCCCATTAGAGCTAGACTACCGATAAGCATCATTGTATAAGTAAAAGGTATTAAATTTCTTAACCCCCCCATTTTTCTCATATCTTGTTCATCATTAACTGCATGAATAACTGATCCAGCACCTAAGAAAAGAAGAGCTTTGAAAAATGCATGATTAGATAAATGAAATATCCCAGCAAAATAATTAGATAACCCACAAGCAAAAACCATATAACCTAACTGACTACATGTTGAATAAGCAATAACTCGTTTCATATCATTTTGAAGTAATCCTACAGAAGATGCGAAAATTGCAGTTGTTGCACCTAGAAAAGTTACAAAATTTAAAACTTCAGGAATATATTCAAAAATAAAAGAACTTCTAATTAATAAAAAAACTCCTGCAGTAACCATTGTAGCAGCATGAATTAATGCTGATACTGGAGTAGGCCCTTCCATCGCATCAGGAAGCCATGTATGTAGTCCTACTTGAGCTGATTTACCAACAGCTCCTATAAATAATAATATACCTACAATTGAAAGTAAATTTAAATCAAAATTTAAAAAGTTAATTGTTTTTTCCTTAAAAAAAGGAGTTAATACAGAAACTGTTGCGTAATCAACTGATTTAAAATTAACAAAAATTAATAAAATACCTAATATTAAACCAAAATCTCCAATACGATTTAATATCATAGCTTTTATTGCAGCTTTATTAGCTTGAATACGAGTATACCAAAAATTAATCAATAAATATGAACATAAACCGACTCCTTCCCAGCCTACGAACATTTGAATAAAATTATCAGCAGTAACAAGAATAAGCATGAAAAAAGTAAATAATGATAAGTAAGACATAAATCTTGGTAAATGGGGATCGTGAGACATATATTCAGTTGAATAAATATGTACTAAACAAGAGATAAATGTAACTACACAACACATTGTAACTGTTAAACTATCAAACATAAATCCCCAATCTACGTTTAACATTTCAGAATCAATCCAAGTACTTAATTTAATATAGGTAGCACATCCCATTAATCCAACTTCATAAAATGTAAAAAAAGAAATAAAAAGTGATAAAGTTAAACATCCTGTAGTAATTATTGCTGAACCATTTGAGCCTAAATATCTACCGAATAATCCGGCAAAAATAAAACCTATTAAAGGTAAAAAAACAAGTAACAAATACATTTAAGTAATACTGGATTTGAACCAATAACTTTCTCGTTGTAAGCGAGACACTCTACCAATTGAGTTAATTACTTTTTATCCGTTAAAAATTTCGGAAAAGGAGGGATTCGAACCCACGATACATTTTTTTATGTATAAAGATTTAGCAGATCTCCGCTTTAAACCGCTCAGCCACTTCTCCATTATATCCTCAACGGGACTTGAACCCGTGTTGCTGCTGTGAAAGAGCAGTGTCCTAACCAACTAGACGATAAGGACATTTTATTATTTATTATATTGGAACAAAAGGACTCGAACCTTTGATGCTCGTACCAAAAACGAGTGCCTTACCACTTGGCTATGCTCCATTATTTATTTATTTTAATTATGTGAGCACACTGGGACTTGAACCCAGGGCCTGTAGGTTAAAAGCCTAATGCTCTACCAACTGAGCTACGTACTCCTATAAATTTTATTAATATGTCAGGGTTGGGATTTGAACCCACTCCTTAGGGTCATGAGCCCCAGATGCAACCATTACACCTCCCTAACTTTTATATTATTTTTGGTTCTGTTTATAATTATAATATACAAGTTTTAATTCTAAACTTCCTACTGTTGGAATGATAACTAAAAAGAAAAAAAAATAGTATACGGTTGCAATTTGACCTACTAAAATATAAATATCTTTAATAGGTTGTTGACCAAGCCAACTTAGTATTAAAAAAGCATAAATTAATATCCAAAAAAATATTCTAAATAGTGGCCGAAAAGTTGTACTTCTAACTTTTGAAGAGTTTGTAAATGGAATTAAAAGTAAAACTAAAATAGCTCCTAACATAGCTATAATACCTCCTGCTTTATGAGGTATTGATCTTAAAATCGCGTAAAATGGTAAAAAATACCATTCAGGAACTACATGAGGAGGTGTGTGATAAGGATCTGCAGGTATATAATTATCTGGGTGATTTAGGAAATTTGGGAATAAAAGAACAAATGTAGCAAAAACTGTTAAAAAACAGAAAAATGCAAATAAATCTTTAACAAAAAAATATGGGTAAAATGGTATTTCATCACCAACACTATCTGTACCTAAAGGGTTATTAGACCCATCTCTATGTAAAAGTGCTAAATGTACTAAAGTAAGTCCAGCTATAACAAATGGTAATACATAATGAATACTATAAAAACGTTTTAAGGTTGCGTTACCAACAACATAGCCTCCCCAAAGCCAATGAACTATAGATTGTCCTATTGCTGGAATAGCGGTCACAAAACTTGTAATCACAGTAGCTCCCCAAAAACTCATTTGGCCCCAAGGAAGCACATATCCTGTAAAAGCAGTAGCCATCATTAAAACAAATAAAATAACACCTGAACACCAAAGTAATTCTCTTGGTTTCATGTATGAACCATAGTATAATCCTCTAAAAATATGACAATAAACTACTATAAAAAACATTGAAGCACCATTTGCGTGAATATATCGGATTAACCAACCGTTAGTTACATCTCTCATAATATACTCAACGCTACTAAAAGCTAAATCTACGTGAGCTGTGTAATGCATAGATAAAAAAACTCCTGAAATAATTTGAATAAGTAAACAAATACCCGCTAATGAACCAAAACTCCAAGCATAAGTAAGATTGATAGGAGTAGGGTAATAAATTATATGAGAACTGATAAATGACGCTAAAAAACCCCTGTTGAAGCGAGTTTTAAAAAGACTGTGTCGAAAAGAACGTAACTGAATTTGGAACTTTGTATTTAATGTATCGTATATATTTTGCATATGTCAGGGTTGGGATTTGAACCCACTCCTTAGGGTCATGAGCCCCAGATGCAACCATTACACCTCCCTAACTTTTATGGTTTTATATAATTTTTTCAGGTTGAGTTTTTCTTTTTACTAAGAAAGCTTCAATAACTAACATAAAAAAGAAAATTAATGAAAGAGCTGAAACATAAGATCCCCATGAAGCTATTTTATTAAAAGTGCTATATGCATCAGGATAGTCTGGTATTCTTCTAGGCATACCTGCAACTCCTAAAAAATGCATTGGGAAAAAGGTTAAGTTAACACCTGTGAAAAATGTCCAAAAATGAATTTGACCTAAAACTTCTGAATATTTAATTCCAGTAAGAGTTTCAAACCAATAATATACCCCACCAAAAATTGAAAAAACAGCTCCCATCGATAAAACGTAATGAAAATGAGCTACAACATAGTAAGTATCGTGTAATGCAACATCAATACCCGCATTTGCTAATACTACTCCGGTAACACCTCCTACAGTGAATAAGAAAATAAAACCAAGAGTAAATAATATTGGAGTTTTTATTTCAATTGAACTGCCCCATAAAGTAGCTAACCAACTAAAAATTTTAATACCTGTAGGTATAGCAATAATCATTGTTGCTGCTGTAAAATAAGCTCGAGTATCTAAGTCTAACCCTACAGTATACATGTGGTGAGCCCAAACTATAAATCCTAAGAAACCTATTGAAATCATAGCATAAACCATACCTAAATATCCAAAAATAGGTTTTCTTGCAGCACTTACAATTATATGACTTACAATACCAAAACCTGGTAAAATTAAGATATAAACTTCTGGATGTCCAAAAAACCAAAAAAGATGTTGGTACAATACTGGATCACCTCCTCCAGCAGGGTCGAAAAAAGTAGTATTAAAATTTCTATCTGTTAACAACATTGTAATTGCTCCTGCTAATACAGGTAAAGATAAAAGTAATAATATTGCAGTAATAAATACTGACCATACGAAAAGAGGCATTCTGTGAAAAGATAAACTACTTGTACGCATATTTACAATTGTACAAATAAAATTTATAGCTCCTAAAATCGAAGCTGCACCTGATAAATGAAGACTGAAAATAGCTAAATCAACAGCTCCACCAGAATGAGCTATAATACCAGATAATGGTGGATAAACAGTCCAACCAGTACCTACTCCAGCTTCACATAATACTGATTCTACTAATAACATTAATGAAGGTGGTAATAACCAAAAACTGATATTATTCATTCTTGGGAATGCCATGTCTGGTGCACCTATCATTAAAGGAACAAACCAGTTACCGAAACCACCAATAAGAGTTGGCATTACTAAAAAAAAAATCATAATAAATGCATGACCTGTTACAATTACGTTATAAAGGTGATGATTATACATTAAAAATCCACCTTCAGGTTGTGAAAGAGTAAGTCTAATATAAATTGAAAGAATTGTTCCAGCTGTTCCAGAAAGAGCTCCAAATATTATATATAAAGTACCTATATCTTTATGGTTTGTGGAAAATAACCATCTAATAGCACCTTTTGGAATATAATTAAATAATTGAATATTATTCATAAAATCGTTGAGAATGAGATTTGAACTCATTTAAAAATTCCTAGATATATTTACTCAACTTTATAAATTTTATTTTTAGTCTTATATACGTAACATTTAAAATTACTTAAAAAAAATTTGATTTTTCTAATCTGTTTAATTTAGAACAATT
>JAAUYF010081839.1_pt1 | contig 36698 bp, 54 predicted proteins | sample 7278051 | NCBI WGS metagenome assembly JAAUYF01 (sample SAMN14350202, study PRJNA611818) | marine sediment metagenome | isolation source: surface marine sediment (0.6m) | place: French Polynesia: Moorea | collected 2018-08 | reverse complement strand
CAATAACTCAATGTCTGGAATTTCATAGCATCTGATTCTTGCTTTTTGCCTGTTTAATTTTCTTGGCATAAACCCAAGTTTCTTTATTTCCATACCAAAGATTGTTATAACCTCTGGCCTATGATTACTGGCGCACCATTCTTTGTAATTTTCATATAAGGCTTCGAATTTTGCGTATTTTGGCCATGCTTGTGTTTGTGATTCACCCGGTATGAATTCTTCCTCTGATGGTACGTCCATAATGCCGGTTGCTATTCGTTCTATTAACCACCCTAATATAGTGTTATCAGCATTAACAGACCGTTGCCGTTGTTCATGTAAAGCTTCAGTCTCAGGTGCGCGGCGTAAGTTATTGGTTATTTTTCTATTTAATAATAAATGGAGTAAAGCTTCCCTCCCCCCGTTATCTAATTGGTCTTGTATCTTATTAAAGTAATCCATATCATTAATTCGGTCTTCACAAACATCCAGCACGAACCAACGTCGGCTGTTGGTCCCGGCTGGAATAACCCAACTGGCGTTAGATGCAATTATCATACGAATCATGTTACGATAGCCGACAGCATCTACGCCTTTGCGCTCCCCCACTAAGAATTTTTCTGTTACCATTCCTTTGAGTTTGCCCGCAGTCTTTTTATTCCCTCCCCACGTTATTTCATCTGCAAATACGAATAGTGCATCAATCATGTGAGCATTAAAATTAGATAAAAGGTGATTATCATCAATAAGGTGTCGATAGTGGCTTCCAAATAATTCCCCCACCGTATTTGCGAGCGTACCCTTTCCGGCACCCTCATCTCCTCGAAGTACAACGCAAGTACCCTTTGGATTAGCCGGGTCTTGTGCAGCATCACTAAGCCAATCGAGCACCCACTGATAGTGATTATCATCACCGTTGCAAATAATCTCTCTGATATGAGTAAGGAAAAGTCCACAATCACCCTCCCTCGGCTCTACACTAAAGCCGTTCCACGTGTTATAGTAACCGGGCAGAGGCTTCCCATCCGGGAATAGAGCTATCCCATTCGGGTACGTGCGCCGGGCCTGATGCGCTAGCCATAGGTCCGCCACCGATACACGGCGTGGTTGTCCCCTATCGTCAGCTATTACGACCCTTTCATTTTCTAATAATGTACGGAAATCGTCTTTGCCCATTAAATCATAATGCGATGCAGTTGGGTCAGATAATAATTGTTTTTCTCGTATAACCCTTACCTTACCGCCAACAGTTACAATGGCAAATTCTTTATTCATACGTTCGACAATAACGTCATATTTACTTGCCTTTTTATCTTCATCCGTAGGCTCCCATCCCGCCTCAGTAGCGTAATACCAGAGTGTTCCCATTCTAACTGTGCCGAAATCACTAAATCCACTCCATCTGATATGGCATTCATTATTCTTATATTTATTTCCTCTTTTAGACCATTCATCCCAAACTTCCAATCCATCATCACCCTGATATTGGGACTTAATGGCCATACCGATACGAAGCCATTCTTCATACCCAAGGTTATTCGGGTCGATGGAATCAAGCATCCGTTGTACTTGCTTAATTGGAATTTGCTGCTCAACATCGTCAATTCCAATATTCTCGTTTCCACGCCCTGTCCCTCTTGATTGCGGTTGCCAAGGTACTCCGAAAGACTCTGGTATCCATTTAGGTAAGATTGGTATATCACAGAATTTCTCCCATTCATAATGTTTGTTGTCCACCACAGATGGCCAAACGACAATGTGACCTTTACACGCTTTCGCTGTACCTCCCCTTGTGTCGATTCCCGGACCGAGCTTGTCAGTTGAATTAATCATGTTCTCTTGCCACAAGAACAGATAATGCTTACCGCCATTGGGCGATTTTTGTACCGGTCCGATTGGTAACTTACCGTTCTTCTCCTCTAACGCAGCAAGAGATACAAAACCATCTTTATCACCATGGCGGTCTATATCAACTGCAAGTATTCCATCCTCCCGGCCTGTGGCTATCCCTATGTTCCATCCTTTAAAGATTCCATTTTCAGGGTGAAACCATTTTTCTATTGTTGTCAATGTCCTACTGGCTGAACCATAATTAACATTGGTCTTTGAACTTGGCAGTATTTTCTTGTTCTTTTGAAGAGGAATGACGTAAATTCCTGCTTTCGCATACAACTGAGCAGCTAAGTACACCCGCCATTCTTGCGAGTATTTTTCATTATACAGTGGCTGTATGTCCGCTAATTCAAGCGGTCGCCATGATTTTGTTTGTTGTTGCATTGTTGACCCTATCAAGTTGATGTTCTACACAAACACATCCTTGGCCTTTATTTTGCAGTGCGGCCCACCAATTATTGCCTATCCCTGAAAATTCAAGTATTAATGGCACACGTAACGCATCACGTTGTATCGCGTCCCTTACCCGGTCATAGTCTTGTTGCCACGTAGCCGGGTCCATCTGCATGGAATAAGAATCATGTGTATTAAGGATTAAACTGCCCCGGTCCCCTAATACATCTTCAATTATCTTCCAATTTTCTTTATTAAGTTCGGCTGCTGTGGATTGTATAAGTTTGCCAGAAGCCGAATATGATTTGAAGCCACCGGGAAACCTAAGCCTCCTGCCTGTATAAGTCCTAATATACCCTTGTTGTTCGGCCACTGATTTACATCCTTCAGCCAAATCTTTAATACCGGGTATGCGACGATGGTATCGAGCAATGACTTCTTTGGCTTCAGGCCCAGCTTTTTTGTACGTGATTTCTTTACCTGCGTCTTTCCCATATTTAACCTCAAATGAATTCCACTCCCATGGCATACCCATCTTATCGGCTATCGCTCCATCGCCAGAATTAAAAATCATAGATAGATTTAATTGCTTGGCGTTGGGTTGCCCAGAATAAGTGGCATTACGAACCAACCCAGTAAGGTCAGCCACAAACTGGTGTAAATCAAGATAAGGATACCGTAAATACGCATCTATAATCTCCGGGTTATTAATTAAATGAGCAAATACACGTACCTCGAATGATGATAAATCTGTGTCTACCCATATCATTCCTTCATCAGGCAAGAAAGCTGGCTTAACAATAGCAGCGACTTCCTTATTGCGGGAAGGAATCTGCTGCATGGCCGGGTTGGTATAGCTGAAACGGCCTGTGCCAGTTCCTCCATCTTCACCCTTTGTTTGGTTGATATCTGGGTACACCCTGCTATTAACTGAGTGGCCCACAACGTGACCGAGTAAGAAAGTGTCTCGTGTCTTGAGTAGAGAACGAATGTCGAGGATAAGCGCCGCCTTAGGGTCCTTAATTTTGCGAAGCGCTTCAGCCCCAAGCGATGCCGCACCTTTTGGAGTTTTCGTAAGCGGAGTTCCATCGGAAGCGAACCACTCACCGTTCTTTTCAACCGGGGCAAACAGGGCTTTACACTGCGGCGGTGAGTTAACGTTAACGTCCTTTCCTGCAAGCTTATTAAGTTTGGATTGTGCATCAAGGATGAGGGGGGTAAGTTTATCAGCTGCTTCCTCTGCGTAATTCGTGTCGACTCGGATACCATGTTCTTGCCTCCGTATTACAGTGGGCATGTGGTTTCGTTCAAAATCGATGACATTTCGTATTTCTTGTCGTTCAATCTCACCTTCCTGCCATTCCCATAAATCGAGTGTTATACGCGTATCTTGTTTTGCGTATTTGGCTACTAGTTCGACGGGTGCGTGTTGTATGTTCCCAATTTGGGATTTGCGGGTTGCTGGTCCGCCAAAGATTTCGGCCAAAGCTTGGTAGATATCCGTGTCCTTGCGCATGTTGATGTACTTCTTGCCCAAGTAATCCAACTCATAAGACGGGAGATGTTCATTAATGGTACAGGCCCGAATGATAGTACAATCCAAAGCATCGAGCGGTAAATAAATTCCAGTATGCTGAGACATAAGATAGTCAAAGCTTGCTTTATGACAAATAATCCGGCCCCTGTAGTGCTTAACCTCACGATTAAACTGAGCCACTTTTTCTGGTTCTTTTCGTATGTCATAATAAAAATCCTGTCCATCAGGTGTTGAAATTGAGAAACCGAAAACACGGTCTACTTTATATTGTAGACCCGTGGTTTCAGTATCATAGGCAAAGTATGGGTATTTAGAAAGGGATATCATCGTCAAATTCTTCTGCCGGGACTTGACGTGACGGGGTTTCGAACCGATTCTCCTTTAATTGTACTTGACCAGACATAAATCGTCCGTTCTTGCCTTCTTTTACCCACAACGATACCCAATACTCTTCGCCATCAACCTTCATTTGGCCGCGATGGGTGGGATTGTTTCGTTCCGGGTCGTGGTCTTCATTCTTAAAGATGAAGATTTGACCTTCCTGTATCTGAAATGCCATGTCTCATTCCTCATTAAAAAGGGTGGGGGAGTAGGTCCCCCACCAAGGACTCCTAACCCAACCAAAGGAAATCAGGAGTCAGGGTCACCGGTTACGCGTATTCGGGCTTTTTACCTTCCGGTGTCGGCTCCTCACGTGCGATAGTGCGCTGCCCTTCAGACACCATGCCATATAGCTCTTCAGCGATATGATAGACAGGCTCAGGTACAAATCCGAGCTGCTTGACTGCCATGTTCCAGTAGTCCTGATTCTGCTTGTTCTGCTCTTCAACAGCTTTAATTTCATACACTCGGCTGAATCGGTCACCTCCTGCCATCTTACATAGTGTGTTCAACTGGCGGCTCACCTTCATCTTGGACTTGGACATAGATATTACAATCTCTTCTACTACGGGTGAATCGGCAGTAGTGGCCGGGTCCAGAATCAGGCCAAAGTGCTGCCCAGTGTCCAGGATTTCATACTCGCCTTCATCACTGAAATTCAACCCTTGTTCATTGGCTGCACGTTCAGCTTCGGCTCTGGTGTTAAAAGCGCCATAGAAACCGCCACCCGCATCCTGCTTCTTCCAGATTACAAATTCTTTCTTGAAGAATACAGGAACGAAGAATACCTTATCCCCATATAATTTGCCAGAGATGGTATTGAATATCATCCCTTCTTCAGCACCTTCAATGTACTTCGGGTTGTTTGATTTACGCTGTGGGGACAAAGCTTGAATCACATCCATACGAGGAATAGTCAAGTCTTCAATGCCCACATTTTCATGACCCCGGCCTTCGCCTTGCTTCATATAATCAGGCACTTCAGTCGGGAATTGGTCTTCTACTACAGCTACGTCTTTCTTAGCCATTCTTATTTCTCCTATCTTGGTTCTTGGTTCACGATTTTACGATTACCGCCATATCATAAGGTTCAATCCTGAAGAATTCAGGCGGTAGTTCTTCACCTTGCTTCATCGCCTCTTTGCAGAAAGCTTTGAAGGTAGACGAATTCACAGTCGGGCCGATGATATCGCCATGCCCGTGTTCCTCCAGCCAAGCATACGCCTCAGGTTTCTTTTCTGAGTTGATACTGGCATAGATTTCAGGTCGTACACTAATCTTGCATACGCCCTTGATGTTAACTGGTGACTCGAGTCCCGAATCTTCAACAATACGTGGAACTGCTACCTTACGCAGGTAGTCATATTGTTTTTGCAATTCGGTGGTTTTAGCTTTTTGTTCATCCAGCGCTTCTTTCACTCGTTTAAATTCAGCAGCGATAGATGGTAGGTCATAATTATTGTAATCATACGGGTCTGTGTTCACTTCACTCATTATCATATCCTCACTTTGAAAAGTTCATACATTTCATTTCTACTGCTCCATTTGAGAATGTTATGTGTACCGGGCATCTTAGCCAATAGACTACCCACTACTACATTAGGTATAGCACTCCCTGTAGTAATAATATAATCATGCCCCGGCACATAAGAACTGAATTTACGTTCAATTTCGCTTGTTATCTGTTCATTGTAACGTGGCATAGTAGGTTCTGGCCTGTATTCCTTATCAGTTAAGAATACAACATCCCCGTACTCCTGCGCTTTAGCAAAATTAAGGTTCTTGTAAAACTGTGTTACATAAACTTTTTTATTATCCATCACGATACCTCATTCTCATACTATAATTATAGCACACGGGGGTCGGCGTGTCAAGTTTAATTTTGAACAGAACGTTGCTCCTTCCAGAATCGTTTAACATAATCAGCCATAGACGATTTACGTTCATAGGCTGCATATACTTGCTTATCTATTTTAGTGTTCATCATTATGTCGTAATACAACACATTATTTTGTGTTTGTTCACTACTATTAGTTCTAGCTGCAGCTTGCTTATTGTCGCTGTAACTGAAGCTCCTAGTCAAGAAGATATGGGCTGATGCAGCAGCTAACTCGAGTGCTCTGGTTCCTGATTTATTAGTCACAAAAAACCGGACTTCAGGCTTGGATTGAAAGGCATGATATTCATCAATTCGTGTATCTTTATTACCCCCATGATATTCGGCTACTGATTCATCACCAAATTCAGACTTTAAACGTTCCACCACAGCTGCGATTTCAGGTATAAATCTACACCATACGATGATTTTACGATTCTTATGTATTTTACCTATTACATCGACCAACTGGTCTATCTTCGGGTTTTTACCTACGATATACGTAGTCTTATGTTTTTGCTTTACCTTGCCCCAATCCCGTATTTGTTCCATCTTTTCTTCATCACTGATATCATAAGGGAAGATACCGGCTGCTATCTGCTGATAACGGGTCATACGCTCAAGTACAGTTTCTACTTCGAGTACATGGTCGTCCTGATAAGTGGCCATCATGTACGGGTCACCCAATTCATCAAACATACGCTTTTGTTCCTTGGTGGGTTCAACCATACAGGATTCGTATATCGATTCAGGTGCGTCGTTCACGTCCTCCAACTTACACTCATAGACATACGGTTCAAGTAGGCCTAACAATTGTGGTACGCGACGATAACTTACTATCTTTTTATTTTTAAAACCGCCCATTATACAATAACGAGCACGAAAGGCATAATAATTCTTCATCCCTATAATAGACCAATTTAAGAAGTTAAACTGACTATACAGGTCTTCTACCCCTTGTGTAATTTCGGTTCCAGTTAAAATCATGCGATAATCACAAAATCCACCAATTTGTGTTATCTTCTCAGTTCGGATTGAGTTATGATTTTTTATCGATTCTGATTCATCAATTATCATCATACACTTATGGCTAAGAGCAAAAGTCTCAACGTACTTATGCAAATGACCTTGGCTATAACCTTCAGTTGCAGTGACTAGGACTTTAAGGCCCTCGGTTTCTGTGTCAACAGTGAAATCAGACATGGCCTTATATTGCCCGGCCTCCACCACGTGCAGATTATACGCAATAGGGCAATCCTTAAGGAACTCGTCAGGCCAAACTACTTTATAGGCGGAATCAACAACCACAATGACTGCGTTTATTTTACCTTCCATCGCACGACAAGCAGCCATATCGATTGCTACTTTGGTTTTGCCTGTCCTCATTTCCATGAAACCAGCATTTTCCTTTAGAGGATAAAATTTATGCAATGCTTCTTTTTGGTGTGAACGTGGGTCACGTTTAAATCGATACCAAGCAGGAAATTGATGGTTATGGTTAATTTTTATTATAATTTTATTTGCTGCATCAAAAGCTAATGTATCTATTTCACTAGCGTGACATTCAGTTACAATCCACATAGCATTAGGTTTGGTGAAAGGTAATAGCCATGTTTTTGTTTTGCCATCCCATTTCCGCTCTGGGGCTTCTTTTACTCGGTCGTTTTCCCACACTTCACATGTGATAATAAATTGGGTTGAATCAACCGTTACTTGCATGGCGATTTCCCTCTATTCAATAATTCTGCAGCCACACACATTCGTACAAGTGGGGATTTCGATGCTTCGTCCCATACAACACGGCAATCAAATTCTCTGCAAAATTGTGGCCTCATGTGCCAAATACGACAGCCATCAGGGCCAAGGTAGATGCAATTGCCCGTCTCCTTGGACATGGCAATACGACGTTCACCTTCAAACATCATGGTTTCGTATCCGACTTCCACTGCCTCCAGTACGGGGGAAATAGAAGCATCGCCCTGCCATTCACAACAAGCAGTACATCCATCACAATCAACTATCTTTTCCATGCTCGACTCCTTAAAACGTCGACCCTGAATTGTTTAGGTTGTCCTTCACGACAAAGCTTAACGTATGGACCATGTCGGTCGTTATATTGGACTAATGTTCGGCCCGGCCAAGTCCCTTTCCCCGACTTAACGCGCCTTATTACCCCTGCTCGGTTAATCTCATAATAACCGTAATATATAGACTTCCACATTGTTGTCATCCTCATAATCATTACGTAAGGGGGGAGTGGCCCCCCTATACGGCTACCGTTTGAGACAAGTCGGTTGCTTACACTTGACCTAGGATTCCAGGATTAAGCAGCTTTACCTTCTTCAGCTTTTTTCTTGGCTGCGGCTTCAGCCTTGGCTTTCTTATCGGCTTCAGCCTTGGCTTTTGCATCAGCTACCTTTTTAACGATAGGAGCCGCAATTTTCTTCAGCTTATCGATACCAGCTACGACTTCAGGCACTTGAGCACCATCAGCTTTGGCCTTGGCAACCAGCTTGTCGTTTTCCTTATCGGTCTTATTGACGTAACCACGAATCCGATTGCCCAGATTCATGCGCTGCATGCCAACATTCAGCTTTTCATATTTCTTGCTGAAGTCTTCACCAATGAATTTCTTGGTAATAGCATATAGGTCCACCAGTTCCATGCCATCCAGCAACGCGGCTACTTCATCACCACAGGACAGAGACTTGGTGCCTGAGGCAGACTTGGTGGACTGGTACTTGTCGCGGTCCACTTTAACCAACGGTTCTTTCGTTTCTTTCTCACTCATTTTAGGGTTCTCCTTTGTTAGTTCCCTCACCATCTGTGTACCTTAATTATAGCACACCTGACCGGCTCTGTCAATGAGGATTTTGAATTCTCATTCTATCGATTTGTTTTCGTTCGATGATTGACATAACCAATTCTTGTGCATTGCGACTATTTATCACCATAGGTTTCTGGTTGTTGGCTGACCTCCATTCAAAATCTAAACCGGGGCCAATACATCCTTCTACTTCATGTGACCAATTAGCAACATGAATAAGTATGCCCCATCTTATAGTATTTTCATCATCGTACATTGTGATACCGGCGTCCTCATTCACAAGGCAAGGTACAACGTCACCATTCGGTCGCTGGAATGGATGCAAGTAATACATACCGGGTGGAACGCAAGATATGTTGGGTTCGTTGTTTACCCATGGCCGTTCGACCGTATAGCAAATCTTCTCCGCCCCATCAAACGTCAACTCACCAAACGTGCCATATTCGGGGTGCATCATAAATCGTCTTAATACAAGTTCGCTCATAAAATTCCAACTCCTATATGTGTTTTAAGGTTAACCTCAATCACCTGCATACCATTCCATTCTAGACCGCCTTCGCCACGTACAGCAGTAAATACAGTATACAACTCAATAATTTTGCGCCATGTATAGAATTCATCATGCCCAAGATATAGATAAGTTGGTAGTTTACCTGTGTTGCAATTAAAGTCGTGCGCAGCTTGATAAATAAGACGTTCTAATGCCTGTGGTTTGAGCATGTAATCGCTCATATTTTTATCCTCTTACAAACTCCTGCCCTAACTTGAATGACTGACGTGCCAGCTTACTAAGGATGTCGGCCATCGAGTCCCGTATTTCACCCTCAAAATTCATATCATTTAGTGTGTCAACAATAAGGTCGTTCAATTGAGCGGTGTATTCGCTTTCCTTCTTTTCTAGTTTGGCACGTCGTTTGTCGCCCAATTTCCCACTTGTAGTAGCTTGTATGTTTTCGCTAACCTTGCCTTCCTGCTCCCTCTTCACGGCTCGCCTTGCGTCCTCCAATGTGACACTACCATTCGCTACCTCTTCAGCCAGAGCAGGGTCGTGCTCCTCCACTGCCTTATATCGGCGGAGTGTGGCTTCGCCTACGCCTACCCGCTTTGCGGCCTCGGATTGGGTAACGTCTCCTTCCTTCTTGTTCTGTCCCATGGCGAGAGTTGCGAGCTTAGCTGCAACTGCAGCCTTTTGACCTGTAGATAGATGCCTTCTATCCATATTCCTTGCTGTGACAAATCCGATTGGGTCTTCACCCACATATTCCACGAATGAAGGTCGCACTTTGGTATCGGCACACGCATTATACCGGTTACGCCCATCCAAGATAGAGAATTCGTAGTCACTATTGGTATCTCGTATGAGTACAATGGGGTCCGATTCCAAAAAACCGTGTGCTCTAATTGAATCGCATAAAGCGTGGTAGTCATCTTCATTTGCCTCTGGAAAGATAGTGCTCAATTGATGGAATGGCAACGCTTGCCATGCATCAGGCGTCGGCATGTTGTTTATCACTGGTTGGTATTTTGTTATATTGTCAGCCATAATATAATCCTCTTTCCGGTGATGGGTTAATTGACTATTTCAAATTGAAAATCCACCAATTTCACAATGACTTGCGGTGCGCCTACGGTACTACTTAGTGCCCTTATTGCTTCTTCTGGCGTTTTGTGCTGGCTCTGCACTGATAGTCCCTCACTGCCGTAATCTGTGAGCACAACAAAATCCCCAGCCTTGTTATCGAATTTAGTTGTTTGGTTGATTTTCATCTCAAAATACTTCGCATATTGCGCTGATAATGGCTTGGTTTAGGGTTTTACCTGAGAATTTATAGGGAACTATCCCATCAAGTTTTCTTTCTATATTCCATATTAAAAAATCATCATACGCCCCAGCTACATCCCATCCCTTTTTCAATAATATCTTCAACAACTCCATCGCCTGCGCGTCGTTGGTTTCGGGGTTGTAATAAATCCATCCATCACATCCTTCGTCTGAATAATGGATATATACTTCGTCGTTCTGTATGCGCGTTTCATGCCCCGCCACTTCCGCACATTTCAGGAGTTGTTCTGTGTTAGTCATATCGTCATCGGCATGTTGCCGCCCTCTTGCTTGTAAATTCTGCCACACTTAGAACACCGCCAGTAAATATCCACCCCTGAGTAACAATATAATACGTCTGAATGACCTGCGTTCTCACAGGATATAGCATTCATAGCTAACTCAACGGCTCTACGCATAGCCTCGTGACCTTCCTCAGTTTCTATGAATTTTTTTATCTGTTCTTCTGTGGTTGTCATTGTGTGGTGTCCTTATCCGCTTCCGTGTATCCTGCCGCAGGATTCACAGTAATCAGTTAATCCTTTACCATGCTCACAAGTAGCAGTGTCCTTTAGGGCTAATCGTGCTCTTGCCCATGCCTTCGGTTGATTCTCTGTGTATTCGGGGATTTTGCCTAGCGTGTCTTTCATATCCTTCAAATCAACTAGGTCTTGCAGCGCCTTCCTCAAACGTTCATTCTCGGCCTGGAGTTGGTCATATTTCTCTTTCAGGATATATTCTTTTTTCTTATACCCTGCGCCAGCCGTTGTGAAAATACGTTGCCCTAACCCACCTAAATCATCATTGCGTTTTGTATCTCTAACTCGAATGGTAACAGGCCAAACTGTAATACGTTTACTCATCTCATCACCTATAGAGGGTTATTTATTCAATCGCCTCTTGTATCCGGTCGTCAGAATAGAAAGCTTCCACGTTATCAAGTCCAAACATGACTACTTCCCACTTTTCGTCATTCTCTTGCTGCCAATAGCAAGTATTAGTGCGCTCGTCATAAGTAAGCATCGGTCTATCCTCTCATTATCATACCCCGAGTATAGCACAGGTCGGGTGTCCTGTCAAGTCCTATTGTGAATGTTAGTCCTCTTCCATCTCCGGTTTTATGGTGATGGACCAGTTATCGTCCATGTTAGTATTAGTGTCGATTGTATACTTGATACAATGGCACAGTTCTACTTCACTGATTCCTGTTTTCGTTATGACAGGACCTTTATCGTTGTCAAGCTCGATTGTATAAGTCTTCGTGTTCATCCTTTTCGCGCTCCTTCTCTTGTCGTTTTCGTTCATCATGCCGACCAGCTAAATACCAAGCACCAGCCCAGATTGCGCCTATACCAAGCGCCCATAAAATAGCAAACTCATTCATGTCAGTCTCCTCTGTCTAGTGGGGTCTCAGTGGCTTACCCGAATAGGGCGAGTAAGCCACAGATTGTGATTACTATGCAAAAGGCGATACTCATAGTTACTCTCCTACGTCGTAGTCTTCACAACCAAAATATCGGTCTATGTACATCTGGTTTATGTGGTCAGTGGATTTGTCACTTAGGTACTCTTCCACCAACCACTCTATTGTGTGCTTATCCTCTCTACATTCCACATAGAGGGACCAAGCAATTGATTCTGTGTAGTCGTTCATGACTTCACCAATTCCATCAGTTCGATTGCGTTCTTGTCTTCACGCTTGGCAAAGGCTCGGATTCTGTTGCCTGCGTTCATCCGCTTTGCACCACGATTCAGATGTTCGTATTTCGCAACCAGTTCGCCGGGTTCCAGCCCACAAATTTTCTCTGCTGCAGTCATGACCTGCTCAGCCGACCAACCCTCCAGCATGTGGGCAATTTCATCGCCGTTGTTCAGCGACTTCCTACCCTCAGCAGTGACGCCGGTTTCGTACCCAGCCCGATATTTAGCGAGTGTTTTCGCCATGGACCGGGTAGATTCCTCTTCTTCGTCGTTGGTTTCGTCCACAATTTCCTCGTTGGCACATAAGTCCTCTTCCCTTGCCTTGCTGTCGTCACTCAGGGTGTACCAACCCCTATGGTAATCCACCACTTCTAGGTCTGTTTCAGGCTCTTCGTTTCGTGCCACTATCTGTCCTATTTCGTATTTGCTCATTGTCATGTCCTCTTGGTTGTCTATCACTTGTCTAGCTTACACCCCAAGTATAGCAGAGGGGTGCAGCAAGGTCTATATCTCAGTGTGGATATGCTACACATCCTCCTCCCAGACGATTTGTGCCCGGATGTTGTCGGTGTGGTAGCAGACCATCTGTGAGACTCGGTGGTTGCCTGTGGGAAACCTCCTCCAGAGCAGGAATTCCGGGTCTTCGCCTAGCCACTCGGCTATTTGGTCAATTGCGTCTGTCATCGTGGCAAAGGTTTCGCTTACTTGCTGCTGGCCCTTGTCCCTTATGCTTGCGTGGTAGTTTGTCATCGGTGTTACCTCCTCGGTGACTCAGTCGTCCAATTCGCTGATAGTCAGCTTGATGTCGGTTGTCAGCCAGCTCACTAGGTCAGGGCCATCCTCCTCATGGGACCATAGCAGGGTAGCCGGGTCCTCGCCGGTCTGCTCGGCTAGCCAGTCGATGGCATCCTGCAGGGTAGGTAGGTAGTCGTGGATGGCTGGCTCTGCGTCGCCCATCGGCTCGGTCAGGTCATAGAGTGCTGCTAGGTATCTGTCGCTCATGGTCATGTCCTCGTCTGCGGCCGGGGCCACTCCCCAGCCTCTACCCCAAGTATAGCATAAGCGGGCCAGGGCTGCTATATCTCCGTAGAGATATGGGACGGGGGAGGGCCGGGGTGCAAGGGAGCCTCGATGCCCGTGGGACGGGGGGAGGGCCGGGGGGGATAGGGGGGCCGGGGGAGAGAGAGTTAGGGCCGGAGACGGGGGGCCCGCCGCCGCCCGCCGCGGGGGGGGGGGGGGGGGGGCGGGGGGGCTATGGGGGGGCGGGGGGAGAGAGAGTTAGGGCCGGAGACGGACCCCCCCACCCCACCCTCTCGAATTGTCCCGGAGCCGAACCTCGCGGACCCCCGGCCCGCCGGTCCGCCCGGACCAGGCCCCGGACGACGGGATATTCTCGAGTTGCCCCCCCGGTCCCCACATAGACCCCGCTTATAGGCCTATAGACCCCGCTTATGGATAAGGGGGCCTTGATACCCCGGACCCCCCTTGGGTTTCGTCGACCCTGCCCTGCTGCCCCGGTGCGCGAAACCATAAGCCGCGCTTATAGGGGTATAGTCTATACCCACACCCGGCGCGTTGCGGGTCCCCCGGCCCCGGCCCCGAAGTCTTCCAGCCCGCAAAAACATATCCCGGACATCTATATTTATATACCTCTCCGAGGCTCTCCCGTCCTCTCCCTTGGCTTGAAATATTCTAGCGGTATATATGTACCGGGTATACCATTTCAAGCCCTCCCCCGCCCGCCCCGTGGCCCCGGTCATAGGGTCTTGACGGGGACTCTCGGGTATGCTATACTATAGGTATGATGGAGGCCCTGACTGACAGAATAGCTACTACAGAAGGTTTGCTTCGTGCCAGAGAAGAGGAACTTGACCGTCAATTACTTGAACGACCACAAGTAGTCGCGCAGCGAGTTGAAGTAGAAATTATTAAAAATGCTAAGAGGAATGCGCCGTGGCTATTGCCGATGATTGTCAAATTTTAACCCAAGATAAGGAGTCTATTAATGCACTTATCGAACGAAACCGCAGGGAAGACTGGCCCGACCTTACCCCGGAGAAGAGAGCCTTTGCCTTGGTATATGTGGTTAGTTATAATCATCGTGATGCCGCTAGTTCTGCTGGTTTATCCCCTGATAGCGGTATTCGTCTCATTCGGGACCCTCTTGTATCAGCATACATTCGCGAAATTCAAGACAAAGATTTGGTTTCAAACCTTATTACAGAGGATTTCGTCCGTACGCATATGGTTAATCTTCTCCCGAAATTATTGGGGCAAGAGGAAGTACCTTTGGTGGACAAAGATGGGAGCCAAATATCGGTCAAAAAGTTCCATCCCACCGACGCAGTGAATCTACTTAAAGAGTTGGCGAAATCAACTAAATTCTATGAGGAAGGTTCAGGTCAAGGCGGTAATCAAGTTAATGTCAACATCGACTTATCAAGGTTATTAGGCCAAGATTATGCCCCCGATACTGGAGTAACTATTGAGCACAATAGCGAAGACCGGGACTAATATAGTACTCCCCTATCAATGGGAGGCACGTTTGCATCAGCAGCGCCTTATGCGCTATATGTGGCAAAAACAACGTGGTGCAAGAGGCGTACTTGTATGGCATCGACGTTCGGGTAAGGATTCAGGTGCTCTTAATTTCACAGCAGTAGAGACACAACGTAAAGTTGCTAACTACTGGCATATGTTCCCTACGCAAAAACAAGGAAGGAAAGCGTTATGGGAAGGTGTCAACCCCCACACAGGTGTACGTTTCATAGACCAAGCTTTTCCAAAAGAAATGCGAGCGTCACAAAACGAAACGGAAATGTTACTTAGATTCAAAAACGAATCGACGTGGCAGATTGTTGGGTCAGATACATTTGACTCCAACGTAGGTTCAAACCCCTATGGTATAGTCTTATCAGAATGGGCATTGTGTGACCCACGTGCCTGGGATTTCTTACGCCCAATTTTGAAAGAAAATGGGGGGTGGGCGTTATTCGTTTATACTCCTCGTGGCAAAAACCATGGTCATCGTCTATATGAAATGGCTAAAAATAATCCTAATTGGTATTGTGAATTGTTGACCATTGAAGATACAAAACGTGAAGATGGTAGCCCTATTTTCACATTAGAGGATTATCAAGATGAACTTGACGAGGGGATGGACCCTTTAACTGCTAGACAGGAATATTACTGTTCTTTCGACGCTGGATTGGCTGGGGCATATTATACTGACCAATTAAAAATGGCTAGGATAGGGGATTACCCTTGGAACCCAAATTTCCCGGTCCATACGTTTTGGGATATTGGTATTAAGGACCCAACTGCTATATGGTTTGGGCAGCAATCCAGTACCGGAGATGCTATTAACGTAATTGATTATATGTCCGGGCCACACCCATTTACTTATTGGCTACGAGAATTAAAAGAAAAACCATATTCATACGGTAACCATGTAGTGCCTCATGATTTCAAAAAGAGAGACTGGAAGGACGGTAAATCTGCTCATTCAGTAGCAATGGATTTTAATTTTGATTATGAATTATGTCCCGATATACCTCGTAAACAGGGTATAGATGCAACCAAAAGTTTTCTACCACGTTTAAGATTCAATAATATACCTGAAGTAATGAATGGGTATGATTGTCTATCTAATTATCGCCGGGAATATAATGAAAAATTGCAAATATTCTTGGACCATCCATTACATGATTGGGCATCGAATGGTGCAGATGCCATGAGATACATGGCTATAGCTTGGCCGGAGCATTATTCAGCCGAGCTTATACGCCAATTTTCAGTTGTCCGGGCCAATGGCACACGAAAACGAATACAAGGTAGGGTCAAAACATGAAAGCGCAACAGATAAGAAAACGTTACGAAACTTTGGTAAACGACCGTCGTACTGCGGACCAGACTTATGATATTATATCAAAGTTTGTAGTTCCATTTCGTGGCGAATTTTTCCGGCCAATGACTACAGAACATGAAGTTAATTGGCGTGAAGGTCGATTTAAATTCGATGATACAGCGGTTTTCGCAGCGGAAATGTTAAGTTCTGCTATGCAAGCGGACCTTACTAACCCTGCCACCAAATGGTTTAATATCGGATTCCGTGATAAAATACTTATGCGAGATGAAGATGTTAAGGAATGGATTCAAGGCGCTGAAGATGTTATGTATAAGGAATTGCAGGAATCGAATTTTGACCTCGAAGCTGCAGAATTTTACACTGATTTGGTGTCTTTTGGCAGTGGCGTGATAATCGAGGAAGCCGCATCAGAAATAAATTGGGAGGGTTTAAGTTTCAAAGCACTTATGCTCCGTGAAACCCAATTTGAAGAAGATTTTAATGGGAATATCGGCACATTATACCGACTTATCCAATGGACTGCATCTCAAATTGTGCAAAAATTTGAGGAAGATAAAGTACCGCAAAACATTAAATCAGCAGCAGAAGCAGGCAATCAAGGAAAGATAGATATAATATTTTGTGTCTATCCTCGTAAAGAGAAACAAAATGCCGATGTCAGGCGAATGCTTAATCCCGAAGACCGGCCATATGGTTACAAGTATGTGCTCCGTTCTGGTGGCACTGATGAACAATCTGTGTTAGAGGAGGGTGGATATTATGATATGCCTGCATTCATAACAAGATGGCGCAAGGTATCTGGCTCAAAATTTGGTTATTCTCCAGCTCACGTGTGTTTATCTGATATTTTATCCACTAACCAACTCGTTGAAGAAACATTCGAGGCTTTGGGAAAGGTTATCGACCCCTCCACTATTGTTACTAAGAGAGGATTACTCTCAGATTTGGATTTAGGTCGTGGTGGCCTTACGGTGGCGCGTAGCAAGGATGATATCTGGTCATATGAATCAAAAGCACGTTTCGATGTTGGTGAAGTTAAGTTAGAACGGTTACAGGCTTCTATTAACCGGGCTTTTCATGTCGACCAACTTATGTTAAAAGAATCCCCGGCTATGACTGCTACTGAAGCCCAGATTCGTTACCGATTGATGCAACGTCTTCTTGGTCCTACACTTGGCCGGTTAATGCATGATTTCCTTGACCCATTAATTAAACGTACATTCAATATTTTGTATCGGGCTGGCCAATTCGGTGATGTGCCTGAACAAATTCCGCCTAATGCAGTTCTTAATATTGAATATACTGGTCCATTGGCTCAAGCCCAGAAGATGGCAGAGCTTCAATCTACTCAAAATTGGATGGCTCAATTACAGCAGATGTCAGAAGCATGGCCTGAAGTTCTGGATTGGGTAGATGCTGACGCTGTAGCTAACGGAACTGCTGATAGTGCCGGTGTACCTCATATTTATGTAAGGGGCGAAAAGGGTAAGGGTAGTGTTAAAGAAATACGTGACCAACGTCAGGCTCAGCGTGAAGCAGAGCAACAATTAATGCAGGCCGATGCTGCCGGTCAAGCTGCAAAATCTATGGGTGAAGGTATTACATCACTTGATGAAGCGAGAGGAGGTAAAAAATAATGGAAGACAAGGGGGCAGTGAATTATGAGACAGCAGAAGAAGCACAAAAAAGAAAAGTAAAAGAAGCAAGACAGAAACTTTATCGAGAAACAAAACCATATCGGATTATGTTTGCCACCCCGGATGGTAAAGCTATTCTCGAAGATTTAAAACGGGAGTTTGACCCACGTGAATTGTGTGGGACAGACCCTCATATTACAGTGGTGAGGGCGGCGTGTCGTGACGTGGTGCGCTATATTGAAACAATGATAAACTTTGAGGTAGATGACGATGATATTAAAGACTTGGACGACATCATTTCCTAGAAATGAAGCTGCGGTTGATGGCGGTGAATCAGGGGGCGGAACTGGAGGTGGTGAATCTGATACTGCCGCCGCTGTAGCTGCAGCAGCCGCCGCTACTGAAGACAAAACTACTGACGAAACCGGAGCTGCTATTGAAAAAGCCGTTACTGGTCAAGATGGTTCATGGCGTGATGGTCTTCCTGAAGAAATGCGGGGAGAGGAAGCTCTTAAGAATTTTAATGATATTGGTGGATTAGCTAAAGCATTTGTTGATACAAAACGAATGCAAGGTAATTCTATCCATATCCCAGGCGAAGATGCAGGTGATGAAGACCGTAAGGCTTTTGTTGATAAGCTCATTGAGCGTGTGCCTGAATTGATGCTCAAACCCGATTTCGAAAAGGATGAACAAAGTGCTGATTTTTGGCGAGCATTAGGCATGCCGGAATCCCCGGAAGGATATGAAATTCCTCAGCCTGAATTACAAGAAGGTGAAGAATCGAACATTGACGAAGACCGCATCAATATAGCTAAGAATGCTGCGCATAAGCTCGGGATAAGTAATAAACAGCTTAATGGCGTATTGAAAGCGGTAATGGATTATGATGTTGAAACTGCAAGAAATGCTGACCGGTCCCAGTCTGAAGAATTACATGGCCTTCATAAGGAATGGGGCCTTGCTTTTGAACAGAAATATGCTGCAGCTCTTCAAGTAGCTAAAGCCACTGGTGCTCCTCCTGTATTGGTAGATGCTATTAAAGGCGGTCAGGCCGGTCCTGAAACCCTTAAATGGTTGTACCAAATGGGTAAAAACATGGGCGGTGAGGGTAATAATCTTCTAACCATGGGTGATGGTGTCGATACCAAGATGACCCCTTCAGAAGCTCAAGAGAAGATTGATGAAATCATGAATAATAAGGAACACCCGTATTGGGTGGCAAGTCACCCTAATCATCAAAAGGCACTCGACCAAATGGTCGAGCTTCATGACTATAAAGCTGGACGTCGATGATTTATAGTACTTGACACGGGCACACGGATGTGCTATACTTTTGGGAACAGACAGCAGAAGTGGGCTACTGCACAGTCAATCCATAGAGCTGCCAATTGGAATCCACCGGGTGGTGGGCTACTCCGTAAAATGTGATAACTTTAACATAGGAGAGGCCAATGGGCGCTACTATTAGCAACGCTTATATCGAAACGTTTGAAAATAACGTTCGTCATCGTGCTCAACAGATGGTTACCAAACTTCGCGGTAAGTGTCAAGAAAAGAGCGAAAAATCAAAATCACATAACTGGGAACGTCTGGGTGTAATTGAAGCCGCAGATAAATCTGGTCGTCTAGTGGATACCCCGGTTCAAAATGCGGCCTGGAGTCGTCGAGTTTCTTTGGTTGCTACCAAACATGCCGGTGACAGTACTGAACAGGAAGACATCCATCAGATGTTGGTTGACCCGAACTCCAATATCACCCGAGCTTTGGGTTATGGAATGAATCGTGCAATTGATGATGTTCTTATCGCTGCTGCTACCGGTAATGCCACTACTGAAGGCGGCGGTACATCTGCTTTTCCTGCTGGTCAGAAAATCGGCGATGGTACGGCCCAAATTTCTTATGACTTGATTACTCAGGTTCAAGAGAAATTCATGACGAATGAAATCGATGTCGAAATTCCAAAATGTATGATTGTTTCCCCGGCCCAAATTCGGCGCATGTTGCAGTTAACCGAATTCACGAACAAAGATTACGTGAAAAAGGGCCTGGATGAACTTTCAGCAAACGGTATCGTGCCAAATCTGATGGGCTTTACCTGGATTATGTCGAATCGTCTGTTGAAACCTTTGGCCGGTCAAACTTCATGTCTTGCCTTTACCGATATGGCCCTTGGTCTGCATGTGGCTAATGATATCAAGGTTCGTGTGGCCGAAGACCCGAGCAAATCATTCGCATGGCGGTTATATTCATATATGACCATTGGCGCAGTCCGCGTTGAAGATGAACATATTGTACATCTTCATGTAGCCGACTAAAGTCAAGTCTAGTAACCAATCCCCCGGTTCAGGCCGGGGGACTATTTAAGGAGAAAGACATGGCAACAAGCTACAGAATACGCCCCAAATTTGAGGCAAAAGATGCAGTTGTTAAAGTCGCATCTTTTATTAACCCCGCCACTCATGTTCCTGATTCTGCCGTAGCTATCGTTATTGGTAATACATTGCCTGCATATTCTATGGTGCAAAAATTGGAACGTATTCGTCAAGCTATTGATGCAGTGCGTGAAAATGATAGTACCAATATTCCTGGCAGTCAGTATCTTAAGGTTGTTATACCTTACGTGGGTCATAAGGCAAATGCAACAACAACAGTTGTTGCCGGAACTGATACTGTAACTGAAACTGATATCACTATCTACGTTGGGTCTGATGCTAAGCTTGGCATTTCAGAATTCGTGGATGAAGCTTTCCGCTACATTGTTGATTATCTTCTGGAAGATAGTAAAGCAGCTGCATAATGTCTCATGTCAATGATTTAAGGTTCGCTAAGCTCCTCACTCAATTGGGCGGCGGTGCTTATACTGGTCCTCAATCAATCAATGACATGGAACTTGCATGGTTAAAAACACAAACAGGGGTAACAGCCAATCAACTTAATGATGCGTGGCATCAATTCTGGGACAATATAACCCCTACCCCAATTCCTGCAGGGGTGTTTAATGACCGGGCATTTGCTTGGTTAGGGGGATTGGGTTATACTGGTTCTTTAAATGACAGATGGTTGGCCTATTGGTCAGCCCCGTAAAGGAGAAATTACATGAAACCCGGCGCTAATTATATCGAAATCAATAAAATGAAACGGTTGCAACGAATGGGATATACTGCTGAACAAATCTCTCAACATATGATGATTGATTTGGCATGTGTTAAATCCCATCTGGCATCAGATAAAGAAGTCCCTGGAAGATTGCCACCGGAAGAACCTGTAGTTGATGAAAGTCAACCGGCTATTCCTCGGGACGAAGATGAACAGTTGCCAGCTGAAATTGCATCTGAAATTGCTGCCGCAGAAGCTCAGTTAGAAGATTAATATGACTACAGTATCAGAAGTTTCAATAGGGAATATGGCCTTAACTCAACTTAAGGCCAATCCTATTATTGATTTGAATGATGAATCTGATGCTGCATATCAAGTTTCGTTATGGTATCCTATTGCCCGTGATGCTGTGCTTGAAGATTCTGATTGGACTTTTGCTATAAAAAGGGCTACTGCAACTCCATTAGTTGAAGCTCCTGTATTTGGTTATGGCAAAAGGTTCGTATTACCGGCTGATTGTATTCGTGTTATTTCTGTAAGTGATAATGCTAATTATGATGAAAATGGAATTGATTGGAGAAAGGAAGAAAATTTTATAGTATCAGATATAGAAAAAGCTTATATTCGTTATGTTAAGCGGATAACTGATGCACAAAAATTTTCGCCGGGATTTGTTATTGCACTATCAGTAAGATTAGCAGCTCATTTAGCTATTCCTATCACCGGGAGTCGGGGTCTATATAACGATAAAATGAATGAGTACATGGGTATGTTAGAAATGGCTGATGGTAATGATGGGCGTCAAGGTAAGTCTGATAGATTAGGTACGAAATCTAATATATTAAGGAATCGATGAAACTAACTCCTATACAAAATAGTTTTCATGCAGGAGAGTTAAGCCCATTATGGTATGGTAGGTCAGATACTGAACGTTATCATCAAGGGCTAGCTGAATGCAGAAATTTTATATGTGATTCGCGTGGTCCTTTCTTTTCACGGCCCGGTGGTCGTCATATTTTTAAAGCTGCTGGTAATATTGGAAGAAGTTTTATATTTAGAACTGCTTCCAATACTGCTTTTGGTCTTATTTTTACTCACCAAATATCTTATATAATAGGTATTGGGGGTCAAATACCTGATACAGACTTAATATCTAATCCACTGTTTTTAAATAATGGTGAAAATTGGGAGGAATATTCTAGCGGTGGTTCATTAGTAATATATCAGGATAACTTATGTACTATGTTCCCATCAAATAATAATTATGCAGGAACAGGCATAGGTTTTGCAGTAACCAACTTTAATCAACCACATCGATTGCAAATTGTTAACCCTGACCCTAGTGGTTTATATGAAGTTAATATAGGTACAGTTATTGGGGATGGTTCTATTGCAAGGTATAAAACACGTGAAGTTGTTCATGAAAGAGAATTTACTTTTCCACATGCTGCCACTTTTTTCGTGACTATCATACAATACGAAAATGATTTAGATGCTGATAAGGATTTTGCGCAACTTTCCAGAGTGTCGATGATTGATACTTCTACGGCTAGCGGTTTGTCATTCCCTACGTTATATCAAGAAAAAGATTTACATGATTTACATGGTATTGATGCACCGGGTGGTAATGATTATTATTTAATTCATCCTAAATACCCTCCATATAAATTTAATTATAATGAATCTAATGATACTTGGACATTTGGGCCAGTATCTTTTACTGGTGCTCCTACTGAATGGGTGGCCGGAAATTACCCGGCTACGGGCGTTTTTTATCAAGGCAGACTTTGGTTGGGCGGTACACCTAACCAACCGGAAACATTTTGGGGTTCTAAATCCGGGTTACCAGAGGATTTTACTATTGGTACTACTGATGCTGATGGTCTTAAATTTACTATGGAAAAATATGGCCGTATTGAATGGATGGAAAGTACTAAGAATTTGTTGATAGGTACGGTCAATGGCGAACATATTGTAACCAGTCAAGGCGGTGTAATTACTCCCGGCGATATACAAGTTTCTCAACAATCTGCTTATGGTTCGGCTTCTGTTAAACCAATTCTTATTGGTGACCAAGTTATGTATACTTCGCCAGATAGACGTCGTATATATGGTATGCAATATGAATGGCAAGCTAACAACTGGTTATCAGTGGATTTAACTTTCCCATCTGAACATATAACCAATGGAAAAATAAACGATTTCTCATGGGCACAAAACCCATATAATATTTTATGGATGGTATTACGTGATGGTGATTTAGTGGGTATGACCTATGAGCGTAGTAATAACATTATAGGTTGGCATAGGCATGACACTCAGGGATTATATGTTGATATATCATCCAGTGTCGATAATCTAGGTGAATCATTTAATTTATTGATAGTCAATAGGAAAGCTAATGAAATTCAAGTAGAGATGCAATTAAGTAATAGCCCTATAATGGATGCTTACATTGAAAAATATAATGAAACTGCGTTTACCACGGTCGAAGGACTTGAACATCTTGAAGGCATGACTGTTAAAGTATTAGTTGGAGACGGTGCGGTTCACCCTGACCGTGTTGTTAGCGGTGGTCAAATTACTTTGCAAGAGTTGGTTAATCATGCTATTGTTGGACTTGGTTATACGTGCCGAGCTAAAACCATGCCATTCGATAAGGGCGGTGTAAGTGGTAGTGGTCGTATATATAAGAAATCATGGAATAATATTTGGTTACAAATGTATGGTTCTGCTCGTCCAATGATTAATGGAAAACGACCGCCAGTGCGTAGGCCTGTTACACCTATGGGGTTAGTTGAACCGTTAGAAACATCTTTAGTTAAAGTTTCTAATCTTGGTGTTGATGAAGATGCCCCAATTGAAATTGTGCAAGATTTACCATTATATACCCGTATAACCGGACTATTTGGTGAAGTATCACAGGATTTACCACTATGAGAAACATTAATAGTAATAAAGATACTAAACCTAAATTAACGCCTGAACAACAAGCGGAAATTGATTTACATGAAAGATTTGGGTATAAAAGACGTGAGGAACGAGATGGAGAAACTGGAGCATTAACTGGTGGTTATCGTTTAGGATTTCAAGGTTCTCGAGGTTCTCCCCGTACTGCTCAATTACAGGAATATGAAAAGGGCATTAAAGATATAGTAAAATCACAAAATGCCCTTATGAGTTCGGTTCGTGCAAGGATGGCTGCTAGCGGTCAGTCTGTTGAAGAAATAGATAAGAAAATAACTGAATTGCAAGGAATATTTAGCCAAGAAATAACATCTTTATATGAAAGAGGGGGAAGAGATATACGTGAAAAATTTGACCCATATGGTGCGTTAAAACTACGAGCCAAACACTATGAAGTCTCAAGCAGTGGATTTTCGTACGGTAATATGATGGAAAAAGCTAAAGGATGGAAACAGTGGTGGTAATAAAAGAAGAATTTCTTACCACTGAATCAATTCAAGAAATTGATAATTTAAGTCGTCTCCATTGGGAGGAAGTTTCCCCATTACCATTTGAGTATGACCCGGATTGGGCTAGATATCAATTATTGAATGAACTTGGCCTTATTAAAGTTTTCGTAGCTAGATTAAATGATAGAATAATCGGGTATAATTCTTATTATATGACCACTCATTTACATAATAAGAATTACGCCATGGCTATGCAGGATACATTATTTGTTCATCCTGCACACAGAAATGGAACTGTTGGCATGAAGTTATTGTTACATGCTGAAGAGGAACTGAAAAAATTAAATATTGACTTGGTTATTCAGACAGTAACTTTGTCTATGGATATATCAGCCATTTTCGATAGGTTGGGCTATGAAGACCTTGAACGTACTATGATTAAACAACTTCATTGAGGATATTGATATGGCAGCGGCATTACCATTTATATCTGTTTTTATGACAGCAGTTGGAGCAGTCCAACAATTTAAATCTGCCCGTGAAGCCAAGAAAGCCGGTGAACGTAACGCTCAGATGGAACGAGAAATGGCCGATGAGGAAGCTCGTCGTACTGAAATTGAACAGATGAAAACAGAATCGGCTGCTCGGGCTAGAGCTGCTGCATCTGGTGTTACTGGCGAAGGCTCTATTAAAGCTTTCCTTGAGAAAATGTCTGAAGAGCATGAAGATGAACTTGCTTGGATACGAAAATCGGGCCGAATGAGGTCTGAAATTGCAAGGCAAGAAGGTAAAGCTGGTTACACTTCGGGTATGGCAGGTGGTTTTGCAGGGCTAGGAAGTGCTGCTAGTCAGGGCTATAATTGGTGGGGTAAGAAGTGAAGTTACCTGAACCCGTAAAAACAGGTGTTCGTTCTTTAGGGCGTGAAGATGTAGGAATGCATCTTGCGGTTGGTCGTTCTTATGCTAAAGCAGCCAATGTTGTAGCTAATCTTGCCGGTGATATATACCAAAATATTGAAGAAGACCGGGCAAGGAATTATCTTGCCGATAGCTTCGTTCAATTGAACGAAGCAAGGGCACGAGCTGAAACTTTACCGGATGCCACACAAGCCGGGGATTCTTACCGTGTTGATATTGAAGATATTAATGAACAAGCCGAAAATAATCTTGATGGGTTAGCTTTAAAAATATGGAGAGAACGGTTTAATCAAAAAGCTGAATCATCGCATGGTGATTTAGTTATACGTTCTGCTATTAAAGCCAATAGACAACAGCGAGAATTAACCAAGAATAACGCTATGGAAATGGCGTATAATGGTGAAGATGCCATTGCCCGTGGTCTTGTTAAAGAAGCTACAATGTTCTCTGACGAAGAGAAAGAAGTATTGTTGGCCCAAGTAGCTGAAAAGGCTGAATTAGGTCAAATTGAACGTGTTGGTTATTCTAATGAACCTGAATTAATTGAAAGTCAATTAAATTATTTAAACTCTACTGAATATGCTGGTAGTCTTGAAGGTAATCAACGTATTTCAGCTATTCGGTTTTTAGAAAATCAATATAAAACTGCTACTAAAGAGCAACGAAACGAGGAATTACGACAAGCTGAATTTGCTTATTCTGAACTCATAATTGATGTGCGTCGCGGTGAAGCTGGCCCTATTCAAATTGACCAAGCATGGGATGAAGGAATAATTAAAACTGGTGCTCAACGTGCATCATTAATGGCTGAATATGACCGGCAGCAAGAAGAAAAGCAGGGGGCTATTGACCGTAATAGTCTTGTTTTAATGTCTTTTAATGCAAATCAACCGCTTGACCCAAAAAATAAAACCCATCAACGAGCGGTTAATGAATATTTTGCCGTTAATCTTGGGGAAGGCGATGCACAGGAATTAGGCGTGAAATTAGCTATTAAAACTAACATTCTTCCTGAACCGATGAAAGCTAATCTTCGTCGTATGGCAATTGCTGGCACACCAGAACAAGCGCTAAATCAGGCGAATATTTATGAAGTTTTACAAAACCAAGCGCCGCAAACATTAGACCAAATACCGGATGAAATCGAAGCTATCTATATCGTTACTAGTGAATTAAATCGTGGCGGTGTTGAAATTGAGGAAGCTGTTAAAATAGCGCGTGATAATGCACTTAATAAGACACCGGCACAACGTCAAACTTATGCTGACCAATACCAAGCCCATAGTGATACACCGTCTGATAGGCTTCAAGAATATATTGATGATTCGATGGATACTGTATGGATAATGGAGCCAGAAATTACACCAGGAATTTTGTCTGCATGGGAATCATTGGAGCGTAATTTTTATATGTATACTGGTGGCAATATGGAAATGGCCAGTAAAGCTGCAGCCCATAATATGAGCCGTATATTTTCAGTATCTGGTATTAATGGCAAATCTCAAGCATTCCCATATGCTCCAGAGCGTGTAACTGGTATGCCAATTGAAGAATTGCAGAGTCAGTTAAAGGCATTTGCTCATAAACATGGGGCAGAAGAATTTATGGTTTCTACTGATATTCTCACTGCAAGGGATGTCGGCGTTAAATCCTACCCATTCTTTAAAATTAATGAATTTGGGTTACCTGAGATTGTTGAGGATGAAAATGGTAATGCAGTAAGATGGACACCGGATGTTGAAGCGTATCACGAAAAATTGCTTAAAGAGGCGAAGGAAAAGCGTGAGGCTATGGACGTTTATCTGGAAGAAGGCGGCATATTGTGACAACAAGAAATTTAAATCCAATAACACAATTCCCAGAGCCTGAAGTTTATAAGCATGAATGGCTTGATAGATTTGCTGCTGGCATGGCTTTGCAGAATCCAATATCTCGTGCCTTTGACCATAGTTATGTTCCGATTGACCATACTTTATACCTTGATTATGATGAAAAGAATGAAACTTATAATCCTTTTGATGACCCTCAAACCAAGGGCTATGACCCTAATGTGTTCGCTTATTCAAAAAGTGAACAGCAGACCAAAAACGTAATTGACCGAATTGAGGCCAATCGTAATTTAGTGCGTAGAGCGCAAGGTGGAACCGGTTTTGCTGGTGAAATAGCAGGGGTATTCACTAACCCATTTATTCTTGGTCCAGCAGTTATTACTTCAGGTATGCGAGTATCTGCTATTATTGCGGGTGAAGTGGGGGGCGAATTAGTCAATGAAGTCATACTCCACAGCCAACAACCTGAACGTACGAAATTAGAAACTGCTTTAAATATTGGGGCTGCTGGTGTTTTAACTGGCATATTCATTAAAGCTGGTAGGGCTATGGGCATTGCTGAAGTGCCCGGTGCTACGATAGATGAAACTTTTACTAAAACCCGAGTGGCACAAGCAGTAGATGATATAATGGCCCAAGATTATGAGAAAGCTGCTGGTGAAATGGTGTCATTGGGTCCTCTTGGTCGGGCTATAGCTTATATTTCTCCGTCTGGTGATATATTAGCCAATTCCCCATCAAAAATAGCTAAAGAAGTGGTACAAAATCTTGTCGAAACCGGATATAAGTTTGAACCCGGTAAAGTTGTACCACAGGCTGTGGAAACTGCAGTTAGAGCTGCTGATGGTGATATAGCCACGATGGCTCATTATTTTGATGATGTATTTGTAGAATACCGTAAAGGCGGCGGCCATTTAAAGAAAAATCAATTTCTTGAGGCTGTGGCTGATGCCATGCGTAATGGCGATGTTCATAAAGTAGCTGCAGTACAAAAGGTAGCTCGATTGTTTCGGCAATATGACCAAAAATATTTTGACCAAGCATTTGAAGTAGGATTGTATGGCAAAGATAAACCTATATTAAGAGGCGCTAAATCTCATTTACAGCGCATATATGACCGGGGTAAATTAATGGATGGGTATGAAGTGTTACGTAAAATGCTACGTAACAAAATATCTAATTCTATTGCCCGTAGCCAAAACTATGTAATGGTGCGATATTATGACCCTCAAGTGGAAGATACGGTTACTGCGTATGTTCATGCTAATCAGCTTGGGCATTATGATGCTATGTATAGAGATGTGGTCGTGGTCACTGGCAATGAATTAAAACAGTTATCTCCTGAAATGATAGTTAAAGCTGCTGATGATGCGGCAGTTTCAACTATCAACAGATTATTGTCCAGTAATCCGATAGATGTGGCTACTCTTGATTATATCGTACCTAAAGCCGGTTCATTACATAACCGTACTATGACATTATTATCAGATAACCAATTAAGACCGTTTTTAAATAATAATGCTTTGGATGTTATGCATGTTACTTCGCACCAGATGACACGCGAAATCGAAATGACTAAAGTTTTCGGTGATACACGTATGAGTAAGTATTTCGGTGAAACTGGCCTTATACGTAAAGAATATGATACATTGATGGGTAAGGCTAAAACTGCGAAAGAACGTAATTATCTTCTTGACCGTATGAATAAGGACATTAATCATATTCAAGCTATGCGGGATTTAATATTAGGCACTTATGGTGCACCTAAAGATGCAACGGCTAGGATGGTTCGATTTGGCCGTGGAGCACGTGTCCTTGCTATGTTATCATATGGAGCCAATATTACATCTTCTTCATTCAGTGATATGATGTCCCCTGTATTACGCAATGGATTCGAACCATTGAAGGATGGTCTTAAGGTTTTGTTCTCCGGTATTAAACCAGAGTATGTAAAATACGTTCAACGTCTAGGTATAGGAACTGAAGCCATAACTAATGCTCGTGCCATTGCATTTGCGGAGATGGCTTTTATCGGTAAATTTAATCAACAAGCTTTACGGATTTATGGTAAATACACTGGGCTTAATTGGTTTACCGATATGTCCATGACTTTAAATGCCGTGTCTACTTCCGAAATGTGGACCCGATGGTTGCGTCAATTCGATAATCTATCGACCAAGAAAAAACAAATACTTCTTGACATGGGTATCGACGATGTATGGGCCGGTCGTATAATTGACCAGATACGTACTCACGGTAAAACTAAAAATGGGGTCACACTTCCTGAATCTCATTTATGGGACGATGCTGCTGCGGCAAGACGATACGAAAACGCATTACGTAAAGCCGTTAACGTAACTACTATTATCCCTGGCAAGGGTGATATCCCATTGTGGATGAAAACAGAAACCGGCAAATTTTTTGGGATGTTTATGTCTTGGATGATGGCATCATCCCAACGCTGGTTGTTGGCTGGCATGCAACGTGCAGACCTTGAATTTTTGCAAGGATATTTAGCTATAGCTGTTGCCGGTGGCATGGTCCAATGGTCTAAGGATATGGTTAAAGGTATTGATATGAGTGACCGTGACCCGGTTGAGTACATTATCAGTGGTATGGACCGTGGCGGCAATTTTGGGTTTTTTGCTATGCCGGTAGAATGGGCAAGACAAATGTCAGACACTACGTCAGGTAAACGGGCTGCAGGCCTTATGCTTGATGATTTATTGATTCCTGCCGGTGCTCGTTATGCGGGTGATATTCTTGGTCTTGTTGGTAAAATGGCTAGCGGTCAAGAAATGACTGAAGACGATATTTGGAAAGCGGTTAGGTCTATACCATTGTTAAATTCATGGCATGCTATGGACTTATTACAGAGGGCCACAGAATGACTATATCAAGTACCAAAAATCGAATTAATCATACATCGGATGGTGTGCAAACAACTTTTACGTTTGATTTTCAGATTGATTCCGCCAATGAATGTTTTGTGTATTTAAATGGTGATACTAATAATCCATTATCTGGCTATACTATTAATGGGTTAGGTAACCCTAATGGTGGTAATATAGTATTTTCACCAACGCCTCCTCCAGCAGGAACATTAACTATTCAACGTTTGGTCCCATTAGACCAACAGACTGATTATATCGATTACGACCGATTCCCGGCTAATACCCATGAACGTGCTCTTGACAAATTAACTAAACAAAACCAACAACAACAAGACCAATTAGATAGGTCATTGACATCTGGTATAACGACCCCAGAAGGTACAAAATATGAATTACCATTCCCTGAATCCAATCGAGTTTTACAGTGGAATCAAGCCGGTAATAACCTTGAAAATGGCCCTACTACCCAAGAAATAGAACAAGCAAAAACGGATGCCCAAAATTCTGCTAATGCAGCAGCCACTTCTGCTGCTAATGCGGCAACTAGTGAAAGTAATGCTGCAACTTCTGCTTCTAATGCTTCGACCAGCGAAACTAATGCAGCGACTTCAGCTAGTAACGCATCGACCAGCGAAACTAATGCAGCTGCTAGTGCGGCAACTGCGCAGGAGGCCGTTAATAATATTAATTATTATGATATTCATGGCGGGTTTATAGGTATACCCGCTGAAAATGAAAAAGTTACGATATTCCCTTGTGTACGGTCTTTTCAAGTACCATTGAAATTAGCAGGGACACAATTAAATATTGGAACAAATCCATCTGCCAATACTGTTTTATCGGTACGTAAAAATGATGTTGAATTTGCTACGATTTCAATTGATAACGCTGGAGCGGTAACACTAGCGGGCACACAGACCGATTTTGTAGCAGGTGATTTGTTTACTGTAGTAACGCCCGCTAATTTGAACGGTTTATCTGATGTATATTATACGGTTGTAGCTAACGCAATAGTGACGCCATAATGCCTTTAATACAAACAAAAATATATAAACGAGGAATTCCTGTCATACCGATAGCGCCACGTGCAGTTGCAGCTGGCACTGGTGGTCAGATTCACACTGTAGAGCGTGGTCAATTTACATCTACTGCAAGGGCGTCTGGCATTACTGAACCAATCTATCAAGGATTATGGACAGGGACTTGTTTTTTATTAAGCAGTGGGTCTGGTCATATATTGCGTTCAGTGGATGGTATTACATGGGCACAAGTTAGAGCGCCAGCTAATGGCGTTATTGTTTCTATTATCTCTAATGGTTATGGGCGTTGCGTTGCTTTTTTTAAACAAGCTAATGTAATTGCTTTCAGTCGTAGTGAAGATGACGGATTAACATGGGGGCCATATTCAACTAATCCGTCAACTAATACACACTTCGGCACTAATGGGGCTACTTATAATTGGGACCATAACACAGTTATGGTTAAATATAGCCGGAGTGAGGGGTCAGCTTCAAATGGTATTAAGTATGATTTAATAGACTTTGACACATTAACAGTTATTCCTAAGCCACAAATTACTGGTGTTGAACCGCGAATTAATTTTGCCTATAGTTTCGGTCATTACAGTAATGTTACTAAAAAGTTTTATTACATAGAATGGGATAATACCAATTGGTTATTCTATGAAATTGACCCTATTACTTGGGTAAGAACCCTGCGTGATTCTGTACCGGCTACTAATAACCAAGGTGGTTGTTTCCCGCAATCACCTTATAGTTATAACAGTTTAGTTCAATGGGGCTATAGTGCGGGCGTATCTAATGCAACCAAATATCGTAGGCATTCAACGAATGGAATTAATTTTACACAAGCAACTATTGGGACTAATGTATATGGTATATATTGTTTTGCGTTTAACCCAGATTTAGATTATGCGTCAGTTGGTTACGGCGGGTCCGGCAATAATCCAGGTGGCCATTTCGCATGGGGGGGTGTGTCCCCTACATTCGTGCCTATGACAAGCTACGGAACAGGAAAAAGTGTTGGCCCTATAGTGGTAATTATATGACTACAATAGATTATATCTTAAACGAAGGTGATAACTACCTTTCAGGTGGGATTAGTTTATGGGATGATACATGCGAACCATATCAATTTTTTGATGCGCGTCGTGCCATGAATGTTATCCCTGCATTTGAAGATTGGGATTCAGTGGCGGATAGGCTAACAACAGATATCTGCGCCATTACATTACGTATTGGTGACAAAGTATTCACACAAGCTGAAATAGATGCTATGGTGAATTACATTATCCGTGATATGAGAGAGATTGAACATACTTATGTTTTTGTTCGGCGATTATCAGAAGCCAATAAAACTGCTTTACTTAATAAAGCTAGTGAAGCATATGATATCGTTGAATTACAGGCAACTAGAGATAAAATACAACAGCGATTGTATGAAAACGAACCAAACTGGCCCAACTAAAGGAGAGAAAGATGAAAAAATTAATAATGGTAATAATGGCACTGATTTTTAGCATATCAGCTCATGCAGAATATGTAAAATTTTCTATCGGTGCAGCTGATATGAACATTGATGCCCCATTTAATTCTATTGTCACTGATGATGATTCAGAAGTTTTGTCTATCGCATTAGGCCGAGAAACGTCGATTTCTTGGTTGGATGTAGAAGCAGAATATGCTGAATTTAACAACGTATATGGGGGTGTTAATCAAAAATATCTTAATTACACACTGTTTAATGGCATTGATTATGAATCTAAAGCCATTACCGGATGGTTAATAGGAAAACATGAGTTATTTAAAATACATAATCAACCCTTAACGGGCTATGTTCGTGGGGGTGTAACAATAGCTCAAGGTGAATCGTCATTCCAGCAAAAATTAACTTATAATGGTAAAGTAGTATATGATGAAATCATTCACAGTGATGATACTGGAATTGGTCTATCATACGGCGTTGGGTTAATGTATGATTTGGATGATACAATTGCTTTTGCGCTTGATTGGAAGCAATATAATGCCGATTTATCATTTGCCGGAGAAAGTGTTAATTTTGACCCTAGCACTGTTTCATTCGGGGTAAAAATCGATTTTTAGTAGTTGAGGGTTGGCTGTGGAAGAGAAGCTGAAGAACCTTGAACATAAAGTACATCTCCATGGCGAAGAGCTAGAGGAGTGTAAAACTGAAGTCGGTCAGCAAATCGAAGCAGCCAACCTTCGTCTTCAAGACGTAGAAGAGAAAGTTGATACTGTAATCGAAGTACTCAGTACAATTAATAGTGGGGTGAAATTTTTTGTTTATGCAGGGAAAGTGATAAGGTGGGTTGGGCTTACCGTCACTGCAATTGTTGCTACATATGTGGCATTGAAGGATTATTTATCATGAAAACAAAATTAAAGCAGTTTTTGTGGTGGGCATTATGGTTAATAATAGCCGTAGATATTGTGATTATAGTACATAATACTATTGAACATGGTGGGTTGTGATTGTAAAAACGCCTCAAGGGTTTGTATTGATGTCCCGTTCAAAAGGTAAAGACGGGAAACGAAAACGGCTAGGCGGTCCCTATAAAAGCCGTGCAGAGGTCGAAAAGAGGGAACGTCAGGTTCAATATTTCAAACATCAGAAGGGGTGAGATATGGGTTTATTTGATATTTTTACTGGTGCACCGGACGTAGCTAAAAAAGCTGCAGATGGAATTTACAATGGGCTTGATAAATTATTTTTAACTGATGAAGAACAAGGTGATTTTTGGTTAAAATATTTGCAAGCAACCCAACCACAAAATTTAGCTAGGCGGTACATAGCTTTAATTGTTGTCGGCATATGGGCTATTGCTTGTTTAACTATACTTACGGCTATATTTTTTGCTCAACAATCAACCATTGATGCATTAATTAGTTTCAGTACTGTTAACATTATGCCACCAACCGGTGTAATAATCAGTTGGTATTATTGGAAGAGAATTAAGGAGAAATAGTATGGCCCCTAACAATCCTAAACCTGAAGACGTGCCATTAGGTACGGGCAAAGCCCAGGAAGCAAAAGAAGCAATCATTAAACATAAGAAGCAAATGAAACCTGCTGATTGTTATCTTCTTGGAAAAGATTACGACCCGAAAACAAAGAATTGCATCTAATTCCCTCCCCCTGAGGATTGCCCCCCATATGGGGGGCCTTTTTATCATGATACCAATTCTTGATGTGGGGGGTTGACGTCATTAGCTTTAGCACACTTAACTACTAAAGCTGCTGTCGTTAGTATCATTGCTACTATCACTATGTGGGTTAGTTTCATTGTCATTTCTCCTAAGGGTTATGATGTCGATAAATGTCTCCCACTCTACGTGCTCAATCCATAAGTAATCACATAGTGAAATCCATTGAGGCCACGGTTGTCCTATAAGTTTTGGTACTTTTCTTCCATGAAATAATGCATAATAAATTTTTCCATTTTCAATTAACTTAGCGAACAACCAACAATTGCACTTGGCTCGTACTCGTCGACGAAACCATCGTACTTGCGTATCTCTGATTTCTGGTACTCCACCACGTGCAAATTTTAATTCGATTTTACCATCTATGCCATTGATAGTGAAATCAGTATCCGGAAAACCGGGGGCCGTGTCATGGGACTCAATACGGTCCCAATCACCCATAGCCCCGATTGCACTACTTATTTCTTCCCAGAATTTACGTTCAGGGTCACTCATAAATCTCACCTGATAAGACTTTACTGTAGGTCATTTTCACTACATGGGCAAGCCTTTTATCTACCATGTTATCAATTAGGAATTGAAGTCTTTCTTCAATTCCTAATTTCACGTTTCGTGAATGACGACCCACACCATTTTCGACCAAGAACCATATTGATTCAATAAGGTCCGCTGCTTTCACTAATTGTCGCTCATAATCAGTAAGCGCGTACTTAGTGCTGGCGTACGTAGGGTCAATGTCCTCGAACAGGTCCTCGAGGTCGAACCCCCGTTCTTTGATACGGCGCTTGGTCGGGGTTGGTATGTCGCCACACACAACTTCAGGTATGTCATGGACCAATGCCCATTGTAGACAGTTGGTGGGGTTGATGTCCAATTCAGTGCACATGTGATGCGTAATCATGGCTACGTTATACATGTGCTCTGCTAGGGTTTGCTGGCGGCTCGTATTGATGATGTTCCATCGTTTGATATGACCAGCTCGCATCACGTCTTGAATCTTAATCATTATCATCTTTCCTATGTCTATATTTTTCGATTTGTTGATGTGATATGGCAACTATAAAATTCATAATATCACCAGATTCTTCTATTACATCAACCACGTGCTTATTGAATATAGCGCGTTCTAGCTCGTCTACTTCGGATTTAAGCATAGTGATTAAATCCTCAGGACTACAATCTGCTATATCCCCTTTATGGTAATTCAATACCATTTTCATCTTAGCTGCTAATTTAACAGCTTCAAATGCATCGTCATATTGACCATGTTCCCATTTCATTTTACTCTATCCTCAGTAAATTGGGCTACCGGTTCGCCCATGGCCACCATGTCCCGGTCATCTACGTCATAAACAGCCGGTCCCCACCCCCGGTATCGGATAAGTGGGCCAAATTCACGCATGATAGCGGCCAACTCTGCTTGGGTGGCATAATTACAAAAATTGAGAAAGATTTCATCAGGAGCCATTGCGTATAGGGCATCTTCAAGTTGCGTTCTGGAAAATGAAAATACGCGTCGCACTCTTTGAGTAACGGTGGTCCGTTCTGGTTTAACTCCAATTTCATCCCATGTGAGTTCATGCTGGTCATCATAACATGGGCCTGAGTATCCTCCCTCTGGACTACCAACACGAATTGGGTGGACTCGAGCTGTACCAATGACTTTCCGCAAGAAAGGTATAGGAATAGCCATATCGGACATAAAACGAGCAGGGCTACAATCACGGCTAGTGCAATAGGGATAAAAACGTTCGTTAATACCCAAGCTAAAACCCTGTGCTCCCTCCAATAAGATTGATTTCGCATCTTTGATTATCCCATTGTAAACCGAGTTATTGGCAATAATAATGCCCTCGGGCAGGTTCATTTCACTAAGTACATGACCTGCAGTTGGATTATCGTCCGGGTTTCGTTTAATCTTAGCTATCATCGCTGCCCCGGACCCCTGCATAGTGGAACCGATTTTTACATTTTCAGCTTCGGCCTCCCTATGTTCGTTTTGCAATATGACCGCTGCTCGGTGTATCACAATTGTGTAGCCATCATACCCCATTTGGCAAGCGTTGTGGTATTCTTTTAATAGACGCTCAAGGTCAAAGATAGCACCTGGCCCAATCATCACAAACTGACAATTAGGCGAAACCAGACCATTAGGCAAGACTTTATGCACCATCTTGTTGTTGTGTTCATCTATGAAAGTATGACCTGCATTGGGCATGTTGGCCGTAACTACGACATCATATTTATTACGTTTAGCCAAATACCCGGCAATTAAACCTTTACCAGTAGAGCCGAATTGTAAGTCAATGATTAAATCAGCCTTCTTCGCCATCTTCATATTCTCCTGTTGGGAAAGGGTACACGTTTACCGGTGCTCCGTGTTG
>JAAUYF010035168.1_pt1 | contig 37087 bp, 68 predicted proteins | sample 7278051 | NCBI WGS metagenome assembly JAAUYF01 (sample SAMN14350202, study PRJNA611818) | marine sediment metagenome | isolation source: surface marine sediment (0.6m) | place: French Polynesia: Moorea | collected 2018-08 | reverse complement strand
CTCAAGCAGCTGCCGTCACGGGCGTAGGCTTCAACCTGGGAGAAATCACGCTCACTCCAGGTGATTTAGCGGCCATTCAGCAGGTTGTGTGGTCGGCGCCGGAAGCGCAGGAATTGCTTAGCAAGGTCAACGAGATATGGCGTAGGCGAGGGTTGGATTCAGGCAATCCTCACACCTATGACAAGGTGAATAATCAGATCCGAGTGGCAGACATCATTATTGATTTGACTGGCGACGCGAACGAAGTGACACAAACGAGGCGACCATGACTGAAACATTGAAAGCAAAAATCTACGGGCTTGTGAGAGACAAGAACGGCAAGCCGAAGTTCGACAATATCAGGGATATCCCCGCGCAGCTTTGGAATCAGCTGACGCACGAAGAGAGGAAAGACATCCAGGCAAGAGGCGGTTATCAGAAAGGAGCAAAATAGAAATGGCAACGACACATCCCACCACCTCGGTGAGAAACGGCATGGCTGATTACCTGTGCAATCAGCTCAACAATGGCACCATTGAGATCCAAACGTCCGGAGCGGTAGCACTGGCTACCATGTCTCTCGGGGCGACGGCGTACAATGCGGCAGTTAACGGCATAGCGCAAGCTGCTAATGTGCCGCTTGAGGACACGAATGCGTCGGCAGGTACGGCAGCGCAGGCGCAGCAGAAATCCTCTGTGAGCACCATCATTTTGCAGTGCAGCGTGACGGTGACCGGTGGAGGCGGCGACATTGAGCTGTCGAGCGTCGATTTCAACGCGGGTGATACCGTTAGTCTTACGCAGCTGAGCTACGAGACATCCGCGTAGCGTGGAATGGGATCCGTTAGAGGTTGCCTATGACGGCATGTTCTGTGATGCCGTCGGAATGGCCACTGACGGCTATTTCTGTGATCGGGGGAAGCCTGCGGTCTTCACGTTCGGTCAGAGAGTCAAAAAACCCGATGACCGCAGAGATTTGAGGGATATTGTGGACATATTGGCCATTTTGTCAGGTGCTAAAATAATTTGAAAGGCCGTTTAAAGACATGCCCAGGTCTTCCTACTTTGCTGGGTTATGCCAGTGGAACGTCATCTATCTATCTTCGCAGATCGTCGCATTGGCAAACGGTTATTCCTCTTCCCATCCACCATCATATCCCCAGTCAGCTGTCGCCGACCTAGGCGTGTCGTTCTGCTGGCGTATCCACTGGCCAGCCTGATACCCGCGAATGTAGGACTGAACGAATCCGTCAACAGGGTTCGCATACGGGTAGCTACCGTACCCATGCTGCGGATAGACAAACGTCTTGGTCTGCCCAGTATTCATCTCCATCCACGTTTGCATGGACTGCCCCGGAGGCCCGGGAACCCAAACCTGCTGGGCATTGACAGCCACTGGCACGGCCAAAAGAACAGCAAGTGCGAATGTGCGTGAAAGTGTCATTGTCATCTCCATGTTGTCGGGTGCCAGCCGCGCTTCACGAACCACAGGGAAGCCACCTGAGCTAGTCAGAGAAAGCGCGGCTGGCTATTCGTTATGCCTCTGTTTGTTCAACCAAGAGTTTGCGAAACGCTTGAACGCTGGACTCAAAAGGCGTTTTCCTGAATCGGCCTCGATTGCTTTTCCGAGTCACATAGCGTATTCGCGTCGGAGTCGGTTTTTCAATCACTTTTGCCTGTAATACACCTCCGTTACCATCAGTGATGGTGTATGGTTCCTGTCTCACTGTAACCTTCAATTGATGCCTCCTTTGTTTACCGTTAATTAACCTGCAATTTCATTTTATGAATAAATATCTGGTAAGTCAATTAAAATACTAGTCTGTCTTTTGTTGCTCGTCTTTCCACACTCCGAATTTAATGCGTCGTTTTTCCTGCGTGTAGCCTTCGACGTACTCGGCCCGCACTTCGCCAATGTCTTTCTTGCGCTCAGGGAATAAAGCTTTCGCGAAAGCATCCAAGTTGCCCTTGGTGAGCTTGAGCGCTGAAAGCATGCTGCTGATAGTCGGCGCCATCTCGTCCGGCAGCTTCGAGGCCAGGTGCTCGAACCAGTCGGCGACCAAGTGGCGCTCAGAGCCTGGCAGCATCACGCGGGTAGGCTGCGCTTTAAAACCGATCCAGCCGCCCTGGATTTGGATGGGGCCTTCGTTGTCGGCGGTTTTTAGGGCCTTAAGGAGCATTGAGCGTTGCCCTTCGACAATAGCAAGATTGTGGGCAAGCGAGTCAATATCGTCGTCAGCGTCCAGAAAGTGAGGATACGCATCCTCGCAGATATGCCGATACGCGCAGAACAGGCAGCCGGCTCCTGGGTTTGCTTGTCGTTTCTGTTCTGTTACAACGCCTGGTGTCGATTCCACATAATTGACACTCTCTGTTGCCGTCTCGCAAAGCTTGCCGATACGCTTCTCCCACTTCTCAAGCTCGGCCACCGCGTCCGGGTCGCCCAGGTGGATATCCCGGGTGTACTCCTGCCATGTGCGCAGGTTCACGACGCGCTGGCGAAGGATGTCGATGCTATCCAAGCCATGTGGTTTGTTTGGATCATTGAGTGCGCGCCATACACAGATTGCCTGACCCCACCGCTGCAGCGTGTGGAGCTCGTCCGGCCCCGCCTGCCAGCTTGATTTGTAGTCGCAGACATCGACAACCCGAACGGTGTACTCCTCATCGCCCTCGTCCTGGACCGTCACCAAGTCAATCAGGGCTCGGTAGGGCAGGTGTGGGTGGTTCCATTCCTGCTCTGGAATAATGGTGTCGGCGTCCAGGGGAAGGCCACGGGCAAGCAAATAGGCCACCGCAACCTCAACGCCCAACCAGACATCTTCGGCCGGCAACGGCGGTTCCTTTCGGCCGCGGAACTCGCGACCTTCGCGAATGAGCAGGTTCCCCACTTCCTCCGCCGTCTTGCGGATGTCGGCCTCGGTCTCGGTGCGGCGCTCAGCGCAATATTGCAAGACTGCATGCGCCGCCTGGCCAAGGTAGCTGCGGTACTCCAGCGGGAATAGGCTGTCGGCGTTCTGCTCGGCGTAGTCCAGCATTTTCCAGCAGCCTGATTTGGAGGGGCCTTCGAATGTGGTGCTGCTATACATTGCCATGTTTGTCTTTCATGTGATTATAAACACCCGCTTCTTTCACGCGCTTTCCGCATATATCGCATTTCACTTTCTTGGCGCGCTTTTCTCCATATTCGTTTACGCATAGTTCGTTTTGGCACGCGTGGCATACTGTCGGGAAACCTTTCCCGTCAAGAATCTCTCCGCAGTATTGACACATGCTCCCGTTTAGTATCATGTCCGCTATGTCACCCATTTCCAACCTCCACTGATTTAATGTCTTCGTAAATGGTTTCCGTATCCTGCAGGTTTGGCAACGCCGCCACCGCACTCGAGTCGCTGAGGGCCGCCATGCGTTCCTTCTGCATCAAAAAGAAGTCGACAGGGTCCTGGTCCGGCGAAAGCACAACGACCGGATACCGGGCCTTGCGCTGCGCCTTGGTGCGCTCGATGAGCGTCATTGTGAAAGGAAAGCCGTACAGCGTTGGAGTCGTCACACCGAGCTCGCGAGCGGCTGTGTCCAGCATATCAAAGAAGCCCTTGACGTTGGCCGTCGTTTCCCACGAGCGCGAGGTCAACTTCGCTAGTGGTGTCGGTAGCCCGTCCTTCGTCCAGCGTAGTTGGAACAACAAGCGCATAAACGGTTTACAGGCGGGCGGGTCCATCTGGCGGTACTCGCAAAGCTTGTGCGGGCACCGAATGTTAGAGAACTCTGCGTCACCTACCCCTTGCATCCAGCGCACCGCGACCGTGCCGTCACCTTCGCAGACCGGACGGCGCGACGGATGCGAGCGATCACCCTGGGCGCCTTTCGGAAAGGTCTGCATGGTGAGCCGATGCTCAAAGCACTGCGAGGCGTCCCGGTGCAAGATGTTTGCTTTCAGGACGCGGCGGTGCTCGACGGGCGCGCTGTTGAAGAACGCGAACTGAGGCAAGTGCGGCCGGATGCCGTCCACGTCCCGGGGCGAGACGATGTGGAACTTGTCTTTCTCGACCGGAAAGCCGCGGCTCGACTTGATGCCAATGGTGACAGCGGCGCCAATGGGTTCGCGGCCTTCCAGTCCTTCTATGCCTTCAGGGTGTGTCATTATCTTATAAGCCCCCAATGCGAATATTCGCCTATATACTGCATTACTCGCCGACCCGCCAATGTTAATCCATCGTCATCAGTAATGTATTGCAACTGCATAGCCAAGCCCATGCCAGCCCAACGCGATGCAACGGTATCAATGTGATTGAAGAAACGCGCTTGTTCGTCAGAACCGAGCGCACAGAATCGTTCTGCTAATTCTTCGGGCGACATCTCAATGTCAATCTTCATGCTTTTGTCTTGTCAGTCTACTTAAGGTTAATAAGCTCTTTACGCGCCTCGATTTTTAGCATGGAGTATTCGCGTTGTAACAAATCGCAAAGGCCGGGATCAAATGGCTTGGCTGCCCGTGCAAGCCCGCAGAAAAAGTGGGCATTATTGGCCGCTTCCAGCAAAGCAATAAATCTAGCTCCGTGATTTTGTAGGTTGTTCATATGCTTATTCATGGCGTCCTCAGAACTTGGTGTTTTCGTCAATCTGAAAAAGCAAGTTAGCCTCTCGCAAGTCAGCCCCTCGCAAGTCAGCCCCTCGCAAGTCAGCCCCCCGCAAGTTAGCCCCTAGCAACGTAGCCCACCGGAAGTTAGCCCACCGGAAGTTAGCCCACCGCAAGTCAGCCCTCCGCAAGTTAGCCCCTAGCAACATAGCCCACCGGAAGTTAGCCCACCGCAAGTCAGCTTCCCGCAAGTCAGCCCCCCGCAAGTCAGCCTCCTGCAAGTCAGCTTCCCGCAAGTCAGCCCCTGGGAATATGTCATAATCTTTAACTTTCATGTTTTTTCCGACAAAGTAAACAATTACTGCACAGTAGGTTGTTCATATGCTTATTCATGGCGTCATCAGAACTTGGTGTTCTCGTCAATCTGAAAAGGCAAGTTAGCCTCTCGCAAGTCAGCCTCTCGCAAGTTAGCCCCTAGCAACGTAGCCCACCGCAAGTTAGCCCCCCGCAAGTTAGCCCCTAGCAACGTAGCCCACCGGAAGTTAGCCCACCGCAAGTCAGCCCCCTGCAAGTGAGCCTCCTGCAAGTTAGCTTCCCGCAAGTCAGCCCCCCGCAAGTCAGCCCACCGCAAGTCAGCCCACCGCAAGTTAGCCCCTTGCAAGTCAGCCCCCCGCAAGTTAGCCCCTTGCAAGTCAGCCCCCTGCAAGTCAGCTTCCCGCAAGTCAGCCTCTCGCACGTCAGCCCCCTGCAAGTCAGCCTCTCGCACGTCAGCCCCCTGCAAGTCAGCCCCCTGCAAGTCAGCCCCCTGCAAGTCAGCTTCCCGCAAGTCAGCCCCCTGCAAGTCAGCCCCCTGCAAGTCAGCCCACCGCAAGTTAGCCCCTGGGAATATGTCATAATCTTTAACTTTCATGTTTTTTCCGACAAAGTAAACAATTACTGCACAGAAGGTGTCAGCTTCTGGTCTCAGAATAGCAGTTACTTGACCGGCAGTCAAGCGACGCTTGACTTTTTTATCAGGGAGCCTAAAATACTGAGCATGAACAAATTCTTGCAGTGGATAGACGAAATGGGTCAGGTCGAGATTGCCAGGCGGCTAGGGGTCACTAAACAGTCCGTGAACTTCTGGCGCCATAAGAAATGTCGGCCAAGCATTAAACCAGATAATGGGGTGTCTATGGTCCAGCGCATCATAGAGGCATCAAATGGTCGCCTGACCCGAGAAGACATAAGGCCAGACGTCTATGAGGATTAAGCACAAATTCAACGCAAGACCGACTACGCGTACGTGGCACGATGGAAGCGTGATCAGGTTTGACTCAAAAAAAGAGGCGAGGCACTACGACGAGAACTTGCTGGCGATCGAGGCCGGCGAGCTTTTATTTCAGCTGCTTCAGGTTCCGTTCCATCTCCCTGGCGGCATCAAGTACGTGGCTGATTTCGTAGAGTTCTGGGCGGACGGCACGGTCAAGGTGGTGGACGCGAAGGGGCGCCGATTGCCGGCGTACATCCGCAACATGAAGCTTGTAGAAGCTTTGTATCCTATTGAAATTATCGAGGTGTAGCATGAGGCATTTAGCAGATGATGGCGAAGTTTTTGACACCGTGGAAGAGTGCGAGCGCCATGAAGAGGTTGTCAAAAAGAGAAGCACTGTGCGTGACGAGGTGGCGCACTATGCGTCCATGCTCGACTATGCCAACGAGCGCGCGCGCAATCGCTCGGTGACTGTGATCATGGGATGGATCGACTATGACATGAAGCAGCGGCCGTGGCGATATGATCCGCACAAAGGGCTGAACGATGCGGGAATTGCGGGATTCGGAAGCCGCGAGGAGTAAAAGGATGTTTAGAAACAAGAGGGAAATAGAGCAAGCTAGGCGATTTACGGCACGGATTCGCGTGCAAGAAAAATGGATAGAGGCACAACTTGCATGGGAATTCATGGAAGAAGTGATATGCGATGGGGAGCGGCTTATTCAACAGATTGCCGAAAACGGTGGAGGCGCACGAATATGTACCAAATAGGCAGCGTTACGCGCATTGGTGATGGTGCGTGGCTGGTGTCGATCGACAATCCTGAAGGGTCGCCAATACATGCCACGAGACATAAGCCAGGGGCCACGGAAGAGGAAATCTGGACGCAGCTTCAAGATAAATGTGATGCCTTGAATGTTGCAAGCGGCATGGTCTCCGTTACGCGCGGATGGAGGGCGACGGATGAGTATCGTCGCCGGTGTACGATAAGCTACAAAGCCAGGAGAGGATAGGTATAGCAGATGACTTCATATGCTTGGCATTACGAATTGCTAGATGGCACTAAAGGAAACGTCGGAGGTGCCGATTTAAAAGACAAGGAAGATGCAGAAGTCCAGCTAGCTTTTCAATATGGTGCCAGGGCTCGCGGCATGAAACTTAGAAGAATAGGCGAAGACTATGAAAGCAGTGAAATATCCGCATTTGGAAGAGAAGATATTGACACTTCTGCGAGATAGGCCGAGACCAGCGTATGCTGTTGCGGAGGTGATTGGTATCAGCAAGGATGAGGCATTTTTAGTGATACGCCGACTGAAGGACAAAAATATGGCGTTTTATCACAACGGACGGTGGCATGAGTGTGCGCCACCAGCAACAAAAGACACAAGCGTGTTTCCACGGCCCGGTTATTCGACGCCGTCTGTTGGATTTTTTTGGTAGCAGGTAGAGCGGTACATAGGAGCATATGAGATGATTGCAAGATTGGATATAATAATGTCACCGGCGGATGACAAACCGTACCACGTATGCGCATACAATGAGGAAGGTGAATTTATAATGCGCAATCGATTCGTTCATGAATGGGAGGCTGTTTGTAGTGCCAGAAGAACACAGAACGACTGGTGCCCGATGGCGATAATAAATCATTTCCTAAAGAAAGAGGATCGAGAGCTTTTCCCGGGAGACCGGTTTTCGCGTATGGAATGGAGAGACCAGATGAGGAGCGACAGCAATGAATGAACAGGCAGTCAAATACCTGGAGCGAGCAAGGGAGTTAGAAAAGGAGAAGCTTTGTGTTCAGAGCAAGGCGCTGCTTCTTTACCAACTGTCCGGGGAAGCTAGGGGATATGGCACAGCGCTGCTTGATGCGCGCGCAGATATCAACTATCAGGCTGGTGCAGGCCCAGCGTGCACTCATGCTGCAGATGTCATAAAGAAGATGGCGGAAAAGGTACTTGGATATGATTATTGAATCAAACAACACGGAAGCAAACAATTTTGCTGAAACACATGAGGCGATCGGAGGAAAAGTGTGCCCTGTGTGTGGACAAGGTACATTGCGCTGGATAGTGTACGATCCTGTTCCGATTGCGGATAAAGTTGTAGCTAAACTTTGTGAGTGCGACAACCAGGATTGTGGGGTGCGATACAGAGTGCGATACCGAGTATTATATGAGCACGTGAGGTCGGATATGATAGTTAAGGAGTTAATCCCTGTTCAGGAGTGGATTCACAAGCACAAAGGGAGAGTTTGCCCGGTTTGCGGAGATGTAAGGCAGCATCGTTTACAGAACATCGGGGAAAGTAACGGAGGCATTGAGTTATTGCAAGAGGGGTGGTGCCAGAATCCTAATTGCAATACAAAGTATACAGTGTTCTATGAGTTAAGTGGATACGACTTGAATGATAACTAGTCCGGGCCCCTAGCGCCTTTTTTGGAGGGTGCTAGCTGGCCAAGACTGACCTAATTAAAACGGGAGTGAAAACCATGAAAATTAAGGGGTACGACATTAAGCCAAACGCAAATTTGTCAGGAGCCAATCTTTACGGAGCGGAGTTGCCTGGCGTTGATTTGAGTGGGGCAAATCTTACGGGATGCAGTCTGTTGTCAGCTAATCTGCGTGGAGCCGATTTGAGTGGATCCGATTTGCGCTGCGCGGATCTGTTCGAAGCGGACTTAAGGGGCGCCAATTTGCATGGAGCGAGTTTGTTCGGAGCCAGTTTGTATAAAGCTGATCTTCGTGGAGCGGATCTCCGTGTAGCCGATCTCCGGGGCACCGCGCTCCGTGGTGCCAAGTTGCCTGTTCTTGTGGACGAAAGCACAAAGTTATCGGACGACTGCGATGAGACGGTGTAGTCACAAAACATCGCGGGTAATCAACTCTAGGGACTATGGCGGCAGCAGGTACAGAAGGCGAGAATGCGTAGAGTGCTCCCATAGGTGGAGTACAATAGAGTATGAGGTAGACTTAAATCAGGGTGGCCATAAGGGGCACATGGAGGCATTAAGGGAAAAGGTGGGATTGACGAAACGCCAACAAGAAGCAATAGGGGAATTGATACAATCGTTTTTGGATTTTGAAGACAGTAACGATGATTGATTGCAAAACATGCAAGCACTGGGATATATTTGAGTGGGATGCCGTGATTTGGCATAGATTGACGGACGGTTTTATTGACGAGGTGACATCTGAGCATGTGGAAACGTGCAGCAAAGGGCTTTCTTCGATGGATAACGGGATAACAATGAGCAGCCAGATTAAGCAGTGTCATAAATATGAGCCGAATAAGTGAGTACGGAAGCTTACGCTTTGCATATGAGCTGCTGAAACTGGCAGAACCAAACAGCGAGCTAACTGGCGCTAACCAGTTGATGTGGTTTAAATGGAGAAACGAGTGGATAAAGAGGTATGAAACGACTAAATCACAAATCAAGGTCGTGGAATCAGAAGACAGAAAAGACGGAGAGAAACCGGATAATATGTGAGCTGCGCCGCAATGGCCTTACCAACGAAGAGATAGGCAGAAGATTTGGGATAACGATGCAAATGGTGTCGAAAATATGGATAAGGGATAACTTGAAGTATTTGGAGAAACAAGATGGACAGTGAAGATGACAGCGCAGCGCAGAACAAGATCATGATATTATCCGACGTGTTATCCAGGTCGTTCATTATCACGACCTATAGATACACGCTTGCGGCGGCGCTAGATGACAAAAATAAATGGGCATGGTTGCTGCGAGACAGGCAAGGTAACGACGTAATGTTGTCAAACTATGACATCGATTGCATACTGGAGAAAGCAATAAAGGAACATATGACATGAACATAGAACTAAAACCATACGAGATAGCCATACAAATCGGACAATATAAACTTGTATTTTATCCAACTGGAACTGACGAATGGTGCGCGTGGGTAGAGAAAGGAGAAAATGAAAGCATCTGGTTTACTGTGGAAGAAATGGAAAAGATGGTCGAGAACCTACTTAAGAGGAAAATATGACGAATGGAAAGTTGCTCAACACTGGCCGAATCTATAGAGATGCTCGCGGAAGTATTGTTCATGGTGGCATTTGTCTTGTTTCTGTTATGGGGCCTTGGTGGTTTCGATAAAAAAAAGGGAAAGCAATGAAAAACGAGGTGATGGACATGTATAACCAGGAAACATTGAGGCAGCAATATGAAGCATTGGTGGCCTGTAAATGGCCGCCTAAAGGGCGGCTGGGTGGTGGATTAGGCGGACGGTTTTAAGGAGCAAAAGTAAATGAAGAAAGCGATTATTCTAAGTCTGTTGTTTTTGTTCGGTGCCAGCGAGGTCTCGGTGGCTCAAACACCCTGCTATACGATGGCTTGCTCCATAATTAGAGCGTTTAACGAGATATACAGGTGGGAAGAAATTAGGCGCACCAAAGAAGAATTACAAGCGGTAGGCGGTGTAGTCCACATGGGAGATATAGGTAAAGCAACATTTCCGTGGCAAGACATGAATCCAGGGGAGTTAGTGGTTATTTCGAAAGACGTAACTAGGCCGTCTTTTGATGCAATGAAAGGCGTGAATAGCGCGTTTTATATAGAAGCGCCAGCATCAGTTACAAACGTAACATTGAATCTGAGCATGACCAGCGCTCCGGGGGAGGCATTGTTAGCAGCAATTAAACAGGAGAACATTACTGAGGGTGAATGGTCATTTGTAGAGCCGGAGTTTGGTGTTGTAGAGATTAATGATGACAGTCCAAGCGCTTTTCGTCGGTGGATCGTCATTCCGTTGTTTGCCCAAACTTGTGATTACATGGACAATGGCGTTATTGAGGTTCGCGTGATTACCGATAGCGCCTGTGACAATCGTCCAGGATACGTAACTCCAGCTGTTGAGGCGGCGATGGATACTAGGGGGACCATGGGCCCGAATGGTGAAGGGTTCCCACTACAGCCGACACAGAAGCTTTACTTTCTTACCGGTGCCGATGCACCTAAACAATGCTCGCAGAGCGGTGGCACTGTTACCTGCAACATTGACTTCGTTAGGGATCTTACCGAAAACGAAATTAAGGCGGCTGTTGTTCATGAGACGTTCCATGCAATAGCTTTCTGGGGTCTCGGCAGGGACATGAATGCCAACTGGCTGATGGAAAGTACCGCGGTGCGTGCCGAAGCCAAGGTTTACCCGCATATTAATGCGTGGTTAAGTCGGTATGATTTTGGTCTCGACGTGACGGAGCGAGGGCTGCGGGCAGGGGTAAAGCGTTTACCTTCAGAGGTCTACAATCCTGGCTGGTGGTACCACCTTGAGTCACTCTACCCGGAACTGAATCTGGCCAACTTCTACCGGAACCAGGCGTCTGTGATCTTGGATGAAGATGGCATCGGAGCGTTTGCCAGCGAGCTTTCCATTGACTATGGGACGATGAGAGAGCTGTATGGCGACTACGCCAAGAACTACTACCAAAACTTAATTCCAAGCGCCAATTTCGGGTTCCAGGGATTGGCAACAGTGAGCCTCGATACCCCTTACCAGCTGAAGGTTGGCAGAACGGTCAAATGGGTCAATCTGCGTGAGGAACCTACCGTCCTGGTGGTAGAGCTGTCTCAGGACGCCCCTGTGGACACTCTGCTGACGTTCGCACGTGCCGGGGAGCCGGGGCACATCATCGCCGTCGACGGAGCTCTGGCGGACACCTATCCCCTCGGCAACCTGTTGCCTGGAGACTATACCGTGACTGCTTCGAGCGTGGAGGGAACCTCAGTTCTTGATCCGGACACATCGATCACTATCTCCATGGCCCAGGATGTCCCGGAATGCGGTGGCGGAGGTCCGCAGCTGTTTGACGGTGCCGAGCGCGGACGTGCCTACGATGCTGTATGTAACGAGATGAATTACATCGTGAATATCTCGGAAACGGCAAGCTCGTACATCTGCCCAGACACCCCGGGAATCGATGAGGTGGGTCGGTTTGTCGTGACTTTTGAGTTTGCGGGAGATATCAGAGGCTTGCCGTGGCCGGCCAAAGTGGTCGGCAACCGGACGAATTCCTCTATTCCGGACCAGTATTGGCCGACTCAATACGACTCCGCCAATGAAGGCGGCGGGTGTGACCAGCTCGGGGTGTATAGGGACGCTTGGTATAGCCACAGCAGGAATGCCACATCTCAGACAGTGTCTTGGTACTGGAACTGTGCGGCAGGTGGGAGCTGCGGGTCACCGGAAGCTCGGCCTCCGGTTTGGTAGAGAAAGGGAATAAATACGAGCTTGTAGGCTACGGCCTACAAGCTTTGTCACAGACATATTACAGACATTGTAACAAAAATGAGTAGACTTAGGAAGAGAACGCTGTCACGGGCAGGTGATGGTTTGATGCACAGACAAACGCATACGGAACTGTCAATATGGTGGACGTGGACTGGTTACAACTCATTTTTGTCGTTAGCTCGGCGCTGGTGGCCGGAGGGATTGCCTACGGAGGCGCCAGAGCCCGCGCTCAAGCCTTCGAGGACTCGTTTCGGCGGGAGGTCGATGCTTTGCGTCGGGAGCTTGATAGCCTTCGAGAGGACCATAAGGACTTGGCTCACCGGTTCGAAGCGTGCATGCTTCATCACGCCGATTCCGGGCATTGATACCCTAACAGGTAGCGAGCAATCCGCTACCACTGCTTGGCCCCGCATAACTCGCGCGCACCCTTTCCTCCCATCCCCAACGCGCGTGAGGCGGGGCATTTTTTTTGCTATCGTTTGATTTGGGGATTTCATAGAGGTAAGCGTCATGCCAGAGAAAACCGGAATGAGTTATGAGGTCATACTTGATTTGTAACAACGACAAGGCGGAATATGGCACAAGCCCGAGATGTTGCTGGCTAACAAAAAAAGGCGAGCGATTGTATTCAACATTGCAAAGAAGCTAAAAAAGAAATAAGCTAAGAAAACCTGTAATCATCGGCCTGTCTTCTTGATGTATGTTGGTGGGCGGGTCACTTTATGCTAAGCGTTCGCCGCTTAGGTCTTTTGTGGGTGTAGTAAAGAAGGCAGGCCGATGGTTGCTGAGGATTGGGAGTGGAGGCAATGTGGAGTCGCTTGCACAAAGCAGGCTATGTCTGTGGGGGTCTCGCGTGAGTTCTGGGTTATATGCGCTGGGGAATTCTGCGGGCGGGTTGGTGAGAGTCCAGTCCTCCTTAGCAACCATCACAATGCTCGGCCGCTGCAGTGTGTACACTGGTGGGGTGAAACCTGGCTTGGAAAGCCGCAGGTAGTCGAGCACCTAATACATCAAAGGGGCCATCAGGGTCAGTCATTCGTAGCGGGTCACTGTGTGGAAGCAGTCCGCGATTCCGCCGCAAGGCGCTGACGATAACGCTTCCATGGCTTGGTCCCGCAACCCTAGCGCCACCGGGCACAGCAGTGAGGCGCGACAGCAAGACGCGGTGCCCGCCGATTAAATCAACGACATGGACAACTTAACCACAACCGACGAGCAGCGCCAGAAATCCGACACATGCCCGGAGTGTCGGGGCTTTGGCTGCGTCGAAGTGCAGACGCCGTTCATTTACGGCTGCATGATTCACAAGATGGTACCGTGTCGGGAATGTGCCGGCAGAGGACGATTAAGGAGGCAAAATGGGCCTGCGTTCGAAGATAGACGCGAAGTGTAAGGACTGCATCTACGATCCTGCGCAGCCGGGAAACTGGCGGCAGCAGGTTATGTGGTGTGAGGTTGTGACGTGCCCGCTGTAGACGGCACGACCGCGTTCAAGCAGTGAGCGAAAGCCGCCGGCAAAGCTAGACAACGACGCCAGGCAGGCGTAAAGTGAACATTCAGGCTTGTAGCAGGGCCGACAGTGAAAGCACACTCAGAGGCCCCTGGTGGGCGTCTAGCATCGGCTCCCGTGCTTTCGGGACTGCTACCCGGTGTCAGGCGTTCCACCAGGGGCTTCTGCGTTGGAGGTGCGACATGGCTAAATAGCCGTTAAAAGCGGCCAGGCGACTTGGGGACGGAGTTTTATGAGAGCAGAAGTCTTGATGGAAGCCAGCTAAATACGAAGTAATTCACCAATTAATTAAATATGTGTGTAAAGTCCCGGGAACCTCTGAACGGGCAGCGATGGCGAAAGCACAGCGAAATAGGGGTGACGGCCCGGAGAGACGGGCAGCTGACTGGTGTTTTGGCGTTTCAAAGGGTTAGCGATGAATTGTTGCGAGCAATGTGAGCACTTTCTGCAGTGGGAAGAGTACGGTTGGCCACGGGGGGATTGCACCAACAAAGAAGCCTTCTTGTTCATCGGTCAATTGGATGGCTTTGAGGACGCGGAGAAGGCTGGGTGTCCGTTTTTTAAGCATGAGGATAATTTTGGTGGCTAAGCACCCCGTGTTCCCCATGTGGGTCCAGGATTACCTCGCCGACACCAGCCATCTGGACGCCACGGAGCACGGAGTTTACCACCTCTTGCTGTACCGATACTGGCTCACCGATGGGCGAGCTTTGCCCGATGACATGGCATTATTGAGACGCGTCGCCAAGTGCCGAACCCGGGCGACTGTGGAGCGGATTTTGGCCGAATTTTGGCAGTTATCCACAGGCGAAGGTTGGCATCACAAGCGCGCTAAACTTGAACTTCGCGTTACGCGAGATCGAAAAGTGGCGGCACGCGAGAGTGCCAAAAAACGTTGGAAAATCAACGATCGCGCTTATGCGAACGCATCTAATCCGCAATGCTCTCCTACTCCTACTCCTACTCCAGAAGAAAAGAAAGAAGAAAAACTAAAGCAAAAAGAAGAAAGAAAACCTAGCGCGTCACTCGGGTTTGAAGACTGGTGGAAAGCCTACCCGAAGAAGGTCGGGAAAGCCCCGTGCCTGGCAATCTGGAAGCGGCGTCGACTTGGCCAAATAGCAGATCGCTTGATTGCCGATATCTTGAGGCGGGCGCAGGATGACGGTCGCTGGCTCGACGGCTATATCCCGAATCCGCAAACCTACCTGAACCAGAGCAGGTGGGAGGATGAGTTGCAGCCGAGGAGCAAGAAGCCAGAGAAGCTGAAGCGCGGAAACGGCGCGGGTGGCCAGCCATCTTGGCAGCAGAGTATCGACGCCATGGCGGCACAGCTTGGGATGTCGGCGAAGCCAGGGGAGTCCTACGAGGCGTTTGGGGCCCGGCTGCGGGCGGCGGCGACGAGGGCGCATTGATGAAAAGATTGCCGAACAGGGTGGTGGAAGAGATTTGGAATATGGTTGAGGAGGCGCGTTATCGTGGCGTAACGGACTTGGATGCTGTGATTTCCGAGGTGCGAATCATTGCGCGATGAGGAAAGGCGCATTCGCGCTGAGAATTGGAAGAGGACGGCAAGGCATTGACCCCTTATGCCACATCGACGCGCACCAAGCGTAATCTGGCGGCACTGGCGGAGGCTGGTTGGCACTTGCTGCTTACGCCGGATATCCACACGAATCCAGGCATGCCTTACGCAGTGGACAACGGGGCCTACGGATGCTGGCTGCGAGGCGAGCCATTCAACGAGCAAGCCTTTCGCCGACTACTGCAGGCCAAAGGCGCAGGCGCCGACTGGGTCGTGGTCCCCGACATTGTCGCGGCCGGTGATGAATCGCTCGCATACTCTCTCCGGTGGCTCGCTAAGTGCCAGGAGCACGCAAAGCGGGTTCTATTGGCCGTTCAAGATGGGATGAAAGTCGAGATGCTAAAGCCGCATTTGTCGGATCGCGTTGGCTTGTTCATCGGCGGCACGACGGAATGGAAGCTAGCAAGCATGCCGATGTGGGGTGTGCTGGCGAAGCAAACGGGGTGTTACTTACACGTTGGCCGAGTGAACACCAAACGACGGATACGCTGGTGCGCTGACGTCGGGGCAGATAGCTTTGACGGCACGTCGGCGACAAAGTATGCCGTGACGCTGCCCATGTTGGACTTTGAGCGAAAGCAGGCACATTTGCCATGGTAACGGGAAAGATGCCGCGGGTGTCGATCTGCAAGAGCTACGAGTTCTCTGCTGGGCACTGGTTGCCAAACGTCCCGGACGGACATCCCTGCAAGCGGCAGCACGGACACAACTACAAGGTTGAGATAATCGCAACAGGCGAAATGGAGCAGCGCGGCGGGTGGCTGGTGGATTTTGCCGAGCTCGACAACTGGGTGAAGCCAATCATTGCGCAACTCGACCACCAGATGCTTAACGACATCTTGCCTAACCCGACTGCGGAGTGGTTAGCGTGGTGGATTCATTCGCGCATTCCGGTGAAGGTGTCGCTAGTGGTGCGCGTGTGGGAGACGCCGAAATGTTACGCGGAGACGAAAGGGCAACTGCCGGAATGGTTGCGGGAGGAACTTGGATGGACCATAGACAGCAGTCACTAACGAGGGCGCATTGATGTCGAAGTCACGCCGCGAGATTGAAGACGAATGCCTGCGTGGCTTATATCAAAAGCAAATGACAAACCACAAGCGGATAATAAAAGCTGCGGCCGAAGATGGCATCCAGTGGCGTGGAGAATATTACGAGCATTTCCTCCGTGTCATTGATGAAGTAGAAATTGGGTGATGATGTAGAAATTCGAATGACGAAAGAAATAAAAGTCAAAGCAACGGAGCCAAACGGGCCAAGCTTAGAGTGGGTGCTGTCGCGGAGAATGCGTTACCTGAGAGAGCAAATTAAATCAACGAAGGCATTGCAAGACATGCTTGCAGACGGAAGGCTTGGTAATGCCGAACTACAAGACGCAATTATGAAAATCATGTTGGCATTGCGTTAGGTGGAGGAAATTCGAAGGTGAATAAACTGGAGTTCGAAGCGGAGATCGCGGATTTCTGCAAATGCTGGTTGTCAGATTACATCGAAGATTATCACGTTGGCTACAACGAGTTGGTCGATGGAGAAATTGAGGCCTGCATCGATATCGAGATGACCGGAAACCGCCGCTATGCGATGACATTGCGTGCGCATCCCGATAAGGAAATGGGAATTTGCATTCAGACCTATGACGATAATTACCTGGATGCGGATGGCGCAGGCTTGTACTTGTGGCTTTGGATTACAGCGCTGCACCAGGAAAACGAGATGATGAGAAAGGCCGGTTTGCAGCGCATGGGCGACGGCGACGTAACGGCTAAGTATTACGTCGAGGACGGTCGGCATGTGTGGCTGTCTTTGGACGAGTGGCACGAGAAGCGCAAGAAAGCGGCATTTGCCTGATTGGGATGAGGACGAAGATGAATGCATTGATGACGATTAAACTTTAAGTTGTTAACGAGTTGTCGTACGACAAACGGAGGAACCTGAGTTGAAAAAAGTCTATGTTGTGATACCTGCGTGCAAAAAAGCCAAGTTTGATTATTTGATTAACGTTTACGACAGTGAAGAGAACGCCATTCAAGGGGTTGCCGAAAGATTTCAAAAGGTCGTGGTAGATAAAAAAACAAGACAAAGGTCAGTATGGACGCAGGGCGACTTAGTTGATTACAACAGGTTTTATGAAGAAACGTACTGGGATATAAAAGTCACGGATGCAAATTTTGGATTGCACAAACAGAAATTCAAAATTATTGAACGGGAGATTATATGAACGACCAAATGCAAGTGCAGGTGATAAATGCGCTCAAGCGTGCGTACCAAAAGCACGCGCTGCATGACGAGTCGATCGGGGATGAAGAGCTGAGCGACGAGATGGCCGCAGCGTTGGTGGCGGTGCTCGGGGATGATGGGTTTTTCTTCTGGCTCGAAAGCGTGTGCAAAAAGTAACCTCTTGTTTTCTCTGCTGAAACCGCTACACTAGGGGAAATAGGTACGCATCTAACCTACTCTCAATCACGAAAAATCAACAACTTACGTCATGGAGCTAGTCATCGACATCATCATCGCAGCCATTGTGTCCACCCTGGTGGTCCAAGCTGTGGCACTGGCGTTCTACCTCAGGTCATCCCGTCATGCCGATACCCGAAGGTCGCGGTAAGGTGCTCCGGACGCGCACCAGGAGATTGCCTGGAGGCAGGTACCAGCGGTGCGAGGTGATGAGTAAGCCCGGGCCGCGCGGCGGGCGCACGGTCTGCGGGAAGGTCAAGCGGAAGAAGGGCAAGTAGCGTGGCGAACAGCAAGATTGCCGGCAACGGTGCCAACTCAGGGGTCCGCCAGGCGACGGCGTTTTACAACCGCATTGGTGGCCGGACGTTCTTCCAGATGCGAGCCCCGGCGGCCGCTCAGGGCACTCAGGGGTTGGAGATGGTGATGGAAACCACTCCCACGCTTACCAGTACCCTGTCCCGTGGAGACGACGAAGGATTGGGCGGCAGGATCGACGAGAAGCAACTGGACGAATTGGCGGGCAAGTGATGACGGCGTGGTACAGGCAACGATATCTGCAGAACAAAAAGGCCGGCCCAGTGACGTCTGTGGCAGTGAAGGAAGATGCGCCGGAAGTCGAGGAAGAGTTAGCCACCGAGAAAGCGCCGGCAAAGCAGAAACCGAAGCCAAGGAAAAGGGCGACGCGCAAAAAGAGCGAGCTGTTTCCAGAGTACGATGATTGATGTCGATGGAAGGCGCAATTTTAGACAAAACGGAACGGTTGGTGACCGTGACGTTTACTCAGGACGGGAAGACGGTAAACCGAAATTACTCGATTGGCGATCACGCTATGCTTTCAAGGACGGTTCACGGCGCGCAGATGTATTTCCTGCACCAGAAGTACGGACGCAGAGCGAAAAGTGAGTATTCCAGGAACAAGGGGCAATATGAGGCAGAGGCATTAGCGATAACGGATGCCATAATTGCCGAAGAGGCGCAATGAAAAGGTTTTTCTCCATGTACTGCACGATTGCCCGGACTTACCGGGCTTTTTTTATGGTGGCGTGAGATGCCGGCAGGTAGACCGACAAAGTACCGCTCAGATATGCCCGACAAAATTCGGGCGTTGTTGTCTGAGGGGTATAGTAAAGCCGCAACCGCTGGTAAAATTGGAATATCAAACGAAACTTTGCTTGTTTGGGAGCGCGAGAAACCTGAAATTTCTGAAGCCATCAAAGAGGGCGAGGCAGCAAGCCAAACTTGGTGGGAAGACAGGGGCCGTGATGCTTGCTTAAACGGCGAGTTTAATCCGACTGTTTGGTGGCGCAACATGCAGAACCGTTTTGGCTGGCGTGAAAAGACTGAGCACACTGGAGAGGGTGGTGGGCCGATTCAAGTGAGAGTTGTGAAGCATGCCGACGATTAACCCGGAGATGGCGAAAGAGTATCCTGAAGAGATTTATCAGGAAATGATTGCTTTGCTTTCGCGATTGGCTCCACAAGTTGAGCCTCTTGCAACACCGCTTGGTGTGCTGTCGCAAATTGATAATTGGTGTGCCGCGCATCAGCAAGGGGGAGAAAATGACTGATACGTTATACTTGGATTTGGAGAGAATTGAGAAGATTAAGAAAAACGAGCTTATAATGTCGACCGTTCCTGGTTTGCACCGTGATTATAAAAACGAGGAAGAAGAAGCTTACAGGTGGTTAATAAAGAACTATCCGACTGATATTTTGCGAGCTGATATTTTGCGAGCGATGTTAAAAATTGAGCCTCAATTGAAAAGAAAATAGATGCCAACCACGATTGACATCCCGCACGATCCGACGCAACCAAAAGGCCGCTGGGTTCCGAAAGACCACCAGCGCGAAGTGTGGGCTTATCTTGAACGCGGCGGCAAGCGTGCGATAGAAATCTGGCACCGACGTTCCGGCAAAGATGAACTTGGCTTAGCGTGGGCTTGCGTGGCGGCTCATCAGGAAGTCGGCAACTACTGGCACATGCTGCCGGAGGCTAGCCAGGCGCGCAAAGCCATTTGGGAAGCCATCGACCACCGACACCAGCGGCGCATAGATGTGGCTTTTCCAAAAGCGTTACGCAAAAATACGCGCAACTCCGACATGCTGATAGAGTTAACCGTAGGCTCGACGTGGCAGGTCGTTGGCTCGGACAATTACGATTCACTAGTTGGCTCGACGCCGCGAGGCATTGTGTTCTCGGAGTGGGCGCTCGCCGACCCGCAGGCCTGGGCGTACCTCAAGCCAATTTTGGAAGAGAACGGCGGGTGGGCTTTGTTCATTACCACAAGCCGCGGGCCGAATCATGCTAAGCGGATGTACGAGTCTGCGCTGGTGAACGATGACTGGCACGCATCTGTGATGACGGCGAAAGACACCGGCCTGATGGACGAGGTTGCTTTAGCCCGCATCCGCAAGGAATATGTCTCGGACTTTGGCGAGGTCGTCGGTGGCGCGCTGTTCGACCAGGAGTACATGTGCTCTTTCGAAGCGGCGATCCTGGGCGCTGTGTACGGCGCAGAGATGGGCACGGCACGCAAGGAAGGACGGATTACCGAGGTTCCCTACGACAAGTCTCTGCCGGTCGAAACTTGGTGGGACTTGGGCTACCGGGACAGCACGGCGATTTGGTTCATTCAGCGCCAGGGCGGAAAGCTGCTGGCGATTGATTATTACGAGAACAACCTAGCCGGGCTCGATCACTACGTTCAAGAGCTGCAAGCGCGGAATTACGTGTACAGCCATCACCTTGTGCCGCATGATGCGGGGCAGGGCGAGGTAGGGCCGGGAAAATCGCTTGTTTCCCAGGCCAGCGAACTCGGGTTGCGCATGGAGCGGCAGCCTCAAGCACCATTATTGCCGGGGATAAATGCCACAAGGCCAGTCATTGCAAGAATGTGGTTCGACGCGATTAAGTGCCAGCGCGGCATTGACGCACTCACAAACTATCGCTACAAGTGGGACGAGGCACGCCATACGCTTTCACCAAAGCCTCTGCACGATTGGGCATCACATGGCGCTGACGCATTGCGTACTGGCGCTATGGCGAAAAATTATTTGCATGGCGACAACAGGCACATCAGACGCGGAATTAAACGGGTATGAGAAGGCCAATCTCAAACAAAGAGCTAGCCGCCAATATCCAGACGGAGATTGAGCAGTCCGGTAATTGGGCGGGCAGCGAGGACCGCGAGGCCATCAAAGAATCGCTGAACTATCTGCTGCTGCGCAACAAGGGCGATGAGATTGACGGGCGTTCGCAGATCCAGTCAGGCGATGTGGCGGACATGCTTGATCACGTTCAGGCAGAGCTACAGCCAATGTATGCCGTTCCGCAGCTTGTTGAGATTTCGCCGGAAGGACCACAGGACACGGAAGAGGAAGCCAGGGTCGAGACCGAGGCTATCAACTGGTACTTTCGGGAGCGGATGCGTGGTTTCAAAAAGCTGGACCAGTCTGTACAAGACGGATTGCTCAGTCGCACCGGCTACCTGAAAATCTGGTACCGCGAGTCGTACGGATTGCCGTACGAGGAAGAACTGAGCGGCGATCAGCTGCAGATCGATGCTCAGCTGACAGAGCTGTCGCAGGAAAACGAAGTTGAGATCTTGGAGGAGACCATGGTCCAAGAGGCCAGCTATATGCAGCTGGCGCCGATAGCGACGGCCATGGGCGAGGTATACGGCGGCGGCGACATTATTGAGGTGCAGCCGGCCCAATACAGCGTGAAGGTCAAGGTCACGCCGTTGCACAAGGAAGTTGTCAGCGATTCGGTGGCGCCGGAGGACATGTTCATTTCGAAGGATGCCGTTAGCTCAGACTTGCAGCAGCCGCGATTCGTTGCCCAGCGCCGCCGGATGGCGCGTATGGACGTCAGAGCAGAGGGCTTTGATTACGACCAGGTCGCGCGCATGCCGCAAACGTCTACCTACGATTCAGACGTCAGGACGGCCCGCCAGAGCGACTACAACACCTACTCGCGCCAGGCCGCGCACGAGTCCGGGCAGCAAGTTGACTTGTACGAGTGCTATTACAAGGTCGATCGCTCAGGGAACGGCATCCCTGAGCTGATCAAGGTGTACTACGGCTGGACAGGCGAGCTGATGCGTATGGAGGGCGAGTCAGAGCCTTACGTTGAGCTTGTGCGAGTTAGGCCGTTCGCTTCTGGTAGCCCATTGATGGTTGCTCACAGGCATCAAGGGCGCAGTCCTTGTTACGACAAGGAGAAGCAGGTAGAAGACTCGAAGCGGGTCCTTATCCGTCAAATGCTGGACAACATGTACCTGGCAAACGACTCCAATACGGTCGTAGCGCGCAATGTCGCCCCCGAGGACATGGAGGAGACGGAGTCCGGCAAGATAATCTGGGCCGATAACCCTGGAGCCGACGTCGTTCCGCTGAAGCACAACAACATCGCCGGGGACTCGCTGCAGGCTCTGGGCTACATGGACAAAATCCGCGACGAGCGCGCCGGCAGCAGCATTCGGAGCGGCAGCGAGAATCAGCCAGTCAACCAGGCGGCCCACACGACCGAGCGTGTCATGTCGGCCATGGAGCGTCTGGTTGCAATGTACGCCAGGAACTTCGCCAATTCTCTCATACGCGATGCTTTTGTCCTTCTCCATCAGCAGATGAAGCTGCTGCCCGGGAAAGTGTCGTTCCAAAATGGCGACTCCTGGATGGAGACAGAGCCGCGGTACTGGATTGACCGCACGCGCATCAGCGTCACCCTGGGCAAAGGCGAAGGTGAGAAAATGCGCAAGTCCGGTGCATTGCGCGAGCTCATCGAGATACAGCGGCAGGACTCGGCCGGGCCTTACGCCACCCTGGTTAGTCCATCCGCTGCGTACGAAGCGCGGATAGACTTGGCTCGGAACGCTGGCCTGGACGAGCCGACCCAGTATTGGGTAGATCCGGAGTCGCCGGAAGGACAGCAAGCCGCTCAGCAGGCTGCTCAGCGCGCCATGGAGGACCGTCAGGCCGCCATGATGGCCAATCAGATGCAGTATCAGACCATGTTGGCGATCACGCAGATGCAGGAGCAGACGAAGCGCATGTCTGACCAGTCTGATGCCGTAGAGGGCGCGATGGACAGGTTCGTCAAATTCGTCACCGAAATGACCAAGATTGAGGCTCAAACGGGCGAGGACTTACCTCAGGGCCTGCTGGGCGATGATGTGCCGAATGAGGGCATGATCCAGTGAATTTTGACGACATCCAGAAGCATAACCGAGACGTGGCGCGCCTGGATGTGACGCGGGCAAGGGGCGACCAGGCGCAGGTGGCCAAAGAGGCGTTGAAACCCTTAATTGACGCCCGGGCAGATGCCTATTACCGAGACGTGGTGACGAATACTCGCCGCGAGGGAAAGGTAGATGAGGCCACCATCTGGAAAATGGTAGCGCTAGACGATTTGGTATCCGACTTGCAGAAGGCGATCAGCAGAGGTGCGATTGCCAGGCGCAAGTTGGAGAGTGAGGAAATTGCGAAAGCTGGAGGCAGCAACGAATGAGTAACCAAGCGACCGCACAGGAGGCTGTGCAGCCGATCACGAGAGAGAGCCTGAATCCGCCCAGCATGGGTGGTCCTCAGGTGCCAACCAAGCCAGAGGTGGCTGATGAGTCCGCGACCGACGAGGCAGTAGCCGACACGGAAGCGACCGAAGACCTTGCGGAGGCGCAAGAGACAGAGCAGGACGAAGTGACCGAAACGGTGCAGGAGGCTGCACTGGGGCGAATGGAGCTCAATGAGTTCCTGCGCGAGGCCGGTATCTCCCATGAGGAGTTCTACAGGGACATCTACAAGGTGGAGGACGGGAAAGAGGTTTCCATGTCTGCAGCTTGGGATGAGCGCAAATCGCTGAAAGAGGCCAACGAAGCCCTGCTTAAGGAGCGAAACGAGCTACAGCAGAAGGTAAACCAGGCTGCAGTGCAAATGCCACAGATGAGCGAGAGCCCGGAAGCGGCAAACCTGCGCATGCAAGCTCAACAGTGCCAGCATGCTTTGGTTGCAACCGATTGGTCACAGATGGACGCGGCAACCGCCGCAAGCCAGAAAGTGGACCTGCAGGTCATGGCTCAGCAGTATATGCAAGCCGCGCAACAGAAGCAGATGGAGCACCAAGAGAAGGTAGAGAAGACAATCCGAGAGCGGCAAGAGGAAGCTGAGATCCAGACGCGTAAAAGGATCCCTGAATGGACTGATACCAGAGTGCGGGACATCGAATGGCAAAATATTGCCGACATGATGCACCCCTACGGCATACCTCGCCAAGAGGTTGATAACATTCGGGACCCAAGATACCGTCATTTCCTTCGAGACGCATTGAAGGCGACAGCCGAAAAGCAGCGGATTGTCGAAGGCGCCAGGAAGATCCGCAAAGTGAGCAAGAAAACGCTCGAAGCGGCGGCGCGTTCACCGATCAAGTCTGGAGAGCCCGATCTGAAGCAAGTGCAGCGTGACATTCGCGACGCGAGGAAGAAGGGCAAGACACGGGCGGAAATTCAGAAAATGCGCCTGGAGATGCCTTTGCCCTAGCCTCGCCCACTGCAAGGGCTTGACTAATGAAGACATTTGCTGACTATCAGGCGGCCGGGAACATTCCCGAGGACGTCATCAATGCGCTGTTTGACATCAGCGTCACCGATCGGCCGTACACCGGTACGATTGCACATATGGGGGCTTCTTCGTCCCTGAAAGAGTGGCTGGACCACGAACTTCGTGCTCCGAGCAAGACGAACGCTATCATCGACGGTGCGGATGCCACGGCAGACGATACCAGTGAGGGCACTCGCTACGTGCAGCCGATGCAGCTGCAGGAAGCTGGGATCCGTCTTGGCGATCAGGCGCAGGAGTCCGACAGCTTTGGCAACATCGCGAAGTTCGAGACGCAGCTCGAAAAACGCGTCAACGAACTCTATCGCGACCTGGAAGCCCGTTCTCTGTCCGAAGAGGCCTCCGTGCTGCCTGTGTCCAATACCGTGGCGGGAGAGCAGGCCGGATTTTTCGCTCAGGTAAGCACAGCGACCGCGTTCGGCGTCGGCGGGGCCGATGGCGGCTGGAACTCCATTACGGGCGTGTTTGATTCGCCGACCCCGGGGACTTCGGCTGCGATGTCCGAAGATACGTTCTTGGGGATCTGCGAGACCATGTCTGTGAATGGTTCCAGCGCCGACAACTGCCAGATGATCCCGGCCCTGAAGCGTCGTTTCTCGTCCTACCTGTTCTCCAGCTCTAGCCGAATTGGCGTGCTGGTGACGCAGACGGAGGCGGGAGAGGGCGGCGCGCGCTCCGTGGCATCCGTGGCCGTCATTGAGACGGACTTCTTCACGCTTGAGCTGGTGAACAACCGGATCATGCAGGAAGAGACTGCCACTCGTTCGAATCTGGCCATCATCCAGCGCGATATGGCCGAATGCATCGACCAGTGGACGCCCAGGGCCAAGCGTTTGGGTCCGACCGGTGCCGGCGAGAAGTGGCAGGTTACCAATTCGGCCGGAACCATCCTGCTCAATGAGAAAGCGCACGGCGCGTATCGCGACATCAACCATACGGTTGACGTGGTAGCGTAATTCATAGTCCTTGCCGGGACCGAAGTCCCGGCTTTCTTCGGGAGGGCACATCGATGCCAGGTAAACCGGATTCATGGGAAAGGCCGTCTAATGCATCTCTAGGCACCTACTATCCAGGGAACAAGGAATATCGAGCGTGGGATGAAGGGTGGCGATATCGCCATGGCGGAACGGCTATAGCACGCCCAATCACAGATAATCCGTATGATGCCAACGATCGGCCGGCGGAATCCAAAGCATGGAACGCGGGTTGGAATGAGTCAAATGGAAACACTGGCGGCGAGAAGAGAATGCCAGCCACTTCAGGAGCCCCGCCCGCATGAGCGGTCAGCGTCCCGTGGGCGCCTGTAAGCATTGCGGCCAGGAGTTCATGACAAAGCAAGGCCTTAGGCGGCATGAGGAAGAAACGTGCCCCAAGCTGCCCGCAGACGTCCAGGAAGCGCCAAAGAAGGCCACCTTCTCACCCAGGCACGTGGTCGGCGGCGCCACTCTGTGGATACGAGACGGAGATCCGAACCGATGAGCGCCTTGTTTAACGCCGTACACGAGGAATTCAAACGAACTAAGCCGGGACTTAAGCGCCGGGCAATGGCAGACCTTTTGGCCGATGCCGTTCTGAAACGTCAAGAAATTGACGTGATCCGCGCAGACCGGGCGAAGCTTCGAAGTGCCGACACGCGCCGCGGCGATCGCAATATGGCCATGGTAGTCCTGGACATGCACCCGCTTGAGCTTGCGGCCATCAAGCTGCTGTGCCCGTTGCTGGCGGCCGGGAACTCAAGAGGCGCCAAAGAGGGTTGGCAATGGGTGCTCAAGCAGCCCTGGGCCGAAGAGCTTAAGGGTCCGCCGATGGAAAAGAGGTTCTTCTGATGGCCTTGGACTACAACTCGCTCGTCACCCGCGTGGTGGACATCATCAAGGACACCAAGGTCACAAGCTCGGTGGCGGAGCAGTTCATTGAGCAGAGCCAGCCGAAGATACAGCGGGACTTGATGTCGAAGGTATACGGAGGCGAGGTACCGCGGCAGATGCTGGCTAGGGCTGATTTAGTTTCTGATTCGAACTCTCAAATAACGCTTCCGAGCGACTATTTCGATGTGCGCTCTGTTCTAGTAGGTTCGAACATCGCTCGATACGCTTCTCCGGAGAAGGTTCGATCAAGCTCCGATGGCTATGCCGACGCCGACGTGGCGCTAGACTACTACCAGCAGATACCGACGCTAACGTCATCGAACACAACCAACTGGCTTATAGAAATCTCAGAGGATGTCTACATCTGGGGCGCCTGCGTTCAATATGCGCCTTGGGGGGCAGAGTTTGAGTCCAACATGGGTCGATTCAACCCGTTCTATGAGGACGCCATTAGAAAAACGAAGTCCGCCAACGGCGTAACGCCACTCGGCGGGTTCACCAGACAGAAAGGCCGTCCGTACGGCCCGTTTTACACCGTAATCGGCGCAAATATGCTATTCGACAGGGCAAGCTAATGCCACTACAACCGCCTGACTTTGTTGGAAACCTGGACCCTAACGACCCTCGAGATACGGATTCGCGGACAATCTCCGATGATTACCATCGAATGATCCAGGAATCATGTCGCATGACCACGCCAAACTATACGGGCGAGGTTACGGCGACGCATCAGGACACCAATTTGCTATCAGGCTATACGACCAATGGCGTAAAACCGATGCCTGGAGAGGGCGGTGTAACGACGATTTTCCACTACGGTTCCACTGCCTGGACAGGATGGACGATCACGGAGCCAGACACAAATCTGCGAGAGCTTATTATAGGCCCATCGGCGAGCGGTGGGACAATAGGCGGAACGGATAATCCAACTTCGTATTCGCAGGTCATCTCAATCAGCGGGGTGACTGGCGGGAGCACAATTGGCACAGGACAAATATCGATATCGGGCACAGCGCAATCACCGGCCAGTGGAGATGGTTTTAATGCGGCATCGGGCGGCAATAATGTCACGCGATTCACGCATAGCCACTCGGTATCAGGGTCAAACAATGCCAACGTAAACGTCCCTGGCCAATCCTTCTCTGATACGGACACGGCGCAATTCACGCCGCGCTATGCTCGCGGGATTTTGATTCAACTCGACATATAGTCATGCTTAGTAACGCCAATCATGCAGCTAAGAAGGGCTGCAAATTGAGCCACAGCGGTAAGTGCAAGGATTGTCCGCACTTTCGTTGCATGCCGTTTGACGTTCAAGATCCAACGTCAGGGAAAATCATCAAATCGGGCACCGCGTTTGACTGCGCGTTCGCATGGATGATGATGGGTGCGTGGGATGCGGGAAGGCAATCGCAAGGAACGCATGCGGCGGTGAACAGCCTGCGAAACCGTGCCGAACTGCATCACCAGGAGTTTATCTCTCTTGTGGACGGCGCAAGAAACAACCAGCAGAGGCTGCCCAGTGCCGACAACTAGAATCACAAACCTTGGCGACATCGGAGTGTCAAACGATCAGCCTGCTTTCGCAATAGCTCCGAATGCGATATCGGACGGGCAGAACATCCGAGCGTATCACGGCAGATTGCGCAACTTTGGCGGCCGTGAGCTAATCACGACGGCGCCCATTGAGCCATATGGCCTGTTTGGATTGCAAACACCGGACAGGATCACGTTATGGTTAGAGGGAGGCCTCACAAAAGTCTATGTGTTTGATGGCACCAATCATACCAATCTGACGCGCCAATCGGCATCTGTAGACGTTGACTACAACCTGGACGAATATACCGATCGATGGACTGGTGGAGCTCAAGGTACGCTAGCCTTTTTGTGCCCGGGGTTTTCCGATGGGCCGCAGCTTTGGCCAACCATCAGCACATCAAATATCCTGGAGGACATGCCGTACGATCCGCAGGGAGCAACAGGGTTTCAGACGTGGCAGGAGCTTGGATATCGCGCCTACTCCATGCGCCCGTTCCAGGGCACTATTTTAGCGATGAACACAGACCTGAACGGCACGAAGCTAAGCACGCGCGTGCAGTGGTGCGAGTTTATCCTTCCTGGCGAAACCTCGACTGATTGGGTGGAGCGCACGACAAATAGCGCTGGGCACAAGGACTTCGGAGACACATCGGGCGGCATTATCGACGGCGGTGCGTTGCGTAATGACTTCATTGTCTACAAAGAGGATGCAGCGTTTCGAATGACGTTTACCGGTGACTCAAGGCAGCCATTCACGGATGTCAGGCTACCTGAGCATGTAAGAATCATAAACCGAAACTGCATCGGCCTAAATTCAGAGTTTCACGTGCTTGCCAGCAGAGAGGACGTAAAGATATTTGATGGCAATACGTTTAGTTCTATCTTGGACAAACGCTATCGAGAAGCCTATACGGGCCTGATGTCACCAGATAGGTTGCTGACAACATTTGTGGCAATGCTCAACAAGGAAAGTGAAGTATGGATTTGCATCCCGACAGCAGGTGAACAAGGCGACTTAAAGCACCCAGACCTAGCCATAGTCTGGAACTCAAACGACAACTCAATCAGTTTGACCGACATACCAGAATGCCGAGACATGGACGAAGGGGTCATTGTGCCGAACATTTCCGATCGCTTTGGCGACACGGAGCCCACTGATTTGGAATTCGGCCAGGATACGTTGAGATTTGGCCAGTCTCCGTTCACGTCCGCGTTGGAGTTTATGGTTGGCGCGTACGGAACAAGCATTGCGACGTTTGCCGAGACGCCGACTGATGAAGGAACGGCGAGGCAGTGCGCTGCCGAACGTACGGGCCTCATCATGCAGGACTACAAGACGGGCATTCAAAGCGTAGATGCGACCAATCGCTTGAGCAAAATACGCCCATACATGCAGAGCACTGGGCCGGTGCAAATAAGGCTTGGCGGCCAAGAATCGGCGAATGGCCCTGTGACGTGGGAGCCAGAGCAATCATTCGACCCAATGTCAGACAGCCATTTGAATTTCAGAGCATCCGGGAAGTACGGGGCCTATCGCATCCGATCGCAATCCAACATTGACTGGGAAATCACTGGACTCGAAATCGATTACGAGCCGAGATCGCGACGATGATGAAGTGGACGCCAGACATCACGCCGGCTTATGAAAGCGCCAAACGGACGGTGGTCGAATGGATTGACCGTCAGTTTCGCGGGATTGGGAATTGGACTAACGGGCATGTCAACATTCAAGACGATCCGCATCCGCAATATGCGAGGGAAGGATATGGCGGAATTTACTTATCATCGCCGTTGGCAACAACTCTTGTGTTGACTACATCTTGGCAAGTGATTGGCAGTACGGCATATGATTCTGAGCTATCACCATCACCGGTAGAAGTGACACAAGATTTAACAAACGGCGAGATTACGTTAAATGATGTCGGTATTTGGACTGCAACTCTGCTTTTGACGGCAGACATAATACCAGTAACTGCAAACGACTCTAATACGGTTGAGCTTGGACTTTATGACACAGTTGCTGGCACAGTAAGCGATCAACCGTTTCCGTTTACAGTGCCAAGATATGGAGAATCCATAAACATTGGCGGTTCGGTTCCACTGAGAATAACGTCGTCAGAGGTTGGTGTTCCGTATGCGCTTGCAATCAGAGCAAGAAAATCAACGCCAACGATCACAATAGACGAAATAGTCGGAACAGATTTCCATGCGATAAGAGAAGCGGTGGAGTCGTGAAATGGAAAGCAACACTAATCGCACTGTTGATGTTGATAATGCCGGGATCGCTGGCTCAGTGGGTGAAGTTCGAGGCATGCGGCCTATTGCTTCCAGAGGAAGTAGAGAAAGTTCATGGAGATTACATAACAGGGACAGCGGTGGCTCCAAATTACGGGCCAATATGGATATGGGTACCATCGATATCGATGGTGGCAGGGATAACGGAAAAACCTGTCCGGGCACATCATGTCAAGTGCACGTTGATATATGCTTTTGGGGAGCAGGCGCTGGTGATAGGTACGCTTCAGGAAGTAATGACGAAACTGAAATCTGCACGGCAATGAGCTGGCTAAACAACTCGGAGATGTAACAATGGCATTCGGTGGGTTATTCGATTCCAGTCAGACACAGGAGTCAGAAAGCAGTTTTACTCCATGGTGGCCAACGGTTGCGCCATTGGCATATGGCGTTAGGCAGATCCGAGATTGGATGAAAGAGCCGCTGGAGTTCTATCCGGAACAGACATATGCCGGACAGACGCCGGATGAGGCGGCGGCCATTGAGGCGCTACAAGCAGGCGCCGCGGCGTACCCTGGCATGCATGCGAACGTCTACGATCCAACTATGGGGGCCTTTGGTGGCGCCCTAGCCTCGCCCGAAGCCGCCCTGGGCATGGGACTTCAGGATGTCATGAGCAACCCGGCAGTCGCGGGCATGGCCGATGCCATCCAGTCGCAGGTGAACCGTAACCTGCAAGAGAACATCATGCCCCAGCTTCGGGTTAACCAGATCCGGGGGCCGGCTGGTGACGTTGCCCAAGGCATCGCGGCCAGGGGCACACAGGACGTGCTTGCCGAACGTCTGGCGAACATGTACGGCAATGCATGGGCGCAGGGCCTTGGGGCCGAGACAGCGCGGTATACGGCCGGTCTTGGGGCGCAGCAGGCGGCCATGGGTATGGCTCCAGGAATGGCGGAGATGGCGCTTTCTCAGTACACGCGCCCGGCGGCCTTGCTTGGCCAAGCCGGCGGACTGCAGAGGGCAGAGGAACAGCGGGCGATCGATGAAGACATTGCCCGGTTCGAGTTTGAGCAGATGGAGCCCTACAACCGGGCCACAATGGGTATGGGGGCCATCATGGCGCCGGCGCAAGCTTTCGGAACGGGCCAGACAACGAGCGAAGTCCAGACGTCGCCGTCCGCGTGGTCCAGTATTGGCAACATCTTGAGCACAGCGGGCTCTCTCGGAGGGCTATTTGGTGGCATGGGAGGCGGGGGATTTGGTGGATTGGGCGGAGTTCCTGGCGCCGGCGGTATGGCGCAAATTCCTTACTCCGGCGGATTCGGTATGTACAACAACCCGTGGACATTCGGCGGATATTCTGGGAACCCATACGATCAGCAGCAATGGGGCATCTTCAGATAGCGTAGGGTATTGATATGGCAGGAATATTCAGACAGGGCGGGCTAATGGGGCCAGTGGCGCCTGGACTCTCGGGCGCGATCAACCCTCTGGCCTTCATCGGCGCTGGCATGGCGACGGGTAACCCAGGAGCGGCGCTGGCGAACATGGCCACCATCCAGCAGAACGCGCAGCAGCTACAGGCGCAACAGCTTGTCCAGCAGGCGCGCACGGAGGCCGCGGAGCGCAAGGCTAGGCAGGAAGCGGCTCAACGGGCCGCATTAGCCTCGTTGGCGCCTCAGATGTTTCCTGGTAGCCCGCAGATGCAGGCCCTGGGGGCGGCGGCCCCGTCGACTATCCCCCAGATGTTCATGCAGCAGCAGAAGGCGGCCATGCCCCCGGCGCCGACTACGGCAGAAAGACTCTATGATGCGATGGGAGGCCAGGCCGGAACGGACAAGACGTTTGCGGAGTGGTATGCATCAGATTTCAAGGGCCCGGGGACGGTGGTCAATGTCGGCGGCGAGACGAAGTTTGGAGCGGTGCCGGCTGCTATGGCGAGGGTCCCGGCACCCGGCACAGTAACAGGCACTCGGTTGGTGGAAGAGCCAGGATCGCCCGCTATCGCAAAGCGTGAAGCTGAAAAAGTCAAGAAAATCGCGCCTTTGAACGATTTGCAGGACTCGTTGAACAGATACAAGGCCGTGCTTCGCAAGTATGGGCCTGAGATGATGGCTGGCGAGGGAAAGACCAGGCTTGATGCGGCATACACGGATTTGCTGCTGAAACAGAAGAATGCGGCGGAGCTTGGCGCTTTGCAGGCGGCAGACTTGGAGCTCATGGAGCGCATGATGATCGATCCCACAGGATTGTCGGCGCAGTGGTATGAGAAGACCGGCAATACGCAGGCTATGTTCGGGCAGTTGGACCAGATGGAGAAGACGCTGGATTCAGCAAGGGCCAGAGCAGAAGGGCGCGAACCTGAAGCGCCAAGAGTGCTTGGAACACAAGATAATCCGACGCCTATTAGCGGCGATGAAGAATACGATCAGCTTGAGGTGGGCGAGTTCTATGTCGGTCCCGATGGTGTCATGAGGGTGAAGTAATGGCCAGATGGGAGCAGGGCACTGTAGTCGAAGGCACCGCCAGGCCGCGCTGGCAGCAAGGTGCGCCAGCGGACACCCAGCGCGGACAGCGCCTTGCACAAGCCGGTATGGCGGGCGCTTCGCGTGGCGTACTGGGCACCTTGGATATCGTGCCGCGCGGTATTGCTGCGGCCATCAATCCTGCACTACAAGCAGCTGGTCTGCAGCCTTGGCAGGGTAGACCGTTCCAGGCATTGGGGGCGGCAGCGCCTGGCGGCGGCGTCGGTACTTATCAACCGCAGACGCCAGGCGAGGAAACCGCGGCTTTCGCTGGCGAACTGACTGGCGCCTCGCTTCTCCCCGGGGCCGCTGCAGTGCGTATGGCAACGGCGCCCGTGCGCGCATTGGGAACGGAGGCGGCCGCCACTGGTGGCGCTCTGGTTGGTGGGCTAGCGGGAGAGCAAATTGCGGGGCCGGAAGGGCGGACGATCGGAGCCATTGCAGGCGGTCTGTCGCCAATGGCTGCGCCCTATGCCGCGCGGCGATTCGTAGGACCCTATGGTGCAGAGACACTGCCAGAGCGTGTTGCTGCCGCACAAAGACAACAGGTGCCAATCACGGCAGGCCAAGCGACTGGCGGATCGTTTCTAGAGAAGGCTTCGGCGACTCTTCCGGGAGGCCAGCGTGCAGCAGAGACATTTGCTCAACGACAAGCAGATCGTATGGGCGAACGCGTCATGGAATTGACGTCTAGGCAGTCAGTTGCAGAGCCGTCGTCTGAGGCAGCGGGACGGGCTATACAGCGCGGTGTGAATGAGTGGGTGGGCCGTTTCAAGGCAAGGGGAGGCGAACTGTACGATGAAGTGGATGTTCTGATCCCTCCGGAGACAACTACGCCGTTGACAAACACTCGACGGGCTCTTGAAGAGTTGACAACCGAGGATGCGGATTTAGCGAAGATCCTTGATGCGCCTTTGGTCAGGCAGCTAAGCAGGGTCATCGGGGAAACAGAGTCTGTGCCATATGAGCTGGCATCAAAGATTAGGACGCGAGTCGGTAGCCGGCTAGCGTCTCCGGGAGTGCTTGCGGATGCGCCAACAGGCGAGATCAAGCAGCTATATGGGGCCTTGTCCAAGGACTTGGAAGACGTGGCCATGGCAGCAGGTCCAGAAGCAGAACGCGCGGCCACAAAAGCATCTCAATACTGGAAAGCTGGCCATAAGCGAGTAGATGATTTTCTAGAGCCGTTACAAAAGAAAAAGCTGCCAGAGCAGGCCTACAAGGCATCTATGGCGGGAACCAACGAAGGTGCATCGAGACTGCGCGCCATAAAGAAGTCTGTCTCGCCAGAGCAGTGGAACGTAGTCGTGGCAACAACACTCCGCAGGCTTGGCCGTACGGTTCCCAGTGGAAGAACGGCTGGTGATATTGGGGAAGAGGTAACAGATTTCAGTCCAGAGACGTTTTTGACAAACCTGGAGCGACTTGACCCAAAAGCACAGAGCACGCTTTTTTCTGGGACTCGTTACGCAGGTCTTGAGCGAAATCTAAATGACTTGAAGTCTATAGCTCAGGGCATACGAGAGCAGCGCTTAGCTGCTTACAACCCATCTGGTACGGCCGGAGCACTCGGAAATATTAGCTGGCTATCGGCATTACCTTTCATCAATCCAGCGCAGACAATGCGATTGAGCGCGGGCGTTGGCGGCAATGTGCTCATGCAAAAAGCGTTGCAGTCGCCGCAGATGTTGGAGTATTTAGCACAGCCCAAGGCTTTCATGCCGTCTGCGGCTGGACAATTGACAAGAGCAGCCACAGCAGTCAGCGATCCTGAACTTGAAGATCTAAGGCGCCGTCTTGGCCCTGAATACGACATCATAGAAGACTAGTTTGTTTCTAATTGTGAGTAAATTGGACACGCAAGGATTTAGATATGCAATGGTGGAAGTTCGGGAAACGTAGGGAAATTGCGGTTAACGCGGCGAAAACGAAGCTTGTAAATGAGATAGCGAACATCATCAACATATGCAGCGTTTGTGATGGTTGGCGACTGAATCCGATCAATAAGCAGTCGAGCATTCTCATACAATCCAACGGCGATCAGTATTTGAGGACTTATGACTGGCTTTTGTCGGGTGATTATTCGGATTTGCCTACAGGCATTGAAGACAAGCTTAATAATGCAGTGGATGGGTTGCCGTATCAGTCTATCCCTGATGAGGCAGCGAACAGATTGGCAGAGCTGTAGAGGGCTGAGTTAATGGCTGATAAAACAGTCAGCCTTCCAAGCGGGCGCCGTGTGAAAGTGCGCAAGCGCGTGGCGCAGGTGCGCCCGGCGGCTAATGCAACTCCAACACCGGTGATGCCGCAAAGGCCAGTTATCCCTCCGCCGGAACAAAAGGTTGTTGTGGAGCCAGCCAAGCCGGATGAAGTCGTCCGGCAAGAACTGGCCGACATACTCAAGTGTGGGCACGAGGGCAACGCGCTCATGCGTGAGATCAGCGAAAAGCTAGATAGGGGCGATTTGGACATTACCCTGGAAGTCACAAGCAGGGATGAAGACGACAACATCAAATCAGTGAGAATACGAGGATAAGCGGCAAACTATCCTCCATTAAAAACCAAGGGGCAACCAATGGCGACCTATACAGAGCTTTACAACTATCGAACAGATTCAAGATATCCGGAATGGGCGGGGAAAGTGGAATTTGCGATTTCCGTGTCCGCCAATCAGATCGCCGATGATCCATTGTCCACAGAAGGAAAAGACCAATGGGCTGTGGGTGCATTGCAAGATCCAGCGGGACAACGGCCTGGGTTTGAGCAGTTTATTCTTGCAGAAAATCGTGCGGCGTCCATGGATCAAATATTCCAAGCAACAGATCAGCAGATACAAGACAATGTCGATAAGGCAGTTCAAGCATTGGTGCCAGATACGGCATCGACGTCTACTCAATAGGTGACATTATGGCGATTACGCGACACGAAACAAAGGTCCTATGGGCGGCATCAAACTCCGCCACAGTGGCGCCGGCTGGAAGCCAAACATCCGACATTGTGACGCTTGATCAGACATGCTTCCAAGCCCGGATCTTGTTAAAAGCAGACAACAGCGCAGGGACACCGAACTCATCAGACATAATTAATTTCTATGTCCTGGAAACTTCTGGGGATCCGGATGGCGCAGGGGCAGACGAATACGTGACAATTAATCACGGGATTTTGTTGTGGGCATTGGATACAAGCGACGATGATCCAGCGCGCGCGCAAACGGATCTTCCAGTACCACAAAAAGGATTAAGGATTTATGCGGAAGGCATTACCAATACGACAGTAAACAACATTGAAGTCTCCGCAACAATCACTGAATTGAGGTCGAGTTGACCGTTTTCATTAAACGGCCGCGATATCATCGCCCGCCGCCAGGCTCACGAATACAGCCTGGGTGGCAGCGCAATGAGTTGACGGGGCTATGGCGCCCAGAGGTTTTGTATCAGAACGAAATCCTGCCTAAGCGCCCGTGGGACATTTTTAACCCGTCTAATCCAGTTCCAGTTATTCCGGATCCAGAGGGCCAATATAGCTTTGTATGGGATTTCGGTTTCACGAGCACGTCATGGGTGAACGTGCCAGATCTTGAAGTAGATGGTCAACAAATCTATTTCGGCCAAGAATTTACGGTTGCGTTTTGGTTTCAGCATGAGGATATTGGCGAAGCTCGCGCTGGCCTCGTTAATTACACAGATGATTTCGCAACAAGCGGGTGGGGAATTTATGTAGAGTACGATAGCGCTCCAGGCACAGGAAGAGTGCGAGCGTGGACGCAGCGTTGGGATCTTGGGCCAACTTCGCAGCCAGTGCCGGAAAATACGTGGACGCACGTAGCTTTCACGCGACGAGGCGGGACAAATAGGCTTTATATCAACGGCCAATTTGAGGCAAGCGAGAATCGCAATTTAGCGAGTACCACTGGAGGCCTTGGTTTCGGCAATGGCAGAAACCAGCAAGACAGCAGGAAGCTGGAAGGAAAGATTGCCGAGGTTCGCTACTACAACCACTCTTTTCGCGATGCTGAAGTACGGGCGCTCTATGAGCCGGCGACTCGGTGGGCTCTGTATACACCGGAAACCATCTTTGTTCCCGAGGTTGTAGCCGGAGTAGTCACCGGAACAGGCGCGCTACAGGCGCAGCCAGCCGATGTGTCAGGGTCCGGCAACGTAATCGGCATACACACCGGCGACGGAACGCTGCAAGCGCAGCCAGCGACGGTCACCGGTGCAGGCGATCTCATATCCGCGGTACAGGGGACTGGCACGCTGCAGGCCCAAGACGCGGCGGTAGTCGGCGCCGGCGCCATTGTCCAGGACGGAACGGGTGCTCTGCAGGCGCAGGACGCCGCTGTCTCTGGTGTCGGCGAGGTTGGCAACGTCCGAACGGGCACGGGCGCCCTGCAAGCCCAGGATGCCACCGTAACTGGTGCAGGCGATCGTGCATCAGTCGGAACGGGCGCACTACAGGCCCAGGACGCCGCTGTCTCTGGTGTTGGCGAGCTGCAAGGCTTGACGACCGGCACAGGAGCGCTTCAGGCGCAGGATGCGACGGTATCCGGGCTCGGAGAGTTCACCTTTGAGGGAACCGGTGCCCTCCAGGCTCAAGCAGCTGCCGTCACGGGCGTAGGCTTCAACCTGGGAGAAATCACGCTCACTCCAGGTGATTTAGCGGCCATTCAGCAGGTTGTGTGGTCGGCGCCGGAAGCGCAGG
>JAAUYF010034573.1_pt1 | contig 37361 bp, 62 predicted proteins | sample 7278051 | NCBI WGS metagenome assembly JAAUYF01 (sample SAMN14350202, study PRJNA611818) | marine sediment metagenome | isolation source: surface marine sediment (0.6m) | place: French Polynesia: Moorea | collected 2018-08 | reverse complement strand
CGCGGCCGAGTTCGTAAGGGCGGTTATGGATGTCTAGAAGCGTAGGGTGGTTTTCGTGTGGCGCTGCGTCGGCTGTGACGATGAAGCTAGCACAGCCTGACGTGATCGCCTATTGCGACACAGGCGCAGAGCATAAAGACAACCAACGCTTCATGCGCGATTGTGAGGAATGGTTTGGGCAGTCTGTCACCATTCTCAAGTCGGATAAATACGCTGACACTTGGGATGTTTGGAAACGTCGAGCCTACCTTGCCGGCATCAGCGGCGCCCCTTGCACATTGGAACTAAAGATCAAGCCACGCGAGGCATTCCAGGGCCCTGATGATCTGCATATCTTTGGCTACACGGCTGACTCCGATGACGTGCGGCGCGCTAATGCTTTGCAAGAAAACTGGCCTAACCTAAGCGTGTCATTTCCGCTCATTGATCGTGGGCTTACCAAGGCAGCTTGTCTTGATTTGCTGATCAGGGCGGGCGTACATCCGCCTGTGACGTATTCAATAGGACTGCCTAACGCCAACTGCATTCCATGCGTGAAGGCTACCAGCGCGGCCTATTGGGCGCTACAGCGGCAACATTTTCCCGATCAGTTCTATCGCATGGCCACGCTGTCTCGCCAGCTAGGCGTGAAACTCTGCCGGATCAATGGCGAGCGCGCGTATATTGACGAGATTCCGGCAGACTACCCGACGACAGACGCCATTGTGCCCGAATGCGATATTCTGTGTGCGCTGGCGGATCAGGAACTTAGGCCCACGTAAGGGCGTTTATGGAGTGTGAGGGATGAGCGACGAAATACACGCCGCGCTGATCTTTGTTGGATATCTAGGGTTTGCCGTTGGCATGATGGCGGGATCTGGCCTAGCGGTCGGCTTACTTGTTCTGGCCGGCTATCTGTGAAAAAGAAAGACCCGCCCTTTGATCAGCGTTTATGGAGCGTGAGAGATGAGTGACTTTCGCTGGTACAACATGAATTGCGCCCCACGAGACGGCACAGCCATGCTTATGGTCTTGGCAATGCCTTACAAACAGCAGGTGATCATAGGTGAGGTGCCAACGCTTCAGGTTGTCATTGGCGATCTGTACGATGACGAAAGCAACACGATCTGGTCGCCAGACGGAACGCCTCATCAAGTGCTATGCTGGGCGCCTATCCCGCATGTTCCAGACTTGCCAGAAGACCTAGACGATCTGGCGCCAGCACAAAAAGAAAGACCCGCCCCTTGACAGATGCCCCGGGACGGGTCTAGCGTAACTGTCCAGCGGCTAGCTACCGTTGGCTTGGGGCGGTGACTGTTTGAGGATACCGAACAGTCCCGCAGTCACCCGCCCATCCTTTGCTCGTTTCTGGCGAGCGTTGTTCGGAAAGGACCATGACCAAATCACGCCATCAGACCGTATATTTCCGCCCCCGGAATTGGGGGCGATTTCAGACTCAGTCTAAAGCGCAGTGCCACTGGTCGAAGCTTCACCATTCGATCTTGGATGATGAGGATTTGGCCGCGCTGACCGAATCTCAACAGCTTGTCGCATACAAGCTGATTGCGCTTTTCGGGCGTCTTCGGCGCCCCTTACCGTGGTCTTCAAGGTATCTTCAGGGCGCCTTTAACACATCTTCAAAGCACCTTTGTACTGCCTTAGAGCACCTAAAATCCATTGGTTTCATAGAGTTATGCGATAGCACTTCAAGTCTATGGGATTCGCTAGAGAAGAGAAGAGTAGAGATAGATAAGACAAAGAAAGACTCCCTTCGGGAGTCCAAAGAAAGTACGCCGCCTGCGGCGGCTCAACCGCCACCACAACCACCTTGCAAATCTAAACGATTAAAGGGAACGCACTTGGCTGACGACTGGCAGCCAAGCGAAGCCGATATCGCCTATGCCCGCCAACGAGGATTCGATGAAACACATATCCGAGACATTGCCGACAATTTCCGCGACCACTGGACCAACGGGAACGGAAGAAACAAAACCCACGTTAATTGGTCGCGAACTTGGCAAACCTGGATTAGGCGCGAATCTCCCCGTGCCATTCGAACAGTTAACGGACATGCGCCCGCTGGAAATCGACAAGGCGATGGCGGATTGGTTTCCGCGATCCGTCGTAACATCGATTCGGCCCGTGATCAGCCTCAGCGACGATCCCGGCCTTATTGGCGAGACGGTTGACTGGCGCATTGAGGGGAATCCAGATCGATCGGAAGCTGAGCAAAGCTTAGCAAGGCTGGACGCAATGATGCAGCCGGCGCCATTTGATCAGGTGCAATTCGAGCTTGGCAAGCTGCGGGCACTAACTGCGGCAAAAAAAGAGGACGGTGAAAACCAGCAATTTATCCTAGCGGCATTTGCCGAGCAGATTGACGAAAACGGTTATCCGCTGGACGTGGTGCGGCAAGCCTGCCGAGACAGCGCGAATTACGGCACGTTCTGGCCGGCATGGTCTGAGTTTAAGCAGCGCTGCGACCGATATTTTTTGAAGCGCAAGGCGTGGTATCTGGCGCTGCGGCGGTATCTGTCAGCATCAACGCGCAAGACAGGCTAAGTTGTTTAGGCTTGACACTGCCACCCGTATCCCCATAATAGAGACATGGAACGGGTAAAAACATCGCTTTGGATAGATCGCGACGTGGACGACACGTTTAGGTTCATTGCCGAGCAGGAAGACAGGCCCAAGGCCCGCGTCATTCGGCAGGCTTTGCAAGAGTGGTCAGACAAGTACCTTGATCGCGGTTTTGAGCCGATCAAACGCCTAAAGCACAAAGGGACAGTCAAATGAGTTTTGATCATCTTTTTTCTTTTGAACTGTCAAAAGGGTCTCATGAAAAAGCCGAGCTTGGTCTTTGCGCTATGGAAGCTGTCGCTTGGCTTGAAGGACTTTCGCACAGCGACCATCCTGAATGCACCTGCCCTATTATTGCGTCTTATGTGCGTTGTTTAAACGATTATCTGCCGCAAAACAAAAGGCAGGCATTGATTCCATACTTGCCTCGCCTTGTTGGCACGGTATCCAAAAAACATGAGCAAAAGCGCGCCGAATTTTTGGCATGGCAAGCCATACGAGTATTTGCGCCTGCAAAATTGCGTGCTTCTGGTTTTGAGACAAAAGCAAAAACGCTAGAGCGGCAAAACAGAAATTTAATTGACGCTGCTGACGCTGCTTACGCTGCTCGCGTTGCTGCTGACGCTGGTGACGCTGCTTACGCTGCTCGCGCTGCTGCTTACGCTGCTTACGCTGCTGCTGACGCTGCTTACGCTGCTCGCGCTGCTGCTTACGCTGCTCGCGCTGCTGCTTACGCTGCTTGGGGAAACGCCTTTGACGCCCTAGACGGCGTTCTAGCCATTGGGCCGCAAAGCCAAGGCTTTTCAAAGAACACTGAACAGCGTGTTAGCGCATATCGTGAATTGGTCAGCACGAAGGAACAGTGACGTGATCCTTAGCCACCCTCTGCCGAAAGGCGGACTGAAAGGCAAAAGCGTGAGTCTGGGATCGGTGGCTTTGACCAGCAAAGCGCCCTTTGCGAAACCTGCTAAGGCTGGTGTGTTAGTTTAGTGCTGGCACAAGTGGTTTGACAGCCGGGAGAGACCGGCACCGCCATGCGGCGGGCGCTGTGGTTGAGACTGTCCCTAATTGCAGGCAAGACAGAAGGGCCTGCTCCCACAGCGCCCACCGGATTGCGGCCCCTTCGGAGCCGTGCGGCGTGGAAAGCAGAGTTGCAAGCCCTACGGGGCAATGCAGAGTGCGGGTCGCTCGCGTGACCGTTCCGAGAGGTAAGAGCGAAGGTCGTTAAAATCGCCGCCCGCACCTTAGAAAGGCGAAGGCATGGGAACATATGACACTATAGGCGGAACGCCGCGCCACGACCCGGCTTTCGATCACGACCCGCCTTGTGATGAGTGCGGCAAGGACCCTTACGATTGCAAGTGTTACGAATGCCCGACATGCAAAGGGCGCGGCACTGTCAACCCATTGACATCGCCAGAAGGATTTTTCTGCGCTGGGACGACCGATTGCCCGCATTGTGATGGAACGGGGGAAATGGCATGACCGCCATTCCCGATCTGGACGCGATAGGAAAGCAAGCCGTTTATTGGGAACGGTTACAAGTCTGCGAAATTGAGGGATTTTGCAACGACGTTGTGAGTCTAATCACTGCTTACCGCGCACAACAACAGCAAATTGCAGAGATTGAGGCCGAGCGCGACAGGCTTCAGGAAGTGATCAAAGCCCTAGACGCCGCTGGGCTGAAGGTGCTGCCGAAAGAGGCGACAGGCACAATGCTTGCCAAAGCAATTGACTGGCTAAATCCTGAGGAAGCAGAGCAGGCTTATAACGAAATGGCCGCCGCCTTCGATCCCGCCACATACGAGCCGGAGCCGACAGAATGACAACCACGCTAGAGAAGGTGGCTAGGGCGATTGATCCTCACGCTTGAGACGACTCTCAATGGTCAACGGCAGCCTATGACGTGCAAGAAATGCACAGAAGGCGCCAAGCCAGCGTCAAAGCAGCCAGCGCAGCCATTGCCATGCTCCAAGCAATCCTTGACGAGGAAAAGGAATCGGCGCCAAGCGCCTAACTTGCATTTCCCCACAATCCACAGTAGATTAGGGCATGGCTGCCGGCGCAACCAAGGGAATCCTGCATGACCACGAAGCAGTATTGCACGCTGGGCGCGGCCCTTTGCTGTCTGGTGGCGCTGATCATCTTCATGCTTTTGGCGTTCATGCCCGAGCTATTCACGACGGCGCCAAGCGCCACGACACCAATCCCCACAGAGTGACAAAGTTCATGGGTTTCAATTTCGTGATTGACGATACGATGCCGGAAAACTGCATTGAAGTCAGAGATGGCAGCGGTCGCTTCCTTGGCGCGATCACGAACATTGAAATCCCCAAGCGCAACAATCCCGGTGCCTGCTGAATGAAAACCAGCTACCCTCGACTGCACTGCGGACGCATGAAAGACGGCCGGTCATCGGACGACAGTCCAAGACCCGGTGCCAAGGTTGAGGTATTCGACGGCATCACACGCATGGACTTAAACCCTGATCGCGTGCTAGCGGCAGCTATGGGGCAAGTGCAAGACGTGGTTGTGATAGGATGGGATCACTCGGGCGGCTTCTATGTGGCGTCCAGCCATGCCAGCGGACCCGATCTGCTGTGGCTGCTAGAGAAAGCGCGTCACGCATTGATGGCATCTGTGCCTGACAGCGTAAGCGAGAGCGGATAATGGGACGTAAGTTCAAACCCGGCGAAAGTGGAAACCCGCTTGGACACGCTAGGAAAAAGTCCCTAACCGACATGATTCGCCTTGTCGCGCACGAGGAAGTAAAAGCCCTTGATGCAGATGGCAAAAACCCACGAACCGTCAAACGTCTACGCCTAGTTGCAGAGGCATTGGTTAACAAAGCTGCAGAGGGCGACGTCGCGGCCATCAGGGAAACGCTCGATCGCCTTGACGGCAAGGTCAAAGAAGTGGTCAAGCATGAGGGCGACGTTATGGGCGCCATGTGGGAGGCTATACAGGGCAACACTCGCGTAAGACCGGACGATGACAGCGACGACCGCCCAACAACGCATTGAGATCGTCCAGTCCCTCAGCGATTGGCGCTGGCGCCTAAACAACCTCTACTGGATCATCGACAAGCAGGGCCAGCGCATCCCCTTCAGGCTCAACAGCAGCCAAGAGCGGCTTCTGCGAGACTTGCACTACTGCAACGTCATCCTGAAGGCCCGTCAGCGCGGCTTCTCGACCCTCATTCAGTTGGTCATGCTGGACGCCTGCGTGTTCAACCCAGACATAGCCTGCGGCACCGTGGCGCACACCCGCGAGGATGCCGAGAGCATGTTCAAGACCAAGGCGAAGTACCCCTACGAAAACCTGCCCGACGCCATCAAGGCGCAGAATCCCGCGACTGAGGACGCGGCACGCCACCTGAGCTTCGCCAACAACAGCAGCATCCGTGTGGGCACAAGCCTGCGATCGGGCACCTTCCAATACCTGCATGTGAGCGAGTATGGGAAGCTCTGCGCCAAGTACCCCGAGAAGGCCCGCGAGGTTAAGACGGGCGCGCTGAACACGGTTCAGGCCGGGCAAATGATCTTTATCGAAAGCACGGCGGAGGGCCAGGAAGGCGACTTCCACGAGATATGCGAGCAAGCCCGCAGCCTGCAGGATCGCGGCACCAGGCTTACGCCGCTGGACTTCCGTTTCCACTTCTTCCCTTGGTTCGAGGACCCGGACTACAGGCTGGACGTTCACGTGATTCAGACCCAGGAGGAAGCGGACTATTTCGAGAGCCTAGAGAGCGAGAGCGGCATCGTCCTGGACCAGAAGCAGCGCAACTGGTACTGCGCCAAGCGCCGGCAGCAAGGCGAGGACATGCTGAGGGAATATCCCAGCACGGCCGATGAAGCTTTTCACGCCTCGATCGAGGGCGCTTACTACGCCAGCCAATTCCGCAAGATTGACGAGGAAGGCCGCATTTGTGCGCTTCCTGTGCTGGACGAGAGGCGCGTCGATACGTGGTGGGATCTGGGCCTCAATGATGAGACGGTGATCTGGTTTGTGCAGGAGGATGGCGCCTTTCTCAACGTGCTGGACTACTACGAAAACAGCGGTGAAGGGCTGGGCCACTACGCTGATGTGCTGGACGAGAAGCGGGAAAAGCGTGGCTTCCGCTACGGCCGGCACTTGTGGCCACATGACGGCTCTCACCGGGTCATGGATGAACACGGGCGCAAACGCAACGAGATCATGGTAGGTCTTGGCTACAAACCGGAAATCCAAGAGCGGGGTGATCTGCTGGACGGCATCGAGGCAACGCGAGACATGCTAAGCCGGTGCCGCTTCGACGAGGTTCACACGGCGGTCGGCGTGAAGAAGCTACGCCACTATCGCAAGGAATGGGACGAGAATCGCGGCGTGTTCAAGAACCGCCCCTTGCATGATGAAAACAGCCACGCGGCGGACGCCTTGCGGACAGGTTCCAAGTCCAAGCCGCGGACGCAGGTCGACTGGTCCAAGCCAGCAGCGCCAGCGAGGAGGCGGGTGTGAACCTGATTCTTGTGATGCTGGTCTGCATTAGCGCCGCGATGTCAATCGGTTGCGTTGCTGCCTTGATCTGGACGTATATCGAGAAGAGACGCCAGGATCGCTGGCATAGCTCATTTGAAAATCACTACCATTGTGCTATTAATCCTTATTTGAACATGGACAGGCACAAATGAGCGACGCTGATCTAGCAGCGCGGGGCGCTATCCAGGCCCTGCAGCGCGAGCACCAGAAACTAAAGAACCGCCTAGAAGCGGCAGAGAGGCGCATAGGCGAGCTTGAGGCGCGGACGGGTGATGATGCCCCGGAAGCCGAGAACCGCACTGAACGGCGTTTATCGGCGTTTGAGGCCGATGTTAACCGGCTATATCTGTTACTGCGCGAACGATCAGCGTCCAGCCCCAACATCGGCGAGCCAGTCGTCAGCGCTATTGCCGAGGGAAACGAGGCCCGCCTAAGCAATCGTGCAGATCAAGTATACGGTGAAGCGCCGGAAGGCTGGCCCCGCAAGCATGGCAAGCACGGGCCTTTCTACCAACTGAGCGACGGCCGCAAGGTCCGCGGCAAGGAAGCGGCAGAGGCGGCGCAGGCTGAGCTTGACGTTGTAGCCACAAATGAAACGGTGTAGCTACAAATTGTAGCCACAAACGCGGGATTTGTAGCCACATGGACAGTCTGATCCGGTTTCGTGTAGCAACAGAGGACAGGGCCAAGTTCGAGGCTGCGGCAGAGCGCGCCGGGCAGTCGTTGAGCGATTGGATCAGGACGGTGCTTTTGGATGCCATCGGTAAAGGCCCTGAAATGGTGACGGTAACGCCGCCAAAGATTGGGCCTAGCACGTTGACGAAAGGCGCGACGGTAAGGCTATCCGAACGAAAGCCAAACAGAATGGTTGTCAGCCGCCCCGATCCCGACAAGATCGCTGAGTTTCAGCGCAAGTCCGGCATGGCTGGCGGCAAGGGTAAGAGGTAGGCCGTGGCTCAGTCGACTTCTTCGAGGATCTTTTCGAGCGTATCGTTGGCCTTCTGCAATTCCTCTATGATGGCGATCAACAGAATCCCGTTGAATATGGTTAGGCTGTCGACCTTCCGGCTGCTGGCGACAAGGCTGGTCGCTTCTTTCTCTAGCGCTTCCTTGATTTCTTCGGTGGTTGTCATGGTATCTCCCCCTATCTGCGGAAAAGCTACCAATGGCTATGCACGCGCGCAAGTTTGATAGGAATTAGGCGATGGCTCGCAAACCCAGGAAAAAGAGCGCCGGTCAAGTTTCCAGTTTGGTCGGTGCCAACATCACCCAGGCGACGGGCTGGCTTGGCGGCGAGGTAAGCGGCGAGCGGGCGCGCAACCTGGATTACTACTATGGCAGGCGCCTGAGCCGGGATGACGCCAGCGATGCCGAGATAGAAGACGGGCTGTCCCGGTGGATCTCGACCGACGTTCAAGACACGATTGAAGCGATGATGCCGGACTTGATGGAAATTTTCGCCTCGTCCGATCAGATTTTCGCCTTTGAACCGACACGGCAGGAACACGAGGAGTTCAGCGAGCAGGCGACGGACTATGTGAATTACGTCCTATGGAACGATAATCCGGGATACGACCTGATTCACGACTTCTTCAAGGATTGCCTGCTTCAGAAGAACGGCTACGTCAAATGCCTTTGGGACAAGGCGCCCAAGGTTGAGCAAGAAACGATGACGGGTGTCAGTTCGCCGGTGCTGGCGATGTACGACATGGCCGACGATATCGAAATCGTAGCGGTCGAGGCGAACGAAGCGCCGCCGATGTCGGAAATGCTCTATCCCGACGGCATCATGTGGGATGTGACGATTAAGCGGACGTTTCAGGGACAGGTCGACATCAACGGTGTGGCCCCTGAGAATATGCTTACGTCGCGCTATGCGCGGTCCTTGGATGAAAAGATCCTATTCGTGGCTGACTTTCAGGAAATGCCGCGCTCTGATCTGATTGAAAACGGCTATGATCCCAAGATAGTCGATCGCTTGCCTACATCGGGCAGTGAACAACCGCGGGCCACGCGAGAGCAGTTTGCCCGCTGGCGAGACGAGGACAACTACGGCACCGGCTGGACCGATGAAAGCGGCGCGGCCCGTGACCGCTCTATGGAAACGGTGCGCGTCTATGATTGCTATGTCCTAATGGACTATCTCGGGACTGGCGTGGCGCAGCGCTACAACGTCAAGTGCGGCGGTTCCGGCGAAAGCCCGACGATCCTCCCCGACCCCGAGACTGACGAAATCGCGGTTGAAGTAGATTGCCATCCGTATGTTGAGATGACGCCCATTCGCATGCCTCACAAAATGATCGGGCGTGCGGTTGCGGATTTGGTCGTGGACATTCAGGACATCAAGTCCACGGGCGGTCGCGAAATGCTCAACGAAATGTACTACGCGAACAATCAGCGCGTGGCGTTGGGTAACAAGGCGAATCTCGCCGACTATCTGACGAACCGACCGGGCGGCGCGGTGCGCATTGACACGGATAACGCCGATGTTGGCGGGCACATTCAGCCCATCCCGACTGGTAACGGTGTCGGCCGGGTTGCCATGCCGCTGATGCAGTACATGGACGACGTTAAGCAGAAGCGAACCGGCGAATCGCGCAGCAACAGCCTTGATCCCGAGGCGCTTCACAAGACGGCGACGGGCGCCAATCTGATGCTTGGCGAGAGCCAGAAGCGGTTGTTATTCATTGCCAGGACGTGCGCAGAAACGGGGATAAAGGGGCTTGCCAGGAAGCTCCTACGTATCGTGGTCAACAACCAGGACTTCGAGCGTACGGTCCAATTGCGCGGCAAGTGGGTGACGGTGCGCCCGGATCGCTGGAATGCCGATATGAACGTGTCGGTCACGGTCGGGCTTGGTCACGGTACGCGCGCGCAGAAGATCATCGGAATCGAGCAAATCCTCGAAAAGCAGGCTGTCATCATTCAACAGCAAGGGGGATTGAGCGGGCCATTCGTGACGGCAGAAAATATCGGCAACAGCCTAGAGGAATACGTCAACGCGCATGGCTACAAAGACGCGTCGATGTTCTTCAATGTCGATATAGAAAATCTGCAGGCGATGGCCGCACAGGGGCAGGACGAGGGACCGGACGCGGCAACGATCCTAGCACAGGCTGAAATGCTGAAAGCCCAGGCCGACTTGCTCAAGGCGCAGAATGACCGCGCCAAGCTGATGGTCGAGGCACAGCAGAAGCAGGCTGATACGATGCTGGAATACCGGGACAGCGAGGCGGATCGGCAAATCGACATGCTGCAGCACGGCGATAATATGGAATACAAATACACCGAGTTGGCAGCCAAGACGGGCACGGAAATGGAAAAGATTATGGTGGATGCCGAGAAGGCCAGTGCGGCGCTTGATGTCGATGTGTTTCGTCAGATCGGCTGGGGCGGCGGGAATGTCGGCAACGCATAGGGTTGTGGCTCAGTCTTGAAATTCAATGGCAATTCGTGTTAGGAAGAAAACCCATGAAGAACGATTCTTTTAAGGGCATTGGCCGCGGAGCGATCGACAACCGCGACCACAGACCAGCAAAGGACATGAACAGCATGAAAGACGGTTCCCATCGCGGCCGTAAGCCTGCCAAGGGCGAATACGGTAGTTCGGGCAAGGTTCGGCAAGACGAGGCACGTTCTTTCGAGAAGCCGGGCAAGCGGAAGTCTCCGAAGTCCAACAAGATGCCGTACAAGTAGGACGCTGGCGTTGGCGGGTAAGAAACCCAGCAAGACCAAGAGAGTCTTGCGAAGCGTCGGGCGCGAATTAAAGCGCAACCCGCCTTCTGTTTTGGCCAAGACGGCACGCAAGAAAGGCCCTGCAGCGGCTGAAAGGCAGCGCAAGGCCATTTTGCTAAGCAAGGCCCGGAAGCGTGGCGCACGAGTAGGGAAAGCGAAGTCTTGACCAAGCCTTTCAGGAACGATGCGGACAAGCGGGCGCGGATTGAAGAAGTCCGCATTGCAAGCTTTGCCGAGAAGTTCTTTGAAGATCCGGCGCTAGAGGCTTGGAAAGACGAGGAAATGCGGTCGATCATGCAATCTCTTGTGATCGCCGACACTGAGCAAGATCGTTTGATGATTCAGGCAAGACTCATTGAATTAAACACTTTAGCCGCTACGCTTAAGACAATGGTTCAAACGGGCCAGATGGCGAAGCAACAACTAGAAGCTGCCAAGCGCCATCGAGGGGCACAACGCAAGGAACCTGTAGATGGCTGAGAATGCGGAAGCCTTAGAAGGTGGAACCGCTGGCGCGGAAGCGCCGATTTTGCATCCCGGCGCTTCGGATCGGGATGCCGTTACGTTTCTCAAGGAAAACCGCAAGCGGACCAAGGCGGCTATACAGTCTGTAAAGCCGAGCGAATCCGTGGACGCGGCGGACGTTGAGGAACAACCCGACGAGGTGGACCGCATTGCAAGCGATGTTGCTGATGCGAAGCCCGAGGGTGAAGGGCAAGAAGCCCTGGAAGCTTTGACAGAAGGCGATGAGACGAGCGAAAGCGAAGACGCTGGCAGCTTTGACATCCCGACGAACTTCGATGATCTGGCGGCAGCCCTAGAGGTTGACCCGGCTGACTTGGCGCAGGCCCTTACGGTCAAACGCACGGTTAATGGGCAGGTCATTGAGGAATCGATTGAGGATCTAAGGCTAGGCGCGCTTCGCCAAAGCGATTTCTCACGCTCTATGGACGAGCTTGCTCAGTCTCGCAGGGATTTCGAATCCGAGCGGACGAGCGCCCTTGAGCGGGCAAAGCAACACGATGACATGGTTTCCAATTGGATGGGCGTTCTGGCGAATGCCCTTCAGATGGGGCCATCGGATGCCGATCTGGTACAACTGGCACAGACAGACCCGGATCGCTATACGCAAGTCAAGGCCCACCGTGAAGCATTGGTGAACGCTTATCGGCAGGTGGAATATCAGCGGAAAGATGCGCACGAGAAGGCGCAGAAGGAAGCTGATGATCTGCGTGTCAGAAGCGTCAATGAACAGCGGCAGGCTTTGGTCAACTTATCCCGTGACAAGACCACGGGCATTCCCAATCCCGATGACCCGACCAAGTGGGCGGCGTTTGAGGGCGAAATGCGAAACTATCTGAAAGGCCGGGGCTTCTCGGACGATCAGGTTGGTAGCTTCCTAAGCCCAGGCGGTTGGGAAGCGTCGCAGGTTGCCGTCATTGCCGATGCCATGCTTGGCCGGCAGATGCGGCAGAAAGGGAAGGGTATAGCGAAAAAGGTCAAGCACATTCCCAAGGTGCTAAAGCCGGGCGTGCCGAAGGATCGCAAATCCTCTGCCCAAGAGAAGATCGAGGCCGCTCGCGCGCGGCTTCGGGGGCAGGGAAGCGGCGCCCAAGGTGCCGCTAACGCTGTTGCTTTGCTCAAAGCGAAACGCGCGGGCAGGAAGGCCCGCTAGCAATGCGGAGCAAGAGCAATGGCAGTCAATGCCGAGACGGATTTGACCTACGACACGGGGTCAAACCGCGAAGACCTGATGGACGTTATCTATAACGTCGATCCCCATGACACGCCTTTTCTGGTTCGTATCCCGACAACTGATGCGTCGGCGATCAAGCACGAGTGGCCGATCGACAGCCTGAACGCGGCTTCCGCAAACAATGCGGTGGCCGAAGGCGACGAAGCGACCATCAGTGCGACGACGAACCCGGCTAGGAGGGACAACTACACTCAGCTTTCCGAGAAGACGCCGAGTGTGTCCAGTTCGCAGCAGGCCGTCGACAGTGCGGGCGTGTCGGATTTCCTCGATTACCAGATCGTGAAGTCAACCAAGGAACTGAAAACCGACATGGAAAGTTCGCTTACGGCGAACAAGGCCAAGGTTGCCGGTTCCCGTGGCACGGCTAGAGTTCTGGCCGGTCTGGAAAGCTGGATTGCAACCAACTGGACGCAAGGCACGGGCGCCACGGGCGGAGCCGCGCCGACTGGTGACGGTTCCGACACGCGGACCACGGCCACAGCCGCCGGCACCTACGACGAGGCGTCGCTTACCGCGGTCCTTCAGAAGATTTGGGAAAACGGCGGGAATCCCGATCTGCTGATGGTCGGCGGGACCAACAAGGGCACGACTTCGACGTTTACCGGCAATGCAACCCGGTTCAAGGGCGCCGAAGACAGGACGCTGGTTGCCACTATCGACATCTACGATGGCGACTTCTCGTCCCTGGAAATCGTGGCCAATCGGTTCCAGACCGTGACGAGCGTCTTCGCCCTGCAAACCGACTTGTGGGCTTGCAGTTATCTTCAGCCGGTCGGCTGGGAATATCTGTCCAAGCGTGGTCACTCGGACGAGGCGCTGGTCTCGGTCGAGTACACGCTTGAGTCCCGCAATGAGAAAGGTTCCGGCGCGATTTACAACGACTAGGCCGGGAACAAGAAAGCGTCATGATCATCGCTCGCGAATACAACCCGCACACCGGGGTTGAAATCACGTATGAGCGCGACTCCATGAACCCGCGGTTGCTGCACATCAAGCAGCGCCAGCGGTGCGATGGCATGTTATCGGCAGCGTCCAAGCTTCGCCAGGAAGGCAAGGTGGAAGGCGCTGCCGGCCGCTTTATGGGCATCATTCCACCGACGCTTGCCCAGCAAATAGGGCAGGAAATGGGCATCAAGAACGTGTTCAGGCTGCCGGGTGGCGAGCGCATAGCGTTCTATAAGCGCATCCTGAATGACAGCGACTATAGCAAGTTGCGGGTAAGTCCGGGGCGGTTCTGATGGCCAAAATCACTGATTACGGCACATTGAAGACGGCAATCCGTGACTATCTGAAACGCGACGATCTGTCCGACAGCGACATTGAAGGCTGGATTCAGCTTTGCGGGTCACGGTTGAACACAGATCTGGACGCTTACGAGCAGGAAACGTCTACCTCTGCCGACATCACGTCAGGCGAGGCGACATTGCCGAGCGACTTCGGGACCGTGATCAGTGTTAGCTTCGACGTTTATCGCATGCCGCCACAGTATGAGGCGCCCCAGGCTTGGCACGAGGTGGCCTTACAGACCGACCCGCCTGGAACGCCGCGGCGCTACACGATCGAGGACAAGAAGCTCAAAGTTAAGCCCTACCCCGACAAGACGGCTAACGTGATTCTCGTCTATTTGGCAGAGCTTGCGGATTTCAGTTCTGATACCGATACGAACGATGTGCTGACGGCACAACCCGGCGCCTATCTTTACGGCAGCCTGTTGGAGGGGATGCCCTGGATAGGTAACGACCCGAGAAGCGTCCTATGGGGCACGATGTATCAAGAGCGGGTCGAGGCGATCAACAAGCACACTAGGGACAGGCGCGTGCCTCGCGGCGCGCCTCGCATAACGATGAGCGTTCGCCCTGTCAGGACGGGCCGGGCCAAGGTGGCGCAGTCAAGCTCATGAGCAGTATTGGCGACAGGCTAAGGGCAGCGCCAACGGCAGGCATGACGGCCGACGAGCCGACGCATAGCGGCTTGTGGGGCAGTCTGGCGCCCGATGCGCCTGATTTGCAGCCTACAGGCCCTGTGACGACGCTTGACGTGGCCAACAACGTGCTACCGCGCGAGGATAACAGCTATGGGCCTTTTCTAGGTCCTACCGTGCTGGGCAATGCGCTTGATGCCATCGTCAAGGGCGCGATCAGCGTCACGGACAGCAACGGCGTTTCTTGGACCTATGCTGGCGATGGCAGCCGTACGAATGCGGGCGATCTGTACGAGTCCAGCGATTACCAATACACCAAGATAAGCAAGGGACCGGGCAGCTACACCGTTCAGGATGAGGAATTTTGGGACGCGACCCAATTCGATCAGACTGTAATCATGACGACGATCAGCGAGCCAGTTCAGTCCAAGACGATTGGCGCGGCCGGCAACTTTGCGGATCTGATCACGGGCACAAACAAGCCTCAGGCGCGTTACTGCGCGACCATCGGCAACTTTGTGATGTTGGGCAATATCTCAGATGCGACTGATGGCTTGCGGCCTAACCGTGTCTGGTGGTCCGGCTTCAACGATCCGACGACATTCGACCCCAGCACGACAACGCAAAGCGACTTCGAGGATCTACCCGAAGGCGGGCAGGTTCAGGGCTTGGTCGGCGGGCAGGAATACGGGGTGATCCTGCAGACCAATCACATTCGCCGTGTAACCTACAGGGGCGACTCGGCTATCTTCGACTTCGATCCGGTGGACCGGACGCGAGGAACGCCGATTCCGCGCTCTATCGCGGCCAGGGGGCGCATTCTCGCCTATATCAGCGAAGAAGGCCCGATGATGTTTGACGGGCTGACAAGCGTCGAAATCGGGCACGGCCAGATCAACCGTAGCTTCTGGTCTGAATTCGACCCCAACGACCGCAACGCGGTGAGCGCGGCGATAGATCCGGTTAGGAACCTGATCATATGGGCCTATCCGGCGAATGGCGGGACGAACCGCCTGCCAAACAAGCTTCTGGTCTACAACTACGAAAGCAAGCGGTGGGCAACCGTCGACATTGAGTGTGACATGGTTTTCACGGCGTTTTTCCTGGGGATCAACGTCGACACCAACGACTCGCGCCTTGCCAATATAGATACGTCCGTATGGGCTGATCGCTCGATCGACAGCATTATCTTCAAGGGCGGCTTTCAGGGCTTCACGATGTTTGACCAAGCCCATCAGCAGAACGCCTTTGACGGGCCGGCGCTGCAAATGCGCATGGAAAGCAAGGATCTGTCGCTATTCACTGGACAGGCGGCAACGGTCAATCGAGCTCGACCGCTGGCAGAGGGTGAGGTCAAGGCATTCATCGGCAGGCGCGACGTTCAAGGCGGTCCCATCACCTACCTGCCCGAGAAGGACAAAGGGCGAAACGGTCTGGTCCACTTTGCCGATCAACCGACAACGGGGCGCTATCACCGCTTCTGTATCGCTGCCGCCCAGGGCGCGACATGGAACAAGGTGAGCGGATACCAGCTTTATACTCAGCCTGAGGGGATTTTCAGTGGCAACTAGCCTCAGAACAGCCCCGCGCGGCCGTTTAGCGCCTAAGACTTGGCCGACAGATCCGGAAGAACACAGGCGCTTGCTTGCGGAGGGGATAGAGGGGCTTTTTGGGCGCGTTGGGCAACTGGAAAGGTTGATTGTCCTACTTGTGCCGTCCGCTGTCGGGTCGTTGGATTTGATCGCAACGGCAGCTTTTCCCAATCTGGACAGCACGACATGGGTTCCGATTACGCAATACGACAGCACGGTTCCGTCCAATGCTTCGGAAGCCAAGGGCGTTACGCTTGACGTTGTAAACGGGACGATTGCGCCCGGTTCGGCGGGGATCTGGCGGGTTGATTTCAGTTTCAGCATGGAACACGACGAAAGCAACCAAGGGCGCACGCTGGAATTGCGGTTTTTCAATGTGGACACCGCCACGCCTTCGGAAGTGGTGAGCATAGCCATTGGCCGTAATCAGCCGGGCACGTCCTATTCGGTAGCAATCTTTGCCGAGTTGGCGGTGGCAGACATTGATGACGCTTATCGTCTTGAATTGAAAATGGAAGTCGGGTCTGGCGGTCTTAATCTAATCACGTTCACAGAGCTTAGCTATGCCCTTTCCTATGTGGATGCGGTCGAAAGCTTGGACTTTGGCACATGATGCAGGTTGAAACCGTCAGCGATGAGCTTTTCCCGATCTGTGCGCGTCTTGAGCAAGAGCGCGGCTTTAGCGGCGTGCCGGCACCTTACGTTCATCAGGTACTGCCGTACTACAAGCACCACATCCTTGCCGCGGCGGCGCGTTCCGATGGCGAGTTTGCGTGGGGCGATATAGTCGAGCGGCTTCAGGATGCCTCTTGGCAGCTATGGATCACGGAAAAGTCCTGTTGCATTACCAAGATTCGCGAGCAAGCGCAGTTTGAGGAATGCGTCCTACTGTACGCTGGCGGGGAAATCGAGGACATCAGGGCGTGCTTGCCTGGAATCATGGAATGGGCGCGCGTCCTGGGTTGCGAGAAGCTTCGGATCGAAGGCCGCAAAGGCTGGGGGAAGGCGCTTGCTGACTTCGGTATCGAGTTGAAGTATCATGTCTACAGTATTGATCTAAAGGACTAATGCCATGTCTGGCGGCGGTGGAAGCGACAAACAAGAGACAACCTCGCAACCCTGGGCAGGAATTCAGCCCTATCTATCCCGCGGATATGTCGAGGCGGCTCAGAACGTGTTGGATCGGCCGCTAGAGTTTTTCCCCGGCCAAACGTATGTGGGCTATTCGCCAGAAACTGAGGCGGCTTTAGGCGGCATCACCGAACGGGCGCTTGCCGGGTCGCCGCTGGTCGACATCGCGCAAGGGCGCAGCTTCGGCATGATGGGCGCGCCTGGAACTGAGTTCCTGACACGGACGGCAGCGGGGGAATACACTGGTGCAGAGAATCCCTATCTGGACGCGCTCACCCAGAGCATATCATCCCGCGTATTGCCGCAGGTGCAATCGGCATTTGGCGGCGCTGGTCGCACGGGATCAAGCCCGGTGGCGCAAGGGATCATGGCGCGCGAGATGGCGAACGCCTTGGCGCCCTATCAATTTGGGGAATACGGGCGCGAGCGCGGCTTGCAGGAAGCGGCAGCCGGGCAGTTAGCGGGCAATCAACTGGCGGCTATGGGTCTGGCGCCTGAGCTTGCCGGCATCGACTTCACCGACCTTGCAAGACTTGGACAGGTGGGCGCGGCGCGCGAGGCCAAGAGCATGGAAGAACTGCAGGATGAGATGGCGCGCTATCAATTCGGGCAGACAGAGCCGACGCAGCGCATCCAACAGTATATGTCGCTCTTGGGCGGTTCTGCACCGCTGATCGGCGGCACCGGGACGCAAGTCACGCGGACGCCAAGCCAAGGCAATCCGATCTTTGGCTTGCTGGGTAGCGCGCTCACCGCGGCGCCGTTTATTTTCTAGGGGGCTGATATGCCACTAGGTACAGGCGGAATTTTCGGACCCGACCCCAGGATTGCGGCGGGTCTGCCGGGCTTGCCCGACCCTTCCGGCATGTTCGGCAATCGCTTTGACAATCCCTTGTCGGCGCTGTCCATGATAGCCGGTCCTGCCATGATGGCCTACGGCTTCAACATGCCGGGGCTTGCGAACATCGGCCCGCAAGTCCTTAGTATGCAGGCACAATCACGACAGGCGGCAGAGGCGCGCAACCGGGCAGAGCGTGAACTACGCCTGAAGGAATCGGCGGCGAGGCGTGACGAGGCTTTGCGCGGGCGCATTGCCGGCATGTTTGGCGCGGGCGGTGCTGCGCCTACTGTTGACCCTGTAGCGGCTTTGGAAGCCTCTAGAACGGCAGGCGGTGCGCCGGGGCCTACCACAGCGGCGGCGTCCATGATGGCGCCAGCGGCGGCGACAGGGGCGCCTGGGGGTATGTTTGCCGGATTGACGCCAGAAGACAGGCGAGCGGCGGCTATGATGTCAATGGCGGGTGATCCCTTGGCGGCGCTTCGCTTTGGCAGCGCGCGATCATTCGAGCGTGAGAAGGCTGGACGAGAAGCCGGGCGCAAAGGTCCGGTCGGACCGTTCGGCGGCACGGGCATGGAAGCCCAGGTGTTGAATACGCTCAGGATGGCAAGCCCCGACACGCCTGAATACCGCATGGCCTATGAGACCTATTCTCAGCCGAAAACCACGGTTGACCCTGTAAGCGGCTATGTGACGACGATTGCGCCCGATACGTCTTGGCTTGCACCGCCTACGTGGTCGGCTGCCGGTGCCCCACCTGCAGCGCCAGCCGCGGCAGCGCCTGAAACCAGAACGGCAGAAGCGGCTCCGCTTGAGGCGCCTACAACGCGACGTGCTGGCTCATCTATCGTCACCACGACGCCAGGACGTCCGACAAGGCCGTCACAGCCTCAATTAGAAGCGGGCGGCTTAGCTAGTCGCATTCAAGGTGCCAATACCAAGCTAGAAGGCTTGGAACAAGAAGGCACAAGCCTATGGCAAAACATCGCGGGCGATTTGCCTTTGGGCAACTATATGTTAACGCCCGAATATCAGCAGTATCAGCAAGCCAAGGATGACTTCATCAACGCTCAATTGCGGCGAGAATCAGGCGCGGCCATTTCTCAAAGCGAATATGCGACCGCCGACAAGCAATATTTTCCGCAGCCGGGCGACAGCCAAGAGGTCATCGCACAGAAGCGCCAGAACCGCGAAAACGTCCTGCAGTCTCTAGAACGGGAAGCGGGGCCAGCCTATGAGCGGCCCGTTGCGGCAGGCGCAGCGCCGGCATTGCCCGGCACGGCTGAAGAACTGCGCACGATGAGCGATGACGAAGTGCTGAATGCGCTGGGGATTCGTTGATGGCTGATCGCCTTGAATTGCTGCTAGAGGCCGAAAGCCGGGGTATTTTGCCGCCCGAGCGGCAGGCCGCGCTGAATGAGGCGCGCCGCCGCGGTCTTGTGGCGCCCTTGCCTGAAAGCGGCATCCGAGAGCAGGGGATAGGCACAATGGCCGTCTCAGGTGCGAGCGGCTTTACGGAAGGGCTTGCCAATGTCTTGGGCTTGCCAGTGGATCTGGCGAATATGGCTGTGTCCCCGATTATTGAGGCTATGGGCGGCACACCGTCGGAAGCTCCCTTCCTTGGCTCTCAAAATATCCTTGCTGGCATTAGAGCCTTGGGCGGTGCAGTGGGCACTGAGGATGTGGAAGCATATCTAGGGCGTCCGCAAACGGCCGCAGAGCGCATTGCCGGCAGGACAGGGCAAGAGATAGGGGCAGGGGCTGCCGGCGCTCTTCCGCTAGGAATAGCCGCCAGAGGCGCACGTTTGGCAGCACCGACAACGCCAGCGGCGACCACGCTGGGCGAAATCAGCCGGCAAGCGGTGCAGCAAGCGGCGCAAAGGCCGGGCGCAGTAGCCTTGGGCGAGCTTGGACTTGCAACGGCAGGCGGTGCGGCGGCAGGTGCGGCTAGGGAAGCATTCCCGGGACAGCCGGGCGTTGAGATGATGGCGCAAATGGCGCCGACCGTTGTCCCTGCGGCAGCCATCGCGGCAACCAGGGGCGCCCTTCGAGGGGGTGAGGCCGGGCGAGAAGCGATAGAGGAAACGCTACAGACATTCGGGCGCGCTGGCGTCGAGCCTACCGTTGGGCAAGCGGCCTTGCCGGCAGCAGGGCGCGCAACCACTATTGAGACAACGGCGGGCACCATCCCGGGCGGCTACAACGTATTGCGCCGCACTGCAGAACAACAGCAAACCCAGCTACAACAAAGCGTCGAAAATCTGGCGCGTCGCCTTGGGCCTGAGTTGGATAACGAGCAAGCGGGCCGCCTAATCCAAGAAGGCTTGACGGGGGAAGGCGGCTTTGCTGATCGCGTGGCAGCTCGTGCCGAGGGTTTTTACAACCAGCTTGGCCGATATATCCCCAGCGATCGGCGAGTCAGCGTTGCTGCCACAAATCGCGCGCTCAACGAATTGACAACGCCTGTTGCAGGGGCTGAAGCCACGAGCGCACAATTTATCAATCCGCGCATTCGCACCATTGCAGACAACTTCGCGGCCGACATAGGTCCTGATGCGACGATGCCTTACGAGGCTGTTTCGGGCCTTCGCAGTTTGGTAGGGCGCGAGCTTGCGCCAGCGGCTGGTCGACAGATTGCCAGCGATATTCCGACAGCCCAGCTTGAGCGGCTTTACGCTGCATTGAGCCGGGACATGGAAGGGGCTGCCCAAGCGGCAGGCCCTGAAGCGGTGCGAGCGTTCCGAAGGGCGAACAACTTTTATCGGGCTACACGGAACCAGATCCGCAACGTGCTTGATCCTCTTGTGAAGAAGCGGACTGCGGAAGAAGTCTTCCGGGCTGTTGATCAAGGTGGCAAGCAGGGTGCAACCACTATCCGCAACATCTACGGCGGATTGACGAGGGATCAGCGCCGGGCGGTGTCTGGTGCGGTTTTGCGGCGGCTAGGACAACCGACGCCGGGCGTGGAAGCGGAAACCCCGTTTAGCATGAACCGCTTTCTGACTAACTGGAACCGGCTCAGTCCCAACGCTCGCAATGCGCTGTTCAGCGGTGGCAGCATGGCGGAATTCAGGCGGGATCTTGATGCGGTAGCAGATACCGCTCGACGCATCAGGGAAGGCGCTCAAGTCTTGGCCAACCCATCGGGCACGGCACCAAGGCTTTCCAGCGCAGCAGGTGGGGCTGCTATCGGCGCGGGTTTCTTTGAGCCTAGTATCTTGCTAGGCGCGCTAGGCGCGATGGGCGGGTCTGCCGGGACAGCATCGCTTATGACTTCGCCGCGGTTTGTTCGTTGGCTTGCCCAAGGAACGCGCATTCCAGCCTCGCGGTTGCCGGCACATATCGGCCGATTAATGCCAGCCATGAAAGACGCGACAGAAGAAGAATTAACGGCCGCGCAGGAATACATTAGCGCATTGAAGGACGCGACCACAGTTTTGGAATAGGCTGAAAAATGGCAGAAATCCGCGATTACAGCAACAACCCCGACCCGCAAACAGCCGACCGCTGGCCAGAAGGTATGGCCATGTCTGCGGTCAACGATACGGGCCGTATTGATGAAGGCATCATTGGGCGTTGGGAAAAGGACATCAACACGTCCCTAGTGAGCGCGGGCACGTCCACAGCCTACACCATCACACCTAACCGGGATCTGGTCACAGGCCAAGCCACGCCGCTTTACGATGGCTTGACCATTGGATTCACGGCCCATGTAGCGAACGGCGAAAATCCAACGCTGAACGTGCAATCGACGGGCGCCAAGCCTTTGGTGAATTCGGCAGACGTCAACATCGTCGCCGGAACGATCCCGCAGAACGGCAAAGTGGTTGCGTTCTACTCGTCAGCTTATGACGCCTACGTGATTTCTTCGATCGAGGGTGCGGAAAGCGTGAGCTTCACGCAGCGCGGGACGGGCGCCAACACGCGCAACGTTGACGGCCGGCTCAAGGAAACCATGAGCGTTTTCGACTTCATCCCGTCAAGCGAGCATTCCGCGATCATCGCTAGGACAGCAACGAACGGTCACGGATCTGATATTAACAAAGCAATCGCCGCCGCCATTTCTGAGAATGTGGGCACGCTTGATGCGCCATCGGGTAGCTACGTCTGCGATATTCCGTTGATTGCCGACACGGGCGCCGGGCTTACCCTCAGAGGAAAGGGCAGCGATACCCTAAACAACAACTCTCTGGCTTCGCGGTTCATGATCACGCATTCAGGGACGGGCTTGCTGGTCAACCCAAACGCCACGCTTAGGAATGCCTACTTTGCCGATGCGTCAAGCATGATTCGGGGCTTTTCTTGTCAGGATATGTCTTTTTGGGCTGGCAGCGATATAGCCTCGGCACCCATTGCCTCGCGAGGCTTGGAAGTGCGAAGCTGTTTTGAACAGGCAATCTTTCAAAATCTTAGTTTCCGCGGGTTTTCTGAGGTTGGCTTGTTCCTCAACCAAGTATGGAACGCCCGGATTCAGACCGTGACAGTTCGCGGCGGTTGGTTCGATGGCAGCATAGGCGGCCTTTATGCGATTTGGGCCTACAACGCGAACAACGTCTATTGCACGAATTCTTACGCTCAAACCCTAGCACGGCGCGGCGTGGGCTTCCGTTTCATGGGCGCCGAAGCGGGCACCATGCTCGCGTGTCAGTCCGACAAAGTTGGGATCGGCGCTTGGGTCGACACCACGCCCGGTAAGTTCGCCATTGACCAGCATTGGGCCGAACAAGGCCGCAACCAATATCCGGGGCAGGTGGTCGACTTCACCATCACGAACGCCGGCAGCGGCTACACGAGTGCACCCGATGTGACGCTTGGGGCGCCAACGACAGGCGGCACGCAAGCCACGGCGGTTAGTGAAATCAGCAACGGCAGCATTAGCCGGATCTATGTCATTGACCCAGGCGCCCGCTATGACAGCGTCCCCAGCGTGACCATTAGCGGCGGCGGCGGTTCTGGTGGCGCTGCAACGGCGATCATCACGGATACGAGCGCAAGCGGGAACAAGGTTGCACCTCTGATCATGGCAACCTCGACAGATGGCCTAGAAGTCCGCAACAGTCATCTGATTTGGGGCGGCGATACGGGCCTAACAGAAACGATCGAAGGCCACACGGCGCACGTATGGGGCCACAACACAAAGGACGTAACCCTAAGCAACAACAAATTCATCGGTGGCGGTCTGGTGCAAAATGGGATTTACGTGGCCGTCGCCCGCGCCGATTGCGATCGCTGGGTAATTGAGGACGACAACACAACGGAAAACACGGGCTTTGCTGGCGAAGGTCGGTTCAATACCGCTGACGGTATCATCCAAGTCAGCTATGACGATGAATTCGGCGCCATCGAATTCCCTGGGGACGTGTCGTTTTTCCTGAATGCGGCTTCGTTTTCGGATTGTCTAGGTTCGCCCGTCTTTGAATCCATAGCAGATACGGGCGCCGGCTCAGAAGATCGGACTCGGGTGTGGCGGCTTCCTGATGGGGTGGCTTCTGGTGTGCAGTGCTGGCTGAATCTGCCCGAGACGCGCAAGAGCTTTATCAACCGGAATCTGGACACTTATCTAATCTACTCAAGCGACGCAGCGGCGGGTAATACGTTTCAGATTGCGGCGAGGCCGATCCTATTCCAGGAAGGCGACGACTTCCGCAACGTGGCCACGGTCTACCGAGACAGGCCCGAGCCAAGCACTGCCAACGCCACAACCAAGAACACGTTGACGGCGACGACAAATTACACCGTGGTCTTGAGTAAGGGTATCATTGCGGCACAAATCACATGCCTTCGCAACGGCGGCGACGCTGGGGATACGTCCACGGGCAATTTCTACCTGATCGGCGTGGAAGCTCGTATCCAAAAGGCCAGTTGGGAAGGCAGCCCAAGTGCTTCAAATTGAATGCGCCCGCTTATCGCCTTGCTGCTTTGCCTTGCGTGGCCTGCTTGGGCGGATGAAATTGTCGCCGTCCGCAGTTGTCTGCTCGCCAAAGGGATAGTTATAGAAAAGGAAAAATCGGTCACGTTTATTGATAACCCTGTAACGAAACAAACGACTATCCGCGGCAGCCAAGTTGCCAGCATAACCACCTATAATCTCAACCCTGAAAGTCTGGATTGCGTTGCCGCCCGCTCTACTTCTGGCGAGACGTATTTCGTCCGGGTTGTTGACCCGCGCTATGAAGGGCTTTCGTCGGAAGAAGTGTTCAACCGGATCATGGGCCGGCAGTGATATAGACGCCTGCCCACATTAGGGTTAGCCTGTGGCATGACCTATCAGCGCAAGGAACAGATCGGCGACTGCACGCTCTACCAGGGCGATTGCATGGACATCCTGCCGACGTTGGGCAAGGTGGATGCCGTGGTGACAGATCCGCCTTATGGGATTAAGCGCTTTGAAAAAGGCTCCCTTAGGTTTGATAAAAATGACGAATATAAAAACGGAATTCTTTGGGATAGAAAGCCAGAACAAAGGACTTTCAATGTTATATTAACGGCTGCTAAAAATTCCATTATTTGGGGTTCTAATAACTTTCAATTGCCTAATAGTGAATCTTTCTTTGTTTGGGATAAAATGCAAACCGTAAGTAATTTTGCCAGTGCAGAATTGGCATTCTGCAATATACCGAAATTACCAGCAAAAGTGTTTAGATACAGCATACATCAGTTTAACTGTGATGAACCATCACGGCCCCATAAAACACAAAAACCAATTAAATTAATAAGATGGTGCCTTGGTTTCCTGCCCAATGCTGAGACCATCCTCGACCCATTCATGGGCAGCGGCACAACAGGCGTTGCATGCGTGCAGCTAGGCCGCAAGTTCATCGGCATCGAGATAGAACCGCGCTATTTCGATATTGCCTGCAAGCGGATAGAGGAAGCGCATAGGCAGGGCGATCTGTTCGTGCCCAAGCCAGCGCCGGCCTTACAGGAATCCCTATGGTAACGATCTGCATATTTATCCCGCTGTCCCAGGCTGAGCTTTACCATTGCCAGGGTTGGCAAATTCTGCCGATCGGCCACCATAGCCGCTGGTCAATGCTCGCGTCTCTCGATCTGCTGTGACATATTTCACAGACACCAAAGCCCACAGCCATTAGGGTTAATTCGTGCGCCCCGAGGCCGAAGCGGTAACTTCGACCCCGAGGCTATCACAGGAAACGGATTAGGGCCGCTTCCCATGATCAGACTACCATGCGCCGAGAGTAGCATAACCCTTGTGGGGAATGCCACAGGCGCCCTTGATCAGCAGCCTTGTCCGTTTCTGTCTTTCCTCCCTGTGAAACTGAAACGGGGGATCGGACAGGCTGCTCGGACACCCTCCCCTCTGTCCTTTTGCGCCGCCGATCCCCCGGATTTTTAGGGGGTTTGCGATGCGCGCAACGATGATCCTGGCTGCCGTGGTCTCGGCGGCTCTTTTTGCGTTTGAGATTCAGGCGCTTTGAATGAACGGCCTGTCACTCGCGAGGAACTGAATCGCGTTCTGCACTCGCTGGGCCTTGATCCAAGCGATCCAGAGCATATGCGCGAATGGCATGCCGATCGAAACTATCTTGCACGCCAGCGCCGCTATGCCGAGCAAATGGGGCCTTGGTTCAAGCGTGCAATTCTCGGGATTGCCTTGCCGGCGATCATTTACGCGACCTGGGAAGGGACAATCCACATTCTGAAGGCTGCAGGAGACAAGCTCAAATGAGACAGATTGTGACGGTTTGTGCCGTTCTGTTGCTGCTAGGTGGCTGCAGTGCGCGAGAGGCGGCTTACGAGCAACTTGCCAAGCGTGGCAACGAACACTGCGCCAGCGATGAGAAGAAGGCGATTAATGCCGTTGTCGACTATCTGAACGGGCAACTGCGCAGCGGCGGTGCGAAATTCGAGCTTGAAGGCGTTCGTTGCGACCCATGATCATCTGGAAAATTTGGGCGATTGTGGCAACCGTGCTATGGTTGACAGCGCTGGGCCTATAGGTCGCCAACTGCTCCACTCCTGTCCAGCTTAGGGCCGCACACACCTTTCCGGGCTTGTGTTTCGCCTCGCGGCCCTTGGGAACCCCCGGTTAGTTCTCCGCCGGGGGTTTCTCATTGGGCAAAAGAAAAGCCCCGCGCAGGACGGGGCAAGAGGATAGGTGAGGCGCAGAGTCTAGCGGTCTTGGTCACGATCGAAAAGACTTTCGTTGTATGCCAGCTTGTCAACCTTGGGGTGCTGGTCAATGTACCCGAGGCAGTGCATCAGCTCGTCGTAGTAGATCGGGTTGGATTCATCGGCCCAGCCCCAAAAGTAGATTTCGCAGCGGCATGTTTCCTTAGTGCAGCGCTCAGACTGCACCATTGCGATTCCAGTTGCGTCAACGCGCATGGGCTTACGGGGCGGTGCTGTTGGGGACGTGGCGCAGCCGAAAACCACGCTGCCGATCGCTGTTCCGGCCAGCAGGGTAATGCCGGCGCCAGTGTGGCCGCGGTCAAAAAAGTGATAGGCACACTGAAAGTTTGCTGCGACGGGCCCGCTGATATTCTCGATAATTTCGACGTTATCTGGATTCCGCGGCGCGTCGAGGTTTGGATCAAGCGTGCGAGGCCCAAGGCTGCAGCCGCTCACAGCCAGCGCAGCCAGAATAATCACAACCCATAGCGCTGTAGATATCGGAATCCCGATGGCCACGCCCTTCCACATTTTGCGGTCAACTGTCGGTTTCATTGCTAGGCCCTTTTCGCTTTGGCGATGGCGGCATCAGAAGCATCAAGGAATTTGCATTCGCTTATGCTGCGGCCTGAACGTAACCGAATTATTCGGGCCCCTTCCTTCAGCGCATCTAGCAGTTCGACGTTGATTTCGCGCAGGCAGATAAGTTCTGCCTGATCAGCAGCCCAACCCGCTTGCATGCTGGCAATGGCTTCACTGTCATATTCGCTTGTCATGTGTCATTCCCTTCCGGTGTGGTGTCAGCCTTATGTGGTGACGTTGCCACCCGTATCAACCCCTTAGGCCCAGGATCATGGTCGGGGTGCTGCGGCTTCTCACCGCACACAGCGCAAAGCGGGGCGCCGTCCTTGTGGAAGTCGGGTTGAATGTAGGGGTGATAGGTCATTCGCCGTCCTTTGGTGGGGCGGGGAGGGGGCGCCAGTGGGTGGGCTTGAGCCAGCAAGCATAAGCGTCACCTGTCAGGCATCCCCACCACGCCAACAGTTCATCATCGGTTAGGGTGGTCATGGGATTTATCCTTGCCTTTGCCAAACAGTGCCATGAAAATCGGAATAATTGTAAACACAATGGGCCACATTAGCATAATATAGGCAATCATCACGCCAGCTTCTTTTTCAGTGGTTTCTGATGAATCAATGCCATCTTGAAATTGAGAACATGCAAATATACCAAATCCAAGATACAGGATACAAAGAAGCCATATCTCAAACGCTGTCATGTGTTGGACTCCTTTGCCGAGCGGGCCTTGAGTGCTGCAATGCAGAGAGTAAGGGCGGGTGTTGGCGCGTACACGGTTTCTTGTTCCATTACCCAAGCATGGTATCTGCTAACGCCTCGCACCGACACGCGAGTATCCGACAAACAGCCTAAGCAATATTGTGCCCCTTCCGGCACCAGTGTCAGGGCAGCGTCTAGGGATGTGGTCGGACAAGGCAGGTTTTGACCGCCTAAATGATAACGGGGGCAAGGATCGCCGTTGGGCTGTGTCCATTCCCAATATTCGACGTTTTCGCCATAGTCGGCTGAGAGCCCAGGGTGAATGTGAGACTCCCGTGTCCAGCCGGCGGCAAGCAACACTTCGTCACTAAGCTCCCGGCTGCCTTCCGGCGCGGCTTGCAGCTTAGCAATCAGTTCGACGTAGCGGGTCATGGCTTGGTGCCTTTCAGGGCGCGGATTGCTGCCCGTGGTCTGCCGCAATATTCGCATTCAGCCTCGCCTGTAGGGTCGGCATAGCCGCTGCCTTCACACATTGTGCAATCATGTCGCACTTTGGCCATCGCTTCCTCCAGCGCTTCATCCCTGATGCTGTCGCGCTCTGCCTCTAGCTCGGCTATGCGGTTGCCAAGGCGGGCAAATTCCTCAAGCGTCAATTCAAAGTTAGGTGCGTCACTCATTCCGGCCTCCCGAATGCGCCGCAGTAGCCTTGCGGGTCTGCGCCTTCTGTCGGCATAGGCTCAACGCCATCGCGCACGCGGTCGCAATATTCCTTTGCCTCTTTCAGCCCCAAGCCCGTCACGTTGCGGTATAATTTGATGGCATTCACCAGATTGTCGGACGCTAGCAAAGCGTTGAAGTCCTTTGCCCAGTCATAGCCCTGTACCCACCGCCACGCCATACAGCGGGAAGCAACGCATGGGCTTTGTTCTTCGCGCTGTATGTCACAATTGGCGCGATCTTCTGGATCGCTCTCAACCAAAACATTGCTTGATGGCGAAAACCACTTCAGATCGTTGTTTGCCTCTGACACGCGCCCAAGTGGGCACCACTTATCCAGCGCTTCAACTTCTGTGAGTAAAGTCATTGATTACCATCCCTATATTCTGGATCGTACAGCATGGGGCAAAGCGGGTCCTCGCAGCCGTCAGGCTCAACCTCTATAGGCATGGTCTCGCCACAGCGCGGGCAGGTTTTGGTGTCGTTGCTCATTGGAAACGTTCCCACTCAGCGAGAAACGCATTAGCTCGCGCGGCGTCCTGTAAGGCCAACATCTTGAGAATGTTGGCTTCGTCTTTGAAGCCAGACTCGTGCAAGTCTGAGGCGCGCTGTTCCAACCGTTTGGCTGATTCGCCATATCCCTTGGAAAGCAGTAACGCTAGATCAATCGGTTTCATTCACCTAATCTCCGCTGCTATCTCAGCCTCTAGTTCGGCATCGGTCACGCCCGGCAATAGCTGCTGACACGCTAGGCGCATGACACGTTGGTAAAACGCCTCAAAGCCGGTTTGATCTAGGTTTTCAAAGGCTATGGACTTGGGCGTTTTGATCACGTCTCCGTTGGGCATCATCATCGTGTCCATGTAGCCAAGAGCGTATTTGATGCCTATCAACAGTTTGTCTGTGGTAGGGTATGCCTCTAGCGCCTCATCAGGCAGGTTGTCGTGTATCTTATTCAGCAGTGCCCAGAATTTGCGGTGATGCTGCGGGTTGCGGGCGCGGTGAGACTTCATAAGGAAAATGTCATCCTTGGCAATCTTGCTAAGCATGGTTTCCGCAGTCGTATCCGCTGGCACGGCAACCGGAATGCCCTTGATAACCATTTTGCGCCACGACTGGACGGTCACAGCATCGGCCCTACGCTGTTGCCTTCCAATTGCTCAACTAGCATTTTCGCTGTGACGTCTTCGCGAATCAGAAGCTGCGGCAATTCCTTGGCAATGGTCCAAGCCACCTCGGCATTTGGTCCCCAGGCGTCTTGCCTTTCGCCCACGGCTTGCTCGATACACGCTAGAGCGGCCACAGCGCCGCCCTGAGTGCGGGGAAACTCTTGCAGGCTACCATCAGCCAGCATCACCTCAAGCTTACCAGCGGGCGCCGCTGGGGATTGTGCGGGCTTTTTGGGTTTCAGCGTGGATACCTTGGCAGGTGTCGGTTTCTCGATTGGCGCAGACGTTTCCGCCGCAGCCCCGTCGTCATCTTCCTCGCTGGCAATGCCCAGCAATGCCGAGACGCTGTAGCGTTTGGCGTAGGTCATGGCGCTGCCGAAGTTCTGCGGGCTGTCAGTCTTGGCGCGCACGGGATAGATAGACTTGAACCATTGGCCCGACGAATGCGTGAGCATGGTCACAAGCTCGACCTGCCCGGCAAATTCCTGGCAAAGGTGCGTGACGGCCAAGCCATTGTCGGCCAGCGGCTTCCGGACGGAATCATAGATGTCTTGCAGATCGGCGTAAGTGTAAGTGTACTTGCCAGCGTCTGCCGTCTTGGTTTTCTTGGGCGTGCCGAATTCCGCCTGTGCCTTGGCCAGCGCCGCGGCAATCTCATTGATCTGGTCGCTGTGCGTGCCAAGCCGACTTTTCGTCATAATGTCGGACAGCACCTTGCGGAAATGTTCCAGCGCCCTATCATCGGCTTGCTGGGCGTAGCGATCAGCGCGGGGGATCCCCGCCATGCTTTGGGGTTCGGTCACTGGCCTTCCTTCCGTTTCATCCGCAAATAATCAATCTGATCTGCGATGTTGTCGCGCATACGATCCCAAGCGCCATCTGCTGTAGCTTCGTAGGCTTCTGCATCTGTAGCGTTGGGATGCGCTTCCAGGTATTCCTCAATAAGCTGCTCGTGCGCAGCGATGAACAATTCCTTACTCATTCGGGATTCCTTTCTGCTTCTTCGCGGTAGGCTTGGGCGACAAATCCCGCCAAGACCGCATTTTGTGCGGCATATGTTGCTGCTGCATTATCAAGCCGTTTTTCCATTTCTTCTGCGGCTAAAATTAAAAGGTGTGCCGATCTTTCCCATACCCTCGCATGATCAGCCGCGCGCATTGTCGGACTCCCGGTAGGACTCGGCGATGACTTCGGCGAACGTAGACAGCGCGGCAAACCGCCGTTGATCCTGTCCCGCTTCGTTGTCGCTGATCATCTGAAGCTTTTCGGCAATGTCTCGCCACACTTTGGCATGTTGCTTAGCTTTCATTGTCGTCACCTTTCAGGAATGGGGCGAGGGCAGCGTTCACAGCTTGATCTGGCGATGTCTCGGGCGTTTCAGGATGATTTATCCAGCCGCCATGCCAAAGAGAAACACCATCCATGTAGCGCTGTAATTGCTTGAGCAAATCAATCAGCGCCTTAACGCTTGCCCCTTCCAGCGCTTCAGTCGGGATGCCGGCGCAGGCTTTCAGACAAGCGTTAATGTGACGATGGCTGTGGCTTCGGTATGGATCACTCATCGCTTGCCTCCAGTGCGGCGCGGGCTGCCTTGGCGAGCACCATTTGGTCGGGGTCTTCAAAGTTGCCAGATGGCAATACGAAGTTTGTTTCGTGCCAGTCGAGGTATTCTCGCAGCGCTTCCCGCAGGGCGGCGTTTTGCTCGCCTTTTTTGACTATGGTTGTTGCCTGATCGTTGAGCGCATCACTTAACACAGCAATCTCCGCCGCCTGCGCGTGGATTGTCTGAATTGCCCATTCAACAGATTCAGTGTTTGACCCCGGAACTGTGCCTTGGTTAAAGGCATCAGCTACAGCGTTGACTAATCTTTGCCAGCGCTCTTGGTTTATGTTGTCGTGACGCTGTGCGGGCTGTTGCTTGTCGGTCGGAAGCGGCCTGTTTTGCGGCGCTCCCCATGTGCCCGTTCTAAATTGTGGGGCGCCACTCGCATCCGGCTCAGGCCCAGCGCCTAAATACTCGTGATAGCCATCGTAATCAAAATCGTCGGTGCTTGACTTATTCGGCCGCGCGTCCATAGCAGCTTGTTCGGTGAGGGTAAGCCAAGGCTCAAACGAGACGCTATTGAACCAGCCGTCAATGCCGACAAGTTTGATTTTGGTGTGCCAACTGCGAACGTCGCGGCTTTCAACCTCATAAACTTGGTTGACGTTTAACAATTGCCTAGGGTCATCGCACGAACCCCAGCGAATTTGCTCTATGGATGCCCCAATATATCGAACATACCTGCTGATCATGCGCTCAGGATCACCGCTTGCATCCGGCTCACCTGGCCGCGCGTCCATAGCGGCTTGTTCGGTGGGGGTAAGGTGGCGGGGTTTGTCAGTCATTTCCGCGTCCCTTCTTGATCTGCGCCCATTCATCGTCGGTCAACGCGCAAAGAATATGACCGGGGCCGCCGATGTCGTCAGGCGATACGATTGCGCCGTCGATGATAGCAGAACATAAAGTGACCCCGCTCAGGTTGGCCCCGCACAGGTTGGCCTCGACCAGGTCGGCCCCGCTCAGGTCGGCTTCGCTCAGGTTGGCCTCGACCAGGTTGGCCCCGCACAGGTTGGCCCCGCGCAGGTTTGGGAGAAGGTCCTTAATGTCGTCGTATGTCTTAGGCATCGGTCTTTCTCTCTGCGCGTGCGATGGCGGTTTGGTAAGGCTTGAGCGCGCGATGCATTTCCTCGTCATCGGCCCCGCGCTGTTTTTGGCATGCCTTTATCATGATCACAGCATGCTTTAGCGCCGCCAGCAGATCGGGGGCTGCTGCTATAATGTCCACGTCTTCGCGTTTCCAGACGCGTGCCACTTCTTTGCCGTTGTGTATGACGCCATAATTCAACGGCTCGGCTGGCATATTTGGGCAATGTCTGCCTTCCCAAGGTCCTGGCGTGTGCTGTGTCATTTCACTGATCCCGTGTAAGAGTACGTATGCCGATCAGGACGCGGCGTTGGGCGCACGCTGACGTCAAACGTGACATACTCGACAATGGGCTTACCGTGGACGCCAGGCCGCACGTGCAAGGTGTGGCTGTAGTAGCATGCCACGCCAAAGCTGCCAGTGCCGTCGCTCTGCTGCGCTTCCTCGCGGGCCTGCCATTCCTCAAACCAAGGCGAGTCGTCGTAGTGTATCTGGTCGGGTCGGTCGCCGCGGTAATAGCAGTTGATCCAGTGGGGGCGAATGGTCATTTCTGGATAACCTTGTTGTTGATGATTTTGCCGATATGGTCCGATACGACCTTGGCAAGATCGGCCTTCATCGCATCGCGGAAGGCCCGCACCATTTCATTGATGTTGGCGCGCATGGCTTCTTCAAAGGCTTGCTGAGCCACATCTTGGAAAACTACCTTATGCCGAGGCTGGCCGCCGTAGCTGGTCACTTTGTAGTGCCCGCGCCTGTTTCGATCAGCTTCGACCCGTTCTTCCCAATATTCCAAGGCACGCTTATGCAGTTGCTCGCGCAATGTGGATGGTTCGCCCTTGGCCTCGCCCCAAATGTCTACAGGAACGATTTTTTGCTGCAGGACCTTCTCAATTTCTGCCTGCAGTTTGTCGTCAATCGTCGCCGCCATTGAGGCGCGCATTTTGTCGCTGATAATGCTATTGATGCGTTCCTCAATGCGCGACTCAGCTAGAGATGCTAAATCGTCGTATTGCTCAAGGATGCCGTCTGCAGCTTTTTTTGCTGCTAACTCCAAAACGTCTTTGGGGTCTATCTTAAAATCCATGTTTTATCCCTCCTCACGGGGCCGGCGCTGCTTCCTCACCGGCCCCGATCCTGAGCCTTCTGCCATCAGCCCGTGGCAGAGTCGGGGTTAAGGACAAACTCTTCGGGCCAGACGCTTGATGAAGGGCATGGCCGATACTGCAACAAGCCAGCGTCTTTCAGTTCATAGAACGCTTTGATGCCGATGCCCTTGATCACGTTGCCCTTGCTGTCGCGCAACCGAGTCTGGAACTGTTCGCGGCCCTGAAAGCCAGTCTCAAGTTGCTTGCGAAAGTAGCCGCCGCTTGTCAGGTGGCTAAGGGCTGTCTTGGCGCGGTTGCTGAGGTTGTTCATTGGTGTCACTCCCGTTGTCTGATGGGATAGATATAGCAACCCAAAGGGGGACAGTCAACCCGGCAGTTGACATTTTTTTCAGGCACGCTATCTTAGGATCATGAAACGCGGAATTGAGAAGGCCATCGAGGCCGCAGGCGGTGAAGTCTCTCTAGCGCAAATGCTGAGCGTTTCCCGCCAGTTCGTGAACAAGGTCAAGAAGGGCCAGAAGGCTCTATCGTGGGAACGGTGTCGCGAGATCCACGAGGCATTCCCGGCGATTACTCTTCACGAGCTTAACTCAGACATATACCCGGAATAGGAACATGAAAGACGAACGCGAACAGGTTGCCGACCAATGCAAGGCCGTTGCACACATGGCAAACGCAATAGCAGAGGTCTACAAGGCAAAAGAGCAGATGTTGAGAGACGGTTCCAGTCTACCTCTTGGCATTGTTGGGTCTCAGTCGGCCTCGCACATGGAACCGCTGGGCAACATTCTAAACGGCATGGACGCCGTGACTGAGGCCGATGACTGGTTGGCGCCTATCTTTGCCGAGGCACAGCGGCGTTACCCAAAATGAAACTTGATCGAGCAAAGGCCATTCTAGGGCCGATCCGTTGCGGCTATCGTCGGCAAAGGTATCTAGGCGACGACCTTTGCTACCTAGTCGACGGCAAGCCGTGTAACGCGCATGACGTGATCGAGGCGGCCGCCAAAACACCAGACTTCATAAAAGTCCGCATGATCAAAGCGAACAAGGAAGCGGCAGAGGAAAGACAGCGTAAGAGGCGGGATAGTGGATCAACACCAAGCTAGGGGTTTTAAAATGGCTCAACTGCGGACGCGATCAGAGCGCGAAGTGGATAACCTTGTGACCGACTGCCTTTACCAAGTCAGCAAGGGACTCAGTTACACCGGCTGGGACACGTCACAACGTCTAAGAATGCGCGATCTTGTCAGCAAATTAGGTCTGTTAGAGCCTACCGCAAATCCAGGCGTTAGCCGGTTGCACGATCAGGAAAACGGCAGGGACATCCTGCGTACTGTGTCGGAAGTCACCGGCATCTCAACCGCAGCCTTGCAAGGCGAGAAGCGGGGCGGCCCTGTCTCGAAAGCGAGACAGCTTGTCTTTCTGCTTTGCAACGAACACGCACAGCAAATGTCGACCCCGCAGATCGGCCGGCTTATGAATCGCGATCATACCACGGTCATTCATGGCACGCGCAAAGCGCGCGAGCGCATACAGGCAGATCCAGACTACAAAGAAACATATGATCGCATTCTATCCCGGCTGGCGTGGGAAAAATGAAACTGATCACGGGCAAGCGCGGCGTGCCTATCATCAGCCGCAATCACCGTTGCGTGAAGCCGGAGCCAGATCGCAGCCGAGAGAAGATTCGCAAGTGCCTGACGTGCCGTGCCAAGTTTCTCAGCCAGCATGCGGGCGTTCGTATGTGTGATGGTTGCCGGAAGAATGCGCCGGGCGGGTTGTGCAACGAAGACGTTGAGGTGATCTTGTGACCAAAGGCAAAAACACCGCAGCCATCGGCAAGCGTGAGGAACGCGCGATCGTCAAGGATCTGCAGGCCCTGGGCTATGACTGCCGCCGGCAGCCGGGCAGCGGCAACCGCGCCGTAGACCTGCAGCATGATGTTTGTTGGTTTGATAGCCCAGCCGGCAAGCTGCATATCGAGGACAAATACCGCGATAAGAGCCAATGGCAGCGCCTCGAGGCATACCGCGCCGGCGCCGACATTCTCACTGTGCGGTGCCATGCGGGGCGTACAGGGCAGAACGGCGAGCGCATGGCGTTCCTGCCTTGGTCGCTGTTGCTTGAGCTTGTGGGGCGTCCCGAGTCGCGCGATATGACGAACAGCAACAAACCAATTGCGCGCGGCTTTTCCGATCATCCAAAATGGCCTCAACAGGCTGTCTACACCCCGCCGCCCAAGCGCAAGGCGCCACAACCCCGCAAGCTACGGGGCCGGGGATTCCAGAAGGCAGGCAAGTGACATGAATGACAGGAATCAATAGCTTGGTTGGATTTGATATGATGCGCGGCGATGACCTGCCGCTGTTCGCATAATGCCTATTCGTCCTGAAAATCGCGCTCGATATCCGAAGGACTGGCCGCAGATCAGTAAACGGATTCGGGAAGAACGCGCAAAAAGCCGGTGCGAGTGTACAGGCGAGTGCGGCATCGACCATGAAATTGAAAGCGAATCCAGTGGGGCTTTGGTTCTAATGTGCCCACATTCTCAATGCCAAGCCATGAATGGCGCGCCGCATCCTGAAACTGGTTCTAAGGTTGTCCTAACCGTGGCACACCTCGATCACCAGCCGGAAAACTGTGCGGACGACAACCTGAAGGCCATGTGCCAGCGATGTCACAATCGTTACGACGCGCCCATGCGGCGTCGCGGCATTCAGGAACGCGAGCGCAAAGCTAGGGCCTGTGGCGATCTGTTCGGATGATCTACAACGACATCGACCCCTATTGCTGCGCCTGGCTGCGGAACCTGATCGCGGCCGGTCATTTGCCCAACGGTGACGTGATCGAGGGCGACTTTCAGGAGATCAACGTCGATGACATACCGGAAACCGCCCACTTCTTCGCCGGCATCGGCGGCTGGCCCTACGCCCTTGAGCTTGTCGGATGGCAGGGACCAGTCTGGACAGCAAGCCTACCATGTCAGCCGCTTTCAAGCGCCGGAAAGCGCCGCGGTCATAACGACGAACGACACCTCTGGCCCGCTTTTTACGCACTCGTCGCCGAGCGCCGACCTGCAACGATCTTTGGAGAGCAGGTTAGCAGCAAGGATGGTCGCGAGTGGCTCGCCGGAATACGTGCTGACCTGGAGGCCCTTGGATATGCCGTCGGGGCTGCCAATCTCTGCGCTGCTGGCGCGGGCGAGAAAGCCAAAGGACGGATCAGTTACGAAGATAATTCCTTTGTCTGGCGAAAAATCGTCATTGGTGCCCCGCACATCAGACAACGGCTGTTCTGGGTGGCCAAGTCCAATGGCGGGCACGCCAGCACAGAAGGGCTACAACGAAGCGGGAAACACGGACAGCAGCCGGAAAACAGTAGAGCTTGCGGGATGGGCGACGCCCAGAACACAAAACACGCGAAAAACGCAAATTCGCAAAGACCAAGCCAAGGGCCACAAATGCAATTTAGAGGAACAAGTAGCAATGGTTTCTGGGCAGACTGCGACTGGCTCCCCTGCACAGACGGAAAAGCGCGGCGCATTGAACCCGGCTCATTCCCGCTGGTTGCAGGGTTATCCGATACAGTGGTGCCAAGCGGCGATCCAAGCCCATCGTATGCTCAAAATACGGCAGAAGCGCGATCAATGAGGTTGCGAGGCTATGGCAACGCCATTAATGTATGGGTTGCTGTAGAATTTATTAGAGCGTTTCAGTATGTCCTACAAGAAATGTCGGAAGGCAGGCCAGCCAAGGCACATGGATGAACATCGGTTCATCATGGAACAACATATAGGTCGAAAGTTAGATCGCTTTGAGTTGGTTCACCACGTTAACGGTGACAAGCGAGACAATCGCCTTGAAAATCTTCAGATCGTATCGCCAAAAGAACACGCTGTTGCGCATGGACAGTGGAAACACTCAACAACAAAGGAATGCGCCGTTTGCGGCGAGACGTTCACGCCGCACCCAACCAAAAGAGCTCGCGCCAAAACTTGTTCGAAAGACTGTCGATATATTTTGACGTCAGAAACACAGCGTCGTGACGGGCCAAGGTCAAAGTATCGTGCCGATGCCTATCCTTCAGAGGTGGCATCCTGCAAGTCGCGGCCGAGTTCGTAAGGGCGGTTATGGATGTCTAGAAGCGTAGGGTGGTTTTCGTGTGGCGCTGCGTCGGCTGTGACGATGAAGCTAGCACAGCCTGACGTGATCGCCT
>JAAUYF010085179.1_pt1:5000-38309 | contig 38309 bp, 41 predicted proteins | sample 7278051 | NCBI WGS metagenome assembly JAAUYF01 (sample SAMN14350202, study PRJNA611818) | marine sediment metagenome | isolation source: surface marine sediment (0.6m) | place: French Polynesia: Moorea | collected 2018-08 | reverse complement strand
TGCTGCTAAAACATGTGGTCCTTTACAAACAGCTTTAGATTTATGGAAAGACATTAGTTTTAACTATACATCTACAGATACAGCTGATTTCGCTGAAACACCTACAGCAAACATTTAATAGGTTAAGTTACTTTTAAAAAAAAATTAAAGGAGTATTTGAATAGTGAGACTTACACAAGGTTGTTTCTCGTTCTTACCAGATTTAACTGATGAACAAATTGAAAAACAAATTAACTACTGCATTAGAAAAGGTTGGGCAGTAAACATTGAATGGACAGATGATCCACATCCACGTAATAACTACTGGGAATTATGGGGTTTACCATTATTCGACATTAAAGATACTGGTTCTGTAATGTTCGAGTTAAAAGAAGCTCGTAAATCATGTGCATCTGGTTATATCCGTATTAACGCATTTGACGCAAGTTACGGTACTGAAAGTTGTGTTATGTCTTTCATCGTAAACCGTCCAGCAAATGAGCCAGGTTTCTACTTAGAACGTACTGAAGGTCCTGCTCGTCAAATTCACTATACTATTAAAAGTTATAGTGTTCAATCTAATCCAGAAGGTGGTCGTTACTAATTTATTCTAATTAGTAATAATTACTCTTATAAAAGTTAATTAGTATTAGATTACTAATTAACTTTTATAAAATATTTTTTAGTTTTGATTAAAAAACAAAATTATTTTAAATATTTCTGATAGAGATATAAAAAATTATTTAAATTTTTTACTTATTAAAAATCTAAAATTATGTCAAAAAGACTTTCTCGTGTATTTAAAACAGTCTGATTTAGCTTATGAGAATGCGTTACAAACTGGGCGTTTTTACTAATTCAAAAGCTGATAAAGGGGGTGTATTATCTGCTGAAGAGAAAAGATAAAATAATTTTCCTAGATAGAAGGAAATGATTTAAATTGAAAAACCGTCAACCCAAATGACCTTAAAAAATTATCAACATTAGTGACCTAGTGACCTATTTTATTCATCATCATCGTCGATTACTTCTTCTACTTCAAAGATAACATCCTCTATTAGGTCACTTGGTCGTTTTTTTAAGTCACTTAAACGACTTATTTGATATATAACTTGAACTGTAGAATATAAAGTAAAAATTGTGTTATTCCACGCTTTAGATAAATTAAATTTAGGCAATTTAAAAAAAGAGGCTTTTACACCTCTTCAAAGATTGAGTGAGAAGGGTAAATGAAGCAAAAGAGGTTAAATTTAAAGTATTTTCCAATCTATTATATATTATACGTTTAGAATATAATAGATTAGAATTCTTAAAACATTAGTTAATTTAAGATTCAGTTTCACCTAACACATATCGAGTAAATCTAGCAACTTGAATATTTTCCCCTAATGTTCCAATTATTTGTTTTAAATATTCATTAACAGTTACACTTGGATCACGAATATATTCTTGTTCTAATAAGACTTGTTTTTTTAATCCCTTTTCAACTCGACCCTCAACAATCTTATCACGAATTTCATCAGGCTTATTTTGAAGATCTTCTTTTGCACTTTCAAATTTCCATAAATTATCTTTTACTGATTGTGGTATATCTTCATAAGAAATTACTTCAATGTCAGGGTTTGAGGCAATTTGCATAGCAACATTTTTTGCTACCTCAGAAAACTCGGGACGACGAGCAACAAAATCTGTTTCACAGTTTATTTCAACTAAAATACCTAGTTTGCTTCCAGTGTGAATATAAGCATAGATAATACCTTCATTTGTATTTCGACTTGCTTTTTTATCAGCTGTTGCCATTCCTTTTAATCGCAATGATTCCACTGCTTTTTCAAAATCACCATCATTCTCTGTTAACGCCTTTTTACAATTCATCATACCAGCGCCTGTTTCGTCACGTAACTTTTTAACTGTTTTAGCATCAATTTCTGTTTTCATAGAATTTTATATAAGGTTTTTATTTCGATTGTGATTTACCAGTAATTATACTATCTGTTAATGATTTTAAAATTAATTTAATAGATCGTACAGCATCATCATTTCCTGGAATTGGAATATCAATTAAATCTGGATCACAGTTTGTATCTAAAATAGAAACAATTGGAATCTCTAATTTTCGGCATTCTTTAATAGCTGTCATCTCTCGTTTCTGATCAATAATAATAGCTACATCAGGTAATTCTTTCATTTCCTTAATACCGTCTAAATGCTTACGTAATTTTTGTAACTCTTTTCTACGTAAAGACGCTTCTTTTTTTGTTAATAAACTAAAAGTATCTTCTGCTTCTTGTTGCTCAAGATTTTTTAACCTTTCAATTCGTTCTTTAAGAGTTGACCAATTAGTCAGCATACCACCTAACCAACGATAATTTACATAAAATGAATTACAACGTTTTGCTTCTTGAGCAATTAATGTACTTGCTTGACGTTTCGTACCGACAAATAAAAATGTTTTTTCTTGATTTGCTGCCGATTCTAAATACGCATTGGCTTCTTTTAATAACGTTGCTGATTGTACTAAATCTAAAATGTGAATATTATTTACTTCACTGTAAATATAAGGAAACATTTTCGGATTCCAACGATATGCTTTATGCCCAAAATGGACTCCAGCTTCTAATAATTGAGATAAACTTATATCAGACATAAAAATTTTAAATTACTTAATTATATTTATCACTTTTTAAAATTAATCCTAGCAAACATTAAAAAAGTTGTCTAGTTTTTTTGTTTACTATTGATGATGTTTTGAAATGTTGGTTGAACCATATCTTGATTTTTAACAAGTTTTTTAAAGCAATTTCTATATGTTTGATAACCTGTTCCTGCTGGAATTAAATGGCCAAGGATAATATTTTCTTTTAACCCACGTAACCAATCTATTCTACCTTCAATGGCAGCTTTTGTAAGAACTCTAGTTGTTTCTTGGAAACTTGCTGCAGAAATAAAACTTGGATTATTTAATGCTGCTTTGGTAATTCCAAGTAATAATGGTACATAATATGCAGGTTGTTTTTTTTGATTGATTATAATTTGATTAATATGTTCAATATGATATAAATCAATAACTTCTCGTCTTAACAATGGAGTATTACCTTCATATGTTATTAGAACTTTGGTCGTCATTTGTTTAATAATAACTTCTAAATGTTTATTATTAATCGAAACACCTTGTGATTGATATACTGATTGAACAGAACTTAAAATAAATGCTTGAACTTTTTTAAAACTTTTATAACTACCTTCATAATTATCAATTAAACGGTTAGATTTAACTATTTTTGTTTGATCACATAAAAAGAATTTTATTGCTCCATAATAATTAAAATATACCTTTAATAATTTATGAGGATTTATTTTTTCATTTTCTTTAACAGAGGTTGCTAATTTTTTAAATTCAAAATTCGAATCTAAACTTGTTTTTTGTACAACTAAGCCTTTTTTTTGACTAGTTGGGATTCGTTTCACAGTTACATTTTTTTTTCGTGCTTCTAATATCTCTTCAATTCTAGGTAAACCTTGAACAATGTCTCCAGTTATTTCTTTTTCAAGATTTAATAATCCTATAGTTTCACCTTCTTCAATAAATTCACTATTTTTACAAAAGACACTATTAGCATCTTGTTCAAAATAATCTTCAGTTATAGAATATAGACCCAAAGACTTTGTAATTTTTGTAAAAGGATGTTCTATAAATTTAATTAATGCTAATTGATAGTTGCATTCCTCAGAGTCTTTATATTTATTTTTAATAATTTCTAAATTTTGAAATAGTAACGTTCGATCTATCTTTTTAGAAACCAATTTCTTTGGATTTGTTGATCTAAAAATTTTATTCGATTTTAAATTATTGTTAGTTGTTTCTATTGAAAATTTTTTAAAAAATTGTGGAGCTAAACAACTGTAAAGTTTCCCATTTTTCTTTAAAAAGATCTTAGTAAATTCTGATTTAAGACTGATTTTATTATCTATAACAATATCTGAATGATAATTTTTTCTGGTAGAGAATTTTAAGATATCATAATAATTTAAACAAATACGTCGATTTGTTCTCAACGGGTTTTGAAGTCTATTAGTAGAAACGACCTTATATTGTAAATTTGTTTTACTCTTTATATCATCATTTTTACAATTTGGGAAAAAATAAGGTCTTCCTTTTTGAATCGTTACAAAATTATCATTCTCAATAATAATCTTACCAATTTCATTAGTGTTAGTACTATTGATAATAAAATCATTTAAAGTTTTATTGGGAACTTTAGTTTTCTTAATTACTAAACAATCATTATTTGATATTAGAAGTACTTGTTTACTCTCTTGTTTTTTAATTTTAAATTTAACAATTTCTAATGAATTTAACGTTAGTGATTCTAAATAACCTATAGAACTATAACGATCAATAAATTGATCATCTTGAATAAGAAAACACGATTGAATAGGTTTATACTTTAAATAAGAAGGAATATAATTGGTTAATTGAAGTTTTTCATTAATATAAAAATCTACTGAACGATCTTTTTTATTATTTAATAATCTAACACTTACATTATTAAGCAATGATTTATTAGTTTTAAAACATAATAAATTTGAAATTAATTCTAAGTTTTTTGTTCCTTTAATAAATTGATTTGTCTTATATAAATAAAGTGACTTACTTTCGATTTTACAATTAGATGGGTTCTTTAAATTAAGATTATGTTGAATATCAGTATTGGATATGGTTGAATAAGGAAACTCATATAAATCAATAGGTCGAATTAATAATTGATCTGTAGTTTTACCGGCTATGTGCTCACAAAATGATAATCGTTGAATAATGATGTTTGAAAAAATAACTTCACCTGGATAATATAATTTATTGGCGGTGTTTTTAAATTTTTTTCCTTCATAGACTAAACCAGATTTAATAGAAATGGTCTGAATAAAATTATTTTTTTGACGTAAAATAACAATACCTGATGTTTTTGAAAAAATCCCTGGAACAAGTTCAAATCCTTCTGAGATAAAATCACCATGTTCAACAAGTAAAATATTTTGTTCACAATTAACTTTATGAATTTCTTCACCAAGCCAAATAATGGTTTTATGATGAATAAGAGGTTTATAACGTTTAGATAATTGGCTTCGATTATAATAATAGATATTATTATTTATTTCACTAAATTTCTGTAATATTTTATGGTCATAATATAAAATACCACCCGTTAAGGTTTTAAATGAATTTGTAATTAAAGTTCCAAATTGTTCATTTCTTGTTATTTGAAGATAAAGTTTTGAATTTTTTATCTTTGTTTTTATAAGATATTTAATATTTTGTAAATTTAATAAATAATTTCTATTATTAATAGAAGATTCAAGTTTTTGTAAGTTAGATTTTAATAGTGAATATTTATTATTAGTAATTTTAACAATACGTTGATATAAATTTTGTTTTTGATTAATAAACTCAACAAATCCACTATAATGATTGACTATTTTAGTTCTAAAAACATAACTTTGTTTATTCAGTTTATAATCTGGATAAAAATTTATAAAAGATTTAAGTGGACTATTATAAAGTTGCCCTGATAAAATCCAAATTAATTTATTATTGTTAAGTAAATTCACTTTTTTCTTTAATTGAGGTATAAAAATTTCACCACATGAGTTACTTACAATGGGTTTTACCTCTGTTTTAATTTGTCTATTTGTGTTAATTAATTCACCAATAACGGTATCTTTTAAAATATATTGATTATTTTTAGGAAATAAAATCGTATTTCTTAGAATTTCGATTTGAACTAGTTTATCCGTTCTATTTTCAGGTATTAAAATTAACGAACCAGAGTTTTTTGTAACAAGAACATCTTCACCTCGATTTGTACGTAATATTATAGTATTTAAAAATTTATCAAATCGTATAATCCCATTTAAAGGACTAATGATCTGTTGTCTGGTTTCTGATGTAAAAATACCACCTGTATGAAAAGTACGCATAGTTAATTGTGTACCTGGCTCACCAATTGACTGACCTGCCAGAATCCCAACAGCTTCGCCAATATCTACTATGTTTTCAGTAGATAAATCCCATCCATAACACTTTTGACAAATAGCTCTATATAGGTTACATGTTAAAGGTGACCGAATATAAACTTTTTTAATTCCTCTTTCTTTAAACTTGTCAATTAGTTTTGGTGTTATTTGAGTATTATTAGTTGAAATTAAAGCTTTAGTTTCAGGATCAAAAACAGGCTTACTAAGAACTCGACCCAAAATTTTTTCATAAATTGAATTGTTGGTATTTTTTTTAGTTTCAGATTCTGAAACTAAAAATGAATGACTTGTTAAACAATCTTTTTCTCTGATTAAAATATCTTGTGATACATCAACTAAACGACGTGTTAAGTAACCAGAATTAGCTGTTTTTAAAGCAGTATCGACAATCCCTTTTCTGGCTCCATATCCAGACATTAAATAATCAGTTATGGTTAATCCTTCTCGAAAATTCTTTTTAATAGGTAAATTCATAATTTGACCACTTGGATCAGACATAAGTCCCCTCATACCAACAAGTTGACGAACTTGAGATAAATTACCTCGAGCTCCAGAAAATGCCATAATATATACAGAATTTAGAGGATCATAATTTTTGAAATAATAAACAACTTGATCTTTTAAGAACTCACTTGTAAGACTCCATGTATCGATTATTTTTTGAAACCTTTCTACTTCTGTAATTTTTCCTTTTATATAAATTTTTTCTGCTTGAATAATTTCTTGAGTGGCTTTTTTAAGCATTAAGTTTTTTACAAAAGGAATTTTTAAATCTTCAATACTAATTGATATTCCAGCTTGACTAGCATATTTAAATCCTAAGTATTTTAACTCATCAGCTAAAGCACAGGCTTGCATAGAATCATAATTGGTAAAACTCCATGCTAAAAGCTGACGTAATTGTTTTTTACCTATTAAACTATTTTGATAAGTATAATCGTTCATAAAATTTCTTTAATATTTAATTGGATTTGTTATAAGAAATTTAAGGTTTTTTGAATTGTATAATTTAAGATGACACGACCAGTTGTTGTTTGTAAATATTTAACAATAACGTTATTATCTTTTGTTTTTCGGATTTGTATATTTTTATAATACTCAATAACAGTCTTATCCTTCAGCTCAATTCGTCTTATTAAATTTAAACTAGAAGAATTTATATAATTACATCTAACCCAAATAGAACTATGAAGTTCAATTCTATTTTGATTATAAGCTAATATTACATCTTCTAAACTTGAAAAATAATGGCTTGAACCCAACAATCCTTTAATGTTATTTACTGTTAAATAATAACAACCTAAAACCATATCTTGACTTGGCATAATAATAGGTTCACCATTTGCTGGTGATAAAAAATTATATGGAGCCAACATTAACATATAACATTCTGTTTGAGCCTCTACTGATAAGGGGATATGAACAGCCATTTGGTCACCATCAAAATCTGCATTAAATGCTGAACAGACTAATGGATGTAATTTAATCGCTCTTCCTTGAACTAAAATTGGTTCAAATGCTTGGATGCCTAAACGGTGTAATGTTGGTGCTCTATTTAAGAAAATAGGATGATTTGTTAAAACTTTTTCTAAAACAGGGTCAATAATGGATTCATTTTGTTGAATTAAATTTTTCGCAATTTTCATATTACTTGCTAAACCTTGGTTAATTAATTCTCGAATAATAAAAGGTTGAAATAATTCAATAGCCATTTCATATGGTAAACCACATTGATTTAATTTTAAACTAGGACCAACTACAATAACAGAACGTCCAGAATAATCTACACGTTTACCTAATAGGTTTTGACGGAAACGACCATGTTTCCCCTTAATAATATCAGATAATGATTTTAATGGACGGTTATTAGCACTTAAAGCAATTTTTCCTCGTTTTCCATTATCGATTAATGTATCCACTGCTTCTTGTAATAATCTTTTTTCATTACGGATGATTAATTGAGGTGCATCGATTTCTAACAAACGAAGTAAGCGATTATTTCGTGTAATAATTCTACGATAAAGTTCATTTAAATCGGATGTAGCAAATCTTCCGCCTTCTAACTGGATCATTGGTCTTAAACCTGGAGGTATAACAGGTAAAATTGTTAAAATCATCCAAGATGGGTTAGATCCTGTTCCAATTAAATTTTCTAAAATTCGAATTCTTTTAATCGCTTGTTCACGAATTTTATAAATTCTTTGTTGTTCCCATTTTCTAAACCATTTTGATTCATCATATAAAGGTTTTTCTTTATTTAATACTTTAGTACAAACTAAAATAAAACATCTTGTTTTAAAAATCTCTGATTTTAAATCAAGTTTTTCTAGTTCACGTTTAATTAATGGAGCTCCAATTAGAAAATTTGGAGTTGAACGCAATAAATATTTTGGTGTACTATAACGACGATTTTGTGGTTTTGGGTATGGTTTTAAAGGATACCCACTATAGCCTAATTCTCTACTTCTTCGGTATTGTTGTAAATCCCAATGTAATCCATAAAAAGAAATTTCATCTTCTGCAATAAAATAAGCTAAAGAGGCTAGTTTTATACGTTTAATCCTTTCATCCCATAAATCAACAATACTGGATGTTGTTAATTTTAGACCTTCACATTTTTTACATTTCTCAGAATGGGCTGTATAAGTTGTATCTAATCGTTTTTCGCATTCTTCAACTTCTAATAATAGTGACATCACATTTGGACGACTGTTTATATACCAAACATGAGTAACTGGATAAATTAAATTAATATAACCCATCCGGTGTCTTCGAACACGTGATTCTGTTAATTCAACACCACATCGTTCACAAATTAATCCTTCATAGCGAACACGTTTATATTTTCCACAAGCGCATTCTAAACTTTTACTTGGTCCAAAAATTCTTTCACAAAATAAACCATCCATTTCAGGTTTGAACGTACGATAATTTATTGTTTCAGATTTTTGAACTTCACCAACAAACTGACCATTGGGTAGTTTACGATTTGCCCATTGTAAAATTCGAAACGGTGATGCTAATTTAATCTTGATATAATCAAATTCTTTTGCAAATTTTATCATGATTATTAAAATGAAATATCATTTATATTTGAAGTAGGAGAAAATGTTTTTGATAAAGCATTATACTTTTCAATTAAATTAACTTCGACTTCATATTTTTTAAATGCGCTAAATTTCTCAAGTTTATATGTACTTATATCTAAACCAATTGACCGTAACTCTTGTAATAAAACTTTAAAGGATTCAGGAATTCCGAATTTAGGAATTTGCTGTCCTTTTACAATTGCATTTAAAGTTTCATTACGCCCTTGCATATCATCTGATTTTATTGTTAAAAGTTCTTTTAATGTAAATGCAGCACCGAATCCCTCTAAAGCCCAAACTTCCATTTCTCCGAATCTTTGTCCTCCATGTTGAGCTTTTCCTCTTAATGGTTGTTGAGTAATAAGTGAATAAGGACCTGTTGCACGTGCGTGCATTTTATCATCTACTAAATGAATCAATTTTAACATATATGCATTTCCAACTGTAACAGGATTTTCAAACTCTTTACCCGTCTGACCATCAATTAAAACTATTTTACCAGGAGCATAAGGATTAAATAACCAACTTTCATTTTTAATGACTGAAGCATATCTTAATTTTTTATTAATTAAAATTCTTGACATTTCTAGACCATACATCTCATCAAATGGTAAAATCTTAAATCGTGAATTTAGTTTATCACCAGCTAATCCTAATAAACATTCATATAATTGACCTACATTCATTCGTGAAGGAACTCCTAATGGGTTTAATATAATATCAATAGGTGTCCCATCAGGTAAAAATGGCATATCTTGCCTTGGTAAAATTCTTGATATAATACCTTTATTACCATGACGACCAGCAATTTTATCACCAACTTGAATTTTTCGAATTTGTGCAATAAATACATATATTTTTTCAAACTTATAGGACAATTTTGTTCGTCTATTAAAAGTCACTGTTTCAATAACTCGTCCATATTCACCATCCGGCATTCGATATGAGCTATCTTTCACACCTTTTGCTTTCGCGCCAAAAATAGCACGTAATAATTTGGATTCAGGGAGTTGTTCAGAGGTATTATTTGAAACAATTTTACCAACTAAAATATCATTTGGTTTTACAAATGTACCAACTTTAACTATCCCATCATCATTTAAATGTTTAATTTCTGAGAGATTCAAATTTGGGATGTTTTTAGTTGTTTGTTCAGACATTTCCGAATTTCGATCAATCTCAATCTTATATCGTTCAATATGAATTGAAGTAAAGATATCATCATAAATTAACCGTTCATTTATTAAAATAGCATCTTCAAAATTATAACCTTGCCATGGCATATAACCAACTAGAAGATTTTGTCCTAATGCTAATTCACTATTGGTTATCCCTGGTCCATCAGTAATAATTTGACCAGATTTTACTTCTTCTCCCTTCCAAACAATGGGTCGATAATTAATACAAGTTTGTTGGTTTGAACGTAAATATTTTTGTAATTTATAACTTATTTTTTTGTCTGTTTCATCTTTAATGATAATTTTATTAGCTGTAACTGATTGAACAATCCCTGAACTTTTTGCATTTAATGTCATCCCTGAATCAATAGCAATTTGATTTTCTAAACCAGTACCAACAATTGGTTTTTGAGGGAAAATTAATGGTACAGATTGACGTTGCATATTTGATCCCATTAATGAACGGTTTGCATCGTCATGCTCAAAAAACGGTATTAATGAAGCAGCAACTGAAACAACTTGAATAGGAGAAATTGCAATAAAATCAACTTCAGATGGTGTAACATTTATAAAATCTTGTTTATAACGAACTGGAATAACACTTTTTATTAAATAATTTTCTTCGTTTGTTGCAATATCTGCAGGTGCAATCTTATATAGATCTTCAGTATCTGCTGTTAAATAAATTGGAATTCCGGTTTGAATAACTTTTCCATTTATAACTCGCCAAAAAGGTGTTTCTAAAAACCCTGATTTATTTACCCTTGCACATGTTGTTAAAGAGGCAATTAATCCAACGTTTTGTCCTTCTGGTGTTTCTATTGGACAAATTCGTCCATAGTGACTCGGATGAATATCACGTACCGCAAAACTAATCCGATCACGATCAAATCCACCTGGGCCTAATCCACTAATACGACGCCTATGAGTAAGTGAGGATAACGGGTTAGTTTGATCAAGATATTGTGAGAGTTGACTTGATCCAAAAAATTCTCTTACTGTTGCATTTACAATATTAAAATTTAATACATGCCCCGAATCAATTTTATTTGTTTGATTTCGAAGTTTTCGGATTAGTCTTTGAAATCCTATTCGAAATAAGTTTTGTAATAATTCTCCTACAGAACGCACACGTCGATTTTTTAAATGATCAATGTCATCTTGAACAGTTTTAGAAATAGTTAAACTTATTAATTTATCTATAATTGCGAATATATCTTCATAAGTTATTGTTTGAAGTCGTTCGCTAATTTTTAAATTTAATCGACGGTTTATTTTTAATCGACCTGTTTTTCCCAGACGATAGTATGTTGGGTCAAAAATTCTAGAAAATTCAGAAATATTCTTTAAGTAATTTATGTTTAGATGAAATCTTGGTATAGGTTGATTTGAGAATTTTGAATTAATTAATAATGGCTTGTTAAAGTAAAAAAAATCTGAATGTTGTAAATTTTGATAAATTTCTAAATCAGTTAATCCCATTTCTTTTAATAAAGAAAGAATTGGTTTTTGATTTATTTTATCTAGTTGAATAATAATATCATCTTCTTGATTCTTTATTGGATATTTATAGGAATTAATTTTTGTATCTTTTTGAAATCCAAAACGAATCCATGAGCCATATTCAGGAATTAAAGTTACTGTGTATAAATCTTTTTCATTATATTTCCTATGATAGTTAGTTTGAATTTCATGATCTTTTCGATAAAGAAGTAACTGTGTTTTTGTTTTCAGATATTTATGACGCTCTGGTTTATGTAACAACTTATTTTTACCAAAAATATATTTTAATTGCTCTTTTAAACTTGTTGAAAAATAAATTGTTGGACGCAAGCTAGTACAATCAATTAATTGTTTAACATGAATCAGATTTGGTAATACAGTTGTGACATTTTGTTTTAGAAAAGTAAAATCAATCATATTATCCATCCACTCTTTTGATTCTTTAGTCACAAAAATCAAGTTAGAGTTTAATTGGATGTGAGTTAATTTTTGAGAATTAACGATAGTTTTATCATAAATATTATAAAGATTTAAAGTTTGATTATTTGAAAAACTTAAATCATTAAATAAAAATTGAATTTTGTTATTTCGGAAAAATATGTCTAACCAATCCTTTTTTAAAGTAGTAGTTTCTTTTGTTTCAATTAATTTAGTTGAAAAAATCTCATATTTAATTAAAAGTTTTAATAAAAAATTAAAATATTTTATTAAATAGTTAATTTTAGTTTCTTTTGAAATTAAATAATCTGTGACTGGAATTTTTTTTAGTTTTAACCATTTTAAAAATAATTTAACTAACTCAAGTTTTGATTGAGACTTTAATGTTTTTGAAATAATCCGATATAACTTAAAACATTGTAAAAAGTAAAAAGATGATTTTTTTTCTGTTAATTTTAAGTATTTAATAGAATAATAATAAATAGAATTATTTTTCCAATGTGGTACAACTTTTTTTCTCTTTTTAACAGGATCATAAGTTGTTTTTGGAATAGGAAAAAATAAATCAAATTCTGAGATAAAAGCTTCTCCAGATGGTATAAATGAACTTAATTTAGTTATATCTGTTGGCAATTTTCGTTTAAATTGTTTTAATGGCTTTTGTGTTTTATTTTTTTCAAAATAAACACCTGGACTTCGAATAATTTGACTAACAATAACTCTTTCACAACCATTTATAATAAATGTTGCATACGTAGTCATTAAAGGTAAAGTGATAATAGGGAATTGATTATGATAACGAATAGTATTAATTACTTTATTTCGTACTTCTATTGGAATAACTAATTGTGCTCTGTAATTACCACTGTATTTTCTTGCAACTAATAAACTATATGGAGGCTTTATTAAACTATACTCCTCTCCAAACATAAGATATTCAGTATTTTGGCTAAAGTCATGAATTCGAGAGAATAAGGTTAATTCTTCATTCAGACCTTGACTAATAAACCAACAAAAACTTATTCGTTGCATTGACAAAAAATCTGGAAGAGCATTGATATAATTCATATTTTGCTTCATAATCTTTGTTAGTAAATAATGTTAAGAAAATTAAAAATTTTCTTAACTAACTAAGGTTTAATTTAAAAGTCTTATTTAAGGATTTTTAGTAATTAACTTTACGCCGCTTTTAAGTAAGCGGCTAATCGTGCTTTTTTTCTTGAAGCTGTATTTTTATGAAAGACGTTCTTTTTTGTACCCTTATCAATTAAACTATAAACTGAATTTAATATTTTTTGTACTTCTTCTTTATCTTGAGGGCTTTGTGAAACTTTATATAATTCTAAAGTTTTAAAAAAATTTTTTGTTAATGTTCTAACCGAACTCTTATAAAACTTATTTCTTAAACGATTTCGTTTTGTAATTTCAATACGTTTTTCTGCAGACTTATTATTAGCCATATTATATTCAAAAATTATTTTAAAAAGTAAATTTAATTTAATATAGTATATTTCCCAGAAAATTAAAAGTTTTTGAGACAAAATTTTTTATCTTGAGAATAAAGATTAAACCTTGATAAGATATAAATTTTTAGGCAATATATAAATAAAATTATTAGTTTAAGTTTATATGGCAAAAAACAAAGGCGCTCGAATTTTAATTACATTAGAATGTACTGAATGTCGGTCAAATTTAAATAAACGTTCACAAGGTGTTTCGCGCTATTCAACACAAAAAAATCGTCGAAATAATCCAGAAAGATTAGAATTAAAAAAATATTGTCCTCACTGTAACAAAGTAACGATACATAAAGAAATAAAATAAACTATGATATCAAAAAATCAAAAACCGTCACCAATTAGTAAAAACCAAATAATTGATTATAAAGATATTGATTTATTAACATTATTTGTCACAGAACAAGGGAAAATTCTTCCTCGTCGCGCTACAAATGTAACAGTTCAACAACAACGAAAATTAGCAAAAGCAATAAAACGAGCACGAGTTTTATCTTTATTTCCTTTTGTTGCATCTAATTCTGTCTAAAATTTTTTAGACAGAATTATTAAAATAACTCTAACTTTTTAGTTTACATTACTTTGAAAAGGAAATTTTATGGGTAATTTTATTGATAAAACATTTACAGTAATAGCTGATATTCTTTTAAAAGTGTTGCCCGCTAGTAAACAAGAAAAACAAGCATTTTCTTATTACCGTGCTGGGATGGCTGCTCAAGCAAAGGGTAGTTATGCTGAAGCGTTACAAAATTATTATGAAGCCCTTCAAGTAGAAGAAGATCCGTATGATCGTAGTTATACATTATATAATATTGGATTAATTTATGGGAATACTGGTAAATACACTCAAGCATTAGAGTTTTACCATCAAGCTCTTGCACTAAATCCAAATTTACCACAAGCCTTAAATAATATTGCAGTTATTTACCATTCACAAGCTCTCAAAGCACAAAGTTTACAAGAAGATGAATATCTTGATTTATCAAAAGAATTATTTGATAAAGCAGCTGAATATTGGATTCAAGCCCTTAAATTAGCACCAGATAATTATCCGGGAGCACGAAATTGGTTAAAAGTTACAGGAAGATTAAATGAAACTAATTAATTTTTAAAGATGATTATCTTCAAGAATTCAGTTAATTTTGTTGTACAATGATAATTAATTAGTAAATTTCAAATTTGTTAATCCTTTATAAAATTGCGAAAGTATATTTATTTTTAAGTATTTTAATATGTTAAATCAAAATGGTAAAAACTAATTTAAATAAAGGTTACGTTAGTCAAATTATTGGTCCTGTACTAGATATTTCATTTCCTGAAGGAAATTTACCAGCTATTTATAGTGCAATTAAAATTTCATTAGAAGATGGAAGTGAAACTATTGTTGAAGTACAACAATTATTAGGAGATAATAAAGTACGAGCAGTTTCAATGCGATCAACAGATGGTTTAAAACGTGGAGTTGAAGCAGTAGATTTAGGAACTCCTATCAGTGTACCAGTTGGAACACCAACATTAGGTCGTATTTTTAATGTAATTGGTGAACCTGTAGATGAGCAAGGCGATGTTTCATATGATGAAACGTTACCGATCCATCGTGATGCTCCAGCATTTACTGAATTAGAAACAAAACCGTCAATTTTTGAAACTGGTATTAAAGTTGTTGATTTACTAGCACCATATCGACGTGGTGGTAAAATTGGTTTATTCGGTGGTGCCGGTGTAGGTAAAACCGTTTTAATTATGGAATTAATTAATAACATCGCAAAAGCTCATGGTGGTGTATCAGTTTTTGGAGGTGTAGGAGAACGTACACGTGAAGGAAACGATTTATACCAAGAGATGAAAGAATCTGGCGTAATTAATGAAAGTAATTTCGAAGAATCTAAAGTAGCTTTAGTATACGGTCAAATGAATGAACCACCAGGGGCACGTATGCGTGTTGGTTTAACAGCCTTAACAATGGCAGAATATTTCCGTGATGTAAACAAACAAGATGTATTATTATTTATTGATAATATTTTCCGATTTACACAAGCTGGATCAGAAGTATCTGCTTTATTAGGACGTATGCCATCAGCGGTAGGATACCAACCTACTTTAGCAACAGAAATGGGGGCATTACAAGAGCGTATTACATCAACAACACAAGGTTCAATTACATCAATTCAAGCTGTATACGTACCTGCCGATGATTTAACAGATCCAGCTCCAGCAACAACTTTTGCACATTTAGATGCAACAACAGTATTATCTCGTAATTTAGCAGCAAAAGGTATTTATCCAGCTGTAGATCCTTTAGATTCAACATCAACAATGCTACAACCAGGTATTGTTAGTGAAGAGCATTATGAAATTGCAGAAAGTGTAAAAGAAACATTACAACGTTATAAAGAATTACAAGATATTATTGCAATTTTAGGTATTGACGAGTTATCAGAAGAAGATCGTTTAACAGTAGCACGGGCACGTAAAGTTGAACGATTCTTATCACAACCATTCTTTGTAGCTGAAGTATTCACAGGATCACCTGGAAAATATGTAAGTTTAGAACAAACAATTAAAGGTTTCTCAATGGTCTTAAATGGTGAACTTGATGATTTACCAGAACAAGCTTTCTATCTTGTTGGTGATATTGATGAAGCAATTGCAAAAGCAGAAACTCTAAAATAAGGAGTAAGATATATATGGTTATGAACATTCGCGTTCTTACCCCAGACAGAGTTATCTGTTCAACAACAGCTGATGAAGTTGTCTTACCTGGTTTAACTGGTCAAGTAGGGGTATTAGATGGTCATGCAGCATTAATTACAGCTTTAGATACTGGATTATTAAGAATAAAGCTAAACGATAAATGGACACCTATCATTTTATGTGGTGGGTTAGCTGAAATTGATCAAAATCGAGTAACAGTTTTAGTAAACGATGTAGAAGAACTTACAAATATTGAGTTAAGTGAAGCTACTAAAGAATTAGAAAAAGCAACTTTAGCTGTTGAAAATGCAGAGACAGGTAAAGATCGACTTGATGCTTCTGTTGAATTAAAAAAGGCAACTGCCCGTTTAGAAGCTATAAATTATTTGTCATAAATAATTTATAGATTAATTTTTTTCTAACTCATTCACAGGTTAAAATTACTTTTCATTTTAGAAAAGTAATTTTAACTTTTTTGCTTTTAAACATTAACTAAATAGTCAAAATATATTTTTACTACATAACATATGACAACTAATTCTAATTTCAATTTTACAGATAACACAACTGTCACATTAGAATTACCTTTCTCAGAACATATAGAAGAATTACGCCAACGAATTTTTTTATTATTTTGGGTAGTTTTATTCTTAACATGTGGAGCGTTTTTTGAAGTCAAAAGTTTAGTTAAAATATTAGAACTTCCGGTTAATAATGTAAAATTCTTTCAAATAGCTCCAGGTGAATATTTTATCTCAACTATTAAAATCTCGTTTTATACAGGATTGCTTTTCTCAAGTCCATTTATAATTGGACAATTGATATTATTTCTATTACCTGGGTTAACAAAAAAAGAAACAAAAATTATTTTACCTTTATTATTAAGTTCATTAATCTTATTTGGATTAGGATTAGCTTTTTCTTACTATACTTTAATACCAGCAGCTTTAAATTTTTTCTTGAATTATAGCGAAGAAGTACTTGAACCTTTTTGGTCATTTGATCAATATTTTGAGTTTATTCTTGTTTTATTTTATAGTACAGGTCTTGCTTTTCAGATTCCAATTCTTCAGATTTTAGTTGGATTATTAAATATAATTTCTGCTAAACAAATGTTAGGCGCATGGAGATATATTATTTTAATATCAACTATTCTTGGGGCAATTTTAACACCCTCAACTGATCCTTTAACACAGTTATTACTATCATTAGCAATACTACTTTTATATTTTTCAGGATTAGGTATCTTGTTTTTAATAAAGAATTAATTCATATAAAAAAAGAGTTCTACTTAAAAAGTATTTAAATTATGGCAATTAACAAGTTTTTTAAAAGTCTTTTATTTGCTTTAACAATTTCTGTAAATTTATTTGGTTTTTATGTTCAAGAATCATCAGCTTATCCAGTTTTTGCACAACAAGGTTATTCAAATCCACGTGCAGCGAATGGTAAATTAGCTTGTGCAAACTGTCATTTAAACCAAAAAGCTATTGAAATTGAAGCACCTCAAGCTGTTCTTCCAAATTCAGTTTTTGAAATTGAGATTAAAGTACCGTACGATACTAGTAAAAAACAGATTGGAGCAAACGGTAAAGCAGCAGATTTAAATGTAGGTGGTATCTTAATGTTACCAAAAGGATTTAAATTAGCTGCAAAAAATCAAATACCAGAGGAAGTAAAAATCAAAAACAAAGGTGTTTTCATTTCACCATATAGTACTGACTTAGATAATATTTTAGTAGTTGGTCCTATTGCTGGTAAAACACATCAAGAATTAATTTTCCCTGTAGTTGCACCAGATCCTGAAAAAAATTCAGATATAAAATATCTAACTTATCCGATTTATGCAGGTGGAAATAGAGGACGCGGTCAAGTTTACCCAACAGGTGAGAAAAGTAATGTAAATGTCTTTGGAGCTACACAAACAGGACAAATTGCCGAAATTAAAACATCAGAAAAAGGTGAGTCAAGTGTTGTAATTGTTAATTCAGATGGTACAAAAACATCACAAACTGTACCTGCTGGCTTAAGCTTAATTGTTAAAAAAGGTGATGTTGTAAAAGTCGACCAAGCATTAAATATAGACCCAAATGTAGGAGGTTTTGGTCAAGAAGAGTCTGAAATCGTATTACAAAACCCTATACGAATTGTTGGTTATCTTGCTTTTTGTTTATGTGTTTTACTAACACAAATTTTCTTAGTATTAAAGAAAAAACAATTTGAAAAAGTTCAAGCAGCAGAGCTTAATTTCTAACTCTAATAAATTAATAAGGAATGACCAAGTTCTTTAGTCATTCCTTAATTTTTTTTTAATTAGTATAATTCATCTTCTTGGTGTACTAAAATTGTACAATCTGATTTTGGATATGCAATACAAGTTAAAACAAAACCATCTGCCATTTGATCATCATCTAAGAAAGTTTGTTCTGATTGATCAATTGTACCTTCTGTTACTTTACCTGCACAAGTTGAACAAGCACCAGCACGACAAGAATAAGGTAATTCAATCCCTTGTTCTTCAGCAGCATCTAAAACAAATACATCATCATTACAATCAATCGTTGAATTAATACTATGTTCTTCACTTAATAGTGTTACTTTGTAAGTAACCATATAACTCCTTATTGTAAATAATTATAAAGTCTAAAGTAAAATTTGAAAGAGGTATTCTCATATTACTTTACTATTTTATATTATACTACGTAAATTTAATACAAACAAATTTTTTTTTATTAAAATGCTTGTTTTAAACGACTTGCCTTTCCTCTTAAATTTCTTAAATAATAAAGTTTCGAGCGTCTTACTTTTGATGACCTTAATACAGTAATAGAGTCAACTTTAGGAGAATGAATTAAAAAAATTCGTTCTACACCTATACCCTGTAATACTTTTCTAACAGTTATCGTTGTATTAATTGAACTATTTTTCTTAGCAAGAATAGTCCCTTCATAAAATTGAATTCTTTCTTTATTACCCTCAATAATTTTAACACCAATTTTAACATTATCACCAATCTTAAGTACTGGCAAATCTTTTTTTAAAAAATTCTTTTCTAAATTATTAATTGTGTTTTGAGCATTTAATTTAAACATGGCTTCTAACTATTAAATATAATTATGTATTACCAATGATCTTACAATTAGATTTTAAAAAAGACAATATTAAAATGTGTAATATGCATTCGACTGGGTTCGAACCAGTGATGTTCCAGAGGAAAACGGATTATGAGTCCGGTGCCTTCAACCACTCGGCCACGAATGCAAATATGGAGCTGATGGGATTTGAACCCACGTCCATCTAAAACTGTTTAAAGTATTTACTCACAGGCATAGTTCAAAAGAACAGGTTTTAAATAGATATATTCTAAACTATAAAAGATAAAAATATCTAATAATAGTGAACAAATGATTTTAATAAAATTTACGTATATTTAAATCGCAAATTGTAATGTGTTTACTTGTTTTTTAAAACTTAGTGTTTTTAGTATAAAACGAATTATATTGTTAGCATTTAATTTTAATTTACAGATTTTTACGAAGATTATAAGCTTCGACCTGAATCATACTTTAACCAATTGTAAATGTCGAAACCAAAGCAGCCCCAAATTATTGATATTTGATCATTCCGATAAGCATGAAGGGAATCGAACCCTTGACTTTCAGAATCGGAATCTGATGCTCTATCCACTGAGCTACATGCTTTCAGTGAAGCCTATTGTTAATTATTCTAACTTTATTAACATATTATACTAATTAAAGTTAAAAACTCTATTAAGAATTAAAAAAGCTTTGAAAGTAAAAAATAATTTTTTACTTTCAAAAAACTTTTTAATCGAAATTAATAGTAGATTTTTCCACCACCCCATTTCTCTGTAAGAACTTTTGGTTGTAATAAAATATGACCAGAGATTGCATATAAATCTTCATCTGTAAGAGAACGCATACGTGGATAAATATCTGCACTTTTAATACTTGGGTGCGTTTCTGCAATTGATTCTAAACCATCATATGATGTTGGATTCTTTAAGAAATCAACTAACCCATCGATACTATCACGACGTGGTGTTGCTAAGCTTAATGCTTCAGGGTCTAAACCAACGTTTGGATTTGTTTTTGAAACCCCACCTACGTGACATGCACCACAAGTTGCGTTAAATAATCGTTTACCACGTTTAACTTGTTCTGGTGTTAATACAACTGTCTTACCAGATGAATCTTTAACCACTGTTCGTGTTGCTTCATCTAAATCAATCGCTGACGCAGTTGAAACAGAAATACTAAAAATGCAAAAGAATAATACAGAAAAAAGTTGTGAATACTTTTTAAGCATAATTTGAAAAAGTTATTTACAAACTTGAAACCAAGATTATTTAAAGGTAAAAATTTAATTTTTCTTCTTTCTTTTTAATTTTGCTATATTTGCAATTAAACCTCGTAATCGGATATTTTCCCATCCCGCAACTAAAACTGTAAGTATAATAAGAACTTGACTAAATAATAAAATTGGATCTAATCTCCAGCCATGGACCATTAAAATACAACTATAAAGCAACCCTATGGTAGCAAAAAATATATCCTCATCTCTTGCAACTTCTGGTTTAACATTTCGAAGAAAATAAAGTATTAATACCCCAAAACTTACGATAATCCCTAAAAAGATATTTGGGCCAAAACTGAAGTTTATCATAAGGTATTTAGTTTTAATTTACTATAATCTATAGTATATTAACTAGAAATGTTACAAATTAATAAATTAAAGTTATTAAATTCGTGTAACTCGATCACTTTTACTAATAACAATTAAAGCAATACCAATAGCAAGTACAACAATAGCGCCTGCTACTAAACTAGATATAAAATTTGCTAATGAAGGTGTCATTTCTAATTTCCTGTTATCTTAAATAATAAAGTTTAAAAATAGTAAGATTAACTACAATAGATATTGTATCAACTTTTAAAAAAAAAACATAATTAATATTAAACTTTAATAATTTAAAATTATTTTAGAGTAAATTATAATTGAAATTTAAGAACAAAAATAAAAAATCTTTTGGATACAGGTCTAATACTAACTCCTGAGTTATATTTTATGCTGCTATCTTACAATCCTGACATGGTAAATATAATTAGAAACTATATTAAATCCTGCATCCATCTTTAAGTATACTAAATTTTTATTTAAGAATCAACTCTTAATTAAGATTAAATTATAAAATTTATATTGCCAGATTAATAGTATTATGGTATACTTAAATATAAGCCCGGATAGCTCAGTTGGTAGAGCAGTGGATTGAAGATCCTCGTGTCACCAGTTCGAATCTGGTTCTGGGCATTTAAGTTTAGAACTATAATAAAATAATTGTTATTTTTTGACTCTTTTATTTTTCTTTTGTATATATATTTTATTATCTATTAAAATTTATGAAGATTAATTAAAAAACTTAGCACGGTTTGTATCAAATACCAATTTTATAGTGCCAGTTGGTCCATTTCTTTGTTTTGCTATGATTAATTCAGTTGAAGCAGATATTTCAGCAGTATTGTTTTTATTTCTATATAGCATTAAAACTAAATCAGCATCCTGTTCAATAGAACCACTTTCTCTTAAATCTGATAAAATAGGTTTTTTATCAATTCGGTTTTCAACATTTCGACTTAATTGAGACAAAGCAATAATTGGTATATTAAATTCTCGGGCAGCGTTCTTTAATGAGCGTGTGATTTGAGAAAGTTCTTCAACTCGAGTTTCATTTTTCAATTTTAAACTTTTCATTAATTGAAGATAATCAATTATGATTAATCCAATTTGAGCTTGTTCAAAAATAATTGTTTTTATTTTTGAACGAATATCTTGAATGGACAAATCGGGTGTATCATCAATAAAGAGTGGGATATTTGATAAGATTTTAATTATTTTGTTTAATTTGATCCAGTCATTTTCAGATAATTTACCACTTCGTAATTGCATTTGATTAATATTTGTCTCCATTGCTAATAATCTATACATTATCTGTTCTTTCGACATCTCTAAACTGAAAAAAAGAATGGGAACTTTTGAGGTTTTTATAATATTTAATGTAAGTGTTAAACCTAAAGCAGTTTTGCCCATTGAAGGTCTGCCTGCAAGTATAATTAAATCAGATTTCTGAAAACCCTGAATTAAAGAATCTAAATCATAAAATCCAGATGCTAAACCAGGTAATGTAGGGTTTAAAGATTTTTCTTTTAGCTCAAAAAAAATTTGATGAAGTAATTCTGCACTACTAACTATTTTTTCTGAATTAAGTTCATTAGTTAAATTAAATAACTGATTTTCAAAATCAGTTAAAATTTGTTCTAATGGAATATTTGTGATATAGGCTGAATTAATTGCTTTATAACCTAATTTTATTAAAGAACGTCGGAGAAATTTATCTTGGACTAAACGTAGATATTCTTCAAAATAAACTAAATTTGGGATTTGATTGATAAGTTCTATCAAAACTTTTATTCCACCAATTTTTTGTAAAAACCCATTATCTTGTAAAAATGTAGTTAAAGTAAGAACATCAACAGGAATTTTATTTTGATACATATAAGTAATAGCTCTATAAATTTCTTGGTGATTTTTAAAATAAAATGCATCAATCGAAAGAGTTTTTAAAGCAATTTCAATTGCTTCAGAGTTTATAAGTAAACAACTTAATATCATTTTTTCAGCCAAAAAATTATGTGGCAAATATTTTTCAAGATTCGTTTGTTTGGTCTCGATTGGAATTTTTTTCATTTTTAACTTTTTAAAAAATTGCTTAGAATTTAAAATCTTGTAATTTTAACTTATTCAGAGTATAGTTATTCATAAGTGCGTCCTTAGTTCAGTTGGTAGAACGCTAGTCTCCAAAATTAGATGTCGAGGGTTCAAGTCCTTCAGGGCGCGTTTCTCTTTTTTAAGAGGTTTTTTATCTATTTAGTAGAATTATCAGAAATAAGGAAATTGTTTAAATAATTTATAAATTAATAAAAATAAAATTCTTTAAGTAACTTTCATCAAATTATATTATTACATTTTCATGGCTAAGAAAATTACTGCATTAATAAAACTTGCTTTACCAGCAGGCAAAGCAACTCCAGCTCCACCAGTAGGGCCTGCGTTAGGTCAACATGGTGTAAATATTGCGGGGTTTTGTAAAGAATATAATGCCCGCACTAATGATAAAACAGGTTTGATTATTCCTGTCGAAATTTCAGTTTACGAGGATAGAAGTTATACGTTTCTTCTTAAAACACCTCCTGCTTCTGTGCTGCTTGCTAACGCAGCAAAAATAAAAAAAGGGTCATCAACTCCAAATCGAGTAAGTGTGGGATCTATAACAAAGGCACAATTAGAAGAGATTGCGAGTATTAAATTACCAGATTTGAATACTACAAAAATCAGTAGTGCTATGAAAATTGTTGAAGGAACTGCCCGAAATATGGGGATCTCCGTTGTAGATTAAGTTACAATTAAATAAATTTTAATTAATAAATCTTATGCGAAAATTATCGCGTCGTCACAAAGAAAATATAAAAAAAACAGGAAATAATGTTTATTCTAATTTAGAAGAAGCTATTACAGTGTTAAAAGAAACGGCAACAACTAAATTTGTTGAAACTGTTGAACTACACGCAAACCTAAACATTGATCCAAAATACGCAGACCAACAATTACGTACGACGGTAACATTACCTAATGGAATTGGCAAAAAAGTTACCATCGCGGTTTTAACAAATGAAGAAAACTTTCAAGAAGCAAACTCAGCAGGTGCTGATATTGTTGGAAGCGATGATTTAATTGAAGAAATTACTAAAGGAAATATTGATTTCGATTTATTAATTGCAACGCCAAATATGATGCCAAAATTGGCTAAACTTGGCCGGGTTTTAGGGCCAAAAGGTTTAATGCCATCACCCAAATCTGGAACAGTTACTACGGCATTAGAGAATACATTAACTGAATTCAAAAAAGGTAAATTTGAATATAAGGCAGATAAAACTGGAGTTGTTCATGTTAGTTTTGGAAAATCAGATTTCACTAATACTCAATTAATTGAAAATTTAACAGCATTATATAAATCTATTGAACAAAATCGTCCATCGGGTGTAAAAGGAAAATATTTTAAAAGCTTATTCATCTGTACAACGATGGGATCATCAATTAAATTAGATTTAGATATTTTCATTTAATTGTTTTTAACTAAATAAAAAACTTTATTATATATATTAATTATTATGTCAGAAAAAATTGATCAAATTGTTGAGGACTTAAAAAACTTAACGTTATTAGAAGCTTCAGAATTAGTAACAAAAATTGAAGAAACATTTGGTGTAGATGCATCTGCAAGCGCTGGTGGAGCAATGATAATGGCTGCTGCTCCTGCTCAAGCACAAGAAGAGGTTGAAGAAAAAACTGAGTTTAATGTAATGCTTGATGAAGTTCCAGCTGATAAGAAAATTGCAGTTTTAAAAGTTGTTCGAACTCTAACAGGTTTAGGGTTAAAAGAAGCTAAAGCATTGGTTGAATCAGCACCAACATCAGTTCAAGAGGGTGTGTCTAAAGATGCAGCTGAAGATGCTAAAAAACAAATTGAAGATGCAGGTGGAAAAGTTTCACTTACTTAATTCAAACATAAAAACTAAATACAAACTATATATTTGTAATTTTGCTATAATCAAAAAGATATTACTACTTGATTATAGCAATTCATTACAGATTGACATATTTCAATTAAGTATGTTATTATTTAATAGTAGTATAAACTTTATACTCATTAAACAAACTAGTCTCACGCGGAGTAGAGCAGTCTGGTAGCTCGTTGGGCTCATAACCCGAAGGTCAATGGTTCAAATCCATTCTCCGCTAGAAATTTTCATAATTTTAATAAAAAAAAACTTTTTTTTATTAAAATTATATATTAAACGTTAAACATTTATAAAGTTTTACAGATGACATTAAATTTACAAACACCTTTTCCTACTTTTGGTGGAAGTACTGGGGGCTGGTTACGTGCAGCTGAAGTTGAGGAGAAATATGCTATTACTTGGACTAGTCCGAAAGAGCAAATCTTTGAGATGCCTACTGGTGGGGCAGCAATTATGCGTAATGGAGAAAACTTATTATATTTAGCTCGTAAAGAACAATGCTTAGCATTAGGAACTCAATTACGAACGTTTAAAATTAATAACTATAAAATTTATCGAATCTTCCCAAGCGGTGAAGTTCAATATTTACATCCAAAAGATGGTGTTTTCCCGGAAAAAGTAAATCCAGGGCGTACTGCTGTCAATAGTCGTGATTTTTCTATTGGAAAAAACCCGAATCCAGCTTCAATCAAGTTTAGTGGAACTACTACATATGAAAGTTAGTTTAATATATAATTAATATTTAAGATTAGTTTTGTAGCTAATCTTTTGGCGAGATGGCAGAGTTGGTCGATTGCGTCTGATTTGAAATCAGATGAATCTTTACGGGTTCCGTGGGTTCGAATCCCACTCTCGCCTTTACTTATAATCTCAGTGAGATTGAAGTTTGCTTAACTGTGTTAAAATTTTTTAGAAATTCTTTTATGAGTAAAGTTTACGATTGGTTTGAAGAACGTCTAGAAGTTCAAGCAATTGCTGATGATATTACTAGTAAATACGTTCCACCTCATGTTAATATTTTTTATTGTTTTGGTGGACTTGTTTTAACATGTTTCTTAATTCAAGTTGCAACAGGGTTTGCAATGACTTTTTATTACCGACCAAGTGTTGTAGATGCATTCGCTTCTGTGGAATATATTATGACTAGTGTTAACTTTGGTTGGTTAATTCGATCGCTTCATAGATGGTCAGCTAGTATGATGGTTCTTATGCTAGTATTACACGTTTGTCGTGTTTACTTAACAGGTGGTTTTAAAAAACCACGTGAATTAACTTGGGTAACAGGTGTAACTTTAGCTGTTGTTACTGTATCATTCGGTGTAACAGGTTATTCATTACCATGGGATCAAGTTGGATTCTGGGCATGTAAAATTGTAACTGGTGTACCAGCAGCTGTTCCAGTAGTTGGACCTCCATTAGTTGTATTATTACGTGGTGGTGAGAGTGTTGGACAAAGTACTTTAACACGTTTTTATAGTGCACATACATTTGTTTTACCATTAGCAGCTGCCGTATTAATGCTAACTCACTTTTTAATGATACGTAAGCAAGGTATTTCAGGACCTTTATAATCTTAAAGAATAAAAATTAAAAGAAATAAAATTTATTATGTCAGTAATTAAAAAACCAGATTTAACTGATCCAAAATTAAGAGCTAAATTAGCTAAAGGTATGGGTCATAATTATTATGGAGAACCAGCGTGGCCAAATGATATTTTATATATCTTCCCACTTACTATGTTAGGCTTGTTTGCATGTTGCGTTGGCTTAGCTGTTTTAGCACCGACACAATTAGGCGAACCGGCGGATCCGTTCAATACGCCTTTAGAGATTTTACCTGAGTGGTATTTCTTCCCTACATTTAATTTATTACGTGTATTACCTAATAAATTATTAGGTGTATTAGCAATGGCTGCAGTTCCAGTAGGATTAATTACTGTACCATTCATTGAAAATGTAAATAAATTCCAAAACCCATTCCGTCGACCTATTGCAAGTTTAGCATTTATTGTTGGATTTATTTTTGCTGTTTGGTTCGGAATTGGCGCATGTTTACCAATTGATAAAGCTGTTTCATTAGGATTTTGGTAAAAAATTTTAAATTATTATTGTTAGCTTAAAATAAGTTAACAATAATAATTTAAAAGTTTTTATTATATTTTTTCTTAATTTAATTATTCGAAAAATTGAGTTGAAGAGCGATTACAAAATAAATTAATATTCCAATCGCAGTTAGAATATTTAAAGAACGTTGTGCTGAACTTGGAGAACCTAATAAATCACTTTTGGTTGCGAAACTAGATAACCCAACGTTTTCCTGAGGCATACGTAAGAAAATAATGATAATCAAAAAAATACTTATGATAAAGCCGATTTGTTTTAACATAGTTTTGTTTTAGTTCTTAACATTAAAACGATATAATTTATAATTATGTTAGTCTTCAATTTCAAAAACTTCTTTAAATACTTTACTTACTTTATCACCAGAATCAATTGACTCTAAAGGATCTTTTCTTAATCGGTGTCGTAAACATAAAGTTATTATTTTTGAAATATCTTCAACAGTAACTTTATTTTTCCCATTATAAGCAGCATGAGCTTTAGCGGCTCGGTTTGTTACAATATCTCCACGTAATCCATCAACATCTAAACAACTACAAACTTCTGAAATTTTTACTCTTAAATCATAATCAATTTCAACCGTTGGCAACATTTTTTGTGCAGCAACAATTCGATCACGTAATTCTTGTTGTTGAGCTTCATAATTTTCAATCCAAACCATTGGAGATTGATCAAAAGAAGTACGTTCTTCAACAACTTTTACTCTTAAGATTGGGTCCTTAACTGTTCGTATTTCAGCATGCATACCAAATCGATCTAATAGCTGTGGTCTTAACTCACCCTCTTCAGGGTTTCCTGATCCAACTAGTACAAAACGGGCTGGGTGACGAATTGAAATACCTTCTCTTTCAACTGTATTCCAACCTGAAGCAGCAGAATCCAATAAAATATCAACTAAATGATCATCTAGTAAGTTTACCTCATCAACATAAAGTATTCCTCTGTTCGCTTTTGCAAGTAACCCAGGCTCAAAAGCTTTGACACCTTCTGTTAAGGCTTTTTCAATATCAATAGTCCCACATACTCGATCTTCTGTAGCTCCAAGGGGTAAATCAACCATTGGAATTTTAATAAATTCTGTTTCAAGAGTTTCATTATTTTGAATAGCTAGTTTAACCTCATTTCCCATTAAATCTAAATCAGATTTATGAGAATTAAATGGGTCATCTTTAACTACTTCAATTTCTGGTAGTAAATCTGCAATTGCTCGAATTGTTGTTGATTTACCAGTTCCTCTGTCACCCATAATCATAACTCCACCAATTTTAGGATCAATTACATTTAATTGTAGAGCTAATTTCATTTCTTCTTGACCAACAATTGCTGTAAATGGAAAGACTGGAGTATTAAATTTTTTTAAATTTTCTGTTACCATAACTTATTGTCAATATGTAATATAAAAAGTTTTTTAATTTATAATCAATTTTCTTATAAATTAAATTTTAAATAGATTATTCGTAAAGTGTTGAACCTAATCTAAGAGCTAAAATGGCAGCTAATAAACTAATACATAATGCTGTATAAACTTGTGAATCAGAAATCATAGAAAACTCCTTAATTTTAAATTAAAACTATTTTGATTCTAAAAAGATAATCTACTCAATTATAATAAAAATGTTTGATAAGTCTTTTAACTTTTTATTAATTGTAGATTAAATTTATAAAAATCCACTAATTTAATTTGAATAATTTCTATTACCAGCTTGATTTTGTTACTCCAGGTAACAAACATTGATGTGCCATTTCCCTTAATACATGACGTGATAATCCAAAATCACGGAAAACACCTCGAGGACGTCCAGTTTTCCAACATCTGTTTCTAATTCGAGTTTTAACGCTGTTCCGAGGTAATTTTTGTAGCTTAAAATGAAGTTCTAGTTTTACATTAAAATTGTCTTCATTTTGATACTGTTTTAATAAAGTAGTTCTTTTTAAATTATATTTTTTATATAATTTAATTCGCTTCTTTTCGCGTTCAATCATACTTTTTTTTGCCATAAAATTAAATTTGTTATTTATTTATTAATAATTATGTGAATATAAAATTTTTTGAAAATAAATTAAAAAGACACCGACATAATTGGTTTATTTTTAGCTAGTCTATCGTATTTTTAAAATTTGTACAAGTAAAGCTCTTGATTAAACATGTTTTTAAATAATGAAAATTAACTAATATTTATTAAAGACAAATTAAATTAATTAATTTTTTCTATCTTTGCTTATAATAATATAGTAGCTAACTTTTCTGTAGTTTAGTTGTAAGAAAGTCAAAAACCGTTTATTTATATTGAGGAATGTATTACTATGGCATTACCATGGTATCGTGTTCATACTGTTGTTTTAAATGATCCGGGAAGATTAATCGCAGTACATATTATGCATACAGGTTTAGTTGCAGGTTGGGCTGGATCAATGGCATTATATGAATTAGCTGTATTTGATCCATCAGATCCTGTATTAAATCCAATGTGGCGTCAAGGTATGTTTGTTATGCCTTTCATGACTCGCTTAGGAATTACAGATTCTTGGGGTGGTTGGAGTATTACCGGTGAGAGCGTTTCAAACCCAGGTATTTGGAGTTTTGAAGGTGTAGCATTATCACATATTGTTTTATCAGGTTTATGCTTCCTAGCTGCTATTTGGCATTGGGTTTATTGGGATTTAGAATTATTCCGTGATCCACGAACAGGTGAACCTGCATTAGATTTACCAAAAATCTTTGGTATTCATTTATTCTTATCAGGTTTAGCATGTTTTGGTTTTGGTGCATTCCACGTGACTGGTTTATTTGGCCCTGGTATTTGGGTTTCAGATGCGTATGGAATTACTGGTAAAGTTCAACCTGTAGCACCAGCTTGGGGTGCAGATGGATTTAACCCATTTAATCCTGGTGGTATTGCGTCTCACCATATTGCAGCAGGTGTTTTTGGTATTTTCGCAGGTATTTTCCATTTAACAGTTCGACCACCTCAACGATTATATCGTGCATTACGAATGGGTAACATCGAAACTGTTTTATCAAGTAGTATTGCAGCTGTATTCTTTGCTGCATTTGTAACATCAGGTACTATGTGGTATGGTGCTGCAGCGACTCCAATTGAGTTATTTGGTCCAACACGTTACCAATGGGATAGTGGATATTTCCAACAAGAAATTGAACGACAAGTTGAAGTTTCAGTAAGTGAAGGATTATCAGAAAGTCAAGCATGGTCTAGAATTCCTGATAAATTAGCTTTTTATGATTATATTGGAAATAACCCAGCGAAAGGTGGTTTATTCCGTGCTGGCCCAATGAATAAGGGAGATGGTATTGCTGAAGCATGGTTAGGTCATCCGATTTTCCGAGATAAAGAAGGTCGAGAATTAACAGTACGTCGAATGCCAGCCTTCTTCGAAACATTCCCAGTTATCTTAATTGATAAAGATGGTATTATTCGTGCTGATATTCCATTCCGTCGAGCAGAATCAAAATATAGTATTGAACAAGTTGGAGTAACTGTTGATTTCTATGGTGGTAAATTAAATGGTCAAACATTCAAAGATGCTCCTACAGTTAAGAAATTTGCTCGTAAAGCACAATTAGGAGAAGTGTTTGAATTTGATAGAACAAGTTTAGAATCAGATGGTGTATTTAGAAGTAGTCCACGTGGTTGGTATACTTTTGGACACGCAAACTTTGCATTTTTATTCTTCTTTGGTCATCTTTGGCATGGTGCTCGTACAATCTTCCGTGATGTATTCACTGGTATTGGTGCAGAAGTTACAGAGCAGGTAGAATTTGGTGCATTCCAAAAACTTGGTGATAAAACAACGAAAAAACAAGGTGCTGTATAAAAATATAGCTAGTTTTTAAATTTCTTTATATTTAAATAGGATAAAACAATGGAAGCATTAGTTTATACATTTTTACTTATTGGTACTTTAATGGTACTTTTCTTTTCTGTATTCTTTAGAGAAACACCTCGAATTCTTAAAAAATAAAACCATTTATTTGGTTTTATTTTTTTAATCCTCATGTTCTTCAAATGGATCACGCAAATTCTTGGCAGCTGGTCCAAAGGCTGTATATGTAGAATATGCGGTAATTCCTAAGAGTAAACTCGATACAAAAATTACAATAATAGTTGCTGTTTCCATGTTATATATTTATCTAAATTAACATTTTAATATTATATAACAGATATAAGAAAAATTAATTTACTAAAAATATAAATATTTTTATGGCATTACGAACAAGATTAGGGGAGATTTTACGCCCATTAAATGCTGAATACGGTAAAGTTGCACCAGGTTGGGGAACAACTCCAATTATGGCTGTAGTAATGGCTGCATTCTTAGTATTTTTATTAATTATTTTACAGATTTATAATTCATCTCTAATTATTGAAAATGTTGACGTAGATTGGACAAATGGTATTGTATAATGCAATACAAAAAATAATTTAAAAGGTTTTCTATTCCTTTTAAATTATAAAACTTAAATAAATTAAAACATAAATCTATGGATATTATAAGTCTAGGATGGGCCGGTTTAATGGCAATGTTTACATTTTCGTTAGCATTAACTGTTTGGGCTCGAAATGGTTTTTAATTAGTTAAACTTTTTGTAACACTAAAATTAAGAATATTATGGAATTAATTAAACAAATATTTCCGTATGCAAGTCCAGAAATTATCACTGCAGCAGTGGTATGTTTCTTTATGACTTTATTTGGTCTTTCGTTAGGATTTGCTTTGTTAAAACTTCAAGGTGAATAAAAATTATTTAATAATAATATGGCAAATATTATTATTAAATAATTTTTATTCTTAATATTGATGTTGTATTCAGAAAACGGGACTGACGAGACTCGAACTCGCAACTTCCGCCGTGACAGGGCGGTGCTCTAACCAATTGAACTACAATCCCATACTTTTGGTAATAATAAGATTAAACAATTTTCTTTATCTGTCAACTGTTTATTAGTTTAAGTTTTTTTAATGTAGGAGAAACAGGGATTCGAACCCTGGGTACAAATAATTGTACGATAGATTAGCAATCTATTGCTTTCGACCACTCAGCCATTTCTCCTAGACCAATAAACCCAAAACGGTTTTATAACAAAGAAGCAAATGGCTCCGGTTGGATTTGAACCTACGACCTTGGGCTTATGAATCCCCTGCTCTAACCACTGAGCTACGGAGCCTTGTGCTACTTTACTAGTTTTGATTCTATCACAGTTTAATTAAAATTTGATAGATAATTTATTAACGATTTTTAAGAAATAGAATTTAATTCACTTTTAGAAAATTACATATAATTGTAATAAAAAATTAATGATTATACCGATTTTTATGAATGATTTTTGGAACAATATATCTCGTTACCCACGTTTTTTTATTAGTAGTTTAGCTGGTTTAATTTTAATTATTTTAACACCGTTTCGAAATTTATTTAAAGTCCCGAAGCTTCGGATATTTTTAATTATATTTATTTTATTATTTCTTGTAATTTTATATAATATTATTATGAATATGATAGGTTTATAAAATAAAAAAAATTGAATAATGTTTAAAAGAAGTAAAGAAGTACTAAAAACTGATAGATATGAAGCAAAAAAGACGGCGGCGTTTGCTTTAATGGATACTCTAATTCGAAATAATACTCGATTTATCTTTGGTTATCCTGGAGGAGCAATTTTACCAATTTATGATGAACTATATTATTGGGAAGAAAGAAACGCAATTAAACATATTTTAACACGTCATGAACAAGGTGCAATCCATGCTGCTGATTCTTATGCCCGCGTAAGCGGTCAAGTAGGAGTTTGTTTTGCAACTTCAGGACCAGGAGCAACAAATCTTATAACTGGAATTGCTAATGCTTTTGCTGATTCCGTGCCAATGGTTATTATCACTGGTCAAGTTACTAGCAATTTTTTAGGAACAGATGCATTTCAAGAGACAGATATGATTGGATTAACATTAACAATTGTAAAACACTCTTATCAACTAAAAGATCCTAATAAAATGACTCAGATACTCTCTGAGGCTTTTTATATTGCTCGTAATGGACGCCCTGGCCCAGTTTTAATTGATATTCCAAAAGATATGGGAGGAG
>JAAUYF010121793.1_pt1 | contig 42634 bp, 58 predicted proteins | sample 7278051 | NCBI WGS metagenome assembly JAAUYF01 (sample SAMN14350202, study PRJNA611818) | marine sediment metagenome | isolation source: surface marine sediment (0.6m) | place: French Polynesia: Moorea | collected 2018-08 | reverse complement strand
CAATATAGGTCGTTTAGCTATTCAACAAATTCAGCGTTTATCACGTTAATTCTTGTAATGTGAAGCCATGAAATAAAACTCTCAGTCATATTTGACTTTTTAATCCATATAACAAGATAACAAGATAATAAAATTATAAAATTATAAAAATTATGTCTCATACTGTTAAAATTTATGATACATGCATTGGTTGTACACAATGTGTAAGAGCGTGTCCTACAGATGTACTAGAGATGGTTCCATGGGATGGTTGTAAATCTGGTCAAATTGCATCTTCACCACGTGTTGAAGATTGTGTTGGTTGCAAAAGATGTGAAACCGCTTGTCCAACAGATTTCTTAAGTGTAAGAGTATATTTAGGAGCAGAAACAACACGAAGTTTAGGATTAGCATACTAATTCTAGTATGTAGGAATACCTGAAATAACCTGAATAAAGGAATTTAATAATTAAAAATTCCTTTATTCAGTTAAGATAACCATCCATAACTATGTAAACCTTTTCCTAAAAAATTAACTCCTAGATAACATATCCAAATAACAAAAAATCCTAAACCCCCCAAAATAGCTGTTTTTGTTCCTTCCCACCCTTTTGTTATACGAGCATGTAAATAAGTAGCAAAAACTAACCAAGTTATAAGAGCCCAAGTTTCTTTTGGATCCCAGCTCCAATATGAACCCCATGCTTCATTAGCCCAAACTCCTCCTGCAATAATTCCAATTGTTAAAAATGGAAATCCTAATCCAATTATACGATAACTCCAGTTATCTAAACTTTGTAGTAACTTTAATTTCCCAAGTTCAGAAATTTCATTAGAAGGTGAGAATAGCTTTGCTTCATAATAATCAACCATTATATTATACAACGGTAATGATGAGTCATCAATAACTTTTAAATCAACATCTTTATAACGTGAGATAACGAGAAATAAAATACATAACAATGAACCCATTATTAATGTTGCATAACTTAATAACATCATACTAACATGCATCATTAACCAGTTAGATTGTAAAGCTGGAACTAATGGACTTGATTTTTGCATCTCAGGTGAAAGAGTTAAATTTGCAAATCCACTTATTAATAATGTAACGGGGATTAAAATTGACCCAATTAATTTATTTTTTGTCTTTGTTTCAATATATAAATATATAGTTAGTAAAGTCCATGTTAAAAATAATAAAGACTCATATAAATTACTCAACGGGAAATAACCCGCTACTATCCAACGAGAACAAAGAATAAAAAATAATAATATATTAGCGACTATTGTACTGAATCTACCAACCCTTGTTAAAAAAGGTGAGTTATTAAACAATGATAAATTTACCCAATATATTATCATTGCACACAATAGAATACCAAAAGTTATATTTGATGAAAAATTTTGAATTTCATTCCAGTCCATGAAATTTCTCCGATAAAAGTTTTTATATAAATTATCTTATACTATATCATTCTACTAAAAAATTAATAGATTTTATCTATATTTATTTATTAATATAAAATTTTATAAGTGATGCATTGGTTAGAGGTTTTAAATACTTAAAGAGTATCATACTAAGCAAGTTTCTAAAACAAATTGAAAAAATTCTTAAAAAAGTAACAGTTGACATTTCCCTTCTTAAATTAAGAAAAATATTAGTGTATTTATTTCGTTAAACAATTAATTAATAATTAACTGTTTAACAAAATAAGTATTCAAAAATTAGAAAATATAGCTTTAAGAAAAGAAGATTCTATTTTTATTTTTCTTTTTTTCTAAAGAATTTAGCTGCCCGATTAGCAAAATTTGATTTTAATAATTCAGTATCTGAATCTTCACTTCTTAAATTAGGATTACCACCTCCTGTTAGTTCAGATGGTTCTAAGATTCTTGTAGAGTTTTCATTGTCAGTACTTGATTCCTCTAAAAGATTTGGATCAACATCACTAAAATCAATCTCAACTTCTAATTCATTAGTATAAGTCATTAAGGTACCTTCAACTTTTTTTCGACGTACAATAATTCTAGTATTTGGATATAAAGTTTTTGATAAGCATTGTTCAGCAAGCGTATCTTCTAAATATTTCATTATAGCACGACGTAATGGACGAGCACCATAGATTGGATCATAACCTTCATCTGTTAAAAATGCTTGAACAGATAATTCAACAACTAAGTTAATTCCTTTTTCCTTTAAACGCTTTTGTACTTGTTTAATCATTAGTTCACAAATTTCCCAAATATCGATTCGTGTTAAGTGATTAAAAACAATAATTTCATCAATACGATTTAAAAATTCAGGTCTGAAGAAATTTTTCAATTCATCGTTTACTAATTTTGTTACTCGTTCAAAAATTTCAGGGTCTTTAATTGGTTCTGGAACTGGTTCCCATCCAATTACAGCATCAGGAGTTATTTTAAAACCTCGTTCTCCTTGCTCAGATTTTGGTTTAATACCACTTTCTCGTTCAATAATTTTTGCCCCTAAATTTGTGGTCATAATAATTAATGTGTTTGTAAAATCAATTACACGACCTTTTGAATCTGTTAATCGACCATCATCTAAAATTTGTAACAATAGATTAAATACATCAGGATGAGCTTTTTCAACTTCATCTAATAATACAACTGAGTATGGTTTTGAACGAACCGCTTCCGTTAATTGACCCCCTTCATTATATCCTACATAGCCTGGTGGTGAACCAATTAATTTTGCGACAGTATGTTTTTCCATATATTCAGACATATCTAACCGAATCATGCTATCTTCACTTCCAAACATATAATCTGACAAAGCTTTGGTCAATTCTGTTTTTCCAACTCCCGTTGGTCCTGCGAAAATAAAACTTGCAATAGGTCGATTTGGGTTTCTTAATCCTACCCGTGCTCGACGGATAGCTTTTGAGACAGCAATAACAGCATGGTTTTGACCAATAATTCGCTCATGTAGTGTATCTTCCATTTTTAATAAACGGGCAGATTCTGAGCCTGTAATTTTTGTAACAGGAATTCCTGTCCAATTTGAAACTACTTCTGCTACATCATTTTCTGTTACCATATCAACATCACGACGACTAAAGCCACGTGATTCACTGGTTAAAGCAGATTGTTTCATAATTCGTATATGTGTTCGAACTTCCATTTCATGATCTAATAATTGTTTAGCAGCTTCGAAATCATGTTCTTTAATACAATCTTCTTTATCTTTAATAGTTTCTTGTAATTCATGCATTAGACTTCTTAACCCTAATGGAAGACGTCGATTTTCTAATCGAACTCTTGCTCCTGCTTCATCTAAAACGTCTATTGCTTTATCTGGTAAGTAACGATCCGCGACATATTTATCAGAAAGAATGGCAGCTTGCTCTAAAGCTTTATCATGGTAACTTAACGTATGGTGTTGTTCAAATTTTGATCGCAAGCCTCGTAAAATCTCAATTGTAGTTCCAACACTTGGTTCTTCTACATGAACAGGTTGAAAACGTCTTTCTAACGCAGGATCTCGTTCAATATATTTTCTATATTCGTCATTTGTTGTTGCACCAATACAACGGAATTTTCCTCTTGCTAACGCAGGTTTTAAAATGTTTGCTGCATCTACAGCACCTTCAGCAGCCCCAGCCCCAACTAAAGTATGAATTTCATCGATTACAATAATAACAGCAGCATCATTTTGAGCTTCTTCAACAATTCGTTTTAGACGTTCCTCGAATTCACCACGGTATTTTGTGCCAGCTAGAATTGATCCAAGATCTAATGCCATAATTAAACTTCCGTCTAAAAAATCTGGAACTTTCTCAGTCAATATTAGCTGCGCTAACCCTTCAGCAACGGCCGTTTTTCCAACGCCGGGTTCACCGATAAGAACTGGGTTATTTTTTGTTCGTCTAGCTAAAACGGCAATGACATCATCAATCTCTTTTTCACGACCAATAACTGGGTCAAGGTTCCCATCAATTGCTTCTTTCGTAATGTTTTCTGCATATTCATCTAAAGTCGGTGTTGGACTACCTTTTTTTTCACGTTCAAGTAAAAACTTTTCAGCTTGTGTTAAAGGACGTAGAATTTCTTCCTGGGTTTCTTCAATATAAGCTAAGATCAAGTTTCTTAATTTATGAATATCTACGTTTAATTTATCTAACGTTCTCATAGCAACTCCATCAGACTCAGCAATGAGTGCTAGTAAAATATGTTCTGTTCCTACAAAGTTTTGACCTAAATCTTTTCCTTCATGAACTGCCATTTCTAAAACTCGTTTTGCTCTTGGAGTAAATGGAATTTCTGAAGCAACAAAACCTGTACCTCGACCAATATATAATTCAATTTCTTTTCGAGCTTTTTTTAGTGTAACTTTTAATTTTTTTAATGCCCTCGCTCCAATACCATGTCTTTGTCCGATAACACCAAGTAAAAGTTGTTCTGTGCCTACAAAATTATGACCCATTCGTCGAGCCTCTTCTTGAGACAACATAATAACTTTTATCGCTCCTTCAGTAAATTTTTCAAACATATATAGTATTTTTTTAAAGTTTGGAGGATTTTAGTTCTATTCACTTTGGTTATTATTGTACAACAATTTAAAAAATTTTAAAGGGTTAATTTTAACACTCCAAAGATTAATTATAACTACGACTTTTAAATAATTTGTGAAATAAGATTACAATTTAGTATACTATAGTAAAATAAAGTAGAGTTGACATGGCGGTATGGCCAAGTGGTAAGGCAGTGGATTGCAAATCCTCGACCCCCAGTTCGAATCTGGGTGCCGCCTTCTAAATTACACTATAATGTTGTTTTTTAATAGAACTATTTTTATAGTATATTTACTAGAATTAAAGATTCATTAGATTAACCCATAAAAATAATTATGAATTCGGGAATGTGGTGAAATTGGTAGACACGACGGACTTAAAATCCGTTGCCTAGTGATAGGCGTGAGGGTTCAAGTCCCTCCGTTCCCAATTAAATATTAAAACTTTACTTATATCTACCACAACTTTGGAGTGGAAATAGGGTTTACCCTAAAACGACAGTCTGGGATGGTTAGAAATGAATTGAATATTTCCATTTGAATTAATCAAGGGATCAGAGAATCAAATATGCTCTGAAATGGCCTTAAAATTGTCTAGAATGCGAATCAATTAGTTTTAGGGATCATACTAGCCTCAGCTAAAATTCAGTCAAAATGGGCAGGTTTGAGTGATGAAGACAAAATATAAAATAATTAATAAGAGTGAGATAATTTTTCACTCTTCATGCAAAGCTTTTTAGAGTTTCAAAAAACAGTCTTTGATAGAATAATAGAATTCTTCGTTTTGGTAATCTTCACTAAAATTATAACATTCAGCCCTTAAAAAGCTGATCAAACTACAAAACCCGGTTGATCTCGGATCTATCTGAAAATCTTTTAACTTTTCTGAACCTAACTCCTTTAGAAAACCATCACACTCATATATCAGTCTTTGACGGAGTTCAAGAAAGCTGTCGCTAAATTCTTCACCACTAATAATTCTATTGACGAATTTTTCCATAAGTAGAACAAATAAAGTTCTACCTTTCCAATGTATGTATGATTGAATAGCTCCTTCATACTTTGATAATTCTAAGTACTCATCTTCACTTTCTTGATAAAATGATTTCCCTTGATTCTTTAAATCTTGTAAACGTTTCAATAGTTCTATATGTCTTTTTTGATTGTAAGTCATTTTTAGCTTCTAATATTAGTAAATAATAATAACCCCTTTTATAGGTTATCAAATTGCGAGTTATCAATAGGAGTTATACCCATGACATCACTTTCAAAACTACTCGTTGGAGTAAAGCCTGGATTTGGGGATGAATTTTTAGCTTGCCCACTAAACCAGTTTTTTCTACCACCAAAATTACCAGTTTCTAATAATTCATCATGCTCATCCGGGGCAAGCTGACAAGTCGTGACAAATTTGCCTGTTGACTTTTTAAAGACGGTAATTACCTGTTTATCCAAATCATAAATGTGAATGGCCTCAAATTCGCGATCTGTACCACATCTCGATTAGGCATATCAACAATAGATCGCATCATTTTTAATGCGTTATCATCTGTCTTTTCAGTTTTTGTTCTACCATTATTCTTTAGAGTATACGGTAAATTATGAATCGCACCATGATCACCGACTTTAAATTTTGATTGCCAGAAGCCAACCTCCAACTCTGGACGTCCCTCATGGATAATTTTCATATCATTACTATTAGGAAGCGCACGTCTCTCTTCCTTCGTTAACCCAACAAATTGCTGATGAGGCATTGCGGTAGGCCGAGTAATTGCTAAAGTTGAGCTTGGTGTTCTTCTAGGAAAGAAGAAGTCGTAATACGGTGGAAATTTATGCGGAGCACTTGGAGGTTGAAACGGATTTGGTCTATCTAATCTTCAACCTGGATTTGGATTATTCGGAACAAAAGCTGCTCCCTGTGATAATATCAAAATTATCAATCCTAGAAATGCTATAGTTCCTACAAGACCCAAACTTCCTCCACGCAATTCCTTCACCAATTTTAATATTTGTTGATTTGACGCTAATCGTGGATCTGTTGCATAAATCAATAATCCATAATACAGTTTTTCTTTGGATTTAGAAAAATATTTGTAACTAATACGGTCAGGTTTCCGAGGTACCATTTTTGCAATTTTAGGTTTTTTCAACGAATGTTCCAAACTCAAACTAGGTTGAACTCTTACCACTGACGTAGGTGCCATCGGTAAACCGATATCCTCAACTGATTCTAAACCACTAAAATAAACTACCGTTGTTAAAGAAATAACAATAATTAGTTTTTTGGTTTTATCCTTTATATTAGACGGAATATTTCTTATAAAGATACAAACCGCTTCTCGATTCTCAAAAACTGATTTATCTATAATAAAATTATCCTCTTCGTGAGCTATACGAAATATATAGAAGTACACTCATAAATTTTTATTTCTTAAATAATTTATTTTTACTATATAAAGACTATTCCAGAGTCACTAACGGCCCCTTTTAAAATATTTTCCTTCACAATTGCCTTTTCATGTGACGGCACATAACATAAATCAACGATATGACCAACGTTCTCAGCGCTGACTGGACCATTTTCTTTACCAATAAACCTAGTTTTCTGAGCCACAATTTTCTAACCTATGTCATATCCCATCTGTTGAATAGTAGTTATTATCAACGTGTGTCCATGGACTTGGTTCATCGACTTTACAGTCTAGGTCGAGCTCTAGTGATTCTACTCTAGTCGGTCTAGTTGGGGTAATAATTTTGTTTTCTATTTCAGCTTGAACAGCTGCTCTTGCCTCATTAACTGAGAGTGCAGTATATTTTTTAGAACGTGTAGAGTAAATTAAGTGCTTAAATTTTTTATAAGAGCATTGAGTAGTATCGAAGTGTGGTGGTGACGACTTTGGGTAAAAGTCTTTTTGATATTGTGAAAATTATGGACTAAGTTAATGGGACACCGCATCCATAGAAGGATTTTGGTTTATTTTACAATTCTGTCCACCCTGGCCTCGATTATTTATATCAACTGGATTTTCTTCTAATTTTGGGGCAACTTGTGAATATTTTTGCCTGTCATAATGTTGATGAAGTGGTGGCATTATCTGAAACCCCTCTGTTGGTGTTAATTTAGCATTGTATAAGAATAAAAGTCGCCATGTGAACAACATAGCTTTTATTATGAATTCCGGAAGAGAATTTTCACCTTTACATCTCCTTAAATCTAGTAGCAATTTTTCTTGAGCAGTAAAAGAGCTTCTAGTAACTGATATTTCGATAGACGGTACGGAAAACGGTACTATAGCCTGCGTTGTTACTGGGACCAAAGGAAGAGTAATTGTTAAATATGTAAAAGAAGTTAAGTAAATTACTTTAATTCGATAATTTACTTCTTCATCTGTCAAGTTATCGCTTTCGTACTAGTTAAACGGAAAGCCTATTTGTAGATAACTATCCGTTATGATAGATTTTTTACTTTTAGGAATAGATGGAATCGAAAAATTTATTTCTAAAGCCAAAAGTAGTGAAAAATTTATTAACATAGAGAGTTTCTTCTATTAATATTAAATTTTTAGTAAGTACCATAGCTTCAGTACTTTAAAAAGAGTCCGTAGCATGGACAACTTTTAAAGTACTCCTGAGTCCTAAGAATTAAGAAATCTTTTATAAATTGCTTAAGTTAGCCTTACTTAATAATTTTAAACACATTAAACTTAAAGAAATTAAATGGAAGAATAGATAATCGAGTTACTAATTTAAACATAAAGTTTTTCGTATATAACAAAACCTTGTTCAATCTTAGTAGTAGTTAATTTATCTATATCAATAATCAATCCATTAGAAATAATTTTATAATTAGATTTTATTAAATCGTGATCTTTCTAATTTACTAGATATATTAGTTTTTAAACCCTAATACCTAATAAATTATTTTTATCTTTTAAACTCCAAATATAATAATTAGATAAGAAGTAAAAATTCGTTAAGTTGTTTCAATATTCCAACGTTCTAAAACTAATGTATTTGACCCATCATGGTTTTGTTGATATTTAATAGGTTGGAAACCAATTTTTTGACTTTCACCAATAATTACTTCTCCAGCATATTGTTGTGCAATTTTATCAATAAAACTCTCAATCGGATAAGGTTGTTTCCAAAAACTTATGTCAATAACTAGTTCATATTCTTGTCCATTCCAAGAAAATTCAATATCATAACCATTTGATTGTGGAATAATTAAACTAATATTATTTAAGTTTGCATCGGTTATATTAGTTTCTTGTTGTTTATGTGTTATGTTTAATCTATTTAAGGCTTTTTTTAAATAAAATAAGTTTTGAAAACGAGTTTTAATATGTGTAAAGTGTGACATAAGTATTATTAATATAAAATAAATCTATTTATAATTATAAATAGATTTATTTTAATTAAGCGTCTGTATTTAATTTTTTAGATCTTTTACCGATCCATTGACATATTTATATTTCAATGGATCGGTAAAAGATCTAAAAAATTAAATAATTTCAGCTTTCCTTAATAAATTTGAAACTGTTTCTGTAGGTGTAACTCCATAACTTAACCATTTTTTTATTTTAGCCGTATCAAAATAAGATTGCTTTGTAACTGAGTTATAATACCCAACTTCGTCAATTGGTCTTCCATCACGTCTAAATGTGTTTTCCATTATAACTAATCTATATGATGGAAAACGTTTTCTACCTATTCGTTTTAATCTCAATTTTAACATAAAATTAAATATAATATATAAATTAAATATCTTTTTTTATAAAAAAAAAAAACAAAATGAACAATAATTAAAATTAACTTTTTTAACGTCGTGAATAATACTCAATTACAAGTAACTCATCAAGTTGTAATTGTATATCATTTCTATCACAGTAATCTATAACTCTTGCTTCTAACTTAGAACTCTCAAATACTAAATGCGCAGGTATTTCATTAACTTGATTATTTTTAATATTAGTTTCAATTAAGCTCTTTGAAATACTTTTCTCTTTAACACTAATTATATCTTTTAATCGACATTGAAAACTTGGAATACTAACTACTTTTTTATTTACCGTAATATGACCATGATTTACTAATTGACGAGCTTGACTAATAGTCTTCGCAAAGCCTAAAGTAAAACAAATTGTATCCAAACGCATCTCTAACAATTGAAGCAAAATTAAACCAGTAACTCCCGTTCGTCGTCGGGCTTCTTTAACGTATCTATATAATTGACTTTCTGTTAATCCGTAATTGAACTTTAATTTCTGTTTTTCTTCAAGACGAACCCCATACTCAGTTAATTTTTTACTAGTATCTGCATTAGCATTTCCATCTTTTCCTGGACGATTAATTTTTTTTGATTTTTTCGTTGTTAAGCCAGGCAGGGGTCCTAATCGTCGACTAATTTTTAATTTCGGCCCTCTATAACGTGACATAAAAATAAATTTAAGTTCTAAATAATTTTTTATTGAAGCTGAATTGAAAAATCTAAAATAAGGGCGAGTGACCGGACTTGAACCGGCGAATGGTGGAACCACAACCCACTGCCTTAACCACTTGGCTACACCCGCCAAACTATTTTGATTTATACTGTACCAGTTAACATAATTTTACGTCTAGTTTATTTATTAAATATTAAAAATATTAAATCTCGAATTATGACTCAAACTAAAAGATTTTTTTTAAATGGACAAGAATATTATACAACTGATAATGTAAGTATTTTTGATTTAGTGAATTATTTTAATTATCATGATTCACTTTTTGTTTTAGAATATAATAATTTTATTTGCGATAAAAAAAGATGGCGTGATATTTTTATTACAAATAACGATAAAATTGAAATTGTAACAATCGTTGGAGGAGGATAATTCTTAAAACATAATTATCCTTCTCTAACAATTTAAACTCTGATTACAGCATTAAATTTATTTGTTAATAATAACTGCAAATTATTAATTATATTTTCTACTTCTTTACTTTGCAATGTTTTCTTATTAGATTGAAAAACCAATTGTACACATAGACTTACATGTTTATCAGGAATAGATTTTCCTTTATATTCATCTAGTAAATTTATTTGAGTTAAAAATTTACTTCCATTATCATTTAATAACATTTGAATTGTTTCAAAAGGAATTTCTTGACTAATAATAAAAGATAAATCTTTTATTATTTTTGGATACAATGAATATTCGTGATAAATAGTTAATTTATTTGTTTGAATTTGATTTTGAATGGATTCAACATTAAATTCAAACAAATAAAGCTCAGAAGAGATATTCAATCTTTTTGCTAAAACTGGATGAATTTGACCAAAAATACCTAATTTTATCCCACTAGACAAATATAATTCGGCAGCACGATATAAATGAAAGATTTCATTGTATTTAGAATAATAAGTTTTCCAATAAGTTAATAAATTTAGTTGCTTAAATAACTGTTCCATTTTTCCTTTTGCTTCAAACCAACTTAATGTTTTTGGCAAATCTGACCATTCAAGTTTCGATTTAATACCACCAAATACCCCAGCAATATATTCTTTTTCTTGAAAATCTGTTAAAATATTGCCTGAGAATACATGGCCATATTCAAAACCTTCTAAAGGAATATTTCCTTGTTTCAAATTTTCTTGTACTGTTCGAAGTAAACTAGGTAATAGACTCGAACGTAAATTAGAACAATCGACTAATAAAGGATTTATTAATTGAATATCATTCTTTATAAATGTTTTTTCATTAACTAACGAATAGTGAATTAATTCATTAAACCCTAAATTTAACAAACAGGATGTTATTTTTTTTCGTATTTTATAACTAGAATCTTCATAACCAATTATTTCGATTCCAGGTAATTCTGTTAAGAAATTGTTAAAACCATGTAATCTGCCAATTTCTTCAATTAAATCAATATCACGTGTAATATCTTCGCTTCTGGTATAAGGAACGTTTACTTTCCAAATTAGTTTAGAATCATCATAATTATGTTTAAAATTCAAACGGTTTAAATAATTTGTAACCATTTGAGGTGTAATATATATGACATTCTTTTTTGTATATTGTTTAACTGGACCTAAGATTTCATTAATAGTTTGATATTGCAAAGAAATAGGTTTTGGAAGTTTTTGTAAAGTTTGGGTAATTGTATGAAGCTTGCAAATTAAATTTGGATTTGAGATCCTAAATAGAGCGATTAATCGATATAATGACTCCAGTATAAATGTATTTTTTAGAGACTTTTCATATCTAGCTGATCGGTCCGTTCTAAGTCCTAAAGTTCTAGATTGCTGTCGAATTTTTGTTGAGTTAAAAATACTTCCTTCAATTAGTAAAGATTGTGTTTTATCAGAATAACCAACATTTTTATTTGGAATAATACCTGCGATACTAATTGATATATTGTTGGCTTTAACTGTTAAAATGGAGTCATTTAGATCATACGTTATATGATTGCTTGCTTCGAACTGCTCCCTATAATTTCCTGGTTGAAGAGTTAAGTCAAACGTAGAATCATTTAATTTTGAGTAGATTTCATCTAAATCATAAAATTCAAAAGGATAGCCTGTTTCCAATAAAATATAATTTTGAAAATCTAATAAGTTATTTTCAACGGTGATTCCAGACCCTGTTAATTTTTGTACTAACCAATCTGGAGCAATTTTATTAGTTAAATTTTCAATGGTTATTGCGATAAAAGTTGAACAATCGTTTTTCTCTAAAACATTCGACGAAAATGATAAATGAGTAATCTTTTCTTTCCAATCTAAATTTTGAAGTAAACTTTTTGATAGTTTATAAGGTTTATTTAATAAAGCAGCAATTTCTCTTGAAATACCTTGAATAGATAAACTATCAGAACGATTCGGAGTTGCTGAAATTTCTAATATAGTTATTTTTTGATTATTTATTTTAACTTCGAAAATATCTTCAACTTCAAAACCTCCAAGAGTTAACTTTTCAACTAAATAATCTAGATTAACAGCTTCAATATTTACCAACTCGTTAACCCATTTTAATGATATTTGCATTTTTGAATTCTTGTAAATTTTTTACTTAATTAGCTTTAGTAAAAACTAAACCATACGTTTCTCCATATCTTTCCATAAATCGCATGAATCTATCCCAAGCTTCTGGACTTTTCATAATATAAATTGATTCAATCGCCTCAGGTTTTCCATTTACGAATCGTGCATTAACATCTCTTGTTTCTAAAGTTCCTTCTTCATCAATTAAATACATGCCAGTTATTTCACCTTCTTTTGCCGTAGTTTTATCTAAAATATTTGGATTCTTAAATCGAAAAGTAGCTGTTCCTGTACTTCCATCCCGTGAACGAGTTAAACGAACATCTGGTAGTACTTTTTCATCGAGACCTTTTATAAATTGAATTTTAGCTTCCATAATTTTGTCCTTATTCAAATATTAAAAATTAATAAATTATAATACTTGTATTTTACTTTAATTGTGCATGTTATGCAAATTAAAAACCATTTTTATTAGTCAAATATAATTGTTATAACTGGGGTGGCAGGATTCGAACCTACGAATGGCGGAGTCAAAGTCCGCAGCCTTACCACTTGGCGACACCCCAAATTTTTAACCTAAATAAATTAAAATCAAAAATAAAATTTTTATTTATTGGGCAAGAAGGGATTCGAACCCCTGACACCGTAGTTCGTAGCCACGTGCTCTAGTCCACTGAGCTACAAGCCCAAAACATAATATTAATTATTAATAATACTATATCAATAAGGTCTTAGTAAAGTTTTTTAAAATTTTAAAAAATTTAACATCCAATCATGTGAAATTAGTCTAGAATAATAGATATATAACAATAAGTTAAAAATATATCCAAGACTTCTTGGAATCTATTGCAATGTTCTAATTTTCATACAATAAATTAAGGTCAAGTCTCATCTATGTTAACATGTTATATTCTACTATGGGTAATAAATTTTTAAATCAACTACGAAATAAAATAATAAAATATGTTATAAAAAAATATATAAAAGCATAATTAGCTTTAAGAAAATTAATACCAATACTCATACGATTCGATCTTACTCTACTTTTGTCAATAATTTTTATATATGCTATAAATAAAGTGTTTAGATTACTCATTAAAAGAGTTATAAAAGCAAGAAATGAAAATGTAATTAGTTATGATATTAAGAACCCGAACAACGATAAAGTAAGTGATGTGATTGCTTCAGATGTCAATGCCAAATCGCTATCAAAAAGAAAAGGGTTTTATAAGAAAGTATAGAATCGTTTATACAAACCGCAAGAACCTATATAATAGTTAGAGGAGTCGGTGAGATTGTTGGTCCATTTGTACCTGTAATAGAACTGGCACAATTATTAGGTGACGCTTCCCTTCTTCTAAGACAAACGGATATTAATTATTACTGGTATAAAATTTCAATGCATGAAAGATAGAAATCAATAATCATATGCCCTCCTGGCCATAGTGGCCATAGAGCAGAGATTAAAGAAATCAAGATATTTGGTGTCGTTTAAGAATTACAATGTAGTCTTATTAACAAAGGATGTGCAAAAGCAGAACCTAAAAACACCACTCTTTGGTGTTTATTTAATTTGCTTAATATTAATGTTAATAGGTCTATCATTTTTCCATTATTCTTACTCACTTGATGCAATTAACGCGTTGATTAGAGCTATGAGGTGTAGATAAATTGATAAAGAATACGTTCACACCATAATTCTTTAATTGCAACTACAAGATATCGATATTGAAATGTCAAATGAATTGTATATTAGTATAATTTAATGCATTATAATTCTAATGCATAGAAAATAATAACATGAGATATACTTAAAAGGATTTTATACATAAGGACAAAAATTTGCTTGAGACATTAAATTAATATTAATAAATATGGCTAAAAAAATTTTATATCAAGATAATGCTAGACGTGCACTTGAACGTGGAATGGAAATAATAGTAGAAGCTGTTTCAGTAACATTAGGTCCAAAAGGTAGAAATGTTGTTTTAGAAAAGTCTTATGGATTACCTCAAATTGTAAATGATGGAGTAACAATTGCAAAAGAAATTCATTTAAAAGATCATATAGAAAATACTGGGGTCTCATTAATTCGACAAGCTGCTTCCAAGACTAATGATGTAGCAGGAGACGGAACAACAACAGCTACTGTTTTAGCTTACGCAATGGTAAAAGAAGGATTGAAAAATGTTGCAGCCGGTGCAAATCCAATTTCAATTAAATTAGGAATGGAAAAAGCAACACAATATTTAGTAACTCAAATAAATGAGTTTGCTCAACCTGTTGAAGAAATTAACTCAATTCAACAAGTAGCTTCAATTTCTGCAGGAAATGATGAAATCATTGGATCATTAATTGCGGATGCCTTAGCAAAAGTTGGGAAAGAAGGAGTTATTTCCTTAGAAGAAGGAAAAGGAATTGTAACAGAATTAGAAATTACTGAAGGAATGAAATTAGAAAAAGGTTTTATTTCACCTTATTTCATTACAAACACTGAAAAAATGGAAGCTTCATATGAAAATCCATATATTCTTTTAACAGATAAAAGAATTACATTAGTCCAACAAGACTTATTACCAATTTTAGAACAAATTACTAAAACAAAACGACCCCTTCTTATAATTGCTGAGAATGTTGAAAAAGAAGCATTAGCTACTTTAATTTTAAACAAATTACGTGGCATTATAAATGTTGTAGCTATTCGAACACCTGGATTTGGAGAGTTAAGAAAACAAATGTTAGAAGATATTGCTATTTTAACAGGTGGAACCGTAATTACACAAGATGCAGGATTAAGCCTAGAAAATATTCAATTACCTCTATTAGGACAAGCTCGTCGAATTATAGTTAATAAAGAAACTACCACAATTGTTGCAACTGGACAAACTTTAGATGAAATTAAAATCAGATGTGAGCAACTTAGAAAACAAGTGAATATTTCAGATACAGATTATGAAAAAGAAAAATTACAAGATCGAATTGCAAAATTATCAGGTGGAATTGCTGTAATTCGCGTTGGTGCTGTCACTGAAACAGAGATGAAAGATAAAAAACTAAGATTAGAAGATGCCATTAATGCAACCCGGGCTGCAGTAGAAGAAGGAATTGTACCTGGCGGAGGTGCTATTTTAGCTCATTTATCCGAAAATCTTGCAACATGGGCAAAAAATAATTTAAAAGAAGATGAACTTATAGGAGCTATGATTATTTCACGTGCAATTTTAGCCCCATTGCGACGAATTGCAGAAAATGCTGGAATTAATGGACCTGTTATTATTGAAAAAGTTCAGCAACAAGAATTTGAAATTGGTTATAATGCTGCAAAAAATACATTTGGTAATATGTATGAGGAAGGTATTGTCGATCCAGCTAAAGTTATGCGGTCTGGATTACAAAATGCGACATCTATTGCTAGTATGATTTTAACAACTGAATGTATTATTGTTGATGATAGTCTAAATGTAAAAACTTAAAAAAATTTTAAGTTTTTACATTATTTGAAATAAATTATAAATCATTTAAATTAGACATTGGATCTGTATTTGATTCATTATCTACTAATGGTTTTGAAGCAATTATTTCTTTCATTGCTGTTTTTAAATCTTCAAGTAACGATTTTAATGAATCAATATTATTGTTTTGAACATCTTGTCGAATATTTTCAATTAATTTTGTAATATTTTGTTGTTTCTCTTCTGATATATTCTCTTTAAAAAGTAAAAGTTCTTTTTCAGCTTCAAAACATAACATTTCAGCTTGATTTTTTAAATCAATTGTTTGTCTTTTTTCTTTATCCACTGAAGCATATTTTTCAGCTTCAGATAACATTTCTTCAACCTCCTTTTCACTTAAATTAGATGCACCTTGAATTGTTACTGACTGTTCAACGCCAGTTTCTTTTTCTCTTGCAGTTACTGATAAAATTCCGTCAACATCAATATCAAATGTAACTTCAATTTGAGGAACACCTCGCTCAGCTCCAGGAATTCCATCTAATCTGAAATTACCAAGACTTTTATTACCTGCGACTAATTCTCTTTCACCTTGTAATATATGAATTTCTACATTTGTTTGATTATCAACTGCTGTTGAAAACATTTCAGATTTTTTAACTGGAATAGTTGTATTCCGAGCAATAATTTTTGTCATAACTCCTCCCAATGTTTCAACACCTAATGATAACGGTGTAACATCTAATAAGAGAACATCTTTGATTTCACCAGCTAAAATACCAGCTTGTATTGCAGCTCCAATAGCAACTACTTCATCTGGATTAACAGATTGATTAGGTTTTTTATTTGTTAAAGATTCAACGAGTTTCTGAATAGCTGGAATACGAGTTGAACCACCTACTAATACGACTTCATTTATATCTGAGCTTTCAAGTCTTGCATCGTTCAATGCTTTTTCTACTGGAACTCGGCATCGAGTAATTAAATTTTCACATAGATTTTCAAAAACATCTCGTGTTAATTCTTTTTCAATATGTTTTGGGCCATTTTTATCTGCTGTAATAAATGGTAAATGAATGGTTGTTTTTTCAATAGTTGATAGTTCCATTTTGGCTTTTTCAGCGGCTTCCGTTAAACGTTGCAAAGCTTGAATATCTTCAGATAAATCAATCTTTTCTTGTTTTTTAAAATCAGCAATTAACCAGTTAACTAAAACCTTATCAAAATCATCGCCACCCAAATTTGTATCACCTGCAGTGGCTAAAACTTCGAAAATTCCATCTCCAACTTCTAAAATGGAAACATCAAATGTTCCACCTCCTAAATCAAAAACTAAAATTGTTTCATTTTGTTTTTTATCTAAACCATAGGCTAAAGAAGCTGCTGTTGGTTCATTAATAATTCTTAAAACTTCAACACCTGCAATTTTTCCTGCATCCATTGTAGCTTGGCGTTGTGAATCATTAAAGTACGCTGGTACCGTAATAACAGCTTGTTTAACTTCTTGGCCTAAATAAGTTGTTGCATCATTAATTAATTTTCTTAAAACTTGAGCTGAAATTTCTTCTGGACTAAATTCTTTGTTTAAAGCAGGACATTTAAGTTTAATGTTATCATTTTGATCTTTCGTAACTTTATATGGTAATTGTTTAGATTCAGCTGAAATTTCTTCTTCTTTTGAGCCAATAAATCTTTTAACTGAAAAAAAAGTATTTTCTGGGTTAATAACTGCTTGACGTTTTGCAATTTGCCCTACTAATAATTCTTGTTTTTTAGTGTATGCTACAATTGAAGGAGTTGTCCGTAATCCCTCTGCATTAATGATTACACTTGGTTGACCTCCTTCAATTGCTGCGACTACTGAATTTGTCGTACCTAAATCTATTCCTACAACTTTTGCCATTTTTAATCTTCATATTAAATTTTATTTATCATAAATAATTATAATTTTTAAAAAAATAAGTTAAGGAACTCAATAATCCGTATTATTTACAATAATATTAATAACATTGTATTTTTAACTTATATAGACAAAAACTTGCAAATTCTTTATAAGTAATAAAAGAAATTTACTAATCCAAATTAGTTTATTTAATATCAAAATCGAAAGATTATTAATTATTAATAAAAGAAAAGTTAATAAGTATAGAATACATTTGGAGGAATATTGTGGTTCTAGGGTTATTAGGAAATAAGATTGGTATGACTCAAATTTTTGACGAATCTGGTAATATTATTCCAGTTACAATTTTAAAAGTTGGACCTTGTATTATAACACAAGTAAAAACTGAATCAAAAGATGGATATAATTCAATTCAAATTGGTTATGGTAATATTTCAAGTAAAGTAATAAGTCAACCAGAATTGGGTCATTTACAAAAGTCAAATATTCAACCTTTAAAATATTTAAAAGAATTCCGTGTTACTAAAAAAAATGAATTTAAAGTTGGTCAAGTTTTAGATGTTAATTCCTTTTCACCAGGTCAACTTGTAAATGTAAGAGGGAACACAATTGGTAAAGGGTTTTCTGGTCTTCAAAAACGCCACAACTTTACTCGTGGCCCAATGACTCATGGATCTAAGAACCATAGAGCACCTGGGTCAATAGGTATGGGTACAACACCAGGGCGTGTTTTACCAGGTAAAAGAATGGCAGGTCAATTAGGAAACAAAATTATAACAATTAAGAAACTGAAAGTTATTCAAATAAACTCGGAAGAAAATATTTTAGTAATAAAAGGATCGATTCCAGGGAAACCTGGAAATTTATTAAGCATTATACCTTTAGAATAAGGTATAAAAGAGTAAAAAAGAAATATATTAAAAAAGTATGACTGTTCAAAAATTTATAACATACACTCCATTAGATATAAATGGAAAATTATTAGATTTTACTTGTGAATTAAGATTAAATATTCTTGAATTAACTGGGAATTATTTAATCCATCGAGATTTTTTAAGATACTCGACTTCTCAAAAACAAGGTACAGTATCGACAAAAACTAGAAGTGAAGTCCGAGGTGGTGGTCGTAAACCATGGCGTCAAAAAGGAACTGGACGTGCAAGAGCTGGGTCCAATCGTTCCCCTCTCTGGAAAGGTGGTGGCGTAATTTTTGGTCCAAAACCGAAAATATTATCTTTAAAATTAAATAAAAAAGAACGTCGATTAGCTTTGCAAACTTTACTATATAACAAAAAAAATAATATTTTAATAATTGAGAATTTAGAAAATGGGATTACTAATCCAAAAACAAAGAATTTTTTAAAAATTTGTCAGGATTGTGACATTAATTTAAATCAAAAATTATTAGTAATTGTTTCAGAAAAAACAATTCCATTGAAATTATCAACACAAAATCTTAATAATGTTGAATTAATTTCTGCTTCAAATCTAAATACTCTTAGTTTGTTAAAAGCAAGACAAATTATATTAACTCCATCGTCAATAAATGATATAAAGGAGATTTATTGTGATTAATATGAATTCTTCAAATTTTTATCGTAGTAATGCACAAATTATTAAATATCCAATTATTACTGATAAAGCTACAAGACTTTTAGAAAACAATCAATATAGTTTTATCGTTGATCGTTATTCAGATAAAATTGCGATTAAATCAGCAATTGAAGATTTGTTTAATGTCAAAGTTATAAAAATTAATACATGTCGTTTTCCACGTAAAAAAAAACGTGTAGGGAAATATATAGGGTGGAAACCACAATATAAAAAAGCAATCGTAACTTTATTGGAAGGCGATGTAATAAATTTATTTACAGATAATTAAGAAATAAAAAAAAAAATAACCAAACCAAGTTTATGGGTATTCGTCTTTATAAATCATATACACCAGGTACAAGAACGAGAGCACTTTCATCTTTTAGTGAAATTACAAAAACTAAGCCAGAAAAAAGTTTAATTAAAAAAAATCATAGAAGTAAGGGCCGAAATAATCGAGGAATTATAACTATTCGACATAGAGGTGGTGGTCATAAAAGACGATATCGAATCATTGATTTTAAACGCAATAAGTATGGGATTCAAGGAATCGTAGCAACAATTGAATATGATCCAAATAGAAATGCTCGAATTGCTTTAATTAATTACTTAGATGGCGAAAAACGTTATATTTTGCATCCAAAAAACTTAAATGTTGGTGATAGTATTATTTCCGGTTCAGGTTCTCCTTTAAATACTGGAAATACTTTACCTGTTGAAGAAATACCATTAGGTACCTCTATTCATAATATTGAATTAATTCCAAATCGCGGTGGACAAATTGTCCGAGCTGGTGGAACATCCGCAAAAATTTTAGCCAAAGAAGGGGATTATGTAACTTTAAGATTACCTTCTAAAGAGATTAGATTAATTCGAAAAGAATGTTTTGCAACCATTGGAGAAGTAAGCAATAATGACGCATTTTTAGTGCAAAGTGGTAAAGCTGGACGAACTCGTTGGTTAGGAAAACGTCCAACAGTTCGAGGTTCAGTTATGAATCCATGTGATCATCCACACGGTGGCGGAGAAGGAAGAGCACCCATTGGACGAACTCGTCCATTAACTCCATGGGGAAAACCAGCCTTAGGTATTAAAACAAGACGAAGAAAGAAATTAAGTGATGCATATATCCTTCGAAGACGTTCTTAATTATTCATTTATTCATTTATTAAGGAAAGAATTAAGGAAAAGATTTAAAAAATGTCAAGATCATTAAAAAAAAGTCCGTTTGTAGCTTATCATTTGTTAAAAAAAATTAACAAAATGAATAAATCTGGTAAAAAAGATACAATTACAACATGGTCCCGTTCATCAACAATATTACCCAGTATGATTGGATTTACAATTGCAGTTTACAATGGAAAACAACATGTACCTATTTTTATTTCAGATCAATTAGTTGGTCATAAATTAGGAGAATTTGTTTCTACAAGAAATTTTAGATCTCATATTAAAACTGATAGGAAAACCAAACGTTAAATAAAATATAAAATGAATCGAATTTTATATGAGAATAGATGTAAATGTAAAAAAGAATTTTCAATCACAAAAACGCGAAAATCAAATAATCGAAGTGAGGGAAAACCACTTCAATATCCTAAATCAAATGAAATTACATCTAAAACGTTTTACATAAAATATGACAAAAAATTATCTGCAATAGAAAAGTTGATTTTAAATAGTTTTCGTAATAAATATATCTATTATGCAATTGATGATGTTTTAGATCTATTAAAATCCAATCCAATCGAAAAAGATAATCTTTTAGAAATTTTATATTTACCAGTTCTTTCACTTCAAAATAATTTATCTATTAACTTTTTTGATATATGGATTCATGAAATTTATATTAATGAAGCGTTAAAAATTAATAAATTTATTACTCATAGTTCTCAAAGCTTGAATCAGTTTAATTATATAACAATTAAACTTCTTTATAAAACTAGAGTGCCAATTAAAAAGAAAGAGTTATTATGGTAAATAAGAAGACTAACGATTTTATTTTAATAAATACATAAACCTCAATAAATAAATAAATAAAAGTTATATATAAAAAAAGAGTGTTAAACTTTTCAAAAATTGAATTAAAAATTTTAACCCACATATTTAATATTAAATATTAAAAATAATTGTTTTATGACAAATACTCAATCAGTTAAAGCAGTAGCTAAATACATTCGTATGTCACCTCATAAAATAAGAAGAGTGTTAGATCAAATTAGAGGTCGCTCATATCAAGAAGCATTAATGATTTTAGAATTTTTGCCTTACGATGCTGGTGGACCTGTTTGGCAAGTTATTCATTCAGCTGCAGCAAATGCAAAACATAATTATGGATTAGATAAAAAAAAACTAATTCTTGATCAAGTTTTTGCAAATGAAGGACCAAAATTAAAAAGAATTCGACCCCGTGCTCAAGGACGCGCATATAAAATTTTAAAACCAACCTGTCATATTACGGTTATTCTAAAAGAAGATAATTAAAGAAAAAAAAAGATAAAGGATTAATTATATGGGTCAAAAAACACATCCTTTAGGATTTCGGTTAGGGATTACACAAGAACACAAATCTATATGGTATGCTAATTTTAATCAATATGCTAATATTTTAGAAGAAGATGATAAAATTCGAGCATATATAAATACAATTGCGAAAACAAATAGTATTTCAAACGTACAAATAAACCGAAATGGATTAAATGACCAGATTCAATTAAATATTGAAACAGGAAAACCAGGAATCTTAGTTGGAGATCTTGGAACTGGGCTTGAAACTTTGCTAGAAAATATTAAGAATATTTTACCATTAACTTGTCAACTTACAGTTAACGTTTTAGAAGTTGAAAAAGTTGATTTAAATGCATCTCTTCTTGCGGATTTAGTTGCTGAACAATTAGAAAAACGGATTGCTTTTAGAAGAGCAATTAGAGAGGCTTTACAAAGAGCTCAAAAACAGAATGCAAATGGGATTAAAATCCAAGTTTCTGGTCGTTTAAATGGTGCAGAAATTGCACGAAGTGAATGGATTCGCGAAGGTCGAGTACCTCTTCAAACATTACGTGCTGATATTGATTATGCTACACGGGAAGCAAATACTATTTATGGAGTTTTAGGAATTAAAGTTTGGTTATTTAAGAGTGAAATTTTATCAAAATAAAAAAAGGATTTTATTTATATTTTTATTAAATTAATTCGTTATGTTAAGTCCAAAAAGAACAAAATATAGAAAATATCATCGGGGACGTATGAAAGGTAGAGCAACTCGTGGAAATGAAATATGCTTTGGGAATTTTGGTTTACAAGCTTCAGAACCAAGTTGGATTACGTCTCGTCAAATTGAAGCAGCCCGACGAACAATTACACGCTATACAAAACGTGGGGCATCACTTTGGATTCGCATTTTTCCTGATAAAACAGTAACGGCCCGTGCTGCTGAATCAAGAATGGGTTCTGGAAAAGGTGCTGTAGATTATTGGGTGGCGGTAGTCCGACCTGGGACTATTATATTTGAAATCGGCTCTGTCCCAGAAGAAATTGCTCGAACTGCATTAAGTTTAGCCTCTTATAAATTACCGCTAAAAACAAAATTTATTATTAAAGATAATATTAATTAAAACATGGGTATTCCTCAATTTACTGATATTATTTCACTTTCAAATACAGAAATATCTGAAGCGATTATTGAAACTGAAAACGAACTATTTAATTTACGATTTAAAAAAGCTACTCGACAAAGTTTTAAACCTCATCAAATTAAACATACAAAACGAAAATTAGCTCAATTAAAAACACTTTTAACATTAAGATTACAAAATCTGGAACAAAAAGAAGAGAATTTAATTATAGACTAAAATTAAATCAGCAGAATTTTTATCATTCAAAATAAAATTAAGGAGCTTAAATGCCAGTAAAACAAAAAGTTGGTATTGTAACTAGTAATAAAATGCAAAAAACTATTGTGGTAAAAATTGAAAATCGATATTCACATTCAATCTATTCTAAAACAATGATTAAAACTAAAACATATTTAGCTCATGATGAATTAGAAGAATGTAATATTGGTGATCAAGTATTAGTTCAAGAATGTCGTCCATTAAGTAAAAGAAAACGTTGGAAGTTAATTAAAATTCTTTCAAAGGTATCATTCATAAGTTAAAGGAAAAAATAATTTTTTATGATTTATCCTCAAACAATATTAACAGTAGCCGATAATACGGGTGCTAAAAAGGTTATGTGTATTCGGGTATTAGGTGGTAACAAAAAATATGCAGAAATTGGTGACACAATTATTGCAGTAGTGAAAGAAGCTATACCAAATATGCCGACTAAACGTTCTGATATAGTGAGAGCTATTATTGTAAGAACTAAAAAAACTATTCGTCGCAAAGATGGTATGTATATTCGATTTGATGATAATGCGGCTGTAATTGTAAATCTAGAAAATAATCCACGTGGGACACGTATTTTTGGACCTGTTGCTCGAGAAATTCGTGACAAAAATTTTTCTAAAATTGTATCACTAGCGCCGGAGGTTTTATAAATGCCAAAAAAACAAAAGATGCATGTAAAAATAGGTGATAACGTTACAGTTATTTCAGGGTTTAATAAAAATGAGACCGGTGAAATTATTAAAATTAATCAAAAAACAGGAAAAATTTTAATCAAAGGGATTAATTTTAAGTTTAAACATGTTAAACCAAACACGGAAAATGAAATTGGTGAAATTAAACAAATTGAAGCAGCTATTCATCATTCAAACGTAAAATTAAATTTAAAAGAAGTAACGTAATATGCTAAATCAACATTCATTAGAAGAAATTTCTGATATTCATAATTTGCTTAAAGATATTAAACACGAATACGAAGATGGTATAAAACCAATTTTAATGAAAAATAGTCCAAAATTTTTTAAAAATCCTCACACAGTTCCAAAATTAAAAAAAATTCAAATTAATCGCGGCCTTGGATTAGCTGCTCAAAATACGAATATTTTAAAAAAAAATATAGAGGAATTTGAGAAAATTACTGGTCAAAAACCGCTTATTACAAGAGCCAAAAAAGCAATTGCAGGATTTAAAATCCGTGAAGAAATGGAATTAGGTGTAAGTGTAACATTACGAGGTAAAAAAATGTATACGTTTTTAACTAAATTAATATTTTTTACCTTTGCACAAATTCGTGATTTCCGTGGTTTGTCTTTAAGAAGTTTTGATAAAGCTGGAAATTATACATTTGGCTTAAAAGACCAATTAATTTTCCCGGAAATTGAATATGACGAAATCGATCAAACACAAGGTTTTACTGTTAACATTGTAATTGAAGACTCTTCACCAAAGCATAAATCAAAATCAATCGATAAAATTTTAAATGGAATGATTTTATTCAAATTTTTACGATTTCCATTAAATGATTGTGGATATTATGATAGATATTCATCGTTTTCTGAAATTAATAGAACATGGGATAAAAAACGACATTTAAAACGAAAACGATGGTCACAAGTACAAGAATAACTAAAATAAATAAAAAATTATACTTAAGAAGGAGATATTTGTGGTAAACGATACTATTTCAGATATGTTAACAAGAATCCGAAATGCCAATCTGGTAAAACATCAAATTGTTCAAATTCCTGCTACAAAAATGTCTTTAGCCATAACCAAAATTTTAAAAGAAGAAGGTTTTATTAAGGACTTTGAAAGTTATACTGAAAACAATATAAAATACTTACTAATTTCATTAAAATATGTCGGAAAATCGAGAACACCTGTGATCTGTAAAATTGAAAGAATAAGTAAACCAGGTTTACGTGTCTATGCAAATTCAAAGAAATTACCAAGAGTTTTAGATAATTTAGGTATTGCAATTATTTCTACTTCAAAAGGGATAATGACAAATCTAAAAGCTAAAGAACTTGGAGTTGGTGGTGAAGTTTTATGTTATATTTGGTAAATATAAGGAGTTTGTAAAATGTCACGAATCGGAAAATTACCAGTTAATATACCAAAAGATGTAAATATTAAATATAGTGATTCAGAAATTATAGTCAAAGGAAAATTTGGAACATTACAAACTAAACTTCCTGAGATTATTAAAATTACACAAGAAAATGATAGTCTTAGTGTAAGTTTAAAAAGTGAAACAAGAAATGTTAAATCATTACATGGTTTATATCGAACATTAATTAATAATATGGTTATAGGAGTTTCGGAGCAATTCCAAATCACTCTTATATTAAAAGGTGTAGGTTATCGAGCTGCAGTTCAGAATAATGAAATAGTGTTAAATTTAGGATATAGTCATCCAGTTAAAATTAAGATTCCAAAAGATATTTCAGTAGAAGTTATACAAAATACAACAATTAATTTAAAATCATGTGATAAAGAATTATTAGGCTTATTTGCAGCGAATATTCGAGCTTGGCGTCAACCAGAGCCATATAAAGGAAAAGGAATTTTATATAAAGATGAACAAATTATTCGCAAAGCTGGGAAATCTTCAAAATAAACGAACTAAATTTTACTGAATTTATAGCTTCAAATTGTTCTTATACAAAGAGTTCTTACATTTTTAAAAAGTTAAAATTATAACTATGAAATTTTCAAAACGAACTTTATTAAAATTAAAAAATAAAAATAAAAAACTAAAGCCCAATAAATATAAAAAGTTAAAACGTGAAAGTTTACGCGGTAATATTAAAGGAACAGTTGAACGGCCAAGATTATCTGTTTACCGTTCAAATGAAAACATGTATGCCCAAATAATTGATGATATTAACTCCAAAACTTTAATTTCATGTTCTACTTTAGACCGTTCTATTCTATTTACATTTTCAAATAAACGAACATGTGATGCTTCACGACTTATAGGAGAAAAGTTGGCTAAATTAAGTTTAAAAAAAAATATTACAAAAATTGTTTTTGATCGTGGTCCTTATTTGTATCATGGCCGAGTGAAAGCTCTAGCTGAGGGTGCAAGAAAAGGTGGTCTGCAATTTTAAACTAACATTTGCAAATAACTATACAGGTTAAATTTATTTTATGACTAGTGATTTAAAAAAAGTAAATAAGTTAAAAAAAAACTTTCGACGTAATAATAATTTGCAAGAACCTCAGTTTGTAGAACGATTAATCAAAATTAGTCGTGTTTCTAAAGTAACAAAGGGTGGAAAAAAGTTAAGTTTCCGAGCAATTGTAGTGATTGGTGATGAAAATGGAAAAGTAGGAGTGGGAGTTGCAAAAGCTGATGACGTTGTTAATGCTTTTAAAAAAGCAAAAACCGATGGTCAAAAAAATTTAATAAAGCTTCCAATTACAAAATCGTTAAGCATTCCTCATAATGTGGTTGGAGATTTTGGAGCTTGTAAAGTTGTTATGAAACCTTCTATAGAAGGTTCTGGAGTTATTGCTGGTGGCGCTGTTCGCATTGTCTTAGAAGTTGCTGGTGTAAAAAATGTAATTGCAAAGCAATTAGGATCAAACAATTTGTTAAATAATGCTCGTGCTTCTATTTGTGCTTTAAAAAATTTAACAACAAAATCTCAAGTGGCAAAAAAACGAAGTCTAAACTAAAAAGGATAAAATGAAAATTAACACAGAAACTAAAAATGTCATACTAAAAAAACTTTTGGTTAGTCTTAGTATTTTATTATTTATTCGAATAGGGACATTTCTTCCTGTCCCTGGAATTAATCAAAGTGATTTAATGTTTTATATTCAAACACATTCAGTTACTAAAAATTTAGTAAGTACATTTTCTGGTGGGGATACTTTTGTCATTGGTTTATTTACTTTGAATATATTTCCATATATAAATGCATCTATTTTAGTTCAATTAATATTAGGTTTTTCTCCAAATCTTGCAAAATTGCAGAAAGAAGGTGATCTTGAAGGACGCCGTTCCATTAATAAGTTAACACGTTTTATTACTTTAATCTGGGCTATTATTCAAAGTGCAGGGGTGGCTTTATATTTGAAACAAATTTTATTTGATTGGAGTTATTTTTTAGCGGTTGAAATAATTATTTGGTTAACCACTGGAGCAATGATCGTTTTATGGCTTAGTGAATTAATTACTGATTATGGATTAGGAAATGGTGCATCTTTACTTATTTATACTAATATTATTTCAAGTTTCCCAAGTCTTTTTAAAAAGCTAATAATTGAAAATAGTGAAAATTTTAACACTACTTCGGGAGTTGGAATTATTATTCTATCGTTTATTTCTTTATATGGAATCGTCTTTTTACAAGAAGGTATTCGAATTATACCATTAATTTCATCAAAACAATTAAATCAGGTATCATTACAAGATTCACAAACCTATACTAATTATATTCCATTACGGTTTAACCAAGCAGGTGTAATGCCTATTATTTTGACTACTGCGATTTTAGTAATTCCAAATTATCTTAGTAATTTGGGATTGTTACCAACATTAGTTTCTCCAAGAAATTTAAAACTTCTTTACTGGATTGGTTATTTTATGTTAATTTTAATATTTAGTTCGTTTTATTCAACAATTGTTTTAAATCCAAAAGATATTTCAGATCAATTACAAAAAATGGCTGTAACAATCCCTGGAATTCGACCTGGTTTACAAACGGCCTTTTATTTAAAACAAATCATGAATAGAATAACATTACTAGGAGCAACTATGCTTGCTACTTTAGCAACTATTCCAAATTTTCTAGAGTCAATTTTAAATATTACAAGTCTTACTGGATTAAGTACAACTTCATTATTAATCTTAGCTGGTGTGGTCTTAGATTTGGTTCGTGAAGTTAAAAATATTTACTATTCAAATGTTTATAACAAGATTTATTAATAAAACAAATATTATTAACCTAAAACAAAAAATTGAAAATGAAAGTTCGTCCTTCTGTAAAAAAAATGTGTGATAAATGTCGAGTAATTAAACGACATGGTAAAGTTATGGTAATTTGTTCAAATCCAAAACATAAACAACGTCAGGGATAAGATTTTAAAGGAGTTTTAAAAATGGTTAGATTAATTGGTGTTGATTTACCAAGAAATAAAAGAATTGCTTATGCTCTTACTTATATTAATGGGATTGGTCTTACGTCTGCGAGAAAAATTATTGAAATTGCAAATATTAGTTCTGAGACAAGAACTAACGATTTAACTACAGAACAAACGATTGCATTACGACAAGCATTAGAAAATATAGATTTAAAACTTGAAGGTGACTTAAGAAGATTTACTGATTTAAACATAAAACGATTAAGTGAAATCAATTGTTATCGCGGAAAACGACATAGAGTGAATTTACCAGTTCGTGGTCAAAGAACTCGAACAAATGCTCGTTCTAGACGCGGAACAAAGAAAACTGTTACAGGTAAGAAAAAATAATAATATTAATTATATTTATCTAAAAATTTTTATATGGCAAAAACAATTAAAAAATCAACGACGAAAAAAGATAAACATAATTTTACCAGTGGTATTGTGCATATTCAATCGACTTTTAATAATACAATTGTAACCATAACGAATTTAACTGGAAATACTGTTTCTTGGGCCTCAGCAGGAAGTTCAGGATTTAAAGGTGCTCGAAAAAGCACTCCTTTTGCAGCTCAAACAGCAGCTGAAAAAGCAGCTTTAGAAGCTTTAAGTAGTGGAATGAAGAATGTTGAAATTTTAGTAAAAGGACAAGGCTCCGGACGTGAAACAGCTATTCGGGCAATTGAAGGGGCAGGATTTGAAATTACTTCAATTCAAGATATTACTTCTGTTCCTCATAATGGCTGTCGACCTCCAAAACGTCGTCGCGTTTAGAATTTTTATTTCTAACAAATTAAAATATGAATAAAATTTCTATTAAATGTTTAAAATCAGAAACAATTGAATCAGGTGCTTGTCATGGTCAATTTCTGATAAATTCTTTAAAACCTGGACAAGGAATAACAATTGGAAATCAATTACGACGAGTTCTTCTAGGGGATTTAGGTGGTATTGCAATTTCAGCTATTAGAATTGCAGGAGGAAATCATGAATTTTCGACGATTCCTGGAGTTAGAGAGGATATATTAGAAATATTATTAAATTTAAAAGGTATTGTTTTAAAAAGTAAAACACAAGATATACAATTTGGACGTTTAAAAGTTCAAGGCCCAGCAGTTGTAACTGCTGAATTAATTCAATTACCTCCGAACTTAGAAATTGTAAATTCAAGTCATTATATTGCAACAATTTCAACTCCTAATATACTTGAAATTGAGTTTAAATTTGAATATGGAACTGGATATAAATTGGCATCTCAAGCTTTTTCAGATGAAATGAATAATTATTTACAACTTGACACAATTTTTATGCCAGTTCAAAGAGTTGATTTCAAAATAGAAAATGTTTATGACACTACAAATATTATTAATGAGCGATTATTAATCGATATCTGGACAAATGGCAGCATTTCACCAAATGATGCATTTAAAGCGGCTGCTCAAATTATTATTGATTTATTTACTTTATTAATGAATAATAGAGATACAAATGAAAATAATCAATTTGACTCAAAAACTGGTTCAATAAGTATTGAACCTTACACCAATATTGCAATAGAGGAGTTACAGTTATCAGTTCGAGCATATAATTGTTTAAAAAAAGCTCATATTAATACTGTTGGTGATTTATTGCAATATTCTCCCGAAAAATTACAAGAACTAAAAAATTTTGGTCGAAAATCAGCAGATGAAGTTTTTTCTACATTAAAAAATAAACTAGGTATTATTTTGAAATAGTTGATAGTTTATTTTTAACTAATGAGTAACTTCTCTATTTATTTTTTAAAAAAAATCATGAATCCATTAAATAAAACATTTTTACCAAGGAAAGATTATAAAAACCGTAATTGGTTTCTTATTGATTGTGAAGGACAAAAATTAGGTCGGCTTGCAACACTTATTGTAATGCTATTAAAAGGTAAAATAAAGCCGCATTATTACCCATCCGTGGATATTGGGGATTATATAATTTTGATAAATGCAAATTCAATTATTTTAAATGAAGATAGCAAACATTATATTGTTTATAATCCTGGAAGACCGGGTCATTCTTTAAAAATAAAGAATGTTACGGATAGTTTACCTAAATTAACAATTCAAAGAGCTGTAAAAAGAATGTTATCAGAAACAGAAACAAAAAGACTGATGAGACGATTAAATATTTATAACGATAAAAATCATCCTCATCAAGCTCAAAATCCTATAAAAATTGATACTTTATTAAATAGTAAACTTAATTAAATTGCGTTAAGTTATTAAGTTAAAATTGAAGAAATAATAATTTTCATTAATAGATTAGTGAAAAATTAATAAAATTTCAAAATATAAAAATAATTATTGATATTTAAAATTTATAGATTAATAAGATGGAATTAATTTTTCAAAAAAATAATATTGGTCTTGGAAAACGTAAACAAGCAATTGCACGTGTTTTTCTTATTCCTGGTGACGGAAATCTTATAATTAATAAGATTCCAGGAGAAAAGTATTTACAATATAATGATACTTATTTGAATGCAATCTGGTCACCTTTAGAAAAATTGAATTTAGAAAAACAATTTGATATTGTAGTTTTAGTTCAAGGGGGTGGACTTACCGGACAAGCTGAAGCAATTCAACTAGGAGTTGCAAGATTATTATGTAAAATGGATAAAGAAAATCGTTTAATTTTGAAACCATTTGGTTTCTTAACTCGTGATGCACGTATCAAAGAGCGCAAAAAATATGGTTTACGAAAAGCTAGAAAAGCGCCACAATATTCAAAACGTTAAATTTTATTAAAAAAGTCTAGATATATTATGACAAAATCTAATATACATCCTACATGGTTTGAAGATACACCAGTTTTATGTGATGGAAAACCATTATGTTTAATTGGTTCAACAAAACGTGAGCTACAAGCTGATATTTGGTTAGCTAATCATCCTTTTTATACAGATTCACAAGTTCTCGTTGATAGTGAAGGTCGTGTTGAAAAATTTATGAAAAAATATCGTTTAGATTCAAAAGATTAATCATTTAAAAATTTAAAAATATCATGCCAACTATACAACAATTAGTTCGTTCAAGACGTATACAAATAAAGAAAAAAACAAAGTCACCAGCACTTGTAAATTGTCCTCAACGACGTGGTGTTTGCACGAGGGTTTATACAACAACACCTAAAAAACCAAACTCAGCAATTCGTAAAGTAGCAAGGGTACGTTTAACCTCTGGATTTGAGGTTACAGCTTATATACCAGGAATTGGACATAATTTGCAAGAACATTCAGTTGTCTTAATTCGAGGGGGTCGTGTGAAAGATTTGCCAGGTGTTAGATATCATATTATCCGAGGTGCTTTAGATACAGGTGGGGTTAAAGATAGAACACAAGGTCGTTCAAAATATGGTGTTAAGAAACCAAAAGCTGAAAAATAATAAGCTTTTTCTAAACACTATAAAATTTTAATTGTCTAAAAAATATTTATCTATTAAATTTATTATGTCTCGTCGTAATATTTCAAAAAAACGTTTTCCTGAAACCGATTCGGTTTATAATAGTTATTTAGTTAGTTTACTTATTACAAGAATTTTAAAATCTGGTAAAAAGACTATTGCAAAAAATCTTGTTTATCAAGCATTTGATATAATTAAAAAAAAAACAAAAGAAGATCCATTAAGTGTGCTTGAAAAAGCAATACGAAATGCAAGTCCAATTGTTGAAGTGAAAGCTAAAAGAGTTGGTGGTTCTACCTATCAAGTACCAGTTGAAGTTAGTGGATTTAGAGCAACAAATTTATCGTTAAGATGGATTATTAGATATGCAGATCAAAGAGCCGGAAGAAGTATGTCAATTAAATTAGCAAATGAAATTATTGACACTGCTAACGATATCGGTAATACTATTAAGAAAAAGGAAGAAACTCATAAAATGGCTGAAGCAAATAAAGCTTTTGCACATTTTAGATATTAATTCCATTTATTATATTCTCGCTAAAAGCTTAATAATAAAATATAATTTTTTTAAAATCTAAAGGAATTTGATAATGGCACGTGAAAAATTTGAACGTACAAAACCACATGTTAATATTGGTACTATTGGTCACGTAGATCATGGAAAAACAACTTTAACTGCTGCAATTACTGCGACTTTAGCATTAACGGGAAATTGTGAAGTTAAAGATTACTCAGATATTGATGGTGCCCCAGAAGAAAGAGCACGTGGGATTACAATTAATACAGCCCACGTTGAATATGAAACTGAAAACCGTCATTATGCACACGTAGATTGCCCTGGGCATGCTGACTATGTAAAAAATATGATTACAGGTGCTGCTCAAATGGATGGTGCTATTTTAGTAGTTTCTGCGGCTGATGGTCCAATGCCACAAACCCGTGAGCACATTTTATTATCAAAACAAGTAGGGGTTCCTGATATTGTTGTGTTTTTAAATAAAGAAGATCAAGTTGATGATGCTGAATTATTAGAGTTAGTAGAGTTAGAAGTTCGAGAATTACTTTCTACCTATGATTTTCCAGGTGATGATATTCCAATTTGCACTGGATCAGCTTTACAAGCTATTGAAGCAATTTCAGCAAATCCAGAAATTCGTCGTGGTGATAATGAATGGGTTGATAAAATTTATGCATTAATGGATGCTGTTGATGAATATATTCCTACTCCAGAACGAGATACTGAAAAAACATTTTTAATGGCAATTGAAGATGTTTTCTCAATTACAGGCCGTGGTACGGTTGCAACTGGACGAATTGAACGTGGTATTATTAAAGTAGGTGATAACGTTGAAATTGTTGGAATTAGTGAAACGCAAACAACAACAATTACTGGAATTGAAATGTTCCAAAAAACATTAGATGAAGGATTTGCAGGAGATAATGTTGGTATTTTATTACGTGGTATTACACGTGAAAATATTGAGCGTGGGATGGTATTAGCACAACCTGGTACTATTACTCCGCATACAAGCTTTGAGTCAGAAGTTTATGTTTTAACAAAAGATGAAGGTGGTCGTCATACGCCATTCTTTACAGGTTATCGACCACAGTTTTATGTTCGAACAACAGATGTAACAGGTGCTATTACTCAATTTACAGCTGATGATGGATCTGTTGTTGAAATGGTAATGCCTGGAGATCGAATTAAAATGACAGCAGAATTAATTTATCCTGTAGCAATTGAAGAAGGTATGAGATTTGCAATTCGTGAAGGTGGTCGTACAATTGGTGCAGGAGTAGTTTCTAAAATTGTTAAATAATTAAAAATTGTATGGAAATAAAAACGAATTCAAAAATTCGTGTGAGATTAGAATCTTTTAATCATGAACTTTTAGTTTCTTCATGTCAAAAAATAGTTAATATTTTACAGAATACTCCTTTAAATTCAATTGGAGTAGTTACTTTACCAACTCGTAAACGCATTTATTGTGTATTACGATCTCCTCATGTAGATAAAGATTCAAGAGAGCACTTTGAGATTAGAGTTCATAAGAGAATTCTAGAAATTTACTATGATTCTGAGGTTCCAATTTTTGATTTATTATCAGAAGCTGATTTACCTTCTGGAGTCTTCTATCGTATTTGTTTATCTTAGGTAAGAATATATTCTTACCTAAGATAAACAAAGCATTTAAACATTAGATTTAAATATTTATTAACATATTATTATTTTTAAAAGCTAAATGGAAACAGAATTCCTATTAGAATATGAATGTATTTTATCCATTTTGATTGAAAATCAATTTGGTGTAGTAACTCGTATTATGAGTTTACTAAACCGACGAAACTTCCCAGTAGATAGTATCGCAATCGGGTCATCTGAATATCCTAATATGACACGAATGGTAATTGTTTTGCCTGGAAATTTAAATTATATTGACCAGGTTACTCGACAATTATTTAAGATATACGCTGTAGCAAAAATCCAAAATTTAACCCGTTTACCTGCTATATACCGTGAATTAATTTTATTTAAAATATCAGCAAATAATCAAGAACGAACAGAAATTTTAAAACTTGTTAATATTTTTAAAGTCAATATTCTTGATTGTACAGAAGCAGTAATTACATTGGAGATTACTGGTGACTCAGAAAAAATCGCCGCATTTGAGCAAATGATTCACAAATTTGAAATTATTGAAAAAGTGAAGACAGGAAAAATTGGAGTAAGTCTTGAATCTGTTCTCGCGGGTCAATTGTATACAACTCAACGTAAACGAAAACGACAAGCATTAGTAAAACCCCAAACATTTGAAATTGAAACCCGAATGTATTTTGAAGAATTAAGAAGAAAAGAAGAAGAGGCTTTAAGAGCTAAAGCAGAACAAGAAGAAGCAGAAGAAAGAAGAAAAAAAGAACAGGAAGATAAAGCGAATCAGATTCAACAATATTTAATTGAGAGAGGAAAAAGTTAAGTTTGTTGCATGCCAATTTTTTAATATTCTTCAATAATGGAAAATAAACCCAGCAGAGAATAGTTGGGTTTATTTAATAGATTTAATTACACTAAGTAACTAAGTCACTATTTAAAGATTCCACAATAAATTATGCTTTATGAGTTACTAACACTTCAGTTTGCAATACTAGAAATTTTACTTTTAATTCAAAATTATCTCGATAGTTTAAGAATTTTCCAGGCAAATGAAATGGATATCGATACAAATTGAGTTCTTGACAAATTGAGAATTCCACCCACCAACATTTTTTTCGTTCGAATTTCAGATAGGGAAAAACAACATACTTGCGAAAACCACCATCAGAAAAATATTCTAGGATTGGTTTTATCTCTTGTAACGAGTCCAAGAACTTGACCAACTTTCTGATTTGATAATGATTATTTTTCGGTTTAGCAATAAATTCTAAAAAATGATTTACCGGAAATTTAAAAACTCGATATGTTCGGTCACCCATTAAAATGAATTGATAAGAACTTTCTAAAGTTTTAAGATAATGGATTAGCTGGATTAAACGATAGAGGAATTCTACCTTGACTAAATCATTTTTAGGCTTCTCAGTTAGGTAACTTGTTGATAAAGAATTAACAAATACTTCTTCAGACGGTAATTTTCGCACTTGTCAAAAATTAGAGCGCAGCCAATCGCAATACGAATTTTCAAGATCAAATAATTGTATAGCTTGAGGATAAAAATGCTCAGTTAGAAGCTCTTCAAACCTCTCGAATTAACCTGTGAATAAATCGTGTTGAAATTTTTTAACTTCATCCTTTTTTACTTCAATCTCGAATCGAATCTTTTTCATACCTGGTTTTAGATAAACGCGAAAAAAATTAGAACTCGATCATTTTCCAATCCATAAAATGTTACCATTATTACTAATTTTGACGCGGCGCTCGTCATTTTTTTTTTTTTTAATATTTTGATAAGAATTTTCAAGAAAAAGATGTGGATCTGTATCAGTTGACTTCAATTTTCGGTTGTAGCATAAATCGATTCGACCCAAATTTGTGGAGTCTAAATCAAAAATAGCCCAATCCAGTTTTTTGAATTTAAGACCCTCATAAAATAATTGAGCAGAATTTCCTTTGAAGCAAAGGGTTGTCCCCCTCCAATACTTAGTTGAATTGACTATGAATTTAGCCGAATAATTCCTCTTATCAGTTTAATGTTTTTTGAAATTTAGTAGATTGATCCAACAAGGTGCTTTTGCAACCGAAGGTATCCGCTAAATAATCCGCAATTTCCTGAATTTGGCTAAGAGTATTAAATTGGAGATTCAAAATCGATAATCGTCATATTAAAAATTTATTTTATTAATTCTTATAACCGTTATTCTCGACTTTATCAACACTGATTGCCAACATTCGGTCCTCTCTTTCTTTCTCAGAAAGATTTTCGACGTATTGTGAAGTTGTATCAATTTTTGCATGACCAATTGCTTGGCGAACAAATTCAATATCATTTGTGTCTCTCCATAATTGCGTAATAAAACCGACTCGAAAACTAGGATTGGATAGATTTGGATTCTGATCCATTCTACGAGCGCAGTCTTTAATGAATTTATTGATTAAATTGGTAAAGGCTTCTCGTGCTAATGGTTTGTTCGAATTCTCGGCTTTAAAAATATAGGAATCCCCATCTTTAAAAAGTTGCAGAAGCTCAAAATTTGAACGCCTCTCTTTCATAATTCTACCCCCTTCTTTGGTTAAGAAGGCCTTATGATTGACAGGTCCTCGTTTGGCTCGATCAATAGTGATCCAATAATTGGTAAAAAGACTTTCCACTTGTTTCATTTTTAACAGCAGTAATTCACTGATTCGAATTCCGGTAACAAATAATAAAGCTAAGGCTAATCGCAATCGAGCACTTTGATATAAATTACTATACTTAAATTTTTGAGAACTTTGAATTAACGAATCATAGATTTCTATCGTAATTGGTTATCTCTTTGGTAAGCGTTTTTGATTTTTACGTTTTTCTTTTTTCTCTTCTATCAATCGTTCCCGTTCTTTTCGCTCCTGAAGTTCTCCCGTTACAATTCTAAGTTGTTCTTGCAGTTGGTTAAGTTGGTCTTCTAAGGCTTTATTTTGCTCTTTTAACTCCGCATTTTGAATAGCTAAGTCCACAAATCCTTCTTTCATCATCGATTGAGTTTCCGCATGACCGTCTGCCATTAGCGAGAAAAGTTTTATAAACTTTTCATTACGACCCATATTGGAATCAATAATTTTTGTCAATTCGGTTTCAACTTTTTAAATATTTAAGTTTTTTCTATAAAATTTGGTTAAAAAATTACAAAAACAATTTGAAACTACAAAAGGAGATCTAATTGAGATCCAAACCCCTTCTGAAAGGGCGAAAATTTTCGATTTAAGGGCCCTTGATAGCTAGAATCAAATCAAAAATTAGCCCAAAGAAATATTACATTAGGTTTGGCTATTAAAATCTATAAGATCGTAATTTTCGATATCAATTGATTTATCTTTTTCAATAAGTTCATTTATTAATTTCTTTCTTTCAAACCATCGATCTCTTAAAATATTTAATGTTTTAATATCAATGCCAGAGGCTAAATGATATAATTTTAACCAAAAAGCATCCTCTTTTGCGTATGCTTTGATTGCCCGTTCAATATTTTCCATAGTCAATTCTTTGACAACTATCATCGGGTCCATTGGGGATAAAAAATCACTTCTTTCGTTATTTATTAACGATAATATATTTTTGTAAGTTATCACTGGAACAATATACTCGTATCCATCGTTTAACTCTATAATAGCATCAACGTTGTCATCGTCTAGTTTTTCAATATCTTCCAATTCAGGTTCAAACCTAATAGACTTAATTAACATTTATAGCTCCTAATTTAATAATTTTTTAATAAAAATTTTATAACCGCGTCTTGAGTTGGTTTATTCGACTCTCCAAGAATAATAATATTATCTCCAGAATATTTGAAATATAGTCTTGCTCCTTCAGTATAACCTCGTGCATAATATATACCCTTTGAATTAGATAAACGTTTAACACCCCGACCCGATTTCATATTTCCGTTCCTTAACTTTTGTTCTAAACCATTAAATTTTTGGACAAGTTTTGAATTTTTTCGAATCTTATTAGAAATTTTTACTAATTTTTGATGGTTATCAATCTGCGACTTAATGTTGTAAATTTTAGTTTCTTGTACTTCACTTTTATATTTACCCTTTCCTTGCTGTTGATATGGGTTATCCGGATTAAATAGACCTTTTTTAATCCTACTAGGTCTTCTTGCAGATAATGGTTTTTGATATGGCCTATAATTTCGAGACGATACAAATCCATCTGCACCTGGAATCATAAAGCTTCCCGAACCTTTAGCATTTCTCCTAGCGTCTGCTTTTGCCCTTGGGCCAGGACCTGATTTTCCTAAAGGTAATCTTTCAATTGAAGGATTTAGATTTGGTAGAGGAGGTTCCACTGCTTCTGTACTAGAAGGAATTAAACCTGCTAAAATTAATCCTATAAAAACTGCCATTTTAAAAGAGATGTAGTACCTTACTATCACAGTTACGATATAATATTAGAAAAATATAACCCAAGATAGATTGAATTTTGGCAGTATGTATTGGGCTTATAATTAGGAAGTTACTCTTCGCAGTATTTTTGAATTTGTGGAATAATATCAGCAATAAAAGTTTGAAAGTTTTCTTCATCTCGAGCAAATGTAAATTCTACTTGATCTTGTGGTTGAAAATCAGGATAAAATTCATCGCAAGCAAGATCAATTTCTGAAGTCCATTCTGTAAACCCAAAAGATTTCGGATTTGGCTCAAAATTATTTAATTGTTTTAGATCTGTTTTAAATATTTTAACAGCCTCTTGATTTGATCGATGTAGTTTATTAAATTGACTTACAAACTGTTTTCCATCAATCTTTAAATCAACGAAGTTTTTCATTATATTTAAATATTCACTTTTTTGTTGCCAATGAACGTAATCGCTTAATTTTACTGAATAATTTAACAGTTTCAAATATTTTTCTCGATCTTGCTCTCGAAGGCTAGTCCCATCTTTTTTTAAAGACTTATCGTACTTTAGTAGTTCTAGATATAGTTTTAAAAAATCATTCATAGAATATTAAAATTAAATTTTATTGTTTTGGACCTCTCAATTTTAATGACATCGAAGGTCGACTATCATAACCTAGATTACCATCTATCTCCAACTTCTTTAATTGAAAATCCGTTGCATTCCTAACCGATATATATTCGTTATTAGTCGGTGCTATCGTAATAAATAAAGAGTTATTTATGAAAATAATAAAGTATATAATTTTCTTATCAGTCTTGGGTGTTATTTTTCTCATAGTATATCGTAACTGTGATAGTAAGGTACTACATCTCTTTTAAAATGGCAGTTTTTATAGGATTAATTTTAGCTGGGTTAATTCCTAGTCCTGTTGAAGCAATTGAGCCTCATGTGAGTAATGACTCACCTCCAATGGAATGAATAGTCAAACTTTCTGGTGGTGATCAGTCGAAATTTGGCCCAGGTGCAAATGGATTTGTACCACAAAGAACATACTGTCGTTACCATGAAAATGCACCATTATTTTACAAACTAAGAGTGAAAGTCTAAGATAGTCCATTTCAAGGTGATGGAACCAATCCACCTCCTGAAGATTTTAGTAAATTTGATTTTAGTCAGTATAAGGGTGGTCCATCTCCGTTTAAAAACTTTGATTACGACAATGAAAATTATACTCGAGAAAATGTTGTTTTTAGTAGTCAAAGAAGAATGAACCACTCCTATGACGGCCACGCGGAAAAATGTTTCGGTATGCAAGAAAATCGAAATAAACAAAGCTTACAGAAGTTTGAAAAAAATATTCGGGACTATGTAGAATCAGCTGAAACCGAAAGAATCAATGATTCTTATCGCTATGAAACTCCAGCATATCATTATAAGAAACCAGATGAAGATCTTATTATTACTGTTAGATAGTTTTGTTACATAACTATAATACAACTGAGATGAAATTATTATATTAAATATAACAGTTCACTTTCCAAAGTGTTAGATGTTTACTCCTAATAATAAAGTTTTTAAACAACTAAAAATATCTGGCTTTAAAAAGTCTCCATGCCATTTTTAAAATTTCTTCATGACAGGAATATAAAACACGTAAAAATAAATCTCTTTTATAAAATAATTTTATGAATTAACAATAGTTTATTTGTCTTAAGGTATCCACTCTTGTATAATTAAATCACTAGGATTTGTTATATTTTGCATTCGTTGTTTACGTTCTTTGTCAGGTAGATTCTAAACCTATAAAGAAGTTGTATTTATTTTAGCATGCCCTAAAGCTTGACTGACAAACTCTATATCAGACGTATCACGCCAAAGCTGTGTAATAAAACTTTTTATAAAACTATGACTAATAATATTTGGTTTATCTGGTAAATCCTCAGCAACCTGTCAAGTAATTTTATTAATTTCTTTAATTAATGTCTCTCTTCGAAGTTTCTTATAATGATCAGAACCTGAAGTAAAAAATATAAGCATCAGGATCTTTCATTGCAAATATAATTTCAAAATCTCGTTGACGCTGACAAATTAACTTTTTTCCCTGTTGAGTAAGAAAAGCTTTATGACTTGAAGGACCTCTTTTGGAACGATTTATTGCAATCCAATCAGATTTTACCAATGTGTGCAATTGCTCAACTTTTAAAGTTAATAATTCATTAATTTGTATACCAGTAATGGTTTCGCTAAACTTGGCCTTCTAAGAATATATTGAAACGGATTAAATTCAATGATATTTAAACTGATCAGCAAATTGAAATTATGTCCACTTTTGGCAATTACCTCCAGTTCTGTTAAAATATACTGATTTTGTTAGATAAACTTATTTATATACTATCTTAATTCTTAATTGAATTGCGATAGTATATAAATAATTGACTTAGAGAAATTAAGTTTCATAATTTTTATTTTGAATAGGCTATTTATTTAGAATTTACTAATTTGATCTAATGGTGAACTTGCACTTGCATAATACTTTTTTTCCATGCGACCAGATAAGTATGCTAATCTACCCGATTTTACACCTAAGTTCATTGCAAGAGCCATTTGAGCTGGATTTTTCGACTGAGCAACAGCAGTATTTAATAAAACACCATCAGCTCCAAGTTCCATTGCAAGACTTGCTTCACTTGGAGTTCCAATACCTGCATCAATGATTACAGGGATACTTGAATTTTCAATGATAATTTGAATATTTGTTAAGTTATTTATCCCTTGTCCTGAACCAATAGGCGATCCAAGAGGCATTACTGTGGCACAGCCTAAATCTTCCAAATGTAATGCTAACATTGGATCAGCATTTATATATGGCAATACAACAAAACCTTTTTTAACAAGAAATTGAGCAGCTTTTAATGTTCCTATTGGATCAGGTAAAAGATATTTTGGATCAGAAATTACTTCTAGTTTAACAAAAAAATTATCTTCTTGACCAACTTGACAAGCCAATTCATGGCCTAGAAATGCGATTCTAATAGCTTCTTCGGCTGTTAGTGATCCAGCCGTATTAGGTAATAACCAAAGCTTATCCCAATTTAACCTTTTCAAAAAGCTTGTATTATCATTTTGTAAATCCGTTGGTAATCTTCTAATAGCAACTGTTACAATTTCACATTCACTGTTTTCAATACTACAAATTGCATCAGTTGTACTTTTATATTTTCCGGTTCCTAACATTAATCGTGAATTAAAGAATTTATTCCCGATTTTTAATTTATCTAAATTACTTTCCATAGAAATTTTTTTATACTCCCCAGGTAGGACTTGAACCTACGACCAATCGGTTAACAGCCGATTGCTCTACCACTGAGCTACTGAGGATATAAGAACTATCGACATTTTATCATAGCTTTTCTTAAATTACAAATAATTTTCTTAATCTTTTAAAATATTTTAAAAGATTACATTTGCTTATTAAAAACTAAAAATCTTAAAACATTGGAATCCAATTTCAAAATATTTGAAAAATTATTAATATATTTAGGCATACTTGAAAAGTTCAATTGGATATAATTGCCTTTAATTCTATTATCAATTGAGTAAGCTAAAATGTGTTTCCCACGAGAAATAACAGAAATATCACAAACATTAAATTTTCTTAAACTTTTCGCATAATTAAAGACCCATGTTTTTAATTCACTATCATTAAATTCTTCAGTTAAAAGAATCATTATTTCATATTTTCTCAATACCAACATAATATTTTAGTTTTTTCAAAATTAAAACTATACTACTTTAAAATGGAAATTAATGTCAATTGTAATTTCGAAGCTTGTGAAAAATGTTTTTTATTTTACTTTTTTCTAATCTTTAATAAAAACTAGTTCTACTAACGGTTTAAAAAAAAAAGAATTAGTTAGTTAACTAAGTCCGAGTTATTTTTACACCAAAGTTGGCTTTTAAATTTTGTTTAGAATATAAAAAATGAAAAAATATTTATATTTAATTTTTCTAAACTTTTAAAATTAAAAGTTTAGAAAAATTAAATATTAGCCGTTAACAGCTGGAGCTGTTAAAGCAACTGGTAATACTTCACCTGAAGCTAAATCTAATGGGAAGTTGTGCGCGTTACGTTCGTGCATTACTTCCATACCTAAAT
>JAAUYF010140625.1_pt1 | contig 60468 bp, 97 predicted proteins | sample 7278051 | NCBI WGS metagenome assembly JAAUYF01 (sample SAMN14350202, study PRJNA611818) | marine sediment metagenome | isolation source: surface marine sediment (0.6m) | place: French Polynesia: Moorea | collected 2018-08 | reverse complement strand
ACATGTGGATAACTACCAGCCTAATCGTTTTTAAAAAGTTCTTCCCCGAACTTTTCAAAATCGCTTAACCATTCTGCTTCGAGCGGAGTTAATATTCCGTGAGTCGCTTTTTCTGCTAGTCTATTCCACTCGTTTATTTGCTCTTGTCTGTAATCAGTCATTGTGCATTCTCCAATTTAGGTTATGGCCAGTGTCAGCCGGTATGTGCTCCGTAGAACACATACAGAAAACACTGTGGAGAATGGTTACTGCGCGGCGCTTACCTCGTTCTGATCTTCTCGCCGCTTTCCTTTGAATCTTTCCTGATTCTCCGGAGATCCGATACTGTTAAGCCGTACCGTTAGCTATATGTTTTCCTTAACTCTTGTTATCTATTATAGCTAATGTATCGGATAATGCAAGAAATATTTAATAAATTTTCTGCTATTTTTGCACTAAACTTTTTTATAGGTAGATAAGATTAATTTATTGGTTTGCCTGGTAGATCGCACTCGCTGGCGGATTGTTGAATTAAATTTGTTGATATGTAGATAAATAAAATTTATTCAGAGTTTAATTAAATAAATTTATTTTATTAGGAAGGGGTGGGGGTGGGGTCATAAACTACGCCTATAGGCCGCCTTATGAGTAAGTGATCGATTTTTATAAATTATTTCTTTAATATTTTAACCACTGCTTTCAACACATCTCTATGCAAATAATCTGCGATTCCAGATCCATAATACAATCTTGTTCCATACATTTGCTTATTCCAGAATTTATCAGCATTAAGAAGCCCCTCCAATCCTTCGAACCCTTTAAATACACCTTCTTTCTCTAATTTTTCACGAATATTCTTATTCATTATTTTTTAAAACCTCATAAAATATTTGTGTTTTTAAAATCTCTATTTCTCTTGCTTCAATTATTTTTTCTAATGTAATTGTATCATTAGATATAGTTTCGGATAATTTTATTTCAAATTCTCTATCCATCATTTTTATATCCTGAAAAATCAATTGGTTGATTATCTATTTTTTGATATAAATCAATATAACTATCTACTGATATCCAAAGTTTTGTATTTCTATCAAAATATTCAGTTGATTTATATTCATTGCAATTATGAACAGTATACGTAACAATTCTAATTAAAAAAGGGTGTGGATCTTTAAATAATTTATGTCTACACCAATACCACCCAGGATCAGTAGGCTTTACTTTTGTCCATTCACTCATTTATTTATCCTTGTAATATTCTATCGCTTTAATTATTAATGACTGAATCCTTAAATTATCTAAGTCTGTTATAGCTATACCTATTATATCTGTTATTTCATATGCTTCGTTTTCATCTAATGAATGCTCAAGTTCATAAACAACATCTCTTATTTTTTCTTTCAATTTTTCTAGCTCTTGCTTTGTCATTTTATTTCCTATAAAAATTTACACAAAAAGAAACCTGTCAATAAACCAACAGATATTGCAAAAAATACACAAATCAATGCGTTTTGAAGTTCTTCGTTCATGATATACCTCCCTTGGTAAAAGGGATTATCGGCATGGCATGAATTAACTTTTGTGACTTATTTCACATTTTTGCTGTTAAATATTGTACCAGGTTAATATGATTAACATCACAACCACGGCGGATGCATCTACTAATCTATTACAATGCTTTCTATTGTTTAAATCAATTTTCATTTCTTATATCCTTCAATAAGGGCACCAATTGGATCTTTCACTTCTGTAAAAACATAAAGTTGATATTTTTTGCGACCTTTTTCACTGAATAATTCAAATATTTTGTATACATGCGTATCATAAGCTTCTGCTGATAATGATTTTGATTCATATTTTTTTACTAATTCTTTTTTAAAATTCGGCGTACTGAATATTTTTCCTCTAAAATGAATCTTTTCTCCATCTAAACATCCGCCTATGCATAATATAGTCATTTAATTTCCCTGATTAATTCACTGTATCTTTTTAAAGCCTCTTCTAGATTATGAAATTTTTCTATTAAATCACCTGCTGGTGTACATGGCATTGGATGATATTTGTAAATACAGGTTTCAACATCTGAAATATAGTAATCTTTTCCATATGCTTCTGTTTGCCATATATAATATGCATGATGAACTCTAATTGTGTTCTTTGGTATTTTCATTAAAGAATTCCATGCAGTTATCAGAATTAGCATAAACCCAACCACTAAATCTGGAGGATTTCTCTGCTATGTTAATAGCGCTATATAATATATCTTCTGTAAAATCAATAGCTTTATTTGGAATGAGAAATTCATATCCATTTTGATAACTAAGTTGATCTAAATGATCTGTTTTTAAAACGCCTAAACCACCATCTCTAGAAATCATTTCTTCATTAGGATTTGGCTTTTCTACATAACAATTTTCTTTTTTATAAATAAGATAATTTTTTCCTTTTGAGCCGCCGCCTTTTGTTATTTTCTTTTCGATCCTTTCTGATATATCTTTTAAATTAATTTTTGGAATAATATAATCAGTTACATTTATATAAGTATTTTCACTATTAAAAACTTCTGCATCATCATGATCTAATTGCCAACTATATTTTTCTTCAGCATGAAGCAATACATCTCCTTCTTCAAACCAACATGGCAATATTTTATTTTTATTTATTCTATGATGATAGTTATTTTTATCCAAAAAATAAACAAAAGATTTACTAAATGAATACACTTTAATAATTTGGCCAGGATTTTTAGTATTTTCTTTTTTGAAATAATAACCTTCCATCAATATCTCCTAAAGATAGTTATCCCATTAGAGTATTAATTCTACACCATCTCTCCAACGGCGGATAATAGAATGTTCTTATGGCAGCATAAAAAAATTCAAAAATTCCTTGCTTTTTCATAAAAATGTTTTATACTCTCATAAAATACGTTTATAAGCTTTTTGTGATTTGCTACTTTTGCTTTAAAAACAATGAGTTACAGACCAGTTCCAGAGCAGTTTAGAGGCCGTATGCACCCCTCGGTGTGGGATGCAGAACTGCTCTCGACCTGGGATAAGCCTGACTTCTATGCCCTTGAGATTCAGTCTATGGCACCTGGATTGATGAGGGAAGAGATACTTGAATATTATAATTTAGATGAGTATGATTTATCTGATTATGATTATTGGTTTTTTGATGCAAATTATAAAAGAGGAAGAATAGTAGCAAAACAAAATGTAGTATCTAAATTACTTGCAAATGCAGATAACCCAACTGTTGCTGCTGCTTATATGAATAGATTTGGCAAAGGTGAGTGGCAAAATAGACCTAGTGGAAAAGAAGCTGGTGTTAAAGAAATAAAATTGGTTCTGGATGATGGAACTGAAATTACTTAAACACCAACTTCATTTTGTAAGGACATTTTTTAATGAACCTTTATATTGGGCTATTGCTATTGTATCTGGATTTGGAGGAGGTAAGTCTTATACATTAGCAACAACAGCGGTTTTATCTGTAATTAACTATAAATGTAATGTTGGCGTTTATTCTGTAACTTTTGATCTTCTAAAATTAGTTAATATTCCGCAGATTTGTGAAATTTTAGATAAATTGGGCTACAAATATAAGCTTAATAAGGCTGATATGATCATATCCATTCAAGGTTATGGTCAAATTATATTTAGATCTCTTGATAATCCTGCAAGAATCATTGGTTATGAGACTGGCTTCGCTTTGGCGGATGAATTAGATACTCTTCCGTATCAAAAAGCTATGCAAGCTTGGAATATGATCATAGCACGTAATAGACAAGTGATTGTAGGTGGAATAAGAAATAAAGTAGGTGTTTTTACCACTCCAGAAGGTTATAACTTCGTTTATAAGCGATGGGAAAAAGAAGAAACTCCTGGATATTATCAAATTAAAGCTAAAACTACTGATAATCATTATTTACCTAAAGAATATGTACAAAATTTAAGGGATACATACCCTGATAACTTGATTGATGCATATTTAAATGGTGAATATGTCAATTTAAATGGCAATCAAGTCTACTATTCGTTTAATAGAGATGATCATCATGGTAATTTTGATTTTTCCTTGCTAGATGGAGCTGTTTCAAATGTCGTTAATCTCTAAAATTTGTATTGAATTAGAAGATGGAACTGAGATTGAATTGAGTAAATATGATGCGTTGAAGCTTTATAATGAACTTGATTCGATGTTTGGCGGAATAAAAAAATTCGTAGTAGCTTATCCTTATCCGTATCCTTATATAACTTGGGATGGAACTTCTGGTTGTAAATTTACTATTACAAATGAAGTTTTAGATCAAGAACCTTTTGTAATTAGTAATACAACATGAAACAGATAACTAAAATTAATCCTGTTATTAATACTTGTCCTGAAGAATTAAAAGATTTAGCTGATTCATTAAGAAATATTGCTAATGAAATAGAAAATGGTGAAGTTTTAGCATTTGCATGGTGTGCTATTAATAATAATGATAAATTTGAAATTGATTGGGTAAAAGCTAGAGGCATTTCTAAATTAAGTTTAATTGGATCAATAAGTGCATTATTGCATGAAATAAATACAGATACATTAAAAGATTGAAACAAACTATTCACATAGGCTTAGATTTTAATGCTGCTAATTGTAGTGGTGTAGCAGCATTATTTAATTTTGAAAAAAGATTAATTCATGTGTTTCATGAGTTTGTTGGGTTTTTTGATACTCCAGATTTAATAAAATCAATACAGGAAACATTTTATGGACACCAGATATATGTATACCCGGACGCATCTGGTGTTAAAAGATCCTCAGTCAACGCGCATACATCCGACATTGCACTTTTACGGGAAGCTAAATTCAGAATTAAAGCGAGAACAGTCAATCCGTTGGTTAGAGATAGAATCGCATCTGTCAATAGAGCCTTTGAAAGAAAAAATTTGCTCATCGATACAGAAAAATGCCCTGAACTTACTGAATGTTTAGAGCAACAAGTATTTCTTGAAAATGGTCAACCAGATAAGAAGTCTGGATATGATCATATGGTTGATGCTTTAGGTTATATGGTTGCTTATATTCTGCCTGTCCGGCGAAATAATGTTGTTAGTTCATCTATTGCAGGGTAAATAATGACAACTAATGTATCAATTTTACCATCTGCACTAAATACGCATTATTTTAATGCGTATGAATACAGAAAAATGCTTCCTGTATGGTTGCAGATGGAAGATACATATAATCAAGATGTAAAAAGGTATGCTCATCGTTATATTGCTCCACCACCTGGATTATTTCAAGAAAGTTTAACTAATAATGAAGAGATCGCTTTAACTACTAAAGGATTAAAAACACCTGTTGCTGAAGGTTCTGGTTGGCCAGCAGCAGCAATTGCTTATGCATTGGGCGGATTTGAACCTGATTTAGTATCTAGAACATTAAAAGGCTTCAGTTCATTAGTTGGAGAACATGAACCAGTAGTTGAATTACCATCTAACATGGAATATTTGGTGAATTCAGCTACAAAAGATAAATTAACACTTAATAGACTGTATTTAAATTGTGTTCATTCTGTTCTTTTAAAGGGTAGGGTCCCACTTTATGTTGATATTTTTGAAGACAAGCCTGTTTTAGTTCAATATCCAGCAGAATCTAACGTATATTGGCGTAGATCTGATGCTGGCCCTGATAATTCACTGTTTAATTATGCAATTTTAAAGGAATTTGTTCCAAATCAAGAGTTTTCAATACTTGAAACTAGAAGTTACCTTGAATATTTAGAAGTTCATTTAGAATTGTATATTGATCCTGTTGATGGATTGTTTAAAGTAAGAAAATATGAACAAACTCCAGTTCAAGGAATAGAAAAATCAACTATTTTGCCAAATGTAATGGGTAATACTATTGATTTTGTTCCTTTGGTTACAATTGGCTCATTAGATAATACTCCTGATGTTGATGTTGCGCCATTATTAGGCATTTCTAACTGTGTAACTCAAATTTATACGCTTGGTTGTATGCTTGCGCATGCTGAAAATAAATCTGCTGTGCCAACTATGTATATGACTGGTGTTGATCCCGATCAAGCTCCATCTGTAATGGGTGCATCTGTAGTTCTTACACTTCCTGATTATCAATCTAATGTAGGTTATACAAAAACTGATACATCAGCTATGTCTCATATACAATCAAGGATGGAAGATTTTTATGCTCAAGCGCAAGAACTCGGAGCATCTTTATTAGGTTCACAAAAGCATGGAACTGAGTCTGGTGAAGCTTTAAGACTTCGGCAAGCATCATCTACTGCTACATTAAAATCTGTGGTTAATAATGTAGGTCAAGGTGTAGAACGTGCATTAAAGATGGCTGCTATATGGATGGGTGAAAATCCAGATGAAGTAGTTTTTCAGCCTAATAATGAATTCTCTACTTTTGCATTAACTGCTAATGAAACTGTTGCTCTGGTTCAGTCTTGGCAGTCTAGTGCTATATCTCATACTACATTGTTGGATAATTTTAGACGTGCTGGAATGCTTAAAGCTGGTGAATCTGTTGAAGATGAACAGAAACGGCTTGATAATCCTGATGAGATATATATAGAACCCTGTGGGTGTAAAGAACAACCGGGCAAAAAAGGTAGCAAAACTCAAGTTGAACTTGATATTGCTGAAAATATTAAAGGCATTGGCTTAAATAAAGGCATATAGGAGAAAATTTAAATGTTTCATAAGCGTTTTCCCTTGTGGGATGAAAACGATGGCAATAACGGCGGATCTAGTGGATCTGGTGATGATATTTCTGCATTAAAAGATGAAATTTCTCGTCTTCGTAATCATAGCAGTAAGTTGCTGGATGAAAAGAAGCAAATTCAAGAATCATTGAAAAGGTTTGATGGAATTGATCCTGAAAATGTTAAAAAAATGATGTCTGTTCTTGAATCTAGCGAAGAAGCGAAGCTTTTGGCTGAAAATAAGCTTGATGAAGTTGTAAATAAGCGTACTGAAAAGTTACGTATTGATAGTGAAAGGCTTAAATCTGAATTTGATGAATATAAAGCTGAAAGTGAAAAGAAAAACAATGATTGGAAGCAAAAATATGCAGCAAAAGTTATTGAAACTGAATTAAGAAGGGAAGCTGAAAAAGCTAAGGTTGTACCTGAAGCTATTGATGATGTTATTTCCAGAGCTAGAGGTATTTTTTCATTAGATGAAGATGGAAAAATTGAGGCAAGAGATAGTGATGGAAATATTATAACTGTTAAGAAGAAAGCTCTGAATCCAGAGGTTTTTATTTCACAGTTAAAAGAGACTGCACCGCATTTTTGGCCTAAAAGTCAAGGTGCTGGTGCATCTGGTGGAACTGGTAATGGTGGAATGAATGAAGTTAATCCTTTTATTCCAAATACACCAGGTTTTAGTTTAACAGAGCAGAGTAAATTAATGAACTCTGATCCTGAGAAAGCTAGGATGTTTGAACAAGCGGCAAAAGCTTATGTGCCGCCTACTAAACAGTAATTATTTTAATGGGCGCAGTTGTGCTGTGCTAGATATGTAAATCGGAGAATATTATGACAACACAACTTGCTGACATCTACAACCCACTTATTTTTAATCGTGCTGTACAAGAAGCGGCTATTGAGCAAAATCGTTTTTTGCAATCTGGCGTCATGTTAACTGATGCCAGAATTGATGAAATGGCTTCTGGCGCTGGCAATCTTGGCGATCTGCCATTTTATTTTGGTTTAACTAATGATGAGCCGAATTATTCAAGTGATGATCCAGCGGTTCATTCGACTCCTGCAAAAGTTTCAAGTGGTTTGCAGAAATATAGAAGTGTACATTCTAACAAATCTTGGGCAACGATGGATCTTTCTCGTGAATTAGCACTTGAAGATCCAATGGATGCTATTACTAATCGAATTGGTAAATATTGGGCAGTTAATACTGAAAAAAGAATCATTCAATCTGCTGAAGGTGTTTTAGCTGACAATATTGTCAATGATTCTTCTGATATGTTGAATGCTGTCCATTCTGAAACTGGTTCTACTGCAACTGATGCTAACCGAATTTCGGCGGAAGCTGTTTTGGATGCTAAGCAAACGATGGGTGATCATGCTGAAAATCTCGTTGCTATTGCTATGCATTCTGTTCAGTACACTCAGCTTCAGAAGCAAAATTTGATTGATTATATTCCTAATGCTAGGGGTGAAGTTGTTATTCCTACGTATCTTGGTTATCGAGTTATTGTTGATGATTCCATGAATGTACGCGCTGGTACTGTTGATGGTTTTGTTTATACAGTAATTCTTTTTGCTGCTGGTGCATTTGCTTATGGTTTAGGATCTGCGCATATGCCTTCAGAATTGTGGCGTGATCCTTCATCGGGTAATGGTGGTGGTCAAGATATCATTTATACCCGTAGAACTGAAATTATTCATCCTTGGGGTTTTGCATTTACTTCTGCATCTGTTGCTGCAACTTCTGCTACTTATGCTGAAATTGCTAATGCTCTTAATTGGGATAGAGTTTATGCAGAACGTAAGAATGTTGGAATTGCTTTCCTGACTGTTAACTAATATTTCGCTTCCTGTCTGTAGCCAAGGACGGCTTTCTTTTTGAGGTAAAAATTCATGCTAGAAAAAGATACTAAAGATAATTTAAAGAAACCTGTAGCTAAAACACAAGTTAAGCCTGAAGAAAAAACTATTGATCTTCAGATTAAAGATGTTGAGGCCAAAGGTGGTGTTGGCAAACAGATTCCAATGCATGAACTTTTGAAAGCTCAAAGACAGATTGATCAAAATAATGCGAAAGCAGGAATTGTTAAGGAACCGATTTCTAGACCTAGAAGTAAACAGACTTTACCTCTTGCAAATAAATAAGGTGATTTAAATGGCCGCGTTAAGTGATCTTGATGGAACTGTAAGTGGCACTAATATTCGTGCTCATAATGTAGGTGATACTGTTACTTATGGAGAATTCCCAATTGAAATGCTCAAAAGTAATAAAGCCGCTGTTAAAGCTATCCTCCGCCAAGGTGGTTATTTTCTTGATAATGATCGTGTTGGCAAATCTGTTAATAGCAATGCAATCTCTCGCCATTTGGCGGATATAGCTGGAGCTATTGTTTAAATGCCAACTTCATTATCAACAGCTTTATATACTCGACGCAAAAAGAATAGACGTAGAAATATGCCTAACGTTGAAAAAGCTGAAACGACTAGTGCTACTGTTGTTAGGCTTATCTTTAATCAAGATATTACTGCAACCAATTATAATTTAGGTTGGAATTTTATTATTCAGAAAAAAGATAATGCTGTAGTAGGCGCTACTCCAGTTGGTAATGATGCAGTTGATTTTACTATTACTAATCCAATTGCCAATGGAGATCCAATTTGGTTTAGTTATAAAAGAGAAGATGGCAATTATTTAGGCCAGCGCGGTGAAATAATGCAATCTTATACTGGATATGTTTCTAATTTGGTATAAATAAGTGGCTAAATTAACTACTGCTGGTAGAAAAAAGGTTAGTAAAAAAAATTTTGCTATACCTGAAAAACGTGCTTATCCAATTCATGATCGTGCACATGCTGCAAATGCATTAGCTAGAGTTACGCAACATGGTTCTCCATCTGAAAAAAGAAGAGTAAGAGCAGCAGTTTGCAATAAATATCCAACATTACCGAGTTGTAAAAAATGACTAATGTTGCAAATTGGGTTGAAGAGACAACTAATACAACTGGCACTGGTGCAGTTACATTAGGTAATGCTGTCACTGGCCAAACTACTTTTGTTCAAGCTTTTGGAACTGGTGTTACTGATGTTATTTACAGTATTGAAAGTGGAAATAATAGAGAAACTGGCATAGGAAGTTATAACGGAACTACAGAAGTTTTAACTAGAACAACTCCAAGATCAACACTTGTTGCAGGTATTTATGATGACACTAGCCCAACACCAATTAATTTAACTGGAACATCTACTGTAAGATGTACTTATAATTCAGAGACACATGTAGATAGATTATCTAATGCTGTTCATCCTGATTGGGCTGGATTTGGTGTACAAGGATCAACTGCTGCTGTAGATGCTGGTAATACGGATATTAATTTTAGCACAAGTAATAAACATACATTAACTGGAACAGCATCTACAACAATTAATACTCTTACTTTTCCTCAAGCAAACGCACATTATTTTTTATTAATCCCTTCGACTATTACAATTTCTGGCGTCACCGCAACAAATAAACAAGAGTATGGCGTTAATGATTTAACTGCTAGTAAAGCACATGTTATGTCAATTTATTGGGATGGCACCACTGCACATTGGCAAACAAGTGAGGCACCGTAGTGGCTGAAAATACAGGACAATATTGCGAAGTTAACATCCCCACGGCGGATATTGTTTTATCTGGCCCAATTCAATTGCCCAATTCTTATATAGATTATCAAGGCAATTCTTGGAAAAATCTTCGTGAAGATACAATTTGGCCTGATAGTAGATTATTAACTATTGGTTGGTATCCTTATATTTTAGTTGATACTCCACCAACTCAATATCCACAGTATTATGATAAAACTTTAGAACCTTTTAATATTCAGGCAACTGAAGTAACACAAACTGTTACTTATACTCAATGGACAATTGAAAGACTAAGAAATTTTAAAAATATTAAATTAGAATCTGAGATTAATCAATATACAACTAATCAATTATCTCTTAATCCTAAAGTCCAGGAATATATAGCAAATGATACGAAATGGGTTGCTGATCAACAAGCAGCACTTGCGAGATTGGATGACTGGAACTCCATTGCGGCGTTTAACACGACAAAACCCACTGTTCTTACGTTACCGAACAATTTTGTCGGAGAATCTTATGTTAGACAAGCAACGCAGCTTACTTCAGAAAATCAGGCTGCCCAGGGTAGTGGTTTAGCAGAACCTTGGAATCAAACTGCTATTAATCAATTTGCTTCTAGTAATCAAACTGCCGCAAATGATGTAACTGGTGAAACGACTCCAGTTCAACCAGATTATCAATTAAGACAAGGAATTGCTACTCCAAGTGAACAATTTAATAGAATAATTATTTATAGATTTGACAGAGATGATCCTATTCCATCACAAAGACGTGCATGGGGTATGGATATGTTTAATAGACAAGATGCTAGAAATCTTTTTGTATTTAGTTATCTTGCTTCTACTGATACATATTTAGATTGGGATTTATTTCAAGATAAAGGAAATGGGCAATGGGGTTTTGTTGTTGATAATGCATTATATCAATATACAGATAATGATCTTTATTTCATAATGTCTTATTCAAATGTTCCTTCTGAACAGCAAGATTGGTTTACAGATAAAGTTTATTTTGATGCTGGACAAGAAGAAATGAATTTTTTGGTTGCTTGGGATTCTGTTTAATGGCTGAGTATTGGGGGCTTGATACGGGTGATCCACTTGCAAGCGGTGTTGTGATCGGATGCATGTTCGATCAGCCGAATATCACGGATCAAGTGCTCAATTTCACGTCACCGATAACGTTATCTTCGGTAGGTTCGCCAACGAGACCGACAGTCGATGGCAAGTTGGCTTATCAACCGGCGACTGGTCAAGGCGTTACTGATACCGCATTGACTTTCAACAATCAGTGGTTATCCGCTTTGTCGCGTACTCAGCTGGCGCCGCTGGCATATATGTTTGAGTTTCGCACCAATATAGCGCCAGCATATTCTGACCAATTTGGGTTGATGCAACTTGGCTCTGAACAAGGCAGCAGTGGGGTTTATGATTATTTAGAAACAAATAGTGATCATACGAGTGGTTGGACACAATGGAACCGGGGAAACTTAGCAAATACTATAACTGTTGGCCAATTACATCGAGTTATCGTAACAGCTACGGATTATTTCGGCAGTGACGAATGGGGTAGTAAAGTATCGTTTGATGGTGTAGTCCAAGCACAAACTAATCCAAGATTAAGCAGCAGTTTCGCCAATGATGATTTCGGAGAAATTGGTCGCATTTTCACCGGTCTTTACGGTTACTCGTTTGCAGGAGTGATCACTGACTTTTTTATGTGGGATCGCGAGCTGACGGATCAGGAGATAGATGATCTCGAAGCGGACCCGCATAGATTTCTTATACCTCCAGATACAGGTCCTGTAGCAACACAAAATGCAATTCTAATGGGCGAAAATTTTTAAAGAGTGAAAGCAGAATTATTAATTGGAATTATTGTAATTTGTTTATTAGTTGTTTTTGTAATTGGCTTTATAGTTGTAAGAGATATTAGAGATGATGTTATTCTAATGAATAATAGAATGTCTGAAATTGAAAGCCATTTAAAACCACATGAAAGATTAAAAAATGTGGAAAAATTTACACGTAATTTTTGTTTAGACGGCAGAATAAAAGCTTGTGCATTATTGGGGCCAATTGAAAAATAATGACTATTTCTGATCCTCATAAAGTTGCAATTATTTCTGCTGTTATTGCTGTTTTTGCTCTTGTTGGAACTTTATTTAATTATCTTATGAGTGAACGTGAACGAATAGCAAAATTAGAAAGCTATGAAAAAGGTGCTGATGTTTGGGTTAAGCAATTAATAGAAGAACGTAGATTAAGATTAAATGATTTAGAAAAGAGGGTTTCTAATATAGAAAGAATAATTGGAAATCAAATTGATAAAAAATAAAATACAAGAAAATATTTTAAGGCAAGCTAGGTGTTAGATTAATGGGATACCCTAGATATGCTTGCCTTGTCGAAAACCACAGCCATACCTGTGGCTGGGTATCCCTCTTTGTTAGTCCGCGTATGGGTGGGCGTTTTAGGAGTTAATTATGGCACTTGAACAGTCGTTAGACGCTGTTAACAACATGAATGTAAAAATTCCGCCTGACTTGGTATGGGCGTCAGCTATCAATCAGTTGAATGTTCTTAATAGCATTCAAAATGGGCATCTTGCACGTTTAAACACCATTAGTGAATCTAATGTTGGTGCAATTTGTGAAAACATCAATCAGCTTGGAATTACTGAAGCTGCTGCTGTTAGTCGCGTTCATAGAACGCCTTCTGGTGATACTTTGACAGATATTGCTGCTGCTATTGCTGTTGCTACTGCTGTTTTGGATAAAGCTACGCCAGCGTAAATCTGTTTTGAGGTGTGTATGGACTTAAATTCATTTGCAAAGGCAATAGATAATTATCAAAATTTTGTTCTTGAAGAAACTAAAATATTTCAGCAAAAAATGCTTCAAAAGCAAGCTGAATTAGTTAAAGAACTTGAGAATTGTCAAAAAGCTGCAATTTTGCCTCAACCTAACATTGTTGGTGAATCTGATAATGTGGTTCTCTCTAAAGAAGATTATCAAAAGTTGAAAGAACAGCTTGCGGTAATTTCTAAAATACACCCTGAAGTTTCAAATACTGTTAAATAGGTGATATATGAAAAAATTGTTTATTTTGTTTGCATTTATTCCTTTTGTTGCTGTTGCACAAGATATTGGTCAACCTGAAGGCTTGTTTACTGATCAGTTAGTTTATACTATTTATGATCAAAATGGTGTAGTTATTGATCAAACCACTTACGATAGAAAGGTAGGAATTCCTTTTAGGGAAGTTATGTATCTTAAATACATAAGAGTTGCCCGTTGCATGGGTAAAGATGCACAAACTTTTGTTGAGATTGATGAAGAATTTGGCAATGCCGTAAAAACTCCTGGTGCTCTTTCTAAAATTAAATCTGGCGAATTTAATGCCTTTAAAAATATTTTCTTAAGAGAATCTGGTAATCAGCCTGAAAAGCAATAATTAAATGAGAATTGATTTCCGGCCTACAGTTATTGAATGTCGGATATATGATAAAGGTAGTTATAAAGAACGTACTTCTTACCTTGGCAGTTTTGTTATACATTTGTTAGACGAAACTGCCGAGGTAACTTTATTAACTGGAATATGCAAAGAAGATGCTTGTAGTTGGGATTCACAATTAGATGACGAATTAGAAAATTATTTAAGAAGTATAGATATAAAATATTTATCTTATGAACACAAAGGCAAAAAAGTAATACGTAATTTATAAAATGCTTTTTGGCAAAGAAAAATTTGGTCAAATACCTTTTGGTGGAAAGAAATTTCAACCTGTTGTTGTTGATTTGACGATCAGTGATCTTGCATCTACTGGTGAAGTAGAACAATTTGCTATTGTACATACCCATCAAACTATTATAGGAGATTTAGAATCTACTGGTGCAGTTGAATCTTTAGCTATAACTCAAACTCCTGATTTAACAATAGGTAATCTTGATTCAACACCAGAAATTGAACAAGTAGCAATAGTTCAAACTAATGAATTAACAATAGGTAATTTAGAATCAACTGGTGAAGTTGAATCTGTTGAAGTAACTGAAATAGCAGTTATTACTGTAAGTGATTTAGAATCAACAGGTGAAATTGAATCTACTGTAATAACTCAAACAAACAATATTATTGCTGGAGATATTCAAGCCACTCATGAAATAGAGTCAGCGATAATAACACAAACCCATGAATTAGTCATAGGAGATATTCAATCTACTGGATCTGTTGAAGGCATATTAATAAGCATAGAAGAGCAATTAACAATAGGCAATCTTCAAAGTGAACCAACAGTTGAAGGTTTTCCTGTAGTTCAAACAAATAATATATTAATAAATGAATTGCAAGCTGCTGGTGAAATTGAATCATTATTAATAGGTCAAACTCATGTTTTAGCCATAAACGACCTTGCGTCAACTGGCGGAATAGAAGATGTTATTGTTACTGAAACTCCGCAATTAGTAATTGGACAACTTGAATCTACTGGTGCAATAAATCAAATTCAAGTAATTCAAACTAATAACATAGTAATAGGTGATGTAGAATCAACTGGATCTGTAGAACAACCGGCAGTCGTACAAACTAATAATTTAATTATTGGAGATGTAGAATCAACAGGATCAATAACAAGTATTATTGTTTCGCAAGAAATAACAGTAAACCTTCTTATTGGTGATTTGTTATCTACTGGTCATGTAGAAACCACAGTTATACAACAGACACATAATTTAATTTGTTTAAATGCACAAGGTTCACCTACTGTAGAATCAATAATTATTGGGCAAACACATGATCTTGTGCTAGGGGATCTTTTATCAATACCAACAGTCGAAGGTTTTCAAATTTATGAGGCTACTTTAGGAGTAATAACAGATCCTTGTATTGATTCTGTAACTCCATTTAAAGCAGCAATAGGAGCTTAAAATGCCAGTTTTTTATGGTCAAAATGTATTAGATAAAGGTCTTGAATATATTGGAACAAATTGTAATGAAATGCGTTTATTAAGTGCATATACAGTTGGTGATAGTTATGCAACTGTTGTAACTAATACTGTATGTTTGGTTGCTATGGTTGGTGGTGATTATACAATTGGCAACCAAGGTACAAATGGTAGAGAAACAATTGTTGCTGCAAAATCTGGCACTGCATCAGCAAGTTCTGGTGCTACTCCTGATCTTCATGTTGCATTAACTTATTCTGCTGGCACTGAGGTTGTAGTTGTAACTGATGAAACTTCAGATCAAGAAATTACAAATGGAAATCCTGTAAACTTCCCATCTTGGCGAGCTAAGATGAATCAACCTGTATTGGTATAAAATAATGACTTGTGCAGTTTTACCATTAGAAACTATTTTTAATGGATCTGATAATAGCATTCAATATGTGCTATTGGATAACGGTGCACCAATAATTGATTTATCATCTTTAACAAGGGTGGTGTTTAAAATTGGCAACTCGATCATTGATTCCGATGTTGTGGGATCTGGTATCATTTGGTGGACTGATCAAACTGATTATTTTGGCACAATTAGTGATATTGTTAGTGCTGCACTTGGAGGACAAGGATTAACGGCTGGATCATATCCTAATAGTCGCATTACGGTTTATGATCCAGCCAATCCTAATGGAATAGTTTGGTCTAATGCACTTCAAATTAGAGTGGTGGATTAAATGCCAAAAGGAACAAGAGTTGATAAATGTTTTCAAAAGTTAAGACGTACTCGTGGTGATGCATCTGCTGCAAGAATATGTCAATCTTCTACAGGACAAAGTTTAAAAATTGGTAAGAAACCAAAGAGAAAAAGATAATGGCTCTCAAAGAACCATATTGTGATATAGCATGCGCTGATACTTTTTTAGCAGATAGTACAGTTTGGAATGCTGCAACTGATTCAGAAAAAAATAATGCCTTATTTTGGGGCCGTACTTGGATGGACTCCAATTATAGGTGCCCTAATTTTGATGAAAATAATCCTTCAAGTGAAATTCAATATGCTAATGCATTAGCTGCTGAAGATTATCTTGAAGGCACACTTCTTTCATCAACTGGCTCTGCAAATACTCAAACGGTAAGGAAATCTAAAGTAAGTGCACAAACAGGAACAAGTACGGAAAAAGAATATAGCGGTGGTACTACCACTAATCCGCAACAGGATATTGATGCTTTATTATCAGAGCAATGTACTAAATCCAAAACATCTTCTTCAAATTTCAAAGTTATCACAAGAACGTAATGGGTTTACAAAACGATCTTTTAACAGGTTTAGCTGAAGCATTTGACACTGATTTGGCGGATGCTGTTCAACCTTTTACTTTATATAAAGGTGATACTTTTTACGATCCAAATACAGGTAATATTATTTTAGGAGAAGTTCAATCAACTATTTGGCGCGGCGTATTTTCAAAAGCTAATAAACGTATTATTGAAGATGGTGCAGAAAAACCAGTTGATACTGAAGTTGTTTGTTTGGCTAATGAAACTGATTTTCCACCAGATGTTGATGATACTATTGTAACTGATGTTACTACGCCAACTTATGCAGCGCCAAATAATTGTTATCAAATATTAAGAGTTGAAGTAGACCCATCATTTTCTGTTTATACTCTTTTATGTAGGAGCGCTACGCATGGCCCGATTCAAAGCCGTCAGTTTGCAGGAAGTACCTAACATAATAAGAGATAAAATTATGCCTGAAAAGATGCGTAAGTATCTTAATTATACATATAGAGAATTAACTTTAAAAACGCCATTTGATACTTACACTGCTGCTAATAGCTGGATTGTTTCTCAAAATATTCCTTCGACAATTGTTCCTACATACAAGCAATATCCTGGATTTCCTCCTTTACCTGGTGCATTAAGATCTGGATCTTCATTTAAAGCTACTTTTTCTGGAAATAATTTAGATTTATTTTATATTGTAAATAATCAAACTTATGTTTTTGACCTTGAAAAGAAAAGTACAAAAACAAGATTTCCAACTCCTTGGATTAGGCCAACTATTACTAAATTAGTTTCTTTAGGAAATTCTGGTTCTCTTTAATGGCTAATTTAAACGATACAAGAAAAGCTTTAGATACTCATTTACAAAATAATTTTAATAGAAATGAGATTACTTGGGACAATGTTCCAAGGCCATTGAGTGATGATATTGAATGGATTAGGCCATATTTGAGTTTAGAAAATACTGAAAATGTAACTATTGGTGGCATAAATGGTCATTTAAGAATTAGATATACTGGATCTTATATTATTCAAGTTTTTACTCCATTAACTAAAGCCACTGGTGATATTTATAGAGTAATAGATAAGTTAATTAAGGTATTTAATAACAGAAACGATTTAGATCCAGATATTTTTACATACGCATGTACTGTAAGTAGAGTTGGCGACGAAGGTAATGGATGGTATCAAATTGATGTATCTGTTCCCTTTACTGCTGATCAATTGTCAACTGATTAAAGGAAACTGATATGTCTATTACAAGCACAAATTATACTGATGTTTCATATGTTAAAGAAGTAACTCCAGGTGTTATACCGGACAATGCACCGACTGTTTTTCAAATTATCCCTACAACTGGTGGAGCGCCAAGTTATAATATTACAACTACTGTATCAGATGTAATTAGATCTGATCGTCAGACTGATGATTTAGTTGTTACTGATGCTGAAGTAACTGGTGATACTGAATTTGAAGCTGCATATGGACCTTATAAGCCATTATTTCAATCATTATTAAGGGGTGCTGTAGATACTCTTACTGAACCTGGTAGTGAAATTGTTAGAAATGGTAATTTAGTTCCTGATACATATACTTTTGTAAAAAGAGTATTGGGCATAACAGATCCTACATATTTTTATTACAATGGTTGTGTATTTAGTCAAGCTGTAATGAATTTTGAAACTGGATCTATTCTTACCGGAACACAAACTGTATATGGTAGAAAGGAAGTAACTGGTACTGATGGCACAACTTTACCAATTACCAGCCAAACCTTTATTAATCCGCCAGCTTATACAGTTCTCAACTCTGTCCAAAATGTTATGACTTCTAGTACAGCATTACCTACTGGTACTGAATTTGAAACTTTAAGCCTTACTGTTAACAACAATACCAATGGTGCTAAAGCTATTGGCACTCTTGGAGCTATTGATACAGCAGATTTTACGCTTGAAATCACTGGAGATATTACAATATATTTTCAGGATTTAGCAGCATATAATTTATTTTTACAATCAACTAATTTTGATTTGACTATTTTACTTACTGATTCAGCTAATAATCAGTTAGAAATTATTTTGCCTTGGTGTAAATTTGAAACACTTGATGTACCAATTGAAGGCAGAGATGCTTTCTTGATGTTAGATGGTTCATTTCGTGGTTTGCGTGATCCTGGAAATGATTACATGGTTCAAATGAAATGGACTGATGGGCCTTAATTCGACCACGGCGGATAAGTAATCAAATCTAGCATCTAGTCGAAGATGATTATTGAGTCCGCTTTTATTCAATTGCTAGATATTGGAGCTATTTATGAAATTAATGATAACCCCTATTGATAAAGACGCTGAGCAGAATGGTGTATGGACTGAGTATCGTGAAGTAAAACTGCTTATTGCTAGAGCAAACAATACAAAATTTAAAACTGCTTTTCGTAGAATAACTCAGCAATATGATGATCTTTCTAATCTTCCAGAAGAAAGAAGTGCTGAATTATTATCAGAAGCTTTAGCTGAAGGCGTATTGCTTGGTTGGAAAAATTTTAAAATTAATGATGGAAATGTTGAAAAGGAAGTTGAATATAGTAAAATTAATGCAAAAAATTTATTAGTTAATGATGTTGATTGTAGAGAATTTGTAACTGATTTTGCTAATCAAATTGATAATTTTATTATTCAAAATAGGAAAAAATTATCGGGGGAATAATAGCCTTTCTGAAATGGAATTTGGAGTATTCTCCACATTTAAAATTTTATCAAGATCTTCAAAAACGCGGTAGACCTTCTCCGTTAGATGATGTTCCAGAAATAGGTGTAATAGCAACTTGGTATTTAGATGTATTTAGAATACTAAACTCAGGAAGGCAAGAGTTAAACCAAATTCCACTTCAGGATATTTTTTCTTACATTGAACATTTTGATATTGTAGGATCTAAAGAAGAATTTATTGAAATAATACAAGAAATGGATTCAGTATTTTTAGATTATTACAATAAACAACGTGAACAGAAACAAAAGCGAGTAAAGAAACGTGGCTGATATTATTACAGTACAAGTAAGGTTAGATGCTCGTTCTGCAACGCGACAATTAAATCAGTTTCAAAACCAAGTAAATAGAACTGCTGGTGGTAGAGCAGGGAATATTAATGATACAAATAGGCAAATAGAAAGAACAAATAAATCTATAGCACGTAGTACAAATTTATTACGTTTGTATGCTAGCGCATGGATTGGTGTATCTGCTGCATTAACTGCTTTACGAGAAATTGGAACTGTTCAAAACTTAGAAAGGGCAATATCAACTGTTACAGATAGTACAGATGAATTAAACGCAACTTGGGATAGATTAACTGATATATCTTTAAGAACAAGATCAGATTTAGAGGCAAATGTAACTTTATTTCAAAGATTAAGCTTTTCAACTGAACAAATGGGCACAACAACTGAAGAAGTTGAAAGAGTTGTTGTTGCTCTTGCCGCTGGTCTTAGATTAGGTGGCGCAACTGCACAAGAGTCAGCGTCTTCACTTCGTCAGTTATCACAAGCATTTTCCAAAGGTAAGTTGGATGGTGATGAATTTAGATCAGTAATGGAAAATGCTGGTTTCTTAATGGTTCGTTTTTCTGAAGCAATAGGAGTAACAGTTGGTGAATTAATTGAGATGTCAAGGTCTGGAGAATTGACAAGGGAAGTTATGACAAAAGGATTTCTTGAAGTGGCTGATGTAATGGAAAATACACTGGCTGCTGCGCCAAGAACAGTTGATGATGCATTAAATGATTTAAGAACAACTTGGTTAAATTTTGTACGTACTCTTGAAACATCTGGTGCTGCTGTAGCTATTATTGATGCTATTTCAACTAGTTTGAAAAATTGGGCTGGCTGGATAAGTGATGCAAGAGAAGAATTAGTAAGATTAGGATCTGTTGAATCTGGCAATGTAGAAGAATCTATTGATAGAAGAAATGAATTATCAAGAAGATTAACAAAAGAATTACAACAATATGAAAAAATAAAAGAGCAAGCTGAAAGAATTAGTTCGCTGCAAGGTGTAGTTGGGCAAGAACAATTAAGAGAACAAGAAACAAGGATAAGTAATGTAGCAAGAGAACTTGCTCTTGAAACGCAAAGATTTGCTGTACATAAAGAAACAAGAAAAGAAGAAGAAAAAAGAGTTTCTGAAGCTGAACAAGCAAGAAAAGCATTAGAAAAAGATGCAGAAATGCAGCGTCAATTGCAAAAACAAAGAGAAGAGGAAAAAGCTGAATTAGATAGACTTAGTGTATTTCAAGAGGGTGTTAAATTAACAGAAGATGCGATAAAAGCTGAATCAAAAATATTTGAAGACCAAAGGAAAAAAGAAGAACAAGAAAGAGAAGAATTTTTAAAAAACACAGAGCAATACGCTGATAGATTAGTTGGTGAACAAATTGCTTTTGGTGAAACTTTAGAGTCACAAAAAAATGCATTGCAAAAATTTGCTGAAACTGGCATGGAAGTGGAAGATGTATTTGTTAATGCTGTTAAAGGAATGGAAGATGCATTAGTTGAATTTGTTACAACTGGTAAATTAGATTTTCAAAGTTTAGTTGATTCAATGATTGCTGATATTGCAAGGTTAGTTATTCAACAAAATATTACACGACCACTTGCACAATCTTTGGGCAATTTATTTAATACAACTGGTACAACTACTACACCAGTACAGCCTGCTGCTGGCACAAGCGCTGGTGGTTTAGGTGGATTAATAGGAACTGGATTTAATTTTCTTAAAGGTCTATTACCCTTTCAACACGGCGGATCTTTTACTGTTGGTGGTAAATCAGGAATAGATAAAAATCTTGTTGCATTTAGAGCAACTAAAGGTGAAACAGTTACAGTAGCACCAAAAGGTAATGCTGGTGGTATAAATATTGTAATGAATGTAACAACTCAAGATGCTGCAAGCTTTGGAAGAAATCAGGATCAAATAATGAATATGCTTCAAGCTAAATTAGCTTCTGCACAGAGGAATCTTTAATGGCTTTTGAAGAAGCAAGATTTGATGATGAAATAGCTTATGGATCTACATTTAGTCCTGGTTATTCAACTCGTGTAAAAACATCTGCTGCTGGTTATGAAGCAAGAAATGCTAATTGGTCCGAAACAAGATTAATATTTGATATATCTACTGGAATAAAAAAACAAAGTCAAATTGATGTATTATTAGCAACTTTTCATTCTGTAAAAGCAAAATTAATTGGTTTTCGATTTAAAGATTGGTCTGATTTTACATCTAAAGGTGCATACGATACACCAGCTTTTGATGATCAAGTTATTTTTGGTCCAGCAGTAGGTGGTGAAACTCAAATACAATTAATTAAAACATATACATTTGGCACAACTTCTACTATTAGAACTATACGTAAACCTGTAACTGGAACAGTAAAAGTAGGCGTTGGTCCATCTGGCGCACCTATTGAATTAACAGAAGGAGTAGGATTTACTGTTGATACAACAACTGGATTAATTACTTTATTAACTCCGCTTGTTTTGAATGAATATGTAACAGCAGGATATGAATTTGATGTACCAGTAAGATTTGATGTTGATGCATTACCTATAGAATTAGATGCATATAAAGTTGGCAATTTTAGTGTTAATTTAGTTGAAGTTAGAGAAGATTAATGCCTCTTAATATTTTGCCAGCTCTACAAAATCATTTAGGATTAACTTCAACTACATTAGCTACTTGTATTGAAATTAAATTGGTTGATGGTAGTAATGTAATATATAGATTTACAGATCATGATAAACCAATTGAATATCCAAGCTTAAGTGGCTTTTTTTATTTACCTACATCTGGGTATATTCCAAGCGCATCAAATACAAAAATTGATTTATCTGTAGATAATTTAAATATTATTGGAATTATAGATGATTCAACATTAAAATATGATGATTTATTAGCTGGAAGATTTGATTTTGCTGATGCCAAAATATTTCAAATAAATTATAAAGATACTTCTATGGGTATTATGTCAATGATAAGTGGAAAAATTGGTAAAGTTACATTAGAAGATAACACATTTACGGCGGAGTTAAGAGGCTTAACACAATTTCTTCAACAAAGTGTAGGCGAACCATATATAGTTTTATGCCCAGCAGATTTAGGCGATTCAAGATGTAAAGTTAATATGATACCATTTACAGCTACTTTAACAGTTAGTGGCATTGGTGTTGGATTCGAAAAAAGAATTTTTACAACAGATTTAACTGATCCTGATGGGTATTATGATTTAGGTTTAGTTACATGGAATGTAGGATCAGCTAATGAATATTTTAAAATGGATGTTAAAGTTTATCTTAATGCAAATGGACAAATAGAATTATATGAACCAATGCCTAATAATATTGTAATAGGGGATACTGCTACTATTCAAACAGGTTGTGATAAAAAATGGGAAACTTGCAAAAATCGATACAACAATCAGCTAAATTACAGAGGCTTTCCATTCCTTTACGGTCTATCGACAGCACTAAGAGGAAAGAGGTAATAAAAGAAGCTTTTAGTTGGCTTGGTACACCTTTTCATCATCAGGGTAGACAAAAAGGTGTAGGTTGTGATTGTATTGGTTTAGATATTGGAATAGCAAGAATTTTTGAATTTGATAAAATAGTTGGATTTTCTGATTATAAAGCATATGGAAAAAATCCTGATGGTCATACAATGACTAAACTGTTAACAAAATATCATATAAAAATTACTATAAATGAAATATTACCAGGTGATTGGCTGCATTTTTCTTTTATTCAATTTCCTCAACATGTAGCAATGTTAGCGCCGAATGGTTGTATAATCCATGCTCATGAGCCAGATAAAAAAGTTATACACCATAGATTGAATAAATGGTGGACAGATAGAATAGCTGGCTGTTATCGTTATAGAGGCTTGAATTAATGGCACAATTAGCTTTTGGCGTAGGCGGTGCGGCATTAGGTGCTGCTACTCCGATTCCAGGTGGTGCTGGATTAGGTTTTACCGCTGGCTCTTTAATATATAGTTTTATAAATCCGCCAGATGACATTATTCAGGAAGGACAAAGATTAAATAATCAATTAACAACAACTTCTGCATATGGAGTAATGCGTTCTATTAAATATGGTACTATACCTGTAAGTGGCAATATTATAGATGGATCTGATTTATATGAAACTCGTCATGAAAGCACACAAGATTCAGGAGGAAAAGGTGGAATAGGTGGTGGACAAGATGTAACAACAATTACTTATACTTATAGTATAGATTTAGCTGTTGGATTAGGGGAGCCAATAGATGATGTAATTAAAATTTATGCAAATGAAAAATTAATTTATGATATATCACCAGGATCAAAAATAAATAGCCCTGATTGGCTAAATATTACTATTTATAGAGGTACTGATGATCAATTGCCTGATCCTACATTTCAAGTATTGCATGGAGATGATACACCAGCATATCGCGGCGAAGCATATGTTGTTTTTACTCGATTTCAATTACAAGATTTTGGCAATCAAATTCCAAGTTTCAGATTTTTAGTTGTAAATAATGCTACGCCTATACAATCAGAAGAAACAAAAGCTTTCACTGGCGGAGGTAATGTTGGCGCATTACTTTATGATAGAAATAGTTCTTTATTATATTATGCTTGCACTGGACAAGAAGGTTCAAGAATGGGATTTGTTTATGATCCCAGAATTGAAGATACAGTTATATCATTAAGATTTTCAGATGATTTTAATGGCATGGATGAAGGTGGAGGTGGAGGCTTATTTAGTGTACCAACAATAACATCAGATGGATTAACTGTTTATCAAGGACCAAATTCTCATTTTTTTGTTAATGTAGAATTAGGCTCAACTCCTGGAATAGCTATTTATGAATCAAAATCTGGAGCATATGTAGGCTTTGCTGCTTTAGGAATAGATGCTGCGTCAAATAGTAAAACATTAGTGGCTGATGAAAGATCAGGATTTATTTATAGAGAGCATAATGATTTTCAAAACTTCTATTCTTATTTAGAAATATATTCTATTTCAATTGACCAAAATGGACTTAATATTATTAGTTTAGGCCGTGTTAATATACCTGTTCCTAATAGAGATGGCATTAATCAATGGAGATGGAAAAGCGAGCCATCTTATTCAGAAGGAACTACTAGAGAAGGTAGAATTGCAATATATGCTACAGATACTGTTGATTTTATTGATTATTTATGTTATATAAATACAGATGATTCTATTATAGTAGAAAAATTAATAACATTAACTGAATATTCGCCTCAAAATATTACTGCAATTGCTTGGGACTCTATACAACAATATTTTTGGGTTATGGGAGAATCTAATAATTCTGGTCAAACAAGAATAAAAGCATATGATTTATCTGGCAATGAAGTACCTAATTATTCATTTGAATGGGCCAATACTCTTTATATATTATCACAACAATATTTTTCATATGACCCAACAACATTTTCCATTTGGTTATTTTCTGGTGGAACTATATATCAATGGCATACAATAAATCATACACTTACTGAAACATCAGGTTTTTCTGGAACTTCACCTGGCACTGGTGATAGTATTTATTATATAAATTCAACCAGATCTGTCTGGAGAAAAAAAGATCAAGGCCAATTAGATATTTATAGATTAGGAAGAATAAGTGAAACTGGAGTTGGTTTAGATGTTATTGTTGATGATCTTTGCAAACGCGCTGAATTACAACCTAGTCAATATGACGTAACATCTTTATCATCTGTGACAGTCGATGGATATAAAATAGAAAAAGCAAGTAGTATAAGATCAAATATTGTTCCTTTACAACAAACTTATATATTTGATGGAATAGATAAAGCAGACTTAATTGACTTTCAATTTCGTGGCCAAGCATCAGTAGCTACTATACAAGAAAGAGATTTAGGTGCATCTGATGGCGCTAACATAGGAGGAGAATATATTGAAATTAATCGTGTAATGGATCTTGATTTACCTAAAAAAACAGAAATTACTTATTATAATAAAGATCAAGAATATGAAACTAATACACAAATGGCAAGAAGAACAGCTTCTTATTTAAAAGAAAATAGTTCAAGAATAACATTGCCAGTTGTTCTTACAGATAATGAAGGTGCACAATTAGCAGATATTACACAGCATTTACCATATATTGAGCGTGAAATTTATGATATAAAAGTATTGCCTAAATGGCAATATCTTGTAAGTGGAGATGTAATTAATATTGAATATAATAATAGAACATTTATTGCTAGAATAATAAGTAAAGATTTTGAAGATGGAATTGTAAGTTTTAAATGTACTAGAGAAGAATCAAGTATTTTACAAAGTTTTCTTACTGGTGGATCTGCACCTGGAAGAGTTGTTGAAATACAATATAATCCATTAACAAATTCTGTACATTTAGATATTCCATTATTACAAGAAAGAAATGATAATGCTGGTTATTATTTATCAGCTTGTGGCATGAATGATAGCTGGACTGGTGGAAATATTTACAAATCCGCCGATGGGAATTCATTCAATATTGCTGCTACAGTTTTAACTTCTTCTGTTATAGGTACAATGGATCAATCTTTGCCTGGTGTTGATCCTTCTTCTTATTGGGATAGAACATCACAAGCAAGAATTTACATGCGTTGTGGCACATTAGAAAGCGTTACAGAAGAACAAGCATTGCAAGGCGCAAATACTTTTGCTTTAGGTGCGCATGGAAGATGGGAAATAATTAATATTGTAAATGTTACACTTGTTGAAACAGATGTTTACGATTGTGATACATTTTTACGCGGAAGATTAGGAACCGAATGGGCTATAGGCACGCATCAATTAGGTGATACTCTTTGCAAATTAACAACTGATGATTTAACGTATATAAATGATGCATTAGCAAATTTAAATGTTCAATTTTTATACAGAGCTGTCTCTCTCGGTGGAAGTATTTATAGTGATCGTGTAATTGATCAATTTCATACAAATACTGGTGTATGTTTAAAACCATATGCACCAGCTAATTTAACAGCTACAAAAAATCCAAATACTTTGGATATACTTTTTACTTGGGAGCCTAGAACACGTTATCCTTGGGCTAATTTTTGGTCTGGCATTCCAAGTGATCCAAATAATTTTGAATTAGACATTCCTTTATTTGGCACTTCTAGTATTAGAACCGTTACAATTACAAATGATACACAATATAATTATCCAAGAGCAGATCAATTAACTGATGGTTATCCAGCCAGTGATATAACTGTAGCAGATTTTAATAATTATCAAATATCTGATAGTGTAGGTAGAGGATATGTTGCAACTATATCAACTGGTGTAGGTCCTGATCCTCATCCTATGCCTACATATGCGCAAACAATAGGCGCTACAAGTATTTGGGAATGCGGAGATGCCACTGAACCTATAACAGATATATTTAATAATTATCCATTGGATTGTGAAGGTGGATTTACACTAGGGCAACCAGCAATATTACCTGGTAGTTTAAAAACTTGTGTTGAGTTTTATTTAGCTGGTAGAGCATTTAGTTCAATTGCTCCCGCTGGTGGATTAATAAATGTTCTTAATTTTTCATTGCTTTTAATATATAGACCAGACGCAACAATTACTACAGATGATCAAAGATTAAGTTGGATTGCTTTAGATCCTGGTGGAGGTGATACAGAAACTGTTTTAATTAAAATGAATTCTGATGGTACACCTGAAGCTGTTCATGATAATGGATCTGGAGAAGCTGTTGCTATAAAAGATACAAATGTTATACCAGTTGGAACAACAAAACAATTAATAGTTACATTTAGTTCAAGTGGAATAGATGTTTTAGGCGATTTTAGTTTTTATGTTAATGGTCAGTTAATAGGAATTCAACAAGCTAGAGCAAGGCCAGGTGAAGATGTAGATACACAATTATATAGATCTGGATGGGCTTCTGGCTTTCCATTATCTGAAAACCATAGACAATCACATATTATTTTATTTGATCATGCATTAACTACACAAGAAATAAATAATTTATTTATAACTTCAGGATTATAAAATGGCAACGACCCCTAATACTGGAATACCGTTAATTGAACATGGTGAAGTTAATGGTGATGTAACTTATAAAACAGGTTCACAGATTAATGATCTGCATAATCAATCTATTGTAGAAGCTTTACAAACTGCTGAACCTGGATCACCAGCAGAAGGCCAAGCTTGGATTATAAACGGTACGCCTACAGGTACAAATTGGGGCACTGATGCATCCGCAAATCAAGTAGCACATTATTATGGCGGAATTTGGCATTATTATACGCCATTAGAAGGATGGTCTTTTTATGCCAAATCTGATACTTTAATTTGGCAATTCAATGGTGTTTCTTGGCAAGTTTATATCGCTGGAGATATTCCTCCTAATCAGACTTGGCAAGCATTTCAAGATTATGATACGCCATTGAGTGCAGTTATAGGAATTACACCTACTGATATTATAATTTCTGGATCAGGCCAAATAGGAACAGAATTTACTTATAATAATATTACTGGAGAATTAACATATACTGGTCAAAATGCAGTTTTTGAGGCAAGTTTTAGTTTTGTTTTCACTGGTGGTGCACTTACAAATGGAGATGCTTATCTTGTTAGAATTTATGATACTACAAATACAGAAATAATAATACAATCTGGAGTATATGTATCTAGTAATTCAACACAATTAGTTAGCATAACTGGTGCATTATTGTATACATTAGATACTAATGATGTTATTATAGCACAAGCACAAGCGTCTACAGCTAGAACATTAAATGTTGCAGGCGGTTGGTTTGTTCATAAAATGTATAATAATTAATCATGATTATTTACAAACGCTATGCCAGATACCATTAATATTTGTATAGATAATAATTTATATACAGTTTCAAAATTTGAAAGTATATAAAAAAATATAACAAATGAAAATATATATGAAATTGCTTTAATTAATGGTATCATCTTTATTCCAATTTTGGTATAAGTGATTTATATCTCCAGGATTTTCTGGCTCTAATTTTTTTAATAGTTTGTCTACTATTTTTTGAGTTTCTATTAATGTTTCATAATTTTTTAATAATCTTTTTAAAAATTCTGAATATCTTTCCATTAAAAACATAACATCTGTTTGTAATTTTTCATTAATATCTGCTTGTGATTTTGCAATACAAGAAACATCAGCTGTTAAAATATTTAATGAATCATCTAATTTATTAATTTTTTCTAAAAGATTATCAAAAGGCGAATCTGTTTTAATCATAATTGTACTTTCCTTTCATTCCATCCTTCTATTGCAGCTTCATCATGCTTAAATGATGGGCCAGAAGCTTTACAACTATTGCATGTTACATAATGTGAAGTTTCGCCTGTAAAAGCTTTTATGTTGTTTTGCAATACAACATTTTCACTTCCACAAAATGGACAAAAGTCTATTTTTTCATTCACTATTTATCTCCAATAGTATTTTTTAAAGCATGGAATAATTCAGTTCTCATTTTTTCAGATTCTTTATCTTCTAAAAAATTACTCGTCCAATTTTGTGTATAGCCAAGTAACCATTTTGCCCCTATTAATGTTAATTCTAATTTTATAATAATTGTTTCTTCTTTATCTATTTTAAAATTATTCATTTATCTTTCCAGTCTATTGCGTCAGTAATATCTACATTATCATAAAAAGTTAAACCAGCTCCAATTCTATATTCTGTTACCCTTCTTTCAAAAAAGTTTGTTTCTTTTTTAATATCAACTGATGCAGATAACCAAGGTAATGCTGATTTAGCTTCTGGATAATGAGTTAATCCAAGCCTATTAAGATTTTTCTCAGCTTGAAATTTACATTGTTCTATATAGGCTTCAGCAGATAAATGTGGTATATTTCTATAACATTCTTGCGCAAATGCTTTTTCGTATTCTATACCTTCTTCTACCATAACTTTAAGTTGATATTGTAAATCTTTTGTCCAAACTTCTGGATATTCTCCAATTATTTCTTTAATGACAGAAATTCCTGTTGAATAATGCAATGCTTCGTCACGGCGGATGTATTGAAATTGATCGGCAGTTCCTTTCATAACCCTATTATATACCGAAGGGTAAGAACCAGCAGAAAGTCCGAGATAGAACCATATGCCTTCAAGAATAATAGCCCAAAAAGAATACCCCAAAATGAAATTTTCAATATTTTGTATGTCATTGTTTTCTAATAATTTAGAGTATTCTCCAGCCATTTTTATTTTGTTGTATAAAGCTTCTTCTTGAAGATAACGGCCAAAAACTTCATCGGGATCTAAAGCGACTTCTTCCGCCACGACAACGTAAGCATGTGTATGTATAGCTTCCTGATATCCTTGTAGTGCTAGCCATGATCTGAATTCAGGTGCAGAAGCATATGGCATAATGCTCGATTCTAAAGCATCTGTAACAATCAGATCCATAGTCGTAAGCATTGAAAAAATCCAATCATACATATGCTTTATATTTGATGGAAGCATAGTATATTCAAATTTATCGCTTCCCATGCTTATTTCTTCTGGCAGCCAAAAGTTTTGGTTAGCATTTTTAAATGTTTCATATAACCATTTATATTTCAATGGCAATAAATTTTGTGTAGGTGGTCCACCAACAATGCGAATGTCTTCTAAACTAACTTTTTCTTTAAATTTTGGCAAATGCATTTTATAATACCCTAAAAGCTTCTAAAAATATAGATTCATTTGTAGCTCTTATATATTTAACTATATATTCAAATTGACTTATATCATATTCAAAAATTTTTATTTCAAATTTTACAGCTTTATTAATTTCAATTTTTGAATAACAATTTAATTCAATTTCAACTTCAATTTCTTCTATTATTTCTGATTCTCCAAAAATAAGTTCTTTTTGTTCTTTTCTAATAGTATAACTAATTATATTTTGTCTTTCAATGATATTCATTTTGGTATTAAATAAAATTTTTCAATTACATTGCCTTTACGATCATAAAGTCTATCTTTATCAATAACAGATTTTAATCTTCCTTTTGAATCATATACTCTCCATGATCCATCATATTGTTTATCAGCATATTGCCATGTTGGTTTAGGCCAACCTTTTGATGTATCATAAAAACGTAATCTTTCAGATGCTTTTGAATAATCAAATGAGAAATATGCTACAGTTGCCACTATACCTATTGCTACAATTTTATTCATCTTTATCTCCAATTTATTGCTACAGGATGAAATGGGATTCCATCTTTAGTAAAACCAGAAAACTGAACTGTAACTCTTCTTCCTAAATATTTTTCTCGATTCATTAAAACTTCTCTTTTTTGTTCTATTGTGCCAGGAGCACTAACAGAAAAAGTTTTTCCAGATTCAATAGCGCAGGTTAATATAGCCCAATAATCAACAGATGGATTAATTCCAATTACAACAAATTCACTATCTAACCATTCTTTTATTTTTACAAGATATTTTGATCTTTTCGCGTCTTCATAACCAGCATCACCCCATCTTAAAATAGTTCCTTCATAGTTTAATTTGCGTGATTCTTTAAAACAATCCATTAATTGATCATAATTATGTACTTTAAGTGTAGGTACAATTTCAAAATTATCACTACCGCTTACATTATTATATAATTGTGATAGCCTATCAGAAAATTTATTAGGTGAAATAATATCATAACAATGATATTTTAATTTTTTGCTTTCTGGTATTGGTTTGTCTCGTTTGCACCATGATACGATTGTTTGTAATGTTTCCCCATGACAATATAACTCACCATCAATGATGGCATTAACAGGCATAGACAAATTATCAAGAATGTGATCAATCGTCTTATACCTCTTACCATTTCTTGTGTAAGCAATTTTTTCTCCTCCAAGATTAGCTATTAAACAACGGTTGCCATCATATTTATGTTGCACATAAGCATTGTCAAAATTAACACTTGATATACTTTCAAATGTTCTAGCAAGCATAGGTTTCTTTAAACCAAGCATATTGATTGCGCCTTTCTCTGCGGATGATATGCTTTCTTTGTACCCCTTATCTTTTTGTTTATTAATTCTACTTGATACACGAAGTTGTATTTGTTCTTCTAATGTTCTTCCACCTTTGCCTTCTTCAACTTCTTCTATTACTTTTTGTTGTGTTCCACCTACTTGTCCATGCTCAATGATAATAATTTCATCTTTTACACTAATAGACCATTGACGTAATGCGCCTTTAGCGTCTTTAATATATAATGTTGTTGACTCAAGATTCATTTATTTTTTGTATCCCATGTGGTAAATAAGTTCCAGTATTTCCATTCCTTTGTGGATTTGTTTCAATAATTCCGACCATTTGTGAATTATAAAATACTTTTTATATTTTTGATAATAAAAGATTTTTATGAGGATATAAGCATTTTTTATTATAGCCTTCCCCATTGTTCAGCCATTGCTTCAGCAATACCTGGATAAAATCTTGAGCGATTTTTCCATCTATCTTTGCTTGGGGCCATTTTATGAATTCTATTTTCTCTTCCTTTAACTATCATTGTTGGTTTTAATTTTGGTAATCCTTTTAACCATAAGCAGGTTGCTTTAGTTTCTCCATGACCAAATTGCCAAGGTTGTATAATTTGATCAGGCTTTCTAATTTTTGTACTTATAATACCTATAGGATTTTCTAAAGCTATCATAGGTGCTTTATTTGATAATATCAATTTTACAAAATTTAATGCTTCTTTTTGCTCTTTTTGTTTTTCTTTAAACCATCTTGCACCAGAAACAGCTAAATGTGTACATGGTGGATGAGCTATTATTAGATCCCATTTATTGTTTAAAATTTCTCTCAAATCGCATTGATAATGATTTCCTTCTATTTCAGATGGTAATAAATCACAACTCCAAGCATCATAGCCAGCTTTTTGAAATGCTGTCCGCACAATGCCTGAAAATTCACAAGCAATTAAAACTTTCATAATAGTATCCTAAATATATTTTTTTGTATCTAAAATTAATATCTGATCTATAGAAATATTACGCCATTTTTCATTGTTAATTGAACCTTTAATTGCAAACCAAGTTTTGTCAATTTTAGCTCTTTCAAATATTTCCATAGCATTTATTTCTGCAAATCTAAATGGAGGAACAGAACATTTAATCTGATCTGTATCATCTTCAACAATTAATTTTAAATAGAATGGATCTTTATCTACTTTTTTTCCACCTCTTTCCAGCAATTTTTCATATGAATTTCTATCTTTTAATTCTATTTCTTTAAGCATACCAATTAAATAATATTCTCCTTTTTCATTTTGAATATCTTTTATTTCGCTTATTTGTTCATTTACATTAATAAGAGTTGGATTTTTATATATTGATCCAAAATAATGTTTAGCTGGAAATAAAATATCAAATGGTGTTATAGGATTGATTAATAATTTTGCAATAGCTGGTGTAAATCTTATTCGCTCTCTTCTCTTTTTTACTATTTCTTGTGCTTTTTTAATTCCAATGCCTTTTAAATTAATTAATCCGCCGAGTAGTGTGCCATTTTTAATAGTCCATTTCACTTCTGATTCATCTGGATCAATTGGAATATATTTTATTCCATCATTAATAACAAAATCTCTCAATATTTTAATTGCTGAATCATCATCTTTTGCATGATTTAAATTGGCTGCTGCAAATTCTAATGGATGATATGTTTTAGCCCATCCTGTCCAATAAGAAATCATTGCATAAGAAACAGCATGTGATTTATTAAATGAATAAAGACTACTAGCTACTATATCATTCCATAGATTTTCTGATTGAAAAAATTCTAATCTGTTTTCTTCGCATCCATTTAAGAATTTTTCTTTATAATGTTTCTCATAATATTCTTCGCCCACTTTCTTATTAATATCTTTTCTCATGGATGATACATCTTTCCATGACATATTGCCAATTTCTCTAGCAATGGCCATCATTTGTTCTTGATAAACAATAATGCCGTATGTACTTTCTGTTATTTGTTGATGTTTATTAGAATAAAATTCTGGATCTCTTTCACCATTTTTAAGCAATATATATTTTTCTGTTCCACCGGAAGCAAGTGCACCTGGACGCGCAAGTGAAGTAATTACAGCTATATCATCAAAACAAGTTATATTCATATTTTTGGTTATAGCTTGTAATGCTTGGCCTTCAAACTGAAATATACCATGCATTCTAGTATTCATTATTTCGAATACTTTTGGATCATTTGGTTCTAATTTATAATAATCATGGTAATCAAATCCAGCTAAATTTGCTGTTTCTTCAAGTATTGAAAGATTTCTTAATCCAAGTATATCGATTTTAAGAAGACCGATAGATTCAGCATCCCTTTTATCCATCATTATAATATCTTCTTTTGAATCTATGCCTCCATATTTCCATAATGGATCATTGGATATAATTACTCCAGCAGCATGTTTACCAGCATGTCTTGCATGACCTTCTAATTTTTCTACTGCTTTTATTTCTTTATGCTTTTCTAAAAGATCTTGACCAACTTTTGTTGTTTCAAATGTATCTTGCAAACAATAATTAAATCTTTCATCACCAGCATTTCTTTCTATTAGATTTTCTTTGAAATCTTCAATATCAGCTATAGGAATATCTAAAGCTTTGGAAACATCGATCACGGCGGATCTGCCTTTTAATGTAGAAACTGTTCCAATAGCTTTTACATTATTTTGACCATATTTTTTACTTAAATATTTTATGACATTTTGTCTTTTATGATCAGCAAAATCTGTATCAATATCTGGCAAATCAAAACGATTGATATCAATAAATCTTTCAAAAAGGAGATCATATTTAATTGGGTCTATTTCAGTTATACCTAAAAGGTAACAGACTAAGGAACCAGCAGATGAACCTCTAGCTGGCCCAACTAACATGGTTCGCTTAGCCTGTTTAATCATATCTGCAACTATTAAAAAATAGTCTGAAAATTCTTTTTCATCTATAATTTTTAATTCATGTAATAAACGGTCGCCATATTCAGGAATATTAAGATTAATCCTACGAACAAAAGAACCTGTTTGACATTCATTGAATAGACTTAATTTTTTATCATATTTTAATGAGCTTGCTTGTTTTATTTCTACATTGCATTGCGTTGCAACAAGTTCTGTTTGATCAATTGCTTCTTTTGATACACCTTCAATTAATAATTCAACATCGGAGAGTATGTGCTGATTATAAGTATGAATATCTGTATTGCGAGGATGTGACAATAATTCATAAATTTTTCTGTCTTCTATATTAGGATATTCATTCTTAATAATCGCAATCTGAGGACATTTTAGGCCGCCATATGCCGACCCTGTAGGGTAGCCTAGGGTAGCCGGAGAAATTGCCTGATAATCGACCCGATGGGCCAGAATAGCACCCTGAGCTGGCAGGTAGGGAGAGATCACCAGGATATCGTCAGAGATTTTCGAGACTTGCTCGAAGGTCAGCCGGGGAAAGTAGTAAGACTGGTCATAAGCAATATTTATAAGTCTATAAATTTTTCTTAAACCAGATTCATTTTTAGCAATAAAAATAAATTCACAAATAGAATTATATGTTTCATATTTAGAACGTGATTTTATTACTTTATCAGTCGCATCAATTCTTACTCCGAATATTGGCTTGATGCCTACAGATTTACAAAGTTTATTAAATTTAATATGAGCAAATGAATTATTTTTATCCGCAATTCCTAGCGCCCAATTATTGTTTTCTTTAGCTTGTTTTACAATTTGTACTAAATGCCCATAGCATTTTTGAAAAGTATATTCTGATTGTAATGCTAAATGAATCATAAAATATTATGTTGAGTATTAATAGTTTTTAGTATATCTGCTGAGATAGCAAAATCACAAAGATAACCATATTTACTTTCACCATCACATTCTAACCAACCATGTCTTTCTGTAAATGTTGTACATCCACATTCAGGACATTTTCCTATTTCTCCTTCTGGTAATACATTAAATTCTCCTAAGCAAAGCATACCTCTAAATTTACATAAAGCTGTAATTTTAAATAAATCTAATTGATAATTATTCATTAAAAATTTCCATCTGCTACTTGTAAACAAGTTATTCCTAAAGAACGCCACATTTTTACAACTTTATCTCTATCATCAAATATACAAACAAGCCTTTCTTTATCATCAATTAACATATTATCATACCAAGATTTTTTCAATTCTTCATCTGGTGTATAATCATTTATTGGTCTCATAATAAGATTTTTATATTCTGATTCAGAAAAATATATTATATGTCCAGTTAACCATCTTATAGTTTTTATTCTAACTTTTGCACTTCTGCCACTAAAAATATAAACGTCATTTTTATCATCAAATTTTAATCTATTGTATAATTGAATAATCGGCAAATTGGGTGCATCTTTATCACAAGCTTCATAAAAATGATCCCATCTATGAGGATTATCTAAATCTTCAAGAATTGGTCTGCGATGATCAATTAATGCTAATGTTCCATCAAGATCAAAAATATATAATGGCCTATTAATCATCATAAATATAATCTTGTAAATAATCTATTTTTCCTTTATATAAAGATCCAGGATTATTTGTGTCTGATATATCTATTATTATACAATATCCATCATCACAATATTTTTTTATATTATCATCTATTTCGGATGCTTTATATGCTTCGTTAAATTCATCAATAATAATATACATTATGTTTTATATCCATTTAAATCAATATGATTATTTTCAGTTAGCCAATGAAAACATCTAACAAGTGCATGCACATCTTGTTTAGCCCTATGCGCATCTTTAAAAGGTTTTCCTAAAGCCAATTGATGTAATTTTGCAAGATTTAATCTATGTCCTCTTAAATGCATAGTTTTTTCAACTGTACATATTTGGTATCTTGGCCAAGGAAATTGAGTTACTTTATCAATCCGCCGCAATTCGTTATGGAGCATACCAATATCAAAGGGTAGATTGTGAGCAACAATAATATCAACGCCAGTGAAGAACCTAGCAAGAGTTGAATAAATGTGAGGAAAAATTGGCGCATCTTTTACCATCTCATCTGTTATTTTTGAAATTCTAATTACTTCTTCAGGAATTGAAATAGGAGGTTTAACGTAAGTTTCTATATCATCTAATAAATTAAATTCCTCATCTATTTTACAAGCATAAAATTCAGTTATATATGGCTGTTTATTTAAATCAGTTATTTCAGGCTTTAACAATCCAGTTGTTTCAGTATCAAATAAAGCTATTTTCATTGCAAAAAGGCGGGATTGCTCCCGCCTATCCTTTCATTAAATCCAAGATTAAACAGCGTATTTCTCAGCAATTCTATTTGCCAATACACGTATTTTCTGATAAGACTTTTCAGCTTTCAAAGTAGCTTCAGAACCATGCTCAACAATATACTCATGCGTTTCCTCTTCATTTATGGTTGGATTTTCAACAAGCATACGATAAAAGTTATTGGTAAAAGCAACTCTCTGTCCAGTAGCTTCAGGTTTCGGCTTTCTGAAAAACTCAAGATTGTGCTTTCGAGCATAACCGCGAATCATCTGGCCAGCGCCGCGTTCATTGATCTGTTCAACAGCGCCAGTAATATGCGCAACAGCAGCATCAAAGCCTTCCTCGGTCGAAATGTCATTGACTTCAAGCGCAGCTTCAAGTGCCGCGTCTTTTACTTCTGGTGCAGCTTCATAACCAAGTTCAATGGATAGTTCTTTGTAAAACTTACGTACATGACTGAATTTTGCTCCAGCTTGCAACATATCAATCATAATACCATCTTGATTTTTATCAACATTTTTACCGGCTGCAAAAGCATTTCGAACATCTTCAGAGATATTCAGAGTCTTTTCCTGCGCTACTTCCTCATCTTCAAATTCTACTTTTTCAGCTAATTCGTTCATTTTAGTTTCCTATATTAGAGTTTGATTAAAGACGATTTTTGTTATCGTCAAGACTATTATATTACATTTTTTTCTCTATGCAACATCTTTTTCAAATTTATAACCAATAATTTCGGGATATCTTGCATCCTCTTTCACAGTGATTTCTACTGGACGCCTGAATTCGGCGGATATTTTTAAAGCTTCGTCTACTGTATTTGGCATGCTTTTTGCTCCATTTATTCTTGATTTTACCCAATTATCAGCTATATCCTTTGCCCATCCAGAGTGATTTAAACATATCCATTCATTGAAAGTTTTCATGCCACATATATAAGTAACTTTCATACTTTTAGGTGAACTTTTCTTTTTATGCTCAAAATAAAATATATCATCAACTTTGTATTTATGCTTACCAGTATCAGCAATTATTTGTGCGTCAGATGAATTAGTTGTTATTTTTACTTTAAATTTAAATTCATGTCCGCATTCATCGCAAATTTTAACTAATGGATGATGAAGCGTTCCACAATCAGGACAAGCTTTAACAACAGGCTCACCACCTTTACCCCTTTTCTTTTTAGTTACTTGTACATCATTTATTGGTCCTAATGTTTGAATTACTCTAGCAAAATCTAATACTAAACAATGATCTTTATTAGGCGCTACTCTTAATCCTCTTCCTGCTGATTGTACATATAATACTGGTGATTTAGTTGGTCGTAAAAAAACAATTAAATCTATATCTGGTACATCAATACCAACTGTTAAAATATTTACATTAACTAAAGCTTTTATTCTACCACTTTTAAATGCTTCAATTAATGGGTCTCTATTCATATCCATTTTAGAGTGGATAGGCGCTGCTACTATTCCATGTTCATTTAATTCTTCAACTATATGTTCAGCATGTTCAATATTGATTGCAAATATTAACCATTTTTTATAATTGCCTGCTTTTCTAATTATTTCTTTAATAGCAGCATTGGTTATATCATATTTATCAAATTTTAAAGCAAGTTCTTTTTCAGAATAATCTCCGCCGATTGTGCGGATTCCATCAGCATCTAATTCTGTTTCTGTTCTTTTTGAAACAAGTCTTGTTAAATATCCTTCCCTAACTAATTTATTAAAATTAGCTTTTGAAGTTAAATCAAAAATAATTTCATCAAATAAATGATCTTTTCCTACAATATAACCAGCACCCAATCTATAAGGCGTAGCAGTTAATCCAATACATTTTGCCTGTGGCATTTCATTAATAAACTTTTGATACATTGTTTCACCTTTATCATTAGGTGAAATTAAATGTACTTCATCTATTATAATTAATTTTACATTTTTAAATAATTTTGGTTTTTTATATATTGATTGGATACCTGCAAAAGTAATTTTTCCTTTTTCTTTAATACCAAGTCCAGCAGAATAAATACCAATGTCTGTTGATAAGTTATGCTGCTCTAAATACTCCATCAAGGCGGATTTATTTTGTGTTAATATTTCTTTTCTATGTGACAATATAAGTATTTCAATATTCCATTTAGAATGAGATTGGAAAATAATATCTGCTATTACTAAGCTTTTCCCACTTCCCGTTGGAAGTGCTATTATTGGATGTTTTTTTGGATTTTTGCGCCAATAGTCAAATACTAAAGGCGCAACTTTTTTCTGATACCATCTAAGCTTAATCATTGAAAAAATTAAAAGTGTAATTTACTTTTCTTTCTTCATATATAATAGAAGCAAGCATTGCTGCTTCTCTCATTTCAGATGGTGTAAAATGTAAATCTATAATCATTTTAACCATATGATCAACTAATCTATGATATTCTGGATCATGCAAATATTTTTCTCTTGCTGTTTTCATCCTGGATATACTGGAATAACATTAGGCGCAGTGATAAAGACAGCGCCTATAGGTTGATGCTCTTGTTGTTTTCTATCTCTGAAATTTCCATAGTTGGTTACAGTTTTGCCATCAGAAGACCATACAGGACTATTAAATACCCATGCGCCACATTGATACCTAGATGTATCTTCATCTATTGTATCAACGGTTTGACCATAATATTTTTGAAATTCAGCTTCAAAGTAAGCCTTTGCTTCATTGAATGTCATGGTTGGAATTGCATCACAACCATATGGTGTATGATAAAAATGATAATACATTTTAATTTACCTCTATAAAACCTCTTGGATAATGTTTCATCCAATCCATATTAAATTCATCTTCAGTATATTCAAATGAGAATCTTGTGCTAAATATTTCAAATGCTTTATTTCTTCCTGCTTGTGGTGTTCTAGCATGAATCACGGCAACACAATCTTTATCAAAGATTTGCCCATTGATTGAATGAGTATGAATTTGACCAAAAGTTACATAGGTTTTCATATTTCAAACCTTATTTGTGAAAACATTTCTTTTACTCTAGATTCATAAAAATTAATTTTTCCTCTTAATTGTCTAATTTCAATTAAAAGATCTTCTATTCTAGGTTTATAGTTTTCATCTTGCTCAATCTTTTTTTGTAATTCAATCCAGTATCTTACATCTCTTCCGCATAAAGTAGTAATAGTTTCTTCTTTCATGAATTTTTACCATGTTTATATGGGCGTTTACGATTATATTCCATCTTTTCAATTAATGCTTTGCCAATATTATAATTTCTTTTTGCACAGGTATCAAGAATTCTTATGATAATATCTGCCGCTTCAACTTCAGCACATGATAAATGTGGTAAATGCTGATCTGGCGGATTATTATGTCTTGTTCCTTCAACCCATTCAGACAATTCTGAATGCATTCTCGCAATTTCAGCTTGTTCTGCTGCTGAATCAAACCATTCTAATAAATCAAAATCTTTTATTTTTTCATTTTCTACATAATGGCCTAATATTTTAATTATTTGAAAATAATCTTCATGAAAACCATTAACTGTAGCAATTTTATAACATTCAATAGCTAAATCATTTATTAATTTTTCATAAACTATTTTTTCCATTTATAAATTCTCCAATGGTACATATTTATCACAAGCATTTTTTTGCTCGGTAACTGTAAGCTGTTTATAATCTAATCCACATGCCCAAACTCCATTTTCTTCTATACATATATTTTTACAGCTTCTGCAACTTTTTAAAAATTTTGCTCCAAAGTGACATACATCTTTAAAATGACAATATTTACATTCATACCAAGTAGAATTACCTATTCTTTCTGGTGGAATTTCTGCTGTTAAAATATCAAATGCTTTTGCTTCAATTTTTAAAAATGTTTCTTCATCAAATTCAATAATTTTCATCCATCTTTCTTCAGTATTTTTATTGGTCACAATAAACAAGCATTTATTTAATTTTAATTTGCCCATATATGATTGTGCTTGATAATAATATTCTGGCTGAGTCTTTAATATATCATTATCTTTTTTAAACTTATCAAATCTTTTTTGATTTGCAGTTTTAAATTCTGCTAAAATTATTTCATTTATAGTTAGTACGTTTTCTAACAATGCATCTATATGACCTTTTATATGGTTTGCAAGTCCAATTATAGTTTTTTGTTTTCCAAAAACAGTTATTCCTATTTTTTCTAAATCTTTTTCAATTCTTTCTTCTTCCCAATCTCCACGTTTAAATAATCTCGCCATCCTGGCGGATGTTTCTTTTAATTTAAACCATCTAAAGTTATACCAAATTTTTCTTGAACAAGATCCACCAAGTTCAGAATATCCAATATAAGTACGTGGATATTCTTTTATAATCTCATTTTCAATAAGATTATTTATTTTTTCTTCTAATGTTTCTTGAGGAATTAATACCATTTTAAAATTAATAATAAATAAAAAATGAATAAATTTATTTTAATATATCAATATTAATATTTATGTAGACTTTTAATATATTACAAATAATGACAATTTATTTACTAAAAAAATCATTCAGCACATTTACAAGTTCTTTTAACACTTTTTTATGCACACTGAAACCTATATGACCTGCTTGAGTATTATTTAAATCATTCCAGGACATATTGATCATTACTAAATCAACTTTTTCATCATAATTAATAAAAATAATTCCATTTTCAAACTTCTTTTTTAGCATTTATCCACCTACCTATAATTAATGTGCCTATTGAGCTGAACATGAAAAGAAAAGCACCTTCGAGCGGAATTGGTGTCGCCCCGTAAAATCCCGAAATATCGGATTTAGACCTCAAGCTATCGATCAGGCCGATAATGCTACCGTCGCCCCGAATAATTCCCGGAAAAATCAAATCATTGATGCGTTCATGAAATACAATGCGGTTTCCAATTTTGATTCCCGTCATCGGCGACGAACCGAAACTCTTCTCATTCGCCACCCATTGGATTTTTCCAGAAAACACGTTGTCACTGCGCCATTCATCAATGACGATCTTGCTTCCCGTCCAGTTTGCCGTCGCGAGGAACCGGTCTACATTCGTCAAGGTCGGCGAAAACCAGTATTCCGAGGAGATCATTGCGCCCTGAGAAGACAAGGGGATTAATAAACAGATTACTAATATTGCCCTCATTTACTTCATACCTCCATCGGATTTATTCTAAGCCGCAATGCCATAATGGGCGGCGCTACACTCAGTACCTGCCTTTTACTGGCTGACAGGATTCTTTCAGCCCGACTTAGCATGCAATTACGGACCTTCTGAGTGGAGCGCCATCAAACGTTACCTCCCATGAGAAAATCCCGTGAAACGACGGTCCCTTCCCCATGGATACTGTTGTCGGGTTGGACTGCCGAAGTGTGTTCGCGCCTGGTTGTTGCCGCCGTCCCACTGCCTACCCTGTGTGAACCGATGCGGACCCCTGTTTCGCTGTTCGGGAGTGTTGAATGTCTTGCCACCCAGCAGTTTTTGAAAGTGAATCAAAATTTATTGTAATAAAATCTCTATCATTACAGCCAAACCAATAGCCGAAACAAGTAAAAGAACAGGTGTTAATTTATATAGATTTTTCATACTATTTTCCTCAAAATGGAATGTCATCATCTGAATTTACTTCAAAATCGTTGATTGATTTGTAATTTTTGATATCGTTTTTAGGATCATAACCTCCAGTTCCAGGTTTAATATTAACATGAATCATCATAGGTTGACCATGTAATTCTGTACTGTCCAAAACAGATTCTAAATCTAATGCTTTACAAATAGATGCTAATTCTCTTTTAGCTATTTGAACAGTAGTTTGATTTGCATTAACTAGATTAAGTTGTTTCCAAATAGGTCTACCTATATAATCTCCATATATAATTTTAAATTCTAATTTAAGATAACTACCTTTTTTATCTTTTGTTTTAATTAAATCTGATTTTACAATTTGAGCAGCATACCAATCTGCTGGTATTGGTTTAAATCCATCATCAATTGTTTCTTCATCTTTAGCATTAAAAACTTCTGGTAATTCAGCCATAATATTTATCCTATAAAATTAATCTTCAATTCTTCTCCAACCTGTTGGGATATATTCTCTTTGTCTTCTGATTTCATAAATTCCTTTATCGAACATAATTGGCTCATGTGTATCAAATGATCTATTATGTATTAAAGGGGTTGGATTGTTAACTTCTAAATACATAATCATATCATCATTTGCAGATTTATAAAAATTAACACAACTTGATTTCATCGTATGATGATGTCCTGTTTCAGAATGCGCAACTATATATTTATCGTCATTCGGTTTTTGCTTTTCCAAATTATTAGGTAATTTTGATATTTTAGTAATTAAAATATCGCCTTGTGCTGCTTGTTTATTAAATATTTTCATGTTCTTACCTCTACATTTAATTGATTAGTTTCTAAACCATAAGTCCAAGCATTTGCTTGTTTTGCTGTTTGCATTTCTGGCGGAACAGGAATTGCAAATGTACGACCAGTTCCACATTTGACCCTAAGAAATTTTTCTTCACCTGAATCTGGTATGTTTACTAATAGTAATTGACCTATTTCCTCATTATCATTGTCTATAATATTTGAATTTAATTTATTTAATATTTTATCCCATCCTAATATTTCACATGCTGCTCGTCTTTGTTCAATATTATTCCAACCTAAAGCAATTTCTGCTGTTAATGACTTAGGATTTTCTATCCAATCAGAAGGAATTTTTATTCCTCTAAAACTATAAATAGAAAAACCGTTATTAAATAATATACTTGGGCCATTTAAATTATGTAATAATTTATTTTCCATATGTATTTCTTTAGGTTTTCTTGAAATTATACAAACATTTTCGTAAGTAATAAACCATCCAGTTTTACACATTTTAATCAATCCATTTAATTTTTCAATTTCTTTTTTTAAATTACATTCTTGGCTAAAAAAATCATAAAATGATAACCAACTAGCATCATTTTGACCAAAACAAAAATTTATTGATTTATATTCTTCTTTTATTTTAAAAGATAATTGATTACTTACTTGATTCCATACTTGATTCCATATTTGATCCGCTACTTGATTCCATACTTGATTCCCTACTTGATCCTCTACTTGATTCCCTACTTGATCCTCTACTTGATTCCCTACTTGATCCCTTACTTGATCCCTTACTTGATTCCATACTTGATTCCATATTTGATCCCCTACTTGATTCCCTACTTGATCCCCTACTTGATCCGCTACTTGATCCCTTACTTGATCCCCTACTTGATTCCTTACTTGATTCCATACTTGATTCCCTACTTGATCCGCTACTTGATCCCTTACTTGATCCCCTACTTGATCCCCTACTTGATCCCTTACTTGATTCCATGCTTGATTCCATACTTGATTCCTTACTTGATTCCATACTTGATTCCCTACTTTATTCTTTAATTGATAAAAAATATTTTTTATTATAATTGATGCGATTATTATAGAATATGGGCAATCAACAAAAATTACAAAATTTGGTTCTTTCAATCCTGCTAAATTATATAATTTTTTGACAGATTTTTTTATTTCTTTTTCATTAAAAGGCTCAATAGATAAACCAATTTTTAACCATTTATCAACATAATATGGCATTTTTTCTATTTGTTTATTTGTCAATTGATTAATCATTTTAATTTCCTCTTATTTTATTAAATAATTTACTTAGATCTGCTGGTTCTTTATCATTAAGCTTACCGCTCCGATCTTTTGCTAGTACTCCTAATTTTGCTTTACATTGTAAATACCTATATTCGCCTTCCTTACTCTTACCAATATCCATATGTAATACTTCATCAACAAGATACGGCAAATTAAGAGGTAATACTTTACCAGGTAAATAAGGCTCCAATTGAATTTTGCCAGTATATTCATCTTCAATTCTTTTTTGCTTAGCAGTAAAAATAACATTTTTATCTTTTAAATCTCTAAAATTACGTATAACAGCATTAAATTTAGTAGCAAGATGCATATATGCTTGTCTTGGATCATTAACATCTTTTTTAAATTCATCTAATACAACTTCAGCAATTTCAGAAAGTGAATCAAAATTTATTGTAATAAAATCTCTATCATTTTTTAAAAATTTATAGGCTTCGCCTATCTCTTCAACTGAAGATACTTCTATATATGGCACATCTAAATCCGCCAGTGAAAGCAGTCCTTGTTCTGCTGATATTATAATAGGATTTGGTGCTGTAGAGCAAAGAACTGTTTTTCCTACTCCAGCAGCACCATATATAACAGCTTTAATTCCATGTAATTTATAATCCTTAGTTGATTTTATATTAATAGTCATTAAAATCAAGTATTTCTGGCAAACTTAATATAAATTTTTGTGCTTGAAAAAGATAAAATTTCTTAGGGCAAAACCAAGTTTTTAAATTATGTTTCATCCATCCATTATTTGTATAATAAATTTCATGTTTGTGATTATCTATTTTAAAACTAGCTTTGATCATTTTAAACATATTCACATTTGAATTAATAATATTATGATCAAAAATTTGAATATTGCAATTATCTCTTTTTATATACGGTTTCATTATTAATTACACCATATTCAACATATTCATCTTTTGAAATAGAAAGTAATGCTACATGCTTGCCTAAATCAGCAACTAATTTTTGTAAATGATTTATTAGTTGATTATTATCGGGTTTGATTTTTTGACTTTCAAGTTTTGAATTTTTTCTTTTAATTATATCTTCTTGCGGTGGATAAAGAGGTTTATCAATAGGATGTTTTTTATATGATAAATTACCAAGACTTCCAGAATATGAAACTAATCCTTTTCTCCTGAGATTGGTTAATACTTGGCTTAATGTAGTGGATGGAATTCCAGTTTTTTGTTCTATTTTTGATTTTTTCATATATTCATGAGTAAGCAAAATATTATATACTTTTTCTGCATTAGTTCCTGCCCTAAAATTTGTCATAATTTTCTCCAAAAATTAAATTGCCAGATGCATAAGGCTGGAGACTGTTACCGATAGCTACCTTATGCACCTGGACTTTAACCAATAGCTATCGGCAAATCCAGTTAAATTAATGCTAGGCTTTTGAGACTTAGGTGCCTAGCAACCTAATGCGGACTACTTAATATTAGCTGTCTCATTGCTAAGTAAATAGGCCTGAAGGAGTTGACTGTTAGCGAACCTATTTACTCAGACTTTTGACCACACTATCGCTAACAGTTATTCTTCAACATACTCTATATTTAGAGTAGGCGTAGCTGGCACAACCTCAATTGCTTCATCTAGCAATTTACGATCATGCAAATTTTTATATTCTTTCAATCTAAGAGAAGGTTTAAATTTAACACAATCTTGTTCATCATCTGACAAATCATCCCAATTGTTGTCGAGTATCTCTTCATCGAAATTGTAATTAACTTTTTTGCAAGCTTTTAATTTATACTTGCCCTTTTTTATATTATGTGTTCCTACTGATTTTCCTTCAAGTAAGGGATTACATATTTTTAGTCTAAGTTCTAATTCCCTTTCTTTCCAGTATTTAAGGTTTTCTTGTGCTTCGATATGATCGTCAAAAAGTTTCATTTAAATTCTCCAGTTTGGTTAGGTTGTGATGCTGGCTCCAGACGGGACCACCATTCATCGCCATGCCATCTAACTGCGCCCTTACAGTGATTCTTTGGGATGTAAGCCCTAGCTTTCGCACGTAAAAATATCATTCAAATAATATCCAAAATTCGATACTGATTGATTACAGTAGGTCGCTTTTAACGACTGAGTTTACATTTTATTATCCTCTTAATCTTAGCAAACGGCTAGTGCGTTTCATTAATTTCTCTTTACGCTGAAAGCAATTATATTTTAGCAAATGTAGCATTGATTGCAATTTTTAATTTTTTATAGGTACATAAAAAATACTTATATCATAAAAATTTTTTATGCCTTTATAAAAATATTTTAATGCACATGCAATCATCTTATCTTATACTAGCGTTTCATACTTTACAAGTTAAAAATCATGAGGAATTCACCAAACAGAATCAAATTTCGCAAATTAGCTTTTAAATTACAAAGAGTTAATGAGCATAATAAAATTTTTATATTGCATCAAATGATAGATCTAATGGAATCAGAAAGAGATTATCAAGAAGCATATGAAATGCATAGAACCATTTGCGCCAATATAATTAATCATAACATAGTTATAGGTTTAAATGAAAGTGGAATTAATAAATTTAGAGATACATTTGCCATGGCCGCCGAGTGTTAACCATTACTATGTTCATGCTAAAAATGGTATGTTTATTTCAAAAAAAGGAAAGGAGTATAGAGCATCAGTTAAAGATTATATTTATGAACAATGTGGTAGATTAAAAATAACTGAACAAATAATGGTATCTTCTATTCTATATCCGCCAGATGCGAGAACAAGAGATATAGATAACTATAATAAATGCATGTTAGATTCTGTCAGTGATGCAAAGTTATGGATAGATGATAGTTTAATAGATCAGTTATTTATTTTTAGGGGATCAGTATGTAAATACGGTAAAGTTGTATTATTTATAGAAGATGCGGGGATTGTTATTCCATACAATAATCCAAGAATTATTAAAAGTTTCAATATGGGGCAAGAATGAGATTATCTATTCATGACAGGATTGATATAGCAGAAAAATTTCTGGAGCATTTTTATGGAAAAAATATTTTTGTTAGTAAATTTGATCCGCCGGTTGTCAATGGTCATGATTTAACTGAAATAGATAAAAAGCCTTGGCATTATCATGATGATTTTAGTTCATGTTTAGAAAAATTAATAAATGTAAATAATCCAGTTAAAGCAAGAGGTATATTCTTTTGCGTTAATGAATTAGATAAATTTAAAGATAAAGATAAAAAACGCACTAACAAAATGTGGGTCCGTTCAAGAGCTATTTGGTGTGAGGATGATAATGTTCGCTCAGATGATCCAAACGATTTTAGGACTGATTGGCCGATTGTTCCTAACCTTGTTGTTAATACTAGTCCTGGTAAGTTTCACTATTATTGGATCACTAGCACTAATGATTCGGATAGTTGGGCGAGTGTGCAAGGTACTATGGTCCAAAAATACGGATCAGACAATGCCGCGAAAGACTTAGCAAGAGTATTAAGATTACCAGGATTTTTTCATTTAAAAGATACAGAAAAGCCTCATTTTATTAATTACGTTGAACTTAGAAAAGAGCCTTATAAATGGGAAGAAATTTTAAAAGCTTTCCCACCAGAAGACTTTTCAAATACTTCGAAAGTTATTAATAAAGATATAGAAAAAGCTAAAAGAAACCGAATTTTTATTCGTGATAATAAAGTTCTCGAAGTCCTTTCTGATAGAGGTTTAATCAAAGATCAAATTGAACCTGGTACATGGGATATTATTTGCCCCTGGGTCAAATTTCATACAGGGGAAGATGATACAGGAACACGTTTTTTACAAGCCTTCTATAATGGGCATGATCAAGATAATTTTAAGTGTCATCATAAACATTGTGCTGATAAAACAATAGTAGATCTATTAGAAATATTGCATATTGAAGATGTAATAAAAATACCTAAATATTTAGATAATAAAATTAAAGCGATAGTCCTTACCAGGCCGGAATTTCCAGTCGATTTTATGGACTCTTGGCCTGAGCCCTGGCCTCTGATATGGGAGAACTGGAAACGCATACCTAGAGAGCTGTCACAGCCTCTGTTGACGCCTACAGCGATCGCTTTCCATGCCTATATGCTTAATTCGAAGTACATTACAGAATGGGGTAGGCGTCCGAATCTATATCAACTCAATCTGGCGGAGTCTACCGCTAACAAAGATACCAATAGTAAAGATGTATTAAGGACTCTTGGTAATATAATGATTGAAGCTGGTTTTCTTAATACTATTTTTAATGAAAACTTATTTAATTCAGACACTAATATTACTTCTGATACTGCATTTTTAAGGATGCTTGACAACAACGGCGGAAAGTTTTTTTGGTTGAATACAGAAGCTACTAGAGTATTCCAACAAATAAATAACTCACATGGTTCAAATTCCGCCGTGATGGCGTTATCAGATAAAATCATAGAAGTAGTAGATGGGCATGGAATAACAGCAAAAAGTAAAGCAGATAATAAAATTAAAGGATGTTCTGATCCTAATGTGCAGGTTGTTTTTTATGCTCAGCCTGAAACAATTGAAAAATATATTAATGAAGAAATTGTTGATAGTGGTTTTTTGGGTAGAGCTATTATTACATTAGATGATAAGGATTTAATTGGCAATAAACCAAAAATGTTTATTAGAAAAACACAACATAACAAAGAAATAGATGATGAATTAGCAAAATTCTATGCATCCAGAACAATATCTAGCACAATGAAGGAAGTGTTTATTGCTGCACCTGATGAGCATGGAATGGAAGAATTAATAAATTGGTCAGAAAATTTTATTCATCCTATGCTAGAGCAAAATATAACTGAAAATTCTGCAATGCATAAAATGATTTCCAGAATAGGAAATACAGCAGAACAACTCTACGCAGTTATATTAGGCGTATGTCGTGAATGGGATATAAATAAAAATAAAGAGCCTAGAAAACCTTCAGATATTAGTCCATCTTGCATGTTTCCTATTCTTGAATTTTGGACTAAATCAAAAGAGTATGTAGTTCATGAGTACATACATATTGAAACAGATCCATTAGCACATGCTATAGAATCAATTTTATTAAAAATTATAAAAGGTAAAATGAAAGTTGAAAAAAGCTATGAAGAAATAGTTAGAAACAGAGGATTAGTTCCTAGATCTATTTTAATACGTTCAATGAGAAATCAGGGAAGATTAGTAAGAAAAATGGGCTTGAAAACAGATCAATTTATGGTTAGAGTTAACATGACAATTGACACTATGGTAGCTAATGATATTTTAAGGGAAGAAATGTTAGCTAAGCCAGATAGATTAGTTAAATCAAAGAGAACTAAGTTTTTAGGGTTTGCATAAAAATGGTGCCGCTGGCGAGATTCAAACTCGCATAATCTTTCGATTAACAGATTTTAAGTCTGCTGTGTATATCAATTCCACCACAGCGGCAAATAAAACTTAAACTGGCCAGTAGTATTTCTCTGCTGGCTGTTCTATCCAACCAAATTTGCCATAATGAACCGGATCTTTACGCAAAAGATTTGCTCTATGACTCGTATGCAATTCATGTATTCCCAGCCAATTCGGCGGAGCTGTAGGTTTTAATTGATTGAATAAATTATTTACATGCTCAATATGTTCTCTATAATAAAAACCTCTTTCTTTTAGCTCCTTTGCTAATGTAAGTAAATAAATACATAATTGAAACTTCCAAGGTTTCCACATTTTAACAGCAGGGTGGTTTCTCCATTTATGATTGCCTGCAAGAATTATCATCCCTTCATTATAAAATTGGTTGCCTAGTCTTTTATTATCTAGAACTTTAGCACAATCAATATACTCAGGATATGGAAGAAAAGTTTGCATTAAAATCTCCAAACAAAAATAAACCCCTGGATATGGTTTTTAAAGGGCACTGAACCATATATTCCAGGGGTTAGCTCGAAGGATTGAGCTAAATGGGGATCATTAATCTCTACAGAAATCCGCCACGAAAGCAGGACTTGCAGAGTCCAATCCTACTACATCAAGCATACCATTGTCTGATGGATCAGCAATAGTAAAATCAGTAGCAGTGAATGCCTGCACAATCATTTTGGCATTTCTCCCTGATTTCTGTCTATATTTCTGCAACGCTTGAAAAGGATGTATTCCACCTGACCATGTTTCATTGTCAGTATAGATAATAAAATTATCTATTGGCAGATTATTTTGTATAGCATACAACATAGGCAATGAACAATCAGTTCCACCGAAGTACAGTTTTTTGCATTTTCGAATTACTCCATTAAGATTATCGGTTTTATTCAACTGTAATTCTTGAAAATTAGTTGAAAATGCAAAAGTCATATAATTAGGCTCTGATCTAATTGTCACCATCGACATTACTGCGGCTGCATCTCTTGAAGTAAAGTTTACATAGCCTGAAATATTCAGCCAATCCATAGAATTAGAAACATCTAAGGCTATCATAGTATTTTTACCACTAGGTACTACATTTTTAAATGATAAATAAAATGCGCTTTCTAATGCATCATTGATAGTATTAACAGGATTCCAGTTGCCTTTACCTTTTACGCCATGGCCAGCAGAATAAGTCCTTAATGCTGTAATAACATTCATAGGATGTATTTTTGATTTCTGCAAATATTCCTGATTATGTAGCCTATCATATACTACACTAGCAGCATTGCTAAAGGGAACCAATAAGCCTACCTTAGACATATTGCCTAGATTGCGCAGCATGGCAGTCATGGGCATTTTGTCGAGTAAGGCTTCCCATACATCCGCCCTAGAAAGCAATTCGGTAGGGACCATCTCACGAGTCAATCCATAATCAGTAATTAATTTTACTGCATCTTGCGGATTGTTGTGAATTTCCATCATACCATCAATAATGCGTGGTAATTCTTCATTTAAAAATGGTTTACCAACTACCCAAGCAAATAATGCATTTAATGCTTTATCATCAGTTTTCGGGTGGCAAAGGCGTAATACATCTCTATTACTCCATCCGCCGCGTTGCTGGTATTTCGCAAGCTGATAAGCAAGTTTATTTACATCTTTGTTTAAAAACCATTTTTGTACAGCTTTTTTAAGTGAATCACCCCAGCCACGGAAATTTTCCACATACTCAATAAACTGGAATAAGTGCGTTCCAATCCTGGCAACATCAGGAAGCTTAGAAAGCGCATATTGTCTGGTTTTGGTGTCATCTACTGAACTAGCAAAAGCGAGTGCAAACAATGCTGAGTCGTTCTTAGGTGCTCTACCAGAAATAGATATTTCAACAATTCTATCTACAAATTTTTTGCCTGATTCAAAATCAATAACCAGGCCAGCAAAATTTGTAACAGCTTCTTTAGTTAGTTTTCTGGCTGAAGCGTAATAGGTAGGCTGTGCAGTGCCCAGGATTAAAAAGCGGTCGAATATATCCCAAGCGTCTGCTTCGAAAACATAACCACCAGCATAGTTTTTTACTTGCTCTTTTTCTCGACCAAAAGCAGGCTCATCCTGCGGAGTCTGTTTAGTAGAAAAAGTTCCAGAATAGGAAAAAGATTTTTTAGGCATTATAAACTCCTTTAATTTACGGTTTTCTAGCAAAAACAAAGCTGGTCTCTCAACCAGCATGGATAGTTTGGCTACAGGCTGTCAGGTAAGATAACCTTAATAATTCGGTTAGCTATTTAATAAGACAATTAACAAGTGCTATTTTTGATCTGCTAGCCGCGTCATGCTAGCAACGGATAAGTGACGGTAATCAAAAATATTCGGTTAATTGCCTTATTAAATCAAAATAGGTGCCAACAAATTAGCAAAACTTGAGTATATCGTTAGCTGTGATAACCAAATTTCATCCGGTTGGCATTTTATTAATTGCGGCGCGAAATAGAATCGAACTATTGATAACGATTTAACATTCGGTTAAAAATATTTAACAAGTTAATTGTAAACCGATTGCCCCCATGGGCCTCGCGCCATAAATTAGTGGTAGAGATTGGATTCGAACCAATAACACTTAGATTGAGATAACAATTACAATTCGGTTTAGCGAGTTTAATTCTAAACAAATTAACTTATAACTGTGTTTTGTCTAACGCTCTACCAAGTTGAGCTACTCTACCATGAAAGCCTAACAAATTAGCTAAGTTCAGAGTGATCTACCAAAAAGATAACTGAACTTAATCCGGTTAGGCTGTAAACAATTGTACTCCATCCTCCCTAAAAGTCTATTCAAAAGATTTTATGAGCTTATAAAAATATTTTATGATCTACTACCTTGTTTAAAATTGGTAGTTAATGATTCTATCAATTCCTTTGATTCCTTCAATGGCAAATTTAATTCACTGTGTAAATACTTTATAGCAGACACTTTACCTTCCATTTTAGCAATAACTACAGTTGTACATATTCAATTTCTAAAAACTTAAAACATTCTCTAATTTTATCATTGGCAAACTTATCCAATAATCCTTTTTTAGTAAATGTCGGCCTTAATTGATAGATGTCAATAATTTTTTCATTACCACTACATTGAATTTCAATAAAAACAATACATAAAACATTATCCATTTTTTCTAATTCAACTTTCCTATTTCGTTTTATATTTAAATCGGTAGACATTTTAATCTCCAGGGTTATGTTCGATTAATTTAGTTTGCTTATCTTCATCTTTAATTTTGTCAAAAATTGTTTGTTCTACCTTATTAGCAAATTTTTCGTTACTTAATAAATTAGCCAAGTCTATCATTGCATGATCTTTACTTTTCCTGCCGGATATATCAACGACTACAGCATAAGGTATTACATTATGTTGTTTTTCTTTTTCGTCTTTTATTTCAATAAAGTAAAAATCACAATCGAAATTTATACCTAATATATCTATGTTGCCTTTCATAATTCGCCGTTTATAACTTCGATGTTTTGTATTTATGTTTATACTTGTGCCTACCATCGACTTTATTTTTTCAATAATACTAAACTGGCCATACCCAGATAACAAAACATCCTTGTACATTTTAACCTCCCTATTATTTAAATTTAATCCGTCGTTATTGTATGTTCCATATAGAAGCTTCGAGTGAATCATAAAAACTTGAATCACTAAGTAAAAAGTCTGCATCATAAAAAACTTTTTCTGTTTTATTGCTTACCAATTTACCAGTAAAAATTTTCAGGCTTTGTATCTCGATTTCTAGATCTTCTGGCGGATAGCAATCCTCGGGACGACCGTGTGTCTTACCAGGATCGCCGGGACGGTAGGTGTATTCAATCTTACATTCAAAATCCACGCCATTGATTTCAATGTAATCGGTTATTGTGTATGTGTCTAACATTGTTTATATCTCCAGTTAGTTTGTATTTGCCGTCCCTGGCTGTCTGAGGTCCTTTCTAAGCTAGTTTAGTACAGTCTCTTGTATATCTCCCTGCCTGTTGCTGTTTCGGTCCATACGGGCTTCCTAATCCGTCGTGAAAGAGCATAGATTCTCAACCTGTCTTCGTTTGTCCATCCTGCATTAGGAAAAAAACTACTAGGAACAAAATGCTGTTTTCCGGTTTCTTCGCATACAAGCTTTAAGTGTCTAATCATTTCTCAATTTTCTCCAGTTGGTTGAGTCTCATATTTAACGGCATGATAAGCTAGCAGTAAAGCTAAATATTTTTATGCATACATAAAATTAATTTATGTTTACATTGCGCTTACAATCCAAATATTTTAGCGATACTCTCTACTAATCCGTCCGCCATGACGAGTATTAACAATATAAAAATTACTTTTACATAGTCCATAGTTTATCCTTTGTCTTCTATAAATTCACCGTATAGAAAACCACCCGTTACGTAGTGTCTAAATGCACTCCTCCAACTGCTATTTAAATAATCTTTTCTTTCGTATGCATCTGTATGATTGGTATATATTCCATCAATGTACCACTCATCCTTGAGCTTAGTTTCTGGATTATAGCCAATTACTACATATACTTGCCTTTCGTTTAATGCAGCATTCATTTATTAATTCTCAAGATTAATTGGAATAAGTTTAGGTTTATCTTCAAGTGAAACAGCACCAATCCATCGCATATTACCATTGCGAGCGATAATTACTAAGCTATCATCGTAGAATTGATAGAAAATAGTGGAATAATTAACACCATATTCTAATTTCATAACTTTAGCACATACTAGTGCATCAGCTTGACCACATGCTGAAAAAAATTCAGCATCAGGATTTACACTTTTATCAGCAGCATTAAAATGTTTCTTGAATTCATAAACGTATTTTTCTGCAAATGTCATTTGCTTATCCCTTATTTTCAATAATCCAATTTTTGATTTCCTTGCGAATTTCTGTTTCTGTCGCCGCTGTCAGTATCCTGGAATCCTCTGGCCCATCATAGTCCTTATGGTGTGCCTGCCAGTCGTGTCTTCTATCAGGGATAGGTGGTGGATCATAATAATAAATCCAGTCTTTGTAATGGTATCTGAACATTTTATTTAATCCTCATCGTAATTCGTAAATATCTTGTTTAAGTTCATCATAACTCGGCACTTCAAGCCAACAATCATTTGTTGCAAGATATGATGGATTTTCTTTATTTATACGGATAATATCACAAATTCCATCTTCAAAAGCTTGAAGAAGTTCTTTTTCAAGTTTGTTAGTAAAATAAAATTGATTGTATTCCCATATTATTAAATAATTATTGCTCATTTAATTACTCCTTATCTTTTACCATTGTTGCAAGATAAACTGTCTCATTATCAGTTATAGCTATCTGTACCGGACCTAATAGGTAATAACCTCCAGAATAATAATGTTCAATAGTTTTTGTGAAATCATTAAGATTATTTACATTTTGTATAAGCTCAAAATGTTTATGCATTTATTTAATCTCCAGTTTTATCAAGCGTATTTTTTACTTGCTCCATTGCCCAATTCATTTGTTCAAGAGGCATACTCATAATTACATCTATTAATCTAGGCCAGTTGCCTTTTTTAGCTTCGATTCTCATCTTATCTGTCATGTACATATTGATAAAAATTTTTTGTTGTTTTTCTGTACATTTTGCTAGGTTTTCTTGTAAAAATCCCCGAGCATACTCAAGTCCTACTTCTTCCACAGTTCGCATATTTAGTTACTCCAGTTGATTAAACTCAACAAAGCGGAGTCAGTTATTAAACTTCATCCGCCGAAATTGAGTGTTATTTAATGGTACATGTAGACTTGTACCAAATTAATTACCAATCTTAGCAGCATAGTTATCAGCTATTTGTCGGCTAAGGCTTGCTTTTTTCCTTGCTCTACTCCATGTGAATAGTAATCACTTCCACTATAGCTATTGCTAGACTTAGTATACTTAGCTTTGCCGAAGTGATTTTTAACAAGCTGAGTTTTGACAACAACAAGGGATTGTCCAGTTGTCTCCAGTTGGTTTAGGCTTCGAGAAAGCTTTTCTAATCGATGTTCTCTCATCCACCTATACAACCCCTATTAGGTGGAGAGAGAACAAGCCTTAGAATGCTTCTAATTAGCTCCAAGAATTGGTTTTGATCTCGCTACAATCTACATTGCGTCCGGCTGGAGTAATAGCTCCATTCTTGCGCAAGTATCCAGCGTCAATCATTCTTTGCTTCGCTTCGTTCCAGTCTTCGAGCGTCAAGTCTTTATAGCAACGACTAGCTTCATGATAGCGATAATTTTTAATACCATAACTAAATTTCAGCGATCTAGTAAACTGCAATACAATCTTATCATTGCGAGTTAATTTATCCGCCGATTGATCGGGTAGAAAATTAATCTTGTTGTCAGGATGAACATAGAAACGCAAGCCTAAGTCTTTACCCTGAAACATTATATGCTTAACTACCATAGTATTAGGCTCAAGGGTAACATCAGGCATAGCGTCTTGATTATGCGGAAACGGTCGATTATCTACAATCTGTTTTGTTTGCATAGTTGATAAGTTAATCAACATGTAAGAACTACGGGAACCTCCATTCCATTGTGTGTTGCTAATGCCTACAGAATCAGTAACGACACATTGAAACTTATTGCCACGATAGCCGAACAAGTTTTGAAGGTTAGCGGGAACTTGCTTCTTTTCAAGATAGATAGTTTTCATTTGTCATATTCTCCTTTAATCTCCAGTTAGTTAGTTCAAACTACAATTATATTATCGCTCAAATTAAATAAAAGTAAACCCTAATAAATTTTATCGGGTGGTGGGTATAAACTTATTTAATTTAATCCTTATTTCTGTGTGTTGTCCGTGGTCTAAATTTGAATAATGGGCATTCAAAACTGGTGCAAGCCTCAACCTGAGCGCGCCATGTGCCAGCACCGAGCGCCGCGGGGTCATAGATGCACTCTGCACATTTAGCGTTGACTGCGCCTCTGAAGCCACCCCGAGCTGATTCTCTGCGGATAACCTGGATTCTGAGCCGTTCTGCGTCGTCTTGTCGTGTCATTCTGGCTGTCCTGCTACTCTGTGGCGTGAGATCTTACCTTGACCTATACCCTAGCCTACCTTTGCCCAAAAGTCCACAAAGACAGGCTTAGATTCAGCCAAACAGGCACAACCAAGCACAAACGAGCTTTAGTCAGCCTATCCGCCGTGATCGAGTGTCTGGATGGCTCCGAGACAGTCTGAGAGCTGATTCTGGGCGCTTTCTCGCCCTACCCTGTACCAAGACATAGGTAGATCAAGAAATGCGCTCAGAAAGGCTTAGATTCAGTTTATGTAAGTGGCTATCTGATATGTTTCCAGATCTTCAGAATATCGGATTAATAATCCACTAAAGAATGAATCAGATATATAACCATGCCATCTACTCAATTCAGGATTTCGTTCTTTAAGAGATTTAGGTATTGGCAAGAATTCATTCAATTGATATTCGCCTTTATAATAGATATATGTCATATCTTCAAATCCTGAAATATCACTAAATTCTTCTTTAGATTTATCAGGTAATTCAAAACCATAGATAAATTCTCTGTGGTGGTTATTAGTAATAATTTTCATCTCTAAAATCTCCAGTTAGGATTTATCATTTACGGATTAAAAACAACAGTGTTAAATATCCAATCAAAACTCCGCCGAAGTAGAGTAAAGTTTCAAATAATATTCGTTCCATAGTTGATTACTCTGCTTGATTGAGGAAAGACCATATAAGATTGTAACAGTCTTCCAGTTGATAGACTTCTATACCTTCGGTCGAGGGATAAGGATGGTTGATTGTCCATTGTTTAGCTTGGACATAGTTTAACACTTTGTCGTTGATTTCATCTATTGCATTTTGTATTTTAGACACTTGATATCTCCGTTAATGGATTTAATTTAAGGATATCCGCACAGTTTGTGTTGGATATACGAAAATGGCCAAAAAATATACCCCAAATCTCTTGTATATTGTTGATTATAAAGGGGAAATTCAACTTTTTACTAGAAATATTCGATTTTACTTAACAAAAAAGTACTTGCAGATGTTTGATTTCAAAGGAAAAAATGGCAAAAAAATGACGTTTTTTTTGCCTTTCTACACGCGCCCATAAGCAAAGACTAATATATAGTAAAAAACGGGTAATAAGAAAAATAAAAAAAAAAAAAAATATATATATAGATATATGTATCAATCACTTAGACTAGCTTTAAAGCCAATACTTTTTATTGCATTTTTGGGAAAAAAACAACAAAAAATCGCGTCAAAATTACGTAAATTTAAGGTTTTTTGACGCAAGTATATGCTTACATTCGAACATTAGAATGTATAGAACATTCTGATGTACTAATACAAGCTTTTGCTTATATAGAAATTTAATAGGTTTTAAGGCTTAAATCACGTCCTTGTGATTGCCATTGAGAGGTTATTAGTAGGCTTCAAAAAAAGGAACGGGCTTGACGTAATGATTAAACAGGTTAGCTTGATTTTCGTTTTCGTCTGCTGAACGGTTCAGAGCATCCTGTGCGTTCGGATAAACAGCTATCGGCGTTTCTGTGGTGCTGGTGTATACCATAACGACATAAACTTGCTTGTCTGATTTCATGGATCTAGCTCCAATTGTTTGGTTAAAGCTTTCGGACGCTCCGGCGTTTTCCGGTTCCCTGGAGAAGTAATTTAAGCTTCTCTGCGTTCATCGGCGGATTGTCTTTTGGGTGAGGTTTCTTAGGCACTCTGTACTCCTGTTTTGGTTAATCGGACTTGACAACATAGCCCACTAGTTAAAATGGGCTATAGTGATAGTCAGATTAGTCTTTGATCCAATAATCAATACCGTCAAAATCGACACAAAAATAATATCGCTTCAATTCGGCTGCTGCTTTTTCCCAATCTATGCAATTATTCGGCCATGTTGCATTAGAATCTACCATGTCGCAATCTTCTGCTAATTCCATAGCGTATTGCTTGAAGTAAGTATCACGTACTAGTGCTTCTCCATAAATCCAATCTGGTGAATCTCCGGCCTTTTTAGCCAGTTCCCTGAGTGTGTCTAGTTCGTTAATGTCTTCCCAATCTTCGGAATAGTTGTCAAAACTTTCAAAGATCCATTTATCGTGCTCCGATTGTAACTCTTCTATTCTTGCGATTACGTCGCGGGAATCGATAACGTCTTGCATATTGTCAACAGACATGGTTTTATTCTCCAGTTGGTTGAACAAATCGGCTAACCGAGCATAGTTTGCGCGAAATGCGCCAACATTGCAATAGGTGTGCTGAAAATAAAAGTGATTAGAATAATCACGGTGGATGCTCTCATTTTGCTATTCCTTATCGCGTTGAGTGATATGAGGTATACAGCTATTTTCGGATGTTTGTCTAGCAATTTATCAAGGTTCATAGTCTTGCCTCTCAAATCGCTTGCCTTGTCTAACAATTTATCGGCTAATACTTGACAAACTTTATAAAGAATTAACTTCTTGACATAACCCACTAAATTAGTGGGCTATAGCAATGATTAATTCAGTTCGCTATAAAAATATTTCATGTGGTCATAAGCTGCGTCTATAGCTTCGCGCTTGTCGCTTATGTCGTATACTGCGAAACAATCAACTGGTTCTTTATTAATTATTACGCTAAAATATATGGTTGATTCGTACCATTCAACCGACGCAAATCCATCATCAAAAACTATCATGTTTATTTTCTCCAGTTTGTTAGAGTGATTCGGTCACTCTGGCCGATTTAGCCGCGCTCTAAGCAACGAACGGGCTAAATGTCCATCCCTGGACAAGCTTAATAAATTAAGCGGCTTCCTGATCCTCTGCGGCGCTCTCATCTTCCGAATAAAGCGACTCGGTAAACTGCGCACCAGAAAGATTAACATGCATGCGAACCGTAAGCTTGCGGACTCCCTCGTGAAGCTTGCGATTCTTCCATGCTGAGGCCGATCCATTCTCTTTAATATAAGAGTACATTTCAACCTGTGTGCGCGGCGATTCGCTCAGGAACTCATACAACCCCGAGGTAAAGCCTTTGCGCGTTCCCTTCTGCACGTTAGCCTGCTCTGTGAGGTACTCTTCGGCCTGTTCCGCCGTCTCGACCATATCAAGCGCCAGCATTGCGTTTTTGATCTGGGTAAAAGACTTGTTGTTCCGGATCATACGGGCAATGTGTTCTTGGTTGGTCTTATTGATTTCGATAGTCATTGTATTATCTCCAATTTAGGTTAAACCCTGGGTTATTCCAGGCTAGAGCCTACTCGTTAGAATAGGCTCAGATCTGGATTAATTCCGATTCCAGGCAGTTATTCACATGTGGATAACTACCAGCCTAATCGTTTTTAAAAAGTTCTTCCCCGAACTTTTCAAAATCGCTTAACCATTCTGCTTCGAGCGGAGTTAATATTCCGTGAGTCGCTTTT